>Ga0105238_10006727_pt1 | contig 11475 bp, 8 predicted proteins | sample KBSC34metaG_FD_81526 | JGI IMG/M metagenome (GOLD analysis project Ga0105238, IMG submission 81526) | Corn rhizosphere microbial communities from Kellogg Biological Station, Michigan, USA - KBS C3-4 metaG | ecosystem: Host-associated > Plants > Roots > Rhizosphere > Soil | place: Michigan, USA...
CGGTCCTGGGGCTTCGTCAGCGCGCTGAAGTCGAGCTGCACCTCGGCGTCGCGCAGCGTGGCCCGCCCGAACGGCGCCTGCCGGATGATGTAGCTCAGCTTGGTGGCGCAGCGGGCGAACAGGTGCTGCCCGTCGGCCAGCAGGAAGTTGCAGGTGCCCTCGGCCCCCAGCCGCCCGCCCAGCTCGGCCACGCAACGCCACAGGTCTTCCGGGCGATCGTCGGGATAACCACCAGGGAAGGCGGCCCGCAGCTCGGCCATCATCCAGCAGAAGGCGTGCTCGCTGTCGGTGTCGCCCACGGGCGTGAACTCGCCCAGCGGGCGATCCCGCACCGCCGGCAGGGTGCCGTTGTGGGCGAAGATCCAGTCCCGCCCCCACAGCACCCGCTTGAAGGGGTGGGTGTTCTCGATCCCCGGCGCGCCGACGGTGCGCTTGCGGACGTGGGCCACCGCCAGCAGGGTCGGGATCGGGTTGTCGCGCACGTGGCGCGCCAGCGAGCTGTCACAGGCCGGGGCGGGCTCGAGCAGCAGCCGGGCGAACCGCCCGTGATAAAGCGCCAGGCCCCACCCGTCGGAGTGCGCCGCCGTCCGCCCGCCGCGCATCGACAGGGCGGTGAACGAGAACACGATGTCCGTGGGGGCATTGCATTCCATTCCCAGCAGCTCGCACATGAAGCGCCGCCCATTCTAGCGGTCCTGGCGGCGGTCGCGACTTTGGACGGCGCGCGCCGCGGATTCGCGGCCCTTGACACCCTCGGTGCGCCCCCTCACGCTGATCAGGTGACGAGGTCGCCGGGATACACGCTTCTACGGAAGGTCGCCGCGTTGGCGCCGATCGCCGTCCTGCTGGCGTGCCTTCCCGGGGAGAGCTACCTGCGCTGCCGCATCGACGGCAGCGTGCGTACGACCTGTTGCTGCGCGGAGGGTGAGGCCCCCGTCAACCCGGGCCCCATCGCCCGTCCCCAGGACTGCTGCGATCGCGAGACGACGGTGACGGCCCGTCCTGTCGTCGAGGCCCGCACCGGCGCCATCGAGCCGCTGGCTGCTCCGCCCCTCCTGGCGCAGGTGGCGCCGGCCGTGCTCGCGCCGCCCGCGCTCCGCTGGGAGCGGGCGCGGCCCAGCCACGGACCGCCCCGCGGGGGCCCGCCCGTCGTTCTCCTGAAGCACGCCTTCCTGATCTGAGCGCTGCCGCCGGCGGGTGATCGGTCGTGCGCCCTGGTGGCGGCGGCCGATCGCGTTCCCCGATTGTCTGGCCTGGGAACGCGCCGCCACGTCCTCGGAGAGCGTGCGTCCGCGCGCCTCCCGGAGCGTCATGCCAGGCGGGCTGGTCTTGTCCCAGGAGCCGATTTCATGAGAGTCCTCGTTCCGCTTTCGGTCGCCATCCTCTTCTCTTCATTCCTCTCGGCAACGTCCTCTTCGCGCGCCTACGCCGGGGACGATCCGGGAGGTGCCCCGGCGCCGCCAGCCGCGCGAGCCGGCGTCGCCGACGGCGAGCTGGCGCGGACGGCCCGCCTGCAGACGATCCTGCGCGTCGCGCTGGAGCGAAACCCCGACATCGCGGAGAGCGTCGCCCGCGCGCGCGCCGCCGGGGCTCGCAGCCAGGCAGCGTCGGGCCTGCCGGATCTGGAGATGAAGTACGAGCAGTGGGGGGTGCCGCTGGCCCGCCCGTACGCGCTCGATCAGGCGAACACCCTGATGCTGGGCGTGCGCCAGACGTTCCCCGCCTGGGGCACGCGTGAGGCCCGCGGGCGCGCCGCCGCCGAGCAGGCGGGCGCCGCCGGCGATACGGCGCGGACCCAGCGCCAGGAGGTGGCGGCGCAGGTGTGGCGGACCTACGCCGCCTACTACCGGTCCGATCAGGAGCTGCGGCTGCACCTCGAGCACGCCGGCTTGACCTCGCGCATCCTCGAGCTGGCCAAGCTGAATCAGCGCACCGGCCACGGCAGCTTGCAGGACGTCCTGCGCCTCGAACTGGAGCTGACCCGTGTTCACGCGGACGTCGCCCGCATCGAGCGCGAACATCGCTCCAGCGTCGCGCTGCTGAACGCCCTGATGGATCGGCCGCTGGACGCGCCGCTGGGACCTCCCGAGGATCTGGTGGTCGCGGCGACCGACGATCCGGCGTCGCTGGAGCGGGAGGTCGACGCGCGCCGGACCGAGCTCGACGGGGCCGCGCGGGCGGTCCGGCGCAGCGAGGCCCTGCTGGACGGCACCCGGCGTGCCGCCCGCTACCCGCAGCTGATGGTGGGCGTGGACTACTGGTACATGCCGGCGTTCCCCGACTTCCGGCACGCCTACGGTCTGATGGCCGCCATCAACCTGCCCTGGCTGTCGGGCCGGCGCCGGGACGAGGAGCGCGAGGCCGAGCAGACGGTCCTCGCCGACCAGCACGCGCTCGAGTCGGCGCGCAACGCCGTCCACTATCAGCTTCGCGACGCCGCCGCGCGCGTCGACTCGGCCCGGCAAGCGTTCACCATCATCGACCAGGACCTGCTGGCGCAGGCGCGGCGCAGCCTGGACGCCACCCAGGCGCAGTACACCGCGGGGGGCGGCGACGCCACCGCCTTGCTGGATGCGCTGCGCTCGTACCTGCAGGTGCGCATCGAGCGGGTGCGCGCGCTGGCCGACCTGGCCACCAGCCAGGCCGAGCTGCATCGCGCCGCCGGGACGCTGGCCAGCGAAGGAGGCGCGCCATGAGCGCCCCCGAGAACGGTGAGGTTGGCACCGCAGCGCCGGAGCCGGCAGCCGGGCCGCCGCGCGGCGTGCGGGCGATGGCGATCGTGCGCTGGCTGATCGTGCTGGTCACGGCCCTGGCCGCCGCGGGAACGATCTGGCACTTCGCGCACGCGGGCGGCCAGCTGGCCGCGGCGGCAGAGCTTTACCACTGTCCCATGCACCCGCAGGTGGTCCGGGACCGCCCAGGCCAGTGCCCCATCTGCAACATGACGCTGATCCCCGTCACGCACGCTGCGCCGGAACCGCCCGCGGCGGGCGGCTCGGCCCCGCCGGGCCTGACCACCGTCGACCTGAGCCCGGAGCGCGTTCAGCTGATCGGGATGAAGACGGCGAAGATCGAACGGCGCGCGCTGGGCGGCGAGCTGCGCACGGTCGGTCAGGTGGAGGCGAGCGAGCGCGGCCTGGCGCAGGTGAACGTCCGGTTCAGCGGCTGGATTCAGAAGCTGTTCGTGTCGGCCACCGGTGAGCGCGTCCACCAGGGGCAGGTGCTGGCGACGATCTACAGCCCCGACGTCCTGCGCGCCCAGCAAGAGCTGCTGCTGGCGAGCGGCTGGAAGGCGTCGGCGCCCCCGTCCGGAGGCCACGTCCACGATCCGGCGGTGGCGAGCCTGGACGCGAACGCGCGCCGCCGGCTCGAGCTGCTCGGCATCTCGTCCCAGGAGCTGGACGAGATCCTGGCCTCCGGAAAACCGGTCGAGGCGATCGCCATCCGCTCACCCGTCGACGGCTACGTCGTCGCCAAGGAGGCGCTGGCGGGCGTGGCCGTGCAGCCCGGGACGGTGCTGTTCCAGGTCGCCGATCTATCGACGGTCTGGGTGACCGCGGACGTCTACGAGCAGGACCTGCGCAGCGTGCAGGTGGGCCAGCAGGCCCGCTTCGAACCGAGCGGATATCCGGGCGAGACGCACAAGGGGAAGGTGCAGTTCGTGTATCCGACGCTCGACCCGGCGAGCCGCGCCCTGAAGATCCGCATCGAGCTCAGGAACCGCTTCGACAAGACCGGTCCGCGCCTGCGCCCGGGGATGTCGGGGACGGTGCGGCTCGACGGGCCGCGCACCACGGGTCTGGTGGCCCCGACCGAGGCCGTCGTCGACACCGGCGACGCGCGCTACCTGTTCGTCTCGAAGCCAGGGGGCCGTTTCGAGCCCCGGGCCGTGAAGCTGGGCGCGCACGTCGGCGACCAGGTCGAGATCGTGAGCGGCGTGGCCGAGGGCGAGACGGTGGTCACGACTGGCAACTTCCTCATCGACTCGGAGAGCCGCCTGCGCGCGGCCATTCAGGGTCAAACCGCGCCAGGACGCTGAGGAGCCGCCATGGTCGAACGAATCATCGAGCTGTGCGCGCGAAACCGGCTGCTGGTCCTGCTGGGCGTGGGGTTCGCGCTGGTGGCCGCGCTGGTGGCGATCAAGCGGGTGAAGCTGGACGCCATCCCCGATCTGTCGGACCCGCAGGTCATCGTCTTCACCGAGTGGATGGGGCGCAGCCCCACGCTGGTCGAGGACCAGGTCACCTATCCCATCGTCTCGAAGCTGATCGGCGCGCCGCACGTGACCGACGTGCGCGGCTTCTCGATGTTCGGGATGTCGTTCGTGTACGTCGTCTTCGACGAGGGCACCGACATCTACTGGGCGCGCAGCCGCGTGCTCGAGTACATGAACAGCCTGCGCGCCGGGCTGCCCGAGGGGGTGAGCCCGACGCTGGGGCCCGACGCGACGGGGGTGGGCTGGACGTTCCAGTACACGCTCACCGACAAGTCGGGACAGCACGGCCTGGACGAGCTGCGCACGTTCCAGGACTTCACGCTGCGCTACGCGCTCGGCAGCGTGCCCGGCGTGGCCGAGGTGGCCAGCGTGGGGGGCTACCAGAAGCAGTACCAGGTCACGGTCGATCCCGAGCGCCTGCGCGCCTACGGGGTGACGCTCTCCGAGCTGACCGACGCCATCCGGCGCTCCAACAACGACGTGGGGGGGCGCATCATCGAGCTGTCGGGCCGCGAGTACTACGTGCGGGGCCGCGGCTACATCCACGATCTGGGGGCCATCGAGAAGATCGCGCTGCGCGCCAGCGGCCCCGGCGGCGCGCCGCTGCTGGTGAAGGACGTGGCCACGGTGCGCTTCGGCCCTGACATCCGGCGCGGGTTGCTGGAATGGAACGGCGAGGGCGAGGCGGTGGGGGCGGTCGTCGTCACCCGCTACGGCGAGAACGCGCTGGACGTCATCCAGCGCGTGAAGAAGAAGATCGACGAGCTGCGGCCCAGCTTCCCGGCCGGCGTCGAGCTGTCGATCGCCTACGACCGCTCGGGGCTGATCGAGCGGTCGATCGATACGCTGAAGCACGCCCTGACCGAGGAGGCGATCGTCGTCAGCGTGGTCATCATGCTGTTCCTGCTGCACTTCCGCAGCTCGCTGTTGCCGATCTTGTCGCTGCCCATCAGCGTGGCGCTGGCCTTCATCCCCATGGTGCTGCTGGACATCCCGTCCACCATCATGAGCCTGGGCGGCATCGCCATCGCCATCGGCGCCACCGTCGACGCGCAGATCGTGATGATCGAGGCCGGGCACAAGAAGCTGGAGCACGCCGGCCCGGGCGCGGACCGTCACCGGCTGCTGATCGAAGCGGCCAAGGAGGTCACGCCGGCCATCTTCTTCTCGCTGCTGATCATCGCCGTGGCGTTCTTGCCGGTGTTCACCCTGACGGGCCAGGCGGGCCGCCTGTTCAAGCCGCTCGCCTACACCAAGACGTTCGTCATGCTGATCTCGGCGCTGCTGTCGATCACGTTCGCGCCGGCGATGCAGGACCTGTTCATCCGCGGGAAGATCACGCCCGAGAAGCAGCACCCCGTGTCGCGCTTCCTGATCCGCCTCTACGAGCCGTTCGTCTACGTGGCGCTGCGGCGGCCCAAGTCGACGGTCGCCATGGGGCTGTTCGCGCTGGCCTCGGCGGTGCCCATCGCCCTGCACCTGGGGAACGAGTTCATGCCGCCCCTCAACGAGGGCGACCTGCTGTACATGCCCATCACCTTCCCCAACGTCTCGATCGAGGAGGCGAAGCGGCAGCTGCAGTACCAGGACCGCATCCTGCGCCAGTTCCCCGAGGTGGAGACGGTGTTCGGCAAGGTGGGGCGGGTCGAGAGCGCCACCGACCCGGCGCCCATCACCATGGTCGAGACCACGGTGCAGCTGAAGCCACCCCAGAGCTGGCGGAAGAAGCACCGCGCCCGCTGGTATTCCAGCTGGGCCCCCGGCTGGGTGAAGTCGGCCTTCCGGCCGTTCTGGCCCGAGGACCAACCGCTGTCCTGGGACGAGCTGACCGGCGAGATGAACGCGCGAATGCAGTTCCCCGGCTGGACCAACGCCTGGACGATGCCCATCAAGACGCGCGTCGACATGCTGGCCACCGGCGTGCGGACACCGATCGGGATCAAGGTCTTCGGCACCGACCTGAACGAGATCGAGAAGCTGGGCGTCTCCCTCGAGCACCTGCTGTCGCCCATCCCAGGAACGCGCAGCGTGCTCTACGAGCGGAACCTGGGCGGGCTGTACCTGGACATCGTCCCCAAGCCGGAGGAGCTGGCGCGCTTCGGCCTGCACAACGCCGATGTCGAGCGCATCATCGAGACCGCGATCGGCGGCGCGCCCATCGGGACGACGATCGAGGGGCGCAACCGCTTCTCGATCAGCGTGCGCTACCAGCAGGACCTGCGCGGCGACGTCGAGTCGCTGCGCCAGATCTTGGTGCCGCTTGGCGCCTCCAGCGCGCCCACCCCGGCCGGTGGGTCGGGCATGCCCATGGGGACGCAAGGCGCACGAGAGAGCACCCCCGACAAGGTGATGTTCGCCGCGGCGGGCGCCGTTGGCTGGCCACGCCCGATCTTCCTGGCCCAGAACATGGCGGGGATGGGCGAGGTGTCCGGGCCGGGGGCCATGGATCCGTCGCGGCCGCGGTTGCCGAGCGGCCCGGGCACCGCGACCGACATGCCGATGCCGCCCATGAGCCCGTCGGCCATGGGTGGTGGCGACGCCGCGATGATGGCGCCGTCTCCTCCGGTCGCCCCCGGCTCCGGCCGGCAGGCCTTCGTGCCGCTGGGGCAGATCGCCGACATCAAGATCGTGGGCGGTCCGCCCATGGTCCGCGACGAGGGTGGGCTGCTGGTCGGCTACGTGTACGTCGACATCGATCAGGGCGAGCGCGACATCGGCGGCTACGTGGCCGAGGCCAAGGAGGTCGTCGCCCAGGCGATGGCGCGCGGCGAGCTGAAGGTGCCGCCCGGCTACTTCCTGAAGTGGACCGGCCAGTACGAGCAGCTCGCCGAGATGCTGGCGCGGATGAAGGTCGTCATCCCCATCACGCTGGTCATCGTGATGCTGCTGCTGTACCTGCAGTTCCGGAGCTTCGCCGAGGTGTTCATCATCCTGCTGTCGATCCCGTTCGCGCTGATCGGCAGCGTCTGGCTGCTGTGGCTGCTGGACTACCGGCTGTCGACGGCGGTGTGGGTGGGGATCATCGCGCTGGTGGGGCTGGCCGCGCAGACCGGCATCGTCATGATCGTCTACATCGATCACGCTTATCGTCGCCGCAAGGAGGCGGGGCTGATCCGCAACCTGGACGACATCGTGGCCGCGCACATGGAGGGGACCGTGCAGCGGGTCCGCCCCAAGCTGATGACCGTCTCGACGATGCTGATCGGCCTGGTGCCGCTGCTGTGGGCCACCAGCTCGGGGGCCGACGTGATGAAGCGGATCGCGGCGCCCATGGTGGGGGGGCTGCTGACCTCGGCGTTCCTGACCCTGGAGATCATCCCGGTCGTGGTCACCTACTGGCGCCTGGAAGAGCTGCTGTGGGAGCGCCTGACGGCGGCGGGTGCGGGGACGCTGTTGCGGCGCCTGAGGCTCGACGCCGGGGTGGTCGGGGTGGGCGCCGTCCTGGCCGTCGCGCTGGTGGCCACGAACCTCTACCTGCCCCTGCCCGGCCGGGGACTGCTGCTGGGTGAGCTCTTGGCGGGGACGCTGTTCCTGGGCGGCCTGGCGGCTTACCTGCTGCATCGCCCGGCGGCCCGCCGGGTGGTGTGGCCGGCCGCCCGGTGACGGTCCGGGTCGGGAGGCAGTTGACGGCGGCGGCGGCGTGATAAAGAGAGCACGCTATGACTCAACAGGCAGAACGGCACGAGTTTCAGGCTGAGGTGAAGCAGCTCCTGGACCTGATGGTCCACTCGCTGTACTCGAACAAGGAGATCTTCCTGCGCGAGCTGATCTCGAACGCGTCCGACGCGCTCGACAAGCTGCGCTTCGAACGGCTGACCAACCCCGAGCTGGGGGGCGCGGGCGAGCTGCTCATCCGCCTGGAGCCGGACAAGCAGGCGCGGACCCTGTCCGTCATCGACAACGGCATCGGCATGACCCGGGACGAGGTCGTCCGCAACATCGGCACCATCGCCAAGTCGGGGACGAAGGAGTTCCTGTCGGCGGTGCAAAAGGCCAAGACAGATGCCAAGGCCGAGAAGGACGACGGCAAGGTGCCGCCCGAGCTGATCGGGCAGTTCGGCGTCGGCTTCTACTCGGCGTTCATGGTGGCCGACCGGGTCACCCTGGTGACCCGCAAGGCGGGCGAGGCGACCGCGACGACCTGGGAGTCGACGGGCGACGGCACCTACACGCTGGGCGAGGGGGAGCGCGACCACGCCGGCACGACCATCACCCTGCACCTGAAGCCGGTCGACGACGAGGCCGGGATGCGCGACTTCACCACCGACTACGTCATCCGCGACATCGTGAAGCGCTACTCGGACTTCGTGGCGTATCCGATCAAGATGAAGGAGTGGAAGAAGCCTGAAAAGGGCTCGTCCGAGACGCAGGTGTTCGAGGACGCCACCTTGAACTCGATGAAGGCGATCTGGGACCGGCCGAAGGGCGAGGTGACGGAGGAGGAGTACAACGACTTCTACCGCCATCTGTCGCACGACTGGAACGCCCCCCTGCGCACCATCCCCGTGAAGATGGAGGGGACGTTCGAGGCGTACGCGCTGCTCTACATCCCGGCCAAGGCGCCGCTCGACCTCTACAGCCCCGAGATGAAGCGCGGGCTGCAGCTTTACGTGAAGCGCGTGTTCGTGATGGACGAGTGCCGCGACCTGATGCCGCCCTACCTGCGCTTCGTGAAGGGCGTGGTCGACGCGCACGATCTGTCGCTGAACGTCTCGCGCGAGATCCTGCAGAAGGATCGGCAGATCCAGGTCATCCGCAAGCAGCTGGTGAAGAAGGTGCTGTCCACCCTGGACGAGATGAAGCGCGACAAGACCGAGGAGTACGCCGCGCTGTGGGACGAGGTGGGGCCGGTGCTGAAGGAGGGCTTCCTGGGCCCCGACGCGGCCGACACCGACAAGCTGCTGGATCTGGTGCTGGCGCCGTCGACCGCCGATACCAGCAAGACCACGTCGCTGGAGCAGTACCTGGGCCGCATGAAGGAGGGCCAGGAGGCCATCTACTTCCTGAGCGGTGCATCGAAGGAGGCGCTGGCGAAGTCCCCGCTGCTGGAGGCGTTCGTGGCCAAGGGCTACGAGGTGCTGCTGTTCTCGGACGCCGTCGACGAGCTGTGGCTGGAGCGGGCCCCGAAATACAAAGACAAGCCGATGCAGTCGATCGGCCGCGGAGAGATCAAGCTGGGCAGCGAGGAGGAGCGCAAGAAGGAGAGCGAGGCGCTGGAGGAGAAGCAGCGCGAGTACAGCGATCTGCTGACCTGCTTCCGCGTGCTGCTGAACGAGGAGATCAAGGAGGTCCGCCTGTCGAATCGCCTCACTTCGTCGCCGGTGGTCCTGGTCAGCGACGAGAACGACATGACCCCACGGATGCAGAAGCTGATGGAGCAGTTCGGCCAGAAGCCCGAGAAGGTGAAGCGCATCCTCGAGGTCAACGCCGAGCACCCGGTGGTGAAGAAGCTGCACGACGTGTTCGCGGCGAACAACAAGGATCCCCGCCTGGATCTCTACGCGCAGCTCCTGCTGGGCCAGGCCCACCTCGCCGAGACGGGCCAGCTCCCCGATCCCGCGGCGTTCAGCCGGATCCTGGCCGACGTGATGAGCCAGGCGCTGTAACCTCCCGCATGTCCAGCGCCGATGTGCCGCAGTTCTTTCGCCTGAACGTCGAGGTGGGCGACCTCGGCCGCGCCGTGGCCTTCTACGATGCGCTGCTGGGTATCGCCGGGCGGAAGGACCGCGGCGCGCGCTGCTACTATGCGTGCGGGCCGGTGACGTTGCAGATCGTCGACGTCTCGGCGCGCGGGGCGCCCCACCCGGCGGCGAAGTCGCTGTACTTCACGGTCCAGGACCTGGACGCCGCCTTCGCGCGCGCGCAGGCGCTGGGGTGCCTGTCGGCCGAGACGGTGCACGACGCGCCCGGCGGCGGCATCGTGGTGCGGCCCTGGGGCGAACGGTCGTTCTACGCCCAGGACCCCTGGGGCAATCCGCTGTGCTTCGTGCAGCAGGGCACCGTCTACGGCGGGTAGCGCCGCTCCCGTTCCGCCAAGGAGGCGCGATGTCGTTCCTGAAGTCCCTGCTGCACCTCAATCCCTGGGTCTATCTGGTGGTGGCCGGCTGCTGCGAGATGGGGTTCACCGCGTTCATGAAGCTGTCGAACGGCTTCAAGCACTGGGGCTACAACGTCTGTTTCGCCATCTGCGCGCTGGCCAGCTTCGGCCTGCTGAACCTGTCCACGCGCGAGCTGTCGCTCGGCACCGCGTACGCGGTGTGGACGGGCCTGGGCGCGTTCGGCACCGCCGCGATCGGCATGATGTTCTTCGGCGATCCCACCACGTTGTGGCGGGTGGCGTTCCTGACCACGCTGATCGGCTCGATCATCGGGTTGAAGCTGGTCTCGTAGGGCCGAACTCGCGGGCCGGGCCCCCCCGGATCTTGGCGGTGACACTTCCTGTCGTCTCCGGTGTCTACCCTGGCGAGGAGACGACGATGCTGAACCTGGCGAGACGACGGAGCGACGAGGAACTGGACCTGGGGCTGGCGGGGGCAGGGCAGTCGGCTCGCTCGCTGGCCGAGGCGGAGGCGGAGATCGCCCACCTGCGGCGGCTCCTTCGCCTGCTCGGCCACGAGCTCGGCAATTCGCTCGGGCCGATGAAGTCGCTGCTCGGGTCGGCCCGCCTGCTGCTCGATGGCCAAGGGGGCGCCTCGCCTCGCCTGGAAGGCGTGCTGGAGACCGTCGAAGAGCGGGCGGCGCACCTGCAGGCCTTCGTCGCCGACAGTCTGCGGGCCTCGCGGGTCGCCCCGCCCCGGCCGGCGCCGGTCGACTGGCAGCGCCTGGTGTCCCGGCTCGAGTGCCTGTTTCCCGAGCTGACCGTGGAAGGGATCCCGGCGCAGGGCATCGCCTGCGACGCCGTGCAGATCGAACAGGTCCTGATCAACCTGCTGAAGAACGCACGCGAGGCCGGTGGCGCGGAGATCCGGCTGCTGTTCGAGCCGGCGCCAGGGGGCGGTCTGCGCGTGTCGATCCTGGACCGTGGCTGCGGGATGACCGACGTCCAGATCGCGGCGCTGGCGCGCAAGGGGTTCACCACGAAGCCGGGCGGCAGCGGGCTGGGCCTTGGCCTCTGCCGCACCATCATCGCCCACCACGGGGGCCGGCTGACCCTGGAACGGCGCGAAGGGGGCGGCATGAAGATCGGCTTCTGCCTGCCCGCGTGACGCCGCCGTCCTTGACGCCGGCCCGGCCCCCTTGGCAGGAAGGGGCATGTCGAG
>Ga0105238_10006728_pt1 | contig 11475 bp, 12 predicted proteins | sample KBSC34metaG_FD_81526 | JGI IMG/M metagenome (GOLD analysis project Ga0105238, IMG submission 81526) | Corn rhizosphere microbial communities from Kellogg Biological Station, Michigan, USA - KBS C3-4 metaG | ecosystem: Host-associated > Plants > Roots > Rhizosphere > Soil | place: Michigan, USA...
CGAACGCCGTTTATCTTCATGGCGCTGGCGGTGGTTCTTGACGTCGTGCTCAATCCGCTGCTGATCCGCGGCATCGGTCCGTTCCCCGAACTCGGCATCGCCGGCTCGGCAACCTCCACACTGATTGGCCAGACGGTGAGCGTGATCGCCATCCTGATCGTGCTCTATGTGCGCAAACATCCGCTCAGGCTGGCGGGCGACGACCTCGCCTTGCTCCGGCCCGATCCGGCGCTGCTGCGCATCGTCGTCTTCAAGGGCATTCCGATGGGGCTGCAGATGATCGTCATCTCGGCCGCCGCGCTCACCGTGATGGGCATCGTCAATTCCTATGGCTCCCAGGTCGCCGCCGCTTACGGCATCGCGGCGCAGCTCTGGACCTATATCCAGATGCCCGCCTTGGCCATCGGCGCCGCGGTCTCTTCGATGGCGGCGCAGAATGTCGGCGCCGGGCGCTGGGATCGCATCGGCAAGGTCGCGGCCTCAGGCGTGGGCTTCAACCTGGTGCTGACCGGCGCGCTGGTGGCGCTGCTTTTCGTCTTCGACCGTGCCGTGCTCAGCCTTTTCCTCATTGGCGACGGCACCGCGATCGACATTGCCGCCCATATCAACAAGGTGGCGTCCTGGTCGTTCATCCTGTTCGGCATCACCATCGTCTTGTTCGCCACGGTGCGCGCCACCGGCGCCGTCATGCCGCCGCTCATCATCCTGATCATCTCGGTGTTGATCATTCGCACCGGCTTTGCCTATTCCATGCGAAGCGTCATCGGCCAGGAAGCGCTGTGGTGGAGCTTTCCGGCCGGCTCGATTGCGTCGCTGCTACTGGCCGCCGCCTATTACCGCTTCGGCCGCTGGCGCACGATGCATATGATCGAGGATCGGCCGGCCGCGGGCGAGCCGCCCGATACCGGCCTCGGTGTACCGCGCCAGCGCGCGCGCCTGGCCCCCGAGACGCCGAACGACTGAAACAGTATGGCCTTGCGCGAAATCCTCCCGTAGCGTTGACCGTCCAAGGGAGAGAATCGGTGGGCAAGGGACGGGTAGAGGCATTCACCGATGGCGTCGTCGCCATCATCATCACCATCATGGTGCTGGATCTGAAAGTTCCGCACGGCGAGGACTTCTCCGCGCTCTTGCCGCAGGGGCCGATCTTCTTTTGCTACGTGCTCTCCTTCATCAATGTCGGCATCTATTGGAACAACCTGCACAACATGTTCCACACCGTGCAGCGCGTCGACGGGCGCGTCCTGTGGGCCAATCTCAACCTTCTGTTCTGGCTGTCGCTGATGCCAGTGACCACCGCGTTCATGGGGGAAAACGAGTTCGCTCCGGCGCCCGTGGCCGTCTATGGCATCGACCTGGCGCTTTGTGCCGTTGCCTATACCATTTTGGTCGTGAAGCTGCGCCATCTGCATGGCGCCGACACGACCTTTGCCAAGGCGGTGGGCCGCGACAACAAAGGCAAGATTTCGCTGGCGCTCTACATTGCCGCCGTCCTGCTCAGCTTTCTCAACCAATGGGTCAGCGTGGCGATCTACGTGCTTGTAGCGGCCATCTGGTTTGCGCCCGACAAGCGCTTTGAGAGACTGATCGAAAAATAGGACTTACTTCCGCATCGCCTTCAGCTTCTCGGCCACCGAGGCGGCAAGGTCGGCATAGCGCTCTTCAAGCCGCTCGGCCGCCTTGATGATCGAAAAGTCATGGCCGAACTTCTCCAGCGCAAGCCGCAGCTTCTCGGCGAAATCCGCCTGCTTCTCCAGCGCCGCGAACAGCGTTCTCACTTGCGCCTCGCTGATATCGGGATTGGCGAGCATCTTCGGCACCTCGCGGCTCATCTGGTCGCCGTCGACGGTCTGCTCTTTCAGGATTTCAATCCAGTCGGTCAAATGCCGAACTCCTTTTCAGGACACCATGCGCGGCGATCGCTTCGGTGGTCAACCCGTTGCCGCTATTGCGGTCAACCCATTAGGGCGAACCACCTTGCCTCGGCGGCGCCGAGCGTTAAGTTCGGCCCGACCCGAACAAGGATGGAAATCATGACCAGCGACGCCCAAATCCAGACCGCCCTGCCCGCCTTCGCCTCCGGCAATGTCGCCGTCATCACCGGCGGCGCCAGCGGTATCGGCCTTGCCGCTGCAAAACGGTTCGCGGCGATGGGCATGAAGACGGTGCTCGCCGATATCGGCGGCGTGCGCCTCGACCAGGCAAAGCAGGCGGTCGCGGCGATCGCCGGCGAGGACGCCGTGCTTCCAATTCCCACCGACGTCTCCAAGGCGGACGAGGTCGACAGGCTGGCCGACCTCGCCCACGGCGCCTTCGGTGCCGTGTCGGTGCTGATGAACAATGCCGGCGTCGGCAACAATCCGGGCAAGCCCTGGGAGAATCGCGACGCCTGGAAGCGGCTGCTGGACATCAACTTCTGGGGCGTCGTGCATGGCGTCGAGGCCTTTGCGCCGCGCATGCTCGCCGCTGGCAAGCCGGGCCTCATCATCAACACCGGATCCAAACAGGGCATCACCACGCCGCCCGGCAATCTCGCCTACAACGTCTCCAAGGCCGGCGTGAAGACTTTCACCGAAGGGCTGGCGCACGCCCTGCGCAACGAGCCTGGAGCGAAGGTGTCGGCGCATTTGCTGATCCCCGGCTTCACCTATACCGGCCTGACCGAAGGCGCGACGGAAAAGCCCGCCGGCGCCTGGACCGGCGAGCAGGTGATCGACTTCCTGCTGGCGTCGCTGATGGACGACGACTTCTATATCCTGTGCCCCGACAACGAGGTCGCGCGGCCGACGGATGAAAAGCGCATGGCCTGGGCGATCGGCGACATCATCGAGAACCGCCCTGCCTTGTCGCGCTGGCATCCCGATCACAAGGACGCATTCGCCGCCTTCATGAATCGGTGACGCGCGCTCAAGCGGCTGCTTTCTTCTTGGGGCCCGTCTTTCCCGCGACGACTTTCTTTGCCGCCATCTCGGCAATCTTGCGGTCATGGCGTTTCGCCGCCGCCTCGCATTTGTCGCGGATTTCCTCGACCTCGGATTCCGTCAGGTGCTCGATGCCGATGAAATGATTGTGGGCGCGGCTGACCCTGATCAGTTCGTCCAGCTTGGCCTGGATCGCCGCGCCGTCGCGATTTTGCGTGTTCTGGATCAGGAACACCATCAGGAAGGTAATGATGGTGGTGCCGGTGTTGATGACGAGTTGCCAGGTGTCCGAAAACCCGAACATCGGGCCGCTCGCTGCCCATGCAACCACGATCAGCACGCAGATGGCAAAGGTCAACGGCAGACCCGCCAGATGGGCCACCCGATTGGCTATTCTGGTAAAAACCCTCTCGATCATGCAAATCCTTCAAAACCGTGGAAGCGCGGGCGTTTGCGAAGAAACAAGCTGCCGCCGTCTCTGGTTCCAAGAGATCGAATTTTCGTGCCTGCGCGCGGCTGCAATCAAATACACGCAGAAAGCGCAGGAGCGTGAAAAAACACCTTATCCGTTTGTTTGCGATAGTGCCGGCGCAGGCAAGAGAGCCTGCCGCTTCACGGCGGTTACCTCCAGCCCCTTCCGCTGCGCCACCCCCGCATGGCGGAAGGGGCACGATCGTCACAAACCCAGCTGTCAGGGCGTTGCGTGTTCCCAGCGATCGAGGAACGCTTCGATCGGCATGGCCTGCATGTCGGGGATTGCGCTGGCCAGTTTCTCTGGCGCCCAGTCCCACCAGGCGAGGGCCTCGATGCGCGCCGCGACTGCGGCTGAGAACCGCCGGCGCAGCGGCTTCGCCGGAACGCCTGCGACGATCGTGTAGGCTGGAACGTCATGCGTCACCACGGCATTGGCGCCGATGACGGCACCGTTGCCGATCGCGACACCCGGCATGATGACCGCGCCATGGCCGATCCATACATCGTGGCCGATGCTGACCGATTTTGCCTGCCGCCGCGCGCGGAATTCAGTGTCGACGCCCAGCCAGCGGAAATACTCGTTCGGCCGGTAGCTGATCTTGTGCTGCGTCAGCCGCTCGATCGGGTGTTCGAGCGCGTTGACGCGGCTGTTGGCGGCGATCGAGCAGAACTTGCCGATCGTCGTGTAGATCGCTTCGCAATGACGCTCGAAATAGGAGAAGTCGCCGACGCTCACCTCGCGCAGGATCACCCGCTCGCCGATCGAGGCGTAGCGACCGAGCTTGCAGGCCTTCAACTCCGCGGTCGGATGGATGCGCGGCTCGGGGTCCTTGAGAACGAGGTTTTCAGGGCGGTCCATGCCGCGGCTTTACGCCCGGGCGATCGGTCCCGCAAGCGGGACACCAGCCTATTGCGGCTTGCCCTTCGTCCACACCACGTTCTGGCCGTAGAGCGGCACGGTCGTGACCGACATCTTCGCCGAGCCGTTCTGCACCTGGCGCGAATGCGACAGATAGATCAGCGTCTCGTTCTTCTTGTCGTAGATGCGGTTCACAACCTGCTTCTTCCAGATCAGGCTGAGGCCCTGCTTGAACACTTCCTCGCCGCCCTCGCTCATGTCGATGTCGCCGATGGTGATCGGCCCGGTCTGGCGGCAGGAGATCGAGGAATCGGAAGGATCCTCGAACCAGTTGCCCTTGTGCAGCCGGTCGATGATGCTGCGGTCGAAATAGGCGACATGACAGGTGACGCCGTCGACTTTCGGGTCCTTGATCGCGTCGATCATGATGTCGTTGCCGACCCAGTCGACACCCACTTTGCCCACCTCGTCGGCCATGGCCGCGCCAGCGCTGAGGGCAAGACATGCGGCGAATAAGCCGATCAGTTTTCGCAAGGAAGCCTCCTCGGTTCGCGTTTGCCGATGTCAGGTGGGACAGGACCATGGCTTTTGCAAGCCGCTCGACAGGACTTTGAAGCGACGCTCGAATCCGCTTCGGGGCGACGCCCTTCAAGCCTGACGGAACGCCAGCATCTGCCTCAGCACGTCCGACTTGAGGACAAAGTGCTGGACGAGCGCGCCGGCGATATGGAGCAGCACCACATAGAGCAGGACGTTCTTGCCGACGACATGCACCAGACCCGCGCCAGGCACCTGCAGGAACCACGCCGCGGCGCCGGACAGCGGCAGGATGAAGATGAGCGCGTAGATCACCAGATGCGTTATCCTGGCGAGCAGCCGCAGCGCCGGATGCTCCATGCCAGACACCGGCGGGACGCCGCGAGTTGCCCGCAGCCACAGCCGCCAGGCGGCGAGGACCAGCACCGCGAGGCCGAGCACGATATGCATATAGGCCAGTGGCCAGTCGCCGGCGGCAGCCTCTTGCCCTCGGCGCAGCGCGCGCCACACATGCTGCATGCCGTCATGGGCGACGAACTGGACCAGGATAAGCGCCGCGATGCTCCAATGCAGCCAGATCTGGGTCTTCGAATAGGACGACACTGGCGCACCGGCCATCGGCTTGCTCCATCACGAATGCCTTCTGGAAGATAGGTGGAAGGCGAAGCCGGTCAAATTAAGGATCGGTAACGGCGCGATCAGCCTGTTCAGCCGATTGCGGCAACGCGACATCTTTGCGTGCCGGGCGTCGACCCGTTAAGACTGTCGCCCAACCTGGCTTCCAGCCAAAGCAATCGCGACGGACTTTCACTGATGATGCGTTCAATCCTGGTCGGCATTCTTGTCCTGATGGCGGCAGGCATCGGCTGGCTGACATTCGACTGGTATCGGGGCCATTATGGCGGCGAGCCCTTCGGCGCGCCCTTCACGCTGGTCGATCAGAAAGGCGCGCCGATCACCGAGGCGGCCTTCAGGGGGCACCCAAGCGTCGTGTTCTTCGGCTTCACCCATTGCCCGGAAGTCTGCCCGACGACGTTGTTCGAACTGGCGGGCTGGCTGAAGACGATGGGCGACAGCGGCAAGAACCTCAACGCCTATTTCGTCACCGTCGATCCGGAGCGCGACACGCCGGAGACGATGAACACCTACGTCAGCAACTTCTCCGACCGCATCACCGGCATCACCGGCAATCCGGACAAGGTGCACGCCATGGCCAAGGCGTTCGGCATCTACTGGAAGAAGGTCGATACCGGCGACGGCGACTACACGATGGACCACACGGCTTCGGTGCTGCTGCTCAACGCCAAGGGCGATTTCGCCGGCACCATCGCCTATGGCGAGAGCGCCGACACTGCCGTCGCCAAGCTGAAGCGGTTGGCAGAAGGTGGACAAACCTGATGGGGCAGACCCGGCTCCATCTCACCGCCAACAAGGTTGAGGCCGACCGCATCTTCGCCGCGCTCGACGCCGCCTTCGAGGAAGACGGCCTGCCGCTGGCCGTGCTGGAACTCGACGAGGACAACGATATCCACGAAGTGTCGCTCTATGCCGACGGCGAAGTCGACCTCGTCGAAGCGCGGGTCAGGGATATCCTCGCCGGTCTCGGCCTGCCGAAACCTCTAGGGCGCGAGACCCTCCCCGACATCGACTGGGTGTCGCGCTCGCTGGAAGGCCTGAAGCCGGTGCGCGCCGGCCGCTTCCTTGTTCACGGGTCGCACGACCGGGCCAAGCGCCACAGCGGCGACATTGCCATCGAGATCGAGGCTGGCTTGGCATTCGGCACCGGCCATCACGGCACCACCGCCGGCTGCCTTGAAGTGCTGGAGCAGGTGGTGCTGCGCGAACGGCCGCGCAACGCGCTCGATCTCGGCACCGGCAGCGCGGTGTTGGCGATCGCACTGGCAAAACTCGCGCATATCCCGGTTCTGGCGACCGACATCGATCCGGTCGCCGTTCGCGTCGCCGCCGCCAATGCCCGTCTCAACCACGTCAAGGCGCTGGTCGAGACGGTGACGGCGCCCGGCTTCCATAACCCGATCTTCGCCAGGCGCGCGCCCTTCGACCTGATCGTCGCCAACATCCTGGCCCGGCCGTTGATGCGGCTCGCGCCCGAAATGGCAAAGCATATCAGGCTCGGCGGCTCGTTGGTGCTTTCCGGCATCCTCGATCGGCAGCGCGACGCGGTGATCTCAGCCTATGTCGGCCAGAGCTTCCGCCATGTCCGCACCTTGCATCGCGAGGGCTGGGTGACAATTCACCTCAAGCGCTAGACGAGGCTCGCGCTCGTTTCCCACTCAGAGACGTTGTTCCGAAACGTCGCGGCTGGACCAAGCGCCGCCAGGTTGAAAACTGCACGGGGCCATTGCACCTTGCCGCATTGCGGCAGCCGGAAATCGATTCCGATTTTCCAGTGCATCGGCTACGGTCAAAGCGCGGTGGCGCGAGAGGAGCCAAAAATGTTTCAGACCTTTGATTCCGCTGGTGATCCGGCCGTCGGCAAGCCGCGCGTGGCGCTGCTGCGCAAGTGGCTGGCTGAGAACGGTCTGGACGGCTTCATGGTGCCGCGCGCAGACGAGCATCAGGGTGAATATGTCGCCGATCGTTCAGCGCGGCTGAAATGGCTGACCGGCTTTTCCGGTTCGGCCGGCGTCGCCATCGTCCTGCGCGATCGCGCCTTCATGTTCGTCGACGGCCGCTACACGCTGCAGGTGCGAAACGAGGTCGACCTTTCGATCTTCACCGTCGAAAGCCTGATCGACAACCCGCCGGCATCCTGGATCAAGGACAATCTCGGCAAGGGCGCGCGGCTCGGCTTCGACCCGTGGCTGCATACGATCAGCGAGATCAAGGCGCTGAAGGCAGCGGCCGAGCAATCCGGCGCGACTCTGGTGCCACTCGACAAAAACCCCATCGACATCATCTGGACGGACCAGCCGGAACCGCCGCGCGCGCCGGTGGAGTTGCAGGAGCTCAATTTTGCCGGCGAGCTTGCCAAGGACAAGCTGGGCCGGCTGGCAAGCGCCATCCAGAAGGACGGCGCCACCCATGCGGTGCTGACCGACCCCTCTTCCATTGCCTGGGCCTTCAACATCCGTGGCGGCGACGTGCCGCACACGCCGCTGGCGCTCGGCTTTGCCATCCTCGCCGCCGATGGCAAGCATCAGTTGTTCATGGACCAGCGCAAATTCCCGCGCCAGGTCGCGGCCTATCTTACCCAGCTCGCCGATTTGCATGATCCGGACGAGTTCGAAGCCGCCATCGTCGAGCTGGCCAAGGACGGCGCCAAGATCGCGCTCGATCCGGTGCTGGCGGCGGACAAGCTTAGAATGCTGGTCGAGGACAATGGCGGCACGGTCGTGTTGGCCGCCGACCCTGCCCGCATCCCGCGCGCCACCAAGAACCAGGCAGAGATCGCCGGCAGCCGCGCCGCGCATCGCCGCGACGGCGCCGCTATCGCCAAGCTACTCTGCTGGCTCGACCGGCAGAAGCCCGGCACGCTGGACGAAATCGCCGTCGTCACCAAGCTCGAGGAAGTGCGCCGGCGGACCGGCGAGGAAACGCAGATGCCGCTGCGTGACGTCTCGTTCGACACGATTTCCGGCGCCGGACCGAACGGCGCCATCATGCACTATCGCGTCTCGCGTGCCACCAGCCGCAAGCTCCAGAGTGGCGAGCTGTTCTTGCTCGATTCCGGCGGCCAGTATCAGGACGGCACCACCGACATCACCCGCACCGTGCCGATCGGTGAGCCGACGCAGGAGATGCGCGAGCGCTTCACGCTGGTGCTGAAGGGCATGATCGGCATCTCGACGCTGCGTTTCCCCGCCGGCACGCGCGGCTCGGAAATCGACGCCGTCGCCCGCATGGCGCTGTGGAAGCACGGCTGCGACTTCGCACACGGCACCGGCCACGGCGTCGGCTCCTATCTCGCCGTGCATGAAGGACCGCAGCGCATCGCCCGTACTGGCACCGAAAAACTGCTTGCCGGCATGATGCTGTCCAACGAGCCGGGCTACTACAAGGAAGGCGCTTACGGCATCCGCATCGAGAACCTGATCCTGGTCACGCCGGCGGAGCCGATCGAAGGCGGCGACATCGCCATGCACGGCTTCGAGACGTTGACGCTGGCGCCGATCGACAAGCGGCTTATCCGCACCGACCTGCTGCATCGGGACGAGCTGCAGTGGCTCGACCGGTATCATGCCTGGGTGCTGGCCGAGATCGGCCCGATGGTCGACGGCGAGACGCTGGCCTGGCTGGAGAAAGCCACCGCCCCGCTGCCGCACGACGCCAAGATCTGAGGTCAGCTTCTTCCCCCCGTTAACGGGAGAAATGCGCGACAGGGCAATGAGGGGCCGCGCCGACGATCCGAAACGATCGCGCCGGCAGAGTTCCTATCCGACGAATTGCCGCGCCAGGATCAGCACGGCTGCGCCTGCCAGGAACATCGACATCAGGCCCCCACGCAGCGAGACCAGCGCGGTGACGATCAGCGCCGCCCACTCGGCAGGCCCGGCGCCAAGGACGGCCGGCGCGACCAGCGTCGTCAGCACCGCGGCAGGTACGGCGTTCAACCCCGCCTCGACACGCGGGTGGATATTCTCGAAGCGCGAGATGACGAGGTGGCCGCCGACACGGGTGAGATAAGTGGCGATCGCGCCGACAAGGATGATCCAGAAGGTCGTGCTCACGGCCGCTCCCCCACGCCGCTGTGATGCGGCGGCAGGACCACCGCCAGAAGCACGCCGGCGATTGCGCCGATCGAAACATGCCAGGGAGAGCCGACCGTCTTGTAGGCGACGATCGAGGCGGCCGCGCTTGCGGCGACGACGGGCAGCCAGAGTGGCCGCTTGCGGAAACCAAGGACGAGGCCGAGGAAATAGATCGGCAGCAGGAAATCGATGCCCAGCGCATGCGTATCCGGAATGAGCTTGCCAAACACCGCGCCCAGCCCGCTTTCGATCACCCAGAACACGTAGACCGGCAGGCCAAGCCCAAGATACCAGACGAACCCGACCGGCTTGCCCGACACGGCCCTCGCCTCCGCCACGGCAAATTGCGGGTCCGTCAGGATGAAATAGCCGAGCGCCTGCTGCAGCAGCGGCCAGTGCGCGATGCGTCTGCCGATGCCTGCCGAATAGAGCACATGGCGGAAATTCACTGCGAAGATCGACAGCACGATCAGCCATGGCGCGACATGCTGGCCGAACAGTTCGATGCCGACCATCTGACTGGCGCCGCCATAGATCAGGGCGCTCATCAGGAAGGCTTCGAGGACCGAGAAACCGTTGTCGACCGCGATTGCGCCGAACAGCATAGCGAACGGCGCCGAGGCGACGACGACCGGCATCGACAGCCGCACGCCGTCCCAGAAATCGCCGCCGGTTCTGCCCTCAGAGATTGCTTCCGCCGCCATAAGCCGCTCCTTGAGCGGTGTCATTTAGGGAGCGTCGCCTCGCTTGTCACACCAATTCGCTTGACCCAGCGATCAGCGGAACTGATCGCCGGGTTTGCGAGGCGCTGAAAATTTCCGATCGCTCAGCTGACGAAATAGCGCTGCCACTCGAAATCGGTGATGTGCGACGCCTGCCAGGCATCGAACGCCGCCTGCTCGGCGCGGCGGCTTTCGGCGTAGTTGTCGCGGAACGCTTCGCCGAAAGCTTCGGCGCAGAAATCGGATGCGGCGAAGGCTTCGATGGAGGCGTTCAGCGTGCGCGGCAGCTTCGGCTTGTCGAGATTGGCAAGGTTGGTGGTGACCGGCGCCTCGAGCGGCAGGTCCTTCTCGATGCCTTCGCACCCGGCCGCCAGGATCGCGGCGATCGACAGATAAGGATTGACGTCTGCGCCGGGCGCCCGGTGCTCGAACCGGCAGGCGGCATCGTTCGGCGTGGTGATGGCGCGGATCGGCGCGGTGCGGTTCTCGAAGCCCCAGGCGACGTCTTCCGGCGACCACGCGCCGCGGTCGAAGCGGCGATATGAATTGACCGTCGGCCGGAAGAAGATGTGCGTCTCCCGCATGCGGTTCAGCACACCGGCGAGGAATTTTTCCGCGACAGGCGTCAGGCGATTGGGGCCCGCCGCGAAGGCAGGCTTGCCGTCCTGCCACAGGCTGACATGGTGGTGCGCGCCGCAGGCGCTTTCCTTGCCCGGCGGCTGGAAGCGCGTCATGAACGTGGCGACCAGCCCACGCTCGGCGCACAGCTCGCGCAGGTGCAGCTTGGCGCGCATCGCGGCGTCCGCCGCTTCCAGCGCGCTCTTCGGCGTCAGCGCGTATTCATACATGCCATAGCCATATTCGGTCACCAGCGAGGCGACGCCGATGCCGATGCTCTTCATGCGCGTGATGAACTCTGCGGCGAAATCCTGGTATTCGCCGCTGCGCACGAGGTCGTAGTTGATCAGCGAGTGGCCCCATGGCTTCAGCTCGCGATAGCGGCCGGCGCGCATCAAATCATGGTCGGCGTGGAAAATGCCGAACTCGTATTCGAGCGCGAATTTCGGCTCGTAGCCGAGCGCCCTTGCGCGCTCCTCGACGCGCGCCAGCACTCCGCGCGGATCATACGGACAGACCGCGCCGTTAAGCATGTAGGAGCGCGTGATGGCGGATGCGAATTTCGGCTTCCAGCCATGCTGCACCACCGTGTCGGGGTCGATGATGCCCTTGATGTTGGGAAAGCCGTTCTC
>Ga0105238_10006729_pt1 | contig 11474 bp, 7 predicted proteins | sample KBSC34metaG_FD_81526 | JGI IMG/M metagenome (GOLD analysis project Ga0105238, IMG submission 81526) | Corn rhizosphere microbial communities from Kellogg Biological Station, Michigan, USA - KBS C3-4 metaG | ecosystem: Host-associated > Plants > Roots > Rhizosphere > Soil | place: Michigan, USA...
GAAACCGGTTTTGCCCAGGTAGGTCTTGAGCCACTTGGCGTCTTCGACGTCCTCGTCGCTGGTGAACTCGGCGTTCGTGAGACGGGTGATCATCTCATCCAGCTCCGACTTATCGAGCTGCCAGGAATCCATGGTGAGGAACGGCGAGCCAGCGGCCTTGGCGAGTTCGACGAAGTCCTTCCAGCTTTCGGTGTCGTCGGCAGGCTTCCACATGACGGTCTGGACCTCTTCGTGGTCCACGTAGCCGGGGAAGCGGCGCATGCCATGGCCCTCAATGAAGGCCACCATGTCATCTTTCATCGTCGCAAGATCGTCGGGGAGTTGCGGCATGGGTGCTTGGGTAATTGTAGTGCAAAAGGAGGTGAAGGGTGTCAGCAATGGACCATGTGGGGACGGGCGCCTTCGCCCGTCCGGTCGAGCGAAGCTCGACAGCGCTTTGTCATGTGGACTGAGCAAGACCGTCGCACGTCGCACGCCGCGCGTCGGACCGGAAGACCGTCGTTGTTCGTTGATCCTTGGTCGTTGGCGAAAGCTATGTGGAGACGGGGACACTTGCTATAGGCAGCTACCGAGGAGTAACGAATGTAACCATCTTTCGGACCTAATGGACATTTTCCAGCCCACGCTCGAAGGTGGCGCTTCGTCCATACCAGAATTAGACACCGGTGCTAGGATCACCAGAGGCAATGCAATAAAGAACCTTCCGAACTAAGAGGCACCGTGAGTAGAGCGCCACGATCGCTGGTGTCGCTTCACGGCGAGGGTTGGTACACGGAGGCCGATTCACCTGAGATCGCCGCATTCACAACCGAGAATTCCGTCGCACCGCCGCGAGAGTTGGTTGAGCTATTCAACGAGATCGAAGGAATGCCAGTGACGAGAACCAGTGCGATATCAGGTCAAAGACATTTGTCTCGGATTCTGTTATGAGCCCAAAGCCGGTCTAGGCTATCGCGCTGAGAATGTGCGTTGCTCAGAGTGGCCGGACGGTAAAGAACATTGTTACTGACGATCATAACTGTCAAGCTTAGCTCGACCTGGACGGGCGTGGGCGCCCGTCCCCACACTGCCTCTGCCAACGACCGACGACGCTGCCCCGTGCGACGTGCGACGCTCGGCGGGGGACGTTCTCACAGTGGGCTCTCAACAACCCTGGGTTTCTCAATGCTTCAATCTCTCAATGATTCAATGATTCAATTCAGGACCCACCGACTGAGCGGTCGTTTGCCTCGCTTGCTCGTGATCAGGGTGTCTCCTATGATCGTGAAGACAACATGGCCGAAAAAAAACCTACGGTTACCGACAGCCCAATAGCGGATCTCAGCGAGAATCGCCGCCCGTCAGAACACGAGAGACGCTGGGCGGAGAAGACCCTGCTTCCCACCCTCGAAAAGGCATCCGAAAAGCCAATTGGTGCCCGAACGGGTGTCAACGTCGACGAGCAGGGGCGAGCGCGGTTTACGACGATCTCCGGTGTTCCGGTGCGCCGGCTCTACACGCCAGCCGACCTTCCCGAAGAGTGGAATTACGACCAGCACCTGGGATACCCGGGGGAGCCTCCATTTACGCGGGGCATTCATTCGACCGGGTACCGGGGAAAGCTTTATACCATGCGGCAATTCTCGGGCTTCGCATCGCCCGAGGAGACCAACCGTAGATACAAATACTTGCTTGAGCATGGCGGCAGCGGGCTGTCGGTGGCTTTCGATTTGCCTACGCTGATGGGATACGACTCGGATCATCCCGCGAGCGAAGGAGAAGTTGGAAAGTGCGGTGTCGCCATCGATTCCCTCGAGGATATGGAAATCCTGTTTAGTGGGATTGACCTGGAAAACACCACGGTCTCAATGACGATCAATTCGCCGGCGTCGGTGCTGTGGGCGATGTACCTGGTGGTGGCGGAGAAACACGGCGCCGACTGGAAGAAGATTTCAGGCACGATCCAGAACGACATTTTGAAGGAATACATTGCCCAGAAGGAATACATTTTTCCGCCGGCGCCGTCGATGCGGCTGGTGATCGATACATTTGAGTTCGGATCGAAGTTCACACCTCGCTTCAACACGATTTCCATTAGCGGATATCACATTCGCGAGGCAGGTTCGACAGCACTGCAAGAACTGGCGTTCACGCTCTATGACGGGGTGGAATATGTCGAATGGGCGAGGAGACGCGGACTGGACGTCGACGAGTTCGGACCAAGGTTGAGCTTCTTCTTCAACGCGCACAACGATTTCTTCGAAGAAATCGCGAAATATCGCGCAGCCCGAAAGATTTGGTACCAAGTCATGAAAGACCGGTTTGGGGCGAAGCACCAGCGCACGTGGTTGATGCGGTTTCACACCCAAACCGCCGGCGTTTCCCTTCCCGCGCAGTAACCGATGAACAACATCGCACGCGTTGCGTTGCAGGCGCTTGCGGCCGTGCTGGGCGGAACCCAGTCGCTGCACACCGACGCTTATGACGAAGCTCTGGCGCTTCCCACGGAAGATGCAGCGAGAATTGCGCTTCGCACGCAGCAGATTATCGCCTACGAGTCAGGCGTGACACAGACCGTCGATCCGCTCGGAGGCTCCTACTTTTTAGAGAATCTGACCCTGCAAATGGAAAAGGGCGCGTTCGACTACTTCGGCAAACTGGACGCGATGGGCGGAATGGTGAAGGCGATTGAGCGTGGATATCCGCAAAAAGAGATTGCGGAAGCCTCGTACAACTATCAACGGGCGGTCGAGGCGCGAGAGAAGATCATCGTCGGGGTGAATGATTTCGTGGTAGAGGAAGACCCGCCCAAGATCCTTTACATCGATGAAACGGTTGCGAGGCAACAGACTGCGAAATTGAAGGCGCTTCGCGCGCGACGGTCAAACGAGGAAGTCGCGCGATGCCTTGAGGCGCTAAAGGGGGCGGCTGCGCAAGAACCTGAATCTCATGTAGGCAGCGTGTCCGCAGCGAACACCATGCCCTATATCATCGACGCTGTACGCGCCTACGCTACAATCGGCGAGATCTGCGGTGCGCTGCGGCAGGTGTATGGAACTTACACGGAAGTCAGCGTAACGTAAAAGCGGAACCGCCCCTGACCGGCTCCGTTGTGCGGTAGACTAGCGTCCCCTGTGCTGCTGGTAGTACGCTTCGCCCTGCTGGACCTGCTGGATGGCCTCGTCGACTGCCCTCATGGCTCTCTCGCGATGACCACCCTTATTGGGCGTCGCCTTTTCCAGTTCTGCCCGCGCTTGCTGCAGATGCCCAAGGGCAGCGCTCATATGTGGCTCATGTTCGCCCATTTCACGGTTCTGTGCCGGACGACCCAGCGAATAAACGCTCAGTCCGATCAATACCACCAGGGTGCTCGCAATCGTGATGATTCTGGTGCGCATACTTCCTCCTCGATCAAGTTGAGAACGGAAGTCTGAGACGCAGAGGTGCGGGAGAGGGTTGCTCAGCAAGCACTCTGCATTCAGAAGGTGTTAGTCCTTGGTCGTTAGTCGTTGGTCCTTGGTCGTTGACGACAGGACCGCGGGCGTTTATAGCTAGATCGATTCAGACAAGGCAATCTGCTACACTGACTCGCTCGCAATTACTTTATTCATCAGGAACTTCAGGCACTTATGGACTACGTTCTGGGCGTTGATGTGGGTACAGGCGGCACCCGAGCGGTGATTGTCGATCGCAAAGGGAAAATCGCCAGTTCGGCAACTTGTGAACACATTCCCTTCGCTTCCCCGAAAACTGGATGGGCAGAGCAGGATCCGCATGATTGGTGGAAGGCGACGGGCGAGGCGATTCAATCGGCGCTGGCGGCGGTTCCCGGGGCGAACGTCGTGTGCGCGGGACTGGCGGGCCAGATGCATGGGGCAGTGTTGCTCGACGAAGCTGGTGAAGTGCTCAGGCCTTCGCTGATCTGGTGCGATGTGCGCACGCAGCCGCAGTGCGACTGGCTGAATTCCAAGCTGGGCGAGAGAAAAATTATTGAACTTACCTGCAATCCCGCCCTCGCGAACTTCACTTTGACCAAGCTGCTGTGGGTACGCGACAACGAACCGGATCTCTGGAAGAAATTTCGCCACGTGCTCCTTCCCAAGGACTACGTCCGGTTCCGCATGACGGGCGAGCGCGCGATGGATGTGGCGGAAGCGTCGGGCACTTTGATGCTCGATGTCTCGAAACGCCAGTGGTCGGAAGAAATGATGTCAGCAGTAGGGATTCCCATGAGCAGCTTGCCCAAGCTCTGCGAGTCGCCCGAAGTTTGCGCGCGCATTTCGGATAAGGGCGCGGCACATACCGGATTGAAAGCAGGCACACCAATTGTCGGGGGTGCAGGCGATCAGGCCGGGGGCGCGGTTGGAATGGGAATTGTCCGCGCTGGAGCCGTGAGCGCGACCATTGGCACTTCCGGCGTGGTGTTTGCCGCAACCGACAATCCAGCGATGGATGTAAAGGGACGCGTGCACACCTTCTGTCATGCGGTCCCGGGACGCTGGCATGTGATGGGCGTGACGCAGGCGGCGGGACAGTCGCTACGCTGGATGCGCGACCTGCTGCAGAATGGCGGAACTCTAACTTACGACCAACTTACCCGCGAGGCCGCGCAAGTACCGGCGGGATCAGACGGAGTTTTGTGGGCGCCGTATCTAATGGGCGAACGTACGCCGCATCTCGACCCTAAAGCGCGAGGAACACTCACCGGATTGGCAGCCAGCCACACGCGCGGGCATGTTACGCGAGCGGTTCTGGAAGGCGTGGCATTCAGTTTGAAAGATACGTTCTCGCTGTTCAACGAGATGAAGGTTCCGGTGAACAACGTGCGGCTAGGCGGAGGCGGTGCGCGCTCCGACCTATGGCGCCAGATTCAGGCGGACGCTTACGGATATGAGGTCGAAATTCTTGCGGCAGAAGAGGGCGCGGCATACGGTGGCGCGCTGCTGGCGGGAGTTGGCGCGGGCTGGTGGAAGTCGGTCGAGGAAGCCTGCGATGCGGTTATCGAGGTGCAAAAGCGTGTAAAGCCGGATGCGGGCGCTGCAACTGCGATGAAGAAGCAGTATGAGAACTACCGAATGTTGTACCCGGCGCTGAAACCGCTGTTCGCGAGGATAGCTTAAGGATTCCTCGCAGCGACAGTGTTCTTTTGCGTGCGAGTTCCAATAATCCTAGACTTTGGATTTGCCATTCGACCCGCACGGCCACCCGCCTCTATCGGGAGAAAACGACTCCGTGCGGAAGCCCCGACCCCCTCCATCCGTGGGGCCACTCGCGATTGGCAAAGTTGAAGCCCGGTTTACCGTCCGCATCATGAAAACTGGCATCCATGCTGAGAGCGCCGGTTGCTTGATCCAGCTTCACCAGAAAGAGCCGAGGCTCTCTCCCTGTGACCACCAACCGCTGTGTCTTCGCGTCCCACCCGGTCCAGTGTGGCTTAAACGTGTCGCTTATTTTCAAGCGTGAGACCTCGACGGGTGTCGCTCCGTTCCTGATATCGAGAACAATCAGAGCATGCTCCGCTGGCACACTCTGCACCAGATAATTCCCGACCACTGTAGGGACGCCGCACCAGTTACCAGGAAAGGTATATACCAAGCGCGACTTGGGCTGATCGCTGCTAACCCCGGTGATACGTTCCAATCCACAGCTCAGCGTTTGCACAAAGATCGATCCGTCCGGTCCAAGCCGCGGCTCTTCCGGGCTGATCTGCGAATAACGATTCTCCCCAACATCCAAATATTCCGTCTTGAGCAACTTGAGATCAGAAAGTCGCCAAAGCTGGTAGGTCACTCCACGGAACACGTCGTCCTGGTGCATCGAAGAGTTGGTTGATACAACGCGGTCGGAATCGGGAAGAACGACCAAACCGTACGGCGATAGCAGAGCATCTGGGAGAGTCGGATCCGCGTTGCTGTTGGCGCGAACTACCTTGCCCTGATCATCGATCTCTACCAAGCCTCCACTGGTACCCGAATGTCCTGCGACTTTGCCGTGATGTGCGTGTTGGAAAGTCGCGAGCACGTGGCCGTTGGGCACTCGTACAAACGAGTGCGGATGCATGTACCCGGCCATATCGGTGAAGGACGTTTCAATAGTGGGATGCTGTGGGTCACGCACATCGAAGATAAACGTTCGGCCACCCTCATGATCGTTGGCGAAAAGCATTCCGCTGGCGGGCATCGTGTATTCGGTGTGATGCACATACATCGTCGGTTGATCGGTAGCGACGGTCGTCAACAGATGTCCATAAGATGGGGAAGACGGATTGGCGTCGATCACCGCGAGAAAATCGGGGCCATACCCTTTGGGTCCTTCGGTTCCGCACTCAGCCGAACAGCCAGCGCGCAGATTAGCGGCGTCACCAGTCCAGGCAAAGAGGTAGTGGCCCGAAGCTGTCTTTTGCTGCTCTTGTGAATAGATCGGACGATTAACGCCCGCAAGAACCAGAGAAATGGCCAGGATGAAACGCAAGTACATTCAGATCCCCGATACTTTGAGTGATAGGTGGAGCAGTATACCGCCACAGGACGGTTGACTGCCAACCAGAGATTACTGTCGCTCCGTTCCTGATATCGTTAATCATGGTTGAAATTTCGTGTCGGGGGTTGCTGTTTGATCTGGATGGCGTGCTGGTCGATTCCACTCCAGCCGTGGCTCGCGTGTGGACCAGGTGGGCACTTGCCCACGGGTTCGACCCTGAAGAAACAGTGCGGAAGGCCCACGGGCGTCCCAGCCTTGCTACCATCAAGGACCTCCTGCCGAACGCAGCTGATCCAATTGCCGAAAACCAAGCCGTACTGCGCGGGGAGATTGAAGATACGGAGGGGGTCATTCCACTTCCCGGAGTGTGCGATTTCCTGAAAGCGCTCCCGCCGGACCGGTGGGCGCTTGTGACTTCGTGCGCTCGTCCGCTGGCGCACGTGCGCTTGGAAGTTGCGGGAATTCCGGTTCCCGAGAAAATGATAACGGCGGACGACATAAAACACGGCAAGCCTGATCCGGAACCTTATTTAAAGGGCGCTGCACTGCTCGGTTTCTCCGCGGGGGATTGCGTGGTCTTCGAAGACGCGCCCGCAGGCATTCAGGCGGGAAAAACAGCAGGCTCGCGGGTGATTGCTTTGCCGACGACGTCGCCCGAAAGTGAATTGAAATCAGCTGGAGCAGATTGGATTTTGCCCGGATATGCCCATCTGAGCCTGGCCTCCATGAATGGCTTCCCCGGATTGAAGCTTCACCTTGTATAGCCCGCGAACACCCGGTTTCCTGCCTCTTTCACCCGATCGCGCTACGACGGCTGTAAAAAGATTGTCAAGCTTGGCCTCGAAATGCTGTTGCAGACACTTTGGATAGTAATCTTTATTCATATTCCGGATACCGCCGGAGCAGTTGAGTCTGATATGGCCGGGGGAGACAATGTTAAGAGTTGCCGAAAACCTGCCCGCAATGAATTTTCAGAATGTACCGCAGAAGATGCCGACGCGGACAGCCGCCCCGTCCAGCGACCGCATTCTTGTGGTCGAAGATGACCGCGCAGTGCAGCGCGCTCTGCGCCGGTTGTTTGAGGCGGAAGGATACGCGGTGCAGACCGCGGATGATGGCGCAAGAGCCATCGAAGTCTTCCGCTCCTTCTCGCCGACGGCGATGGTTCTTGATTTGCGGCTTCCCGGAATGTCAGGCCGTGATGTGTGCAGTGCGGTCAAGCAGATTTCTCCCGCCGTTCCGATTATTGTTTTGAGCGCTGCCAGCGACGTTTCCGATAAGGTTCTGCTTCTGGAACTTGGAGCCGACGACTACGTCACCAAGCCGTTCAGTCCGCGCGAGCTTCTGGCTCGTGTTCGTGCTGCTCTGCGGCGCACGGTGAAGCCCAAGCTGGGTGAGAAATTCTCATTCGACGACATTCACGTGGACGTCAGCAAGATGGAAGTCATACGCGAAGGCAAGACGATTACCCTTACGGCGCAGGAATTTAAGACCCTGAAATTCATGTTGCAGAATCCAGAGCGAGTCATCACCCGTGATGAATTACTGAACGAAGTTTGGGGATATCACAATTACCCGTCGACCCGAACCGTCGATAACCACATCCTGAAACTGCGCCAGAAGCTGGAGAAAGACCCCGCAAATCCAGTACATTTCCGGACGGTCCACGGTGTAGGCTATAAGTTCATTAGCTGAGGCTGCACAAGGGAGCAGTGATGGTCAGAGTCCGGCTACGAACCAAGTTCCTGCTCTCCATGGTTCTGGTGACCGCAGGGCTCACGTCGCTGAGTCTACTGCTGGTGCGGCGCACCATGCAGTCGCAGGTCCTGGATGGAATCTATTCGGACCTGCAGAATTCCGTCATAACTTTCCAAAGCTTTCAGCACGAGCAAGAGGTGACGCTCTCCCGTTCGGCGGACCTGATCGCCGATCTTCCCAATACTCGCGCGCTGATGACCACCCACGACGAGGCCACGATCCAAGATGGCTCGGAGGCGCTGTGGCGGCTTGCCGGGAGTGATCTATTTGTTCTCGCGGATCCTACGGGAAAGATTGCCGCCCTTCATACGAGCGCCCAGGGCTTTACACGCGAGATGGCGCAGAGTTCGCTCTCCCCCCTCTTGCAGCATCGAGAGCGCTGGTGGTTCGGGGCCGGTCGCCTCTTTGAGGTGTTCTTGAAGCCAGTATATTTTGGCCCCGCGGCAGACAATCGCCTGCTTGGATTCATGGTAGTCGGCTACGAGATTGATTCGCGTGTAGCATCGCAAATCGGCCGCATCGCGAATAGCAAGGTGGCCTTCTCGTACGATGGCGCAATCGTCACGTCGACGCTAGCGAAGGATTTAAGCCAGCAACTGGTGGGCAAGGGATTTCCGCAGCAATCCATTCAGCCTCGTTCGGTTCAGCTCGGGGAAGAACGGTTTCTGGAGACCACGGTAGACCTCACGCCCGAGGGGCCACCCGATGTGCGCCTGACAGTGTTGAAATCTTACGACCAGGCGACTGCGACGCTGCAGAAGTTGAATCGCCTGCTTCTGGGCCTGGGCATACTGGCTGTGGTGCTGGGAAGCGTGCTGGTTTTCCTGATTTCTGACACCTTCACTCGCCCACTCTCCAGCCTGCTGGCTGGCGTCGCCGCGCTTGAAAAAGGCGACTTCCGGTATCCCCTCAAGACCGATGGCAAAGACGAGGCGGCAGAACTTTCACGCGCCTTCGACTCCATGCGTGACAGTCTCCTAAAAACCCAGCAGAACCTGATCGAGTCGGAACGGCTGGCGACCATTGGACGGATGGCGAACTCCATTTCTCACGATTTGCGGCATTCGCTGGCGGCCATAGTGGCCAATGCAGAATTCCTCAGCGAGAGGGATTTGTCACCAGATCAGCGCGACGAACTCTATAAAGAAGTACAGCTCGCGGTCCTCCGCATGACGGAACTGATCGATTCGCTGCTGGAGTTCTCACGCACTCGGGCATCTTTGCGTCCGACCTACGGCAGTGTGAGGACCGCGGTAGATAATGCCGTCCAAGCAGTACGAAGCAATCCGGAATTCCACAGCACGCGGATTGACATTCGGCAGCAAGGCAGCTGTGAAGGCTGGTTTGATCACCGCAAACTCGAACGGGTCTTCCTCAACCTGCTGTTGAATGCCTGCGAGGCTATGCCGAACCGGTCCGGCAGCATCACCGTTGAACTGGATGATGACGGTTCCAAGATGGATATCCGTGTCAGTGACAGCGGCCGTGGCATTCCGGACCCGATCCGCAATACACTGTTTGAACCGTTTGTGAGCCAAGGTAAGGAGAATGGGACTGGGCTGGGGCTAACGGTGGTGCAGAAGATCATTCAGGACCATGGCGGTGACATCCAGATTGAGCGCACTTCGATAGAAGGAACCGTTTTTCATATTCTTCTTCCCCACCCCGCTACGTTGGGTAAGCAGACCGAAGCGCAAGAAGTTTCGTCCGAGACCGCAGCGCAGGCGAATTCGGCCAAGCACGCGTAGTCGCATTCCATTCCCTTGGTTCTACAGAAATCGTTGTTTGGGAGGAAGACTTGAGACAGAAACGACTCTGTTTTCGCTCTGCGCTCTCCACGCTGCTGTTCCTGGTCGCGGGAACGAGTGCGGCCGCTGCCCAGGCTATATCTTCTCAGCCCTCAGACCCCTCGTTGGCCCAATCGGTGCAGGAACTAAAACAGCAGGTGGAAGAACTCCGGGCTGCTGTCGCTGAGATTCGATCCGAAGCGTCACAATATCGCGCCGAAAGCGAGCAACTACGCAAAGAAATAGAGAACATGCGCGCGGCTGCGCCGGCCGGCACTCCTCCCCCCAACGCTGAGCAGGCAAATACAACAGCGTCATTGAATCAACGGCTGGCGACTGTCGAAGAAAGTTCGCAAGTACTGCAGAACGAGATGCGCACCCAGTATCAGACCAAGGTGGAGAGCGCTTCGAAATACCGCGTGCGGCTTTCCGGGCTGGTATTGTTCAATATCTTTGGGAACTCCGGATCCGTGGATAGCATTGACGTGCCCACGTATGCAGCACCGAGCAGCAACTATGGAGCAACTTCGAGCTTTGGAGCTACGCTGCGGCAGTCAGAGATCGGCTTGGAAGTTTTCGGACCGACATTTCACGGCGCGAGAACCAGCGGTCAAGTACAGTTTGATTTCGGAGGTGGATTCCCTGCTGGCGCGCTCGATGGGGTGAATACGGGAGTCGTGAGACTGCGAACCGCGAGCGCTCGCATCGATTGGCAGAACACGTCGATTATTGCCGGTCAGGACAATCTTTTCATCTCGCCAAATTCGCCGACGTCCTTCGCCTCGCTCTTGACGCCCAGTTTCGGATATTCCGGAAATCTTTGGGCGTGGACGCCGCAAATACGGCTCGAACACAGCTTTCCTCTGCGATCCGATCAGAACTTTACTATCCAGGCAGGCATTCTCGACAACATTACGGGGGACCTTTCTTACGGAACTCACCGCCAACCGCAAGCCGGAGAAAGCACGGCTAGTCCCGCTTACGCATTGCGAACGGCGTGGAATGGCATGCTGGCGGGCAAAGCGGCGAGTTTCGGAGTCAGCGGCTACTTCTCGCCGCAGCACTGGGGACCGGGATGGAATGTGAATGGATGGTCGGTGGCGACAGATTGGCGTCTGCCGCTCGCGAAACAATTCGAACTCTCCGGAGAGATCTACCGTGGGAAAGCAATTGGGGGTATCGGAGGTGCAATCGGGCAGTCCGTGATTTTCGACGCAACTCCCAATGATCCGTATTCTGGTTTTTGGCCGGTTAATGCCGTTGGCGGATGGTCGCAACTGAAATTCATTGCGACCCCACGGCTCGAATTCAACGGCGTCTTCGGTCTCGACAATCCCTTTAGCGAAGACGTGCACTGGTTTCCGGCACCGATTGGACCCTACGGAACGGTGCTTGCCACCAATCGCAGCGAGATGGCGAACGTTATTTTCCGGCCAAGGTCGGATTTGTTGTTGTCCGCGGAATATCGGC
>Ga0105238_10006736_pt1 | contig 11471 bp, 10 predicted proteins | sample KBSC34metaG_FD_81526 | JGI IMG/M metagenome (GOLD analysis project Ga0105238, IMG submission 81526) | Corn rhizosphere microbial communities from Kellogg Biological Station, Michigan, USA - KBS C3-4 metaG | ecosystem: Host-associated > Plants > Roots > Rhizosphere > Soil | place: Michigan, USA...
GGCGATCTCTACGTTGTCCGGGTGTGCGTCGAACGTGCGGTCGATCGAGATGCCGCCCGTTGACATGTTGCCGGTCAGGGCGAGCTTGACCATGGCGCCGCTGGGAGGGACGCCGTCGAGCTCAAACCCTTGCGTCGCAAGCAGGTCGATCGCCGCAGCATCCACCCTGATCCTGGTCAGGACCTTTTCGTGTCCGACCCCCCGACGGGGGTCGGAGTTGGTGGTCTCGATGAGCGTGGCAACGGTGTGCTCGCCGTCCCCGATCACATGGGCGGGCACCCGTTCGGCGATCGCCTGCATCCTGCCACCGACGATCAGGCATCGGTAGTCGCGGCCAACCAGGAGCGACTCCACGATGCAGACGCCTCGACGGGACTCACCCTCGGCCACAACCCAGGCGGTACGCACGGCCTCCGCGTCCGGGAGATCCAGACAGACGCCGCGGCCATGGTTGCCGTCCAGTGGCTTGACCACGCACGGGTAGCCGATCCGGTTGGCGGCAGACACCGCGGCATCGGCGCTGTGGACCACCTCGCTGCGGGGGACGGGCAGGCCGGCCGAGGCCAGCAGCTTGGTGGTCAGGCCCTTGTCGCCGGCGATGTCGACGGCCAGCGCACCGGTCATCGACGTCATCGTGGCGCGGATCCGCTTGGCGTGCACTCCCTGACCGAGCTGGATGAGCGAGTGCTCGTTCAGGCGGATCCACGGGATGTCACGCGAGACCGCCTCCTCAAGGATGGCTGAGGTCGAGGGGCCGAACGCCATGCGCTCGGCCCGGCCCAGGAACAGGTCGAGCTCGGCCTCGAAGTCGAAGTCCGCCTCGGGCTGAACCAGATGGTTGACCAGCCGAACCGCCAGCCGCCCTGCCTCCAGGCCGACGCGCTCGTCGACGTAGCCGTAGATGACGTTGTAGACCCCTCGTCTGCCCTTGACCTGGCGGGTCTTGCCCCGGCGCAGGTCATGGCCGGCTTCCTTCTGCACCTGGAGCGAGACGTGCTCGGCCACATGCCCCAGCCAGGTGCCCTCGCGCAGGCGCTCCACGAAGCCTCCGGCGACACCGCGGGAGCAGGTGTGCTCCGCCAGCCGGGGAAGGTACGTGAGGAGCTGGTCGGTGAGGCCGTCGAAGGTGTTGGTGGGGTAGTCCTCGAGGCTGCCCAGGTCGACGACCAGATGGATCGCCTGCTCGTAGGACCAGATATTGGGCCCGCGGTAGACCCTCGACTCCAGGATGGCCAGATCCGGTGCTGCAGGTCCGGCTGGGGTGGGGCGTGTGGTGGCCAAGTCCTGCTCCTCAGTTGGTTTGCACGTTGCTACGCGGTGGTTCGAGCTGGACGGCCTAGCCGGTGTCGGCGGGCTCCTCGGAGGCGGCCTTGATGCGCAGATCAGGACGCTTCTCCACAAAACCGATCAGCTGTGCGGTGTGCAGGTCGAACGTGGTCCCCGTGGGAAGTGAGTGGACCACAGCCCCTGAGATCAGCAGGGGGGCGTGCCGACGGGCCTCGGCGATATTGCTGACAGCCGTGCGAGCATCGACGATGAAGACGGCGCCAGTGCCCAGGACCGTCAGGTTGCGGCCGTCGCGGATCTCGGCGGCGGTGTCTTCGTCGATGCCCATGCCGAGCAGGTTCGGGGAACCGGCCACCATCGACATCAGCCGGCCGTAGCGGGCGCGTTGGTCGAAGTGCTGGTCGACGATGACGTCCGGCAGCAGGCCCAGCCCAGACGTGAGCTGACCGGTGCGCTGGCGGGGGGTCACACCATCAGCACCCAGGGAGATCATGAACCGGCTCATGATCGAGGCGCCGGCGGACGTACCTGCCACGACTGCGCCGCGCGCATGCGCTCGGGAGACGGCGTCCGCGAGCGGCGTGCCGACGAGCCGCTGGCTCAGCTTCAGCTGGTTGCCGCCCGTCATGAAGACCCCGGTGGCGTGCTCAATGGCCTGCACCAGTGCCTCGGAGCCGGCATCGCGACGTGAGGCCGGGTCGACGGCAACGACCTGCGCTGCACCGAGCCGACCGAAGACGCCGGCGTACGTCTCCAACGCCTCCTGGGCCAAGGACGATGCCGTGGGGATGACCACGATCCGTGCCTTGCGCCCACCGGCAAGCCGAACGAAACGCCGCAAGACCGTTGCGCGACCCGCCTTGTCCTCTGCCCCGCCGATGACGAGCAGGGACGTGTGGACGGATTGAGCCATGACGACAGCCTAGGAGTCAGCGAGCGGGGAGGTGACGAGCGCGTGTCGGCGTGTCGTCGGCCTCGTCGGCCTCGTCGGCATCCTCGATCTCCTCGCGGGTGATTCCCAGCAGATACAGCACGGCGTCCAGATAGGGAACGTTGACGGACGTGTGGGCCTGTTCGCGCACGATGGGCTTGGCGTTGAACGCGACTCCGAGACCGGCCGCGGCCAGCATGTCCAGGTCGTTGGCGCCATCGCCGATCGCCACCGTGCGTGACAGCGGCAGGTTCTCCTCTGCAGCGAAACGGCGCAGAGCCTCGGCCTTGCCCTGGCGGTCGACGATCTCGCCGACCAGCGCGCCGGTGAGGAGACCGTCTTTGTCGTCCAGGCGGTTGGCATGGACGTGGTCGATCTCGAGCTCTGCCGCGAGCGGGCCGACCACCTCGATGAAACCGCCGGAGACGACAGCCACGGTGAACCCGAGCCGCTTCAGAGTCCGCACCAGGGTGCGCGCACCGGGGGTGAGCCGTATGGCGGCGCGCACCTCGTCCAGGACGCCCACCGGGAGCCCCGCGAGGGTGGCCACCCGGGCGCGCAGGCTCTCGGCGAAGTCGAGGTCGCCACGCATGGCTGCGGCGGTCACCTCGGCGACCTCGGCCTTGGTGCCGGCACGCGTGGCCAAGAGGTCGATCACCTCGTCCTGGATCAACGTGGAGTCCACATCCATGACGACCAGCCGGCGGCCACGGCGAGCCAGCCCGGCGGGAGAGACCGCGATGTCGACCCCGCGCACGGCAGCCTCGAGCGCGAGCTCGACGCGCAGGACCGCCACGTCGGCACCTGAGATGTCGAGCTCGACCGTGGTGACCGGATATCGCGACAACCGCCGGATCCGGTCGATGTTGGCGCCGTGTGCGGCGATACGGGCGGCGACTGCCGCAACCGCGCTGGCCAGCAGCGGTGCACCGATGACGACCACGGCGGCTCGCCCCCCGCGGCGCGGCGCGTTGTCGCCGCTGCCGGACTCGAGGGTGACCTGCAGACCCAGCGAGGTGGCAACGCTGACGACCACCTCGCCCAGACGGCTGTCGTGAGGTCCGGCGGAGAGCAGCAGCGCCAGGGTCAGGTGCCCGCGCACGACGACCTGTTCGAGGTCGAGGACCTCGGCCCCCACATCGGCGATGGCTTCGAACAGCGTGCTCGTGACGCCTGGCCGGTCGTCGCCCGAGACAGTGACCAGCAGGGTGTGAGTTGGGGTATCGGGCACGTCGCAAGGTTATAGGCGCGTCGGTGGCGCCTGTGGATGGGGCCTTGCCGGTGTCCGTGGCCGTGCCAGCGGGCGTCCGGGTCAGGAGCGGTCGGTCTGGTCCCGCCAGGCGACCAGGTCGCGCAACGGGCCGAGATCGTAGGTGGGTCCTGCGAGGCCGACGGTGAACAGACGCGTGCCCACGGCATACAGGCCCTCGGCGCTGGCTGCGGGGTCCTTGGCCGAAACGGCCGCGGAGCGTTCGATCTCCAGGGGGTCCCGTCCCACCTTGGTGCACCACTCGTCGAGCACGCGGTGCTTGTGCGCGATCTGGTCGGCGTCGCCGAAGCCGTGCCAGATGTCGGCATGCTCCGCCACGATCCGCAGGGTCTTGCGCTCGCCGCCGCCACCGATCAGCACGGGGATGTGCCTTGTGGGGGGTGGGTTGAGCTTTGCCCAGCGGCTCTTGGTCAGGGGCAGGTCCCGGGCGAGTGCGTCGAGGCGTTCGCCGGCGGTCCCGAACTCGTAGCCGTAGTCGTCGTAGTCCCTTTGGAACCAGCCGGAGCCGATGCCCAGGATCAGCCGCCCGTCGCTGATGTGGTCCACCGTGCGTGCCATGTCCGCGAGCAGCTGGGGGTTGCGGTAGGAGTTGCACGTGACCAGGGCGCCGATCTGCACCCGCTCGGTTGCCTCTGCCCACGCGGCCAGCATCGTCCAGCACTCGAAGTGCTTGCCGTTCGGGTCGCCAAAGAGTGGAAAGAAGTGATCCCAGTTGAAAACGGCGTCCGCTCCCAGCTCTTCGGCCTGGGCGCAGGCGCGCCGGATCTCGCTGTACTCCGCGTGCTGGGGTTGCAGCTGGACCGCAACTCTCACAGGACGAGGGTTGGGCGTGTTCATGATCGGACCTCCTGTCTCTTGCCGACCACCGTGATGCCGGAGTCGGTCACACTGAAGCCGCGCTCCAGGTCGTGCGCGCGGTCGACGCCGATGCTCGCCCCAGGGGGGACCACGACGAACTTGTCGATGATCGCTCGGTTGATCGTGGCATTGCGGCCCACCTGGACGAAGTCGAGCAGGACGCTGTCCGAGACCTTCGCGTAGCTGTGGATATGGACCCCGGGGGAGAGCACCGAGCCGGTCACCTGGGCGCCGCTGATCACGACCCCCGGTGAGACCGCGGAGTTGAGCGCGCTGCCGACCCGGCCCTTTGACCCGTGGACGAACTTGGCCGGCGGATAGTTGCCGTGGTCGGTGTAGATCGGCCAGTCGTAGTTGTAGAGGTTGAACACCGGATGGAAGTCGACGAGCTCCATCTGCGCCTCGTAGTAGGAGTCGATCGTGCCGACGTCGCGCCAGTAGCCGTGGTCGCGGTCGGTTGAACCGGGGATCGGGTTGTCCTTCATGTCGTAGACGTAGGCCTCGCCGCGGCTGACGAAGTCAGGGACGATGTCGCCACCCATGTCTCGCCTGCTCCCCTCACGTTCTGCGTCACGGGTGACGGCGTCGACCAGGGCGTCGGCGTTGAACACATAGACACCCATCGAGACGAGAACCTCTTGCGGAGAGTCCGCCAGACCGGTTGTCTCCTTGGGTTTCTCAAGGAACGCGCTGATCTTCGGAGGGTTCGCCGCGTCGACCTCGATGACGCCGAACTGGTCGGCCAACGAGATCGGCTGACGTATGGCGCCGAGCGTCACCCCGGCACCGTTGTGGATGTGCTGGTCGACCATGTGGCTGAAGTCCATGCGATAGACGTGGTCTGCGCCGGCCACCACGACGATGTCGGGCGACTGGTCGTGGACGAGGTTCAGGCTCTGGTAGATCGCGTCGGCGCTGCCCTGGAACCAGCTCTTGTCGATGCGCTGCTGGGCCGGCACCGGTGTCACGTAGTTGCCGAGCATGGTCGACATCCGCCAGGTCTTGCTGATGTGGCGGTCCAGGCTGTGCGACTTGTACTGGGTGAGCACGACGATCTTGAGATACCCGGAGTTCACCACGTTGCTGAGGGCGAAGTCGATCAGCCGGTAGATGCCGCCGAACGGCACCGCTGGTTTGGCCCGGTCCGCGGTCAGGGGCATCAGACGCTTGCCCTCACCGCCTGCCAGGACGATTGCCAGAACGTTGGGGTGGTAGGTCCGCTTCGTCATGGGCCGACCCTATTGCGGGGACGGGTTTGGCGGCGACCCCCCTGGGGGCGCTAGCGTGCACGACGTGAGAGTCGACATCCTGAGCAGGGAGTACCCACCCCAGATCTATGGTGGCGCGGGCGTCCACGTCGCCGAGCTGGTGAGCGCACTGCGCGCCCGGGGCGACATCGATGCCCGGGTCCGCTGCTTCGGCGGGCCGCGTGACGAGGTGGGCACCACCGGGTATGCCGACCTGGCACCGCTCTCGTCCGCGAACGCGGCCATCCAGGCCCTGGGTGTCGACCTGGCCATGGCGGCCGACTGTGTCGGTGCGGATCTGGTCCACTCCCATACCTGGTACGCCAACATGGGCGGACATCTGGCGTCGCTGCTGGCCGGCGTGCCCCACGTCGTCTCCGCCCACAGCCTGGAGCCGATGCGACCCTGGAAGGCCGAGCAGCTCGGCGGTGGCTATGCGGTCTCGTCCTGGGCCGAGCGGACGGCGTACGAGGGAGCAGCGGCGGTTATCGCGGTCAGCGCGGGGATGCGGCAGGACGTTCTGAGCGCCTATCCCTCGGTCGACCCGGCCAAGGTCCATGTCGTGCACAACGGCATCGACTCGCAGCTCTGGCAACGGGACTCAAGTGCCGAGGCGCTCGAGGTGGTGCGCAGGCACGGCGTCGACCCCAACCGCCCCTCGGTTGTCTTCGTGGGCAGGATCACTCGCCAGAAGGGGCTTCCCTACCTGTTGCGGGCCGCGGCCCAGCTGCCCCCGGATGTCCAGCTCGTCCTGTGTGCAGGTGCCCCGGACACCCCGGAGATCAACGCCGAGGTCGGAGCGCTGATCGCCGAGCTGCGCAAGGGTCGCGACGGCGTGGTGTGGATCGCCGAGATGGCGGCGAAGGCCGAGATCATCGCATTGCTCAGCGCCGCAACGGTTTTCGCGTGCCCGTCGGTCTACGAACCGCTCGGCATCGTCAACCTCGAGGCGATGGCGTGCGAGGTTGCCGTCGTCGCGACGGCGACGGGTGGCATCCCCGAGGTCGTCGTCGATGGCGAGACCGGCTGGCTGGTGCCGATCGAGCAGGTGGCCGACGGCAGCGGGATACCGGTGGACCCCGACCGTTTCGTCTCGGACCTTGCCGGGGCGCTGAACCAGGCCCTCAGCGACCCCGAGCGTGCCCGCCGCCTCGGGCAGGCCGGGCGCCGGCGTGCTGTCGAGAGCTTCTCCTGGTCCTCGATCGGCGACCAGACCATCGAGGTCTACGGGTCGGTTCTGCGCTGACCGTGCAGTCACTTGCCGCGGCGCCGCTAGGAGCCGCCGCGGACAGGGAGCAGGCCGGCCATGGACAACGCGGCCACGGTGGCAGCCGCCGCCATCGCTGTGTCGGCGAGGGCGTCGAGGTCGGTCAGCAGGATGCGGCGTTGTTCGGCGACCGCGCTGGTCAGCACCTGTGACTGTGCCGGGGCGCTCAGGCCGAGCTCGGTTGCCACCCCGACCAGTGCGGCCATCGTGATGATGCTGGTGGCTCGCCGTGGCAGCCCGTCCGGCAGACCCCATCGGCAGCTGCTGCGTTCGTCCGCCATGGAACGCAACGGGCTGCCCGCCCATGGCGTGGCATCGAGCGCCTCGATGGCGCCCGTGGACGCCGCGAGGTCACGCCGAAACCCCAGCTCGATCTCGCCGAGGGACAACCCTTCCAGGGTGTGTGCCGGAACGGGGTCGCAGTCGTATGCCGTCCACGTCACCTGGGTGCCCTGGTCGTCATCGGGGCCGAAGAGCTCGAGCGCCGGGACCAGGGCTCCGCCGAGCCCGGGCACGTAGACGCACTCGCCCGCCTCGGTGGCCGCGGCGACCAGCTCGGCGGGACCACGCGGCATACCGGTGAGCTTGCCGGGGCGGGGCAGCGCCACGAGGACAGCCCGCTCACCCAGGTCACGCCACAGGGACAGGCGGTCCGTGGCGCCGACGACCTGGTCGAGGTCCGGATGCGCCCGGTCCACGGCCTCCTCGAGGGGCAGCTGCCCGGCATACGCGGCCGTCGCCCACAGGCAGAGGCGCACGGAAACGGGAAGAACGGACATCGAATCATCGTAGGTGTCGTGAGTCGCGATCGGGAGCCGGTGGCCTAGGGTCAGGGATCATGAGCGACGTCCTCGAGTTCGCCGGCGTCAGCGTGGTCCGTGGTGGCACCACGCTGCTCCACGACATCACCTGGGAGGTCGAGGAGGGCCAGCGTTGGGTCATTCTGGGGCCGAACGGAGCCGGCAAGACCACCCTCTTGCAGCTGGCTGCCGGCCGGATCCACCCCACGACGGGTGTCGCAGGGGTTCTGGGTGAGGTCCTGGGCGCAGTCGACGTCTTCGAGCTGCGTCCGCGAATCGGCTTGTGCAGCGCGGCAGTCGCCGAGAGGCTGCCCGCCGGTGAGCTGGTCCGCGACGTTGTCGTCACCGCCTCCTACGGCATAGTGGGGCGCTGGCGCGAGAGCTACGAGACGCTGGACCATGCGCGCGCCGCCGAACTGCTCGAGGCCCTTGGTGTGGCACACCTCAGCGACCGCAGGTTCGGCACCCTCAGTGAGGGCGAGGGCAAGCGGGTGCAGATCGCCCGGGCGCTGATGACCGACCCCGAGCTGATGTTGCTCGACGAGCCGGCGGCTGGTCTCGACCTCGGCGGCCGGGAGGACCTGGTGGCGCGTCTGGGCGCACTGGCTGCCGATGTCGACGCGCCCGCGCTGGTCCTCGTGACCCATCACGTGGAGGAGATCCCGCCCTCGTTCACCGACGCGCTGCTGATGCGAGAAGGCCGTATCGTCGCCGCCGGACCGGTCGAGATCACGCTGACCGACGCGAACCTGTCCGAGACGTTCGGCCTGCCGTTGGCCGTCGAGCGTCACGGTGGGCGATGGTCCGCACGGGCTGCGGTGACGGTCGGCCCCGGCACGCTGGTGCCACCTGCGTAGCCCCTGCACCGGCAGCCCGCCTGGGTCAGGTTCTGAGAATTCTCAGAAGTGTCAGCAGTAACAGCACCAACACCGATGCATCACCGCGATGAGCAGTACGGTAAGAGTCAACTGAGCACTGGAGGGGAACGAGATGTCGTGGTTCAGCGACCATGGGTGGCTGGCGTGGGTGGGTCTGGCACTTGTCCTGGGGGCGGTCGAGGCGGCCACTGTCGACTTCGTCTTCCTGATGCTGGCCGGCGGCTCACTGGCGGGGGCGCTCGCCGCGGCGGCCGGTCTCGGGTTCCCGGTGCAGGTGGTTGCGGCGGTCTGTGTGGCGGCCGCTCTGCTCCTGACGGTGCGTCCCATCGCCCAGCGTCGTTTCACTGTGCCGGAGGGCCACGGCGGCATCGGTGCCAGCGCTCAGGTCGGTCGCTCCGCGGTGGTTCTGCAGACCGTCACCGATCACGACGGGCGAGTGAAGCTTGGCGGCGAGACCTGGTCGGCGCGCACGGCGCCGGACGCCGCCGTATGTCTGCCTGGACAAGAGGTCCGGGTAGTTGCCATCGAGGGGGCCACCGCGATCGTGAGCAACATCGCGGACGGTCAGGAATCGGAGTAGTTCGTGGATCAGGTAAACGCAACGCTGGTCGTCCTGGCGCTGCTTGTGCTGTTCGCCGTCATCGTCATCGTCCGGACCGTGCGCATCGTGCCGCAGCAGTCCTCGCTGATCATCGAGAGGCTCGGCAAGTTCTCGCGGACCCTCGAGGGTGGCCTTCACTTCCTCGTGCCGTTCGTCGACAAGGTGAGGGCCAACGTCGACCTGCGCGAGCAGGTCGTGTCGTTCCCGCCACAGCCGGTGATCACCTCCGACAACCTCGTGGTCAACATCGACACGGTCATCTACTACTCGGTCATCGACTCCAAGTCGGCGGTCTATGAGATCGCCAACTTCATCATGGGCATCGAGCAGCTGACCGTCACCACGCTGCGTAACGTGATCGGCTCCCTCGACCTCGAGCAGACCCTGACCAGCCGCGACAACATCAACGCACAGCTGCGCGGCGTCCTCGACGAGGCCACGGGCAAGTGGGGCATCAGGGTCAACCGTGTCGAGCTCAAGGCGATCGACCCGCCGCGTTCGGTGCAGGATTCGATGGAGAAGCAGATGCGCGCGGAGCGTGACCGTCGCGCGACCATCCTCACGGCAGAGGGCATCAAGCAGTCGGCCATCCTGACCGCCGAGGGCGAGAAGCAGAGCCAGATCCTGCGCGCCGAGGGTTCAGCCCAGGCTCGCATCCTCGAGGCTCAGGGCCAGTCCCGGGCGATCACCCAGGTGTTCGAGGCGATCCACCGCGGAAAGCCGGACCAGAAGCTCCTCGCCTACCAGTACCTCCAGATACTTCCCCAGCTCGCACGTGGTGACGCCAACAAGCTGTGGATCATCCCCAGCGAGCTGACCGAGGCGCTGAAGGGGATCGGCAGCGCACTGGGTGGCAAGGACATGGAGGACCCGGCCGACAAGTGGGTCGACACCGGTGAGGTCATGCCCACCGCTTTTGAGGAGACCACGCTCGAGGACCCGGCCAAGGCTCTGGCCGAAGCCCGCGGTCAGGCAGCCGGCGCGTCCGCCGAGGCCGAGGGGCACGCGACGACGAGCCGGCACCGGACTTCGACGTACGGTCTTCCGGCAGCGGACTCCCTGGAGGACCAGGCGTCGGCACTGCATGACTCCGAGCTGGACATCGACCAGATGCCGCAGCGCCCAGAAGAGCCGGATGAGAACGCCCCTCGCTGACGCCCGCGTCCTGAGGCACCCGGTCACTCGTTAGGGTGACCGGGTGCCCTGGTATGAAGTCGTCGCGCTGCTCGCGGCGGGAATGGCCGCAGGGACCATCAACGCCATCGTCGGGTCTGGCACGCTGATCACGTTCCCGGCGCTGTTGTTCTTCGGGTATCCGCCGTTGGTCGCCAACGTCTCCAACACCATCGGCCTTGTCGCCGGCGGGCTCACGGGCATTCATGGCTACCGCGAGGAGCTGGTCGGTCAGGGCAGCACCCTGCGCCGGTTTGCGCCGGTGTCCTTCATCGGCGCGGTGACCGGGGCCATCCTGCTGCTCAAGCTGCCCGAGTCCGCGTTCGACGCCATCGTGCCGGTCTTGATCGCCGCCGCTCTGCTGCTGGTGTTGTTCGGAGCGCGGCTCAAGGCCTGGTCGACCGCTCGCCACCCGGACCAGGACAGCGGTGGACGGCGCCTGTTGCTGATCGCGGGCATCTTCGGTGCTGGGGTCTACGGCGGCTATTTCGGGGCGGCGCAGGGCGTCCTCATGGTGGGCATCCTGAGTGCGCTGATGCCGATCAGCCTGCAAGGCGTCAACGGCCTGAAGAACGTGCTGGTCACGTTGGCCAACGCGGTTGCGGCTGTGATCTTCATGCTCGTGGCCTGGGATCGGATCGACTGGTCTGTTGCCGCACTGATCGCCGTGGGCGCACTCGCCGGGGGCTACGTCGGAGCAAGGGTCGGGCGACGGCTGTCCCCGGTGGTGCTCCGTGGGGTGATCCTCGTGGTCGGCGTCCTGGCTATCGTCAAGATCCTCGTCTGAAAGTGACCGCCTGACATGCCGATCGAGATCACCGACCCGGCCGATGACCGCGTTCGCGACTACTTCGCCCTGACTGATGTGGCCCTGCGCACCAAGGTCGAGCCCGAGCGCGGGCTGTACCTGGCGGAGAGCGAGAAGGTCATCAGGCGGGCCCTTGCGGCTGGACATCGACCGCGCTCGTTCCTGATGGCGCAGCGCTGGCTCACCGACCTGGCGGACCTGGTCGAGAAGGCAGAGTCCGGGGGTGTGCCGGTCTTCGTCGCACAGGCTGCCGTCATCGAGGCCATGACCGGGTTCCCCCTCCACCGCGGGGCGCTGGCGTCGATGCACCGGCCGCCGCTGCCGACCCCAACGGTGTTGCTACAGAACGCC
>Ga0105238_10006738_pt1 | contig 11470 bp, 7 predicted proteins | sample KBSC34metaG_FD_81526 | JGI IMG/M metagenome (GOLD analysis project Ga0105238, IMG submission 81526) | Corn rhizosphere microbial communities from Kellogg Biological Station, Michigan, USA - KBS C3-4 metaG | ecosystem: Host-associated > Plants > Roots > Rhizosphere > Soil | place: Michigan, USA...
GCCGGAATGTGGCGAGGGATGACGGGAGACCAGGCGTACGGGTATCTGGTGGCTGAGGAGCTGTGCAGCAAGGCTTTCGGCAATGATACCTCCGGCGCCTAATATCGTGTGGATTGACATAAATGTTGAAATTGACGATCAAAGGTAATTAAAAGTTGATTAAACGTTTGTTTAATTTAAACGTTTGTTTAACTTTGTTCTTCTTTGGATGTATTTTAGACGTTAATGTGTCTTTTGGACAAATACATCAGCGGTGCTTGCCCTCAATTATTTGTAACGATTTTTGCCGACCCCGATATCGAAAGATGATCATTTAATCTATAGCCTCCATATTATGAAGAAAATATTGTACGTAGTATTTATCAGCAGTGGAATGACCGTTCTGTCTTTATCGGCAGGCGCCCAGAAGGCTCCCGACACTGTGCTGCAACAGGTTACTTTGCCACAGGTGGTGGAATTTGCCCTGAAGCATTATCCACTTGTACAGCAGGCTTTGCTGGACGAGCAGATCACGGACCGGCAGATCCGGGGCAAGCTGGCTGACTGGTATCCTCAACTGAATCTTAACGCCACTTATCAGAATAATTTTCAATTGCAAAGCTTTGTGGTCAATGGCAATGTTAACCATAGCGGCGCTTATAACACATCCGTGGTTGGTCTTGGTCTTACCCAGAATATTTTCAACAGGGATGTTCTGTTGGCCAGCCGGACAAAGAATGACGCGCTTAAATTGAGCCGGCAGGCGACGGCGACCGACAAGATCAGCCTGGTGGTGGATGTCAGCAAGGCTTTTTACGACGTACTGTTGACCCAGCAGCAGATTGTGGTGCTGAACGATGACATCCGCCGGCTGGAAAGGAACCTGAAGGACACGTATAATCAATACCAGGGTGGGCTGGTGGATAAAACGGACTACAAGCGGGCCACGATCTCATTGAATAATTCCAAAGCGCAGCTGAAGACCAACCAGGAGGCATTAAAGGCAAAGTATAAGGTTCTGCAGCAGCTGATGGGCTATACGGGACCTTTGTCAAATGATACCCTTCGCCTTGTGTATGACAGTACACAGATGGCGGCCGATGTGCTGATCGATACTTTGGCCACCGTAGATTACAACAAGCGGATTGAATACCAGACGCTGCTTACCCAGAAGAAGCTGCAGCAGGCCAACCTGTCCTATGAGAAATGGAGCTATCTGCCTACCCTGACGGCCAATGCCGCCTATAATATGAACTATTTTTCCAACCGGTTCCCGAAACTGTACGACAACAATTTCCCCAACTCTTATGCCGGTGTGCAGTTGAGCTTTCCCATCTTTCAGGGGACCAAGCGAACGCAGAATATAAAGATCGCCGAGCTGCAGATCACTCGTCTTGACTGGGACATCGTCGACCTGCAGAACTCCATCAGCACGCAATATGCCCAGGCGCTGGCTGCCTATAAAGGTTATCTCAATAACTACTATATTTTAAAGGAGAATCTCGAGCTGGCCAGGGATGTGTTCAACACCATCGAGCTGCAGTATAGAAGTGGTATCAAGGCTTACCTGGAACTGATCACGGCCGAGACGGATCTCCGCACTGCGCAATCCAATTTCAGCGATGCGCTCTACCAGGTGCTGAGCAGCAAGCTGGATGTTCAAAAGGCATCAGGGAATATTACATTTTAACACATGCACATAAATCATCGTTTTTATATGGAAAATATTACACGTTGGACAGGACTAATGATCATCGTATCCGGACTTATGGCGGCTTGCGGTAACGATAAACCTGCAGGCCCCGCAGCGCCTCCTCCCGTCCCCGTAGCGGTGTATGCCGCAGCGCCGGGGGATGCTACCTATTATGATCTCTACCCGGCGACGGTGGCGGCGCTGAACCAGGTGGACATCAAACCGCAGGTATCTGGTAATATTACCCATATTTTTTTCCAGGATGGGCAACATGTAGGCAAGGGGGCGCCTTTGTATGAGATAGATCAGCAGCAGTATAAAGCAGCTTATGAGGCTGCCGTCGCCAACCTCAATGTCGCCAAGGCCAACCTGGCCAGGTCCCAGCAGGATGCCGACCGTTATACGGAGCTTTCCCAGAAGGATGCCATTGCACGTCAGACGTTGGATCATGCCATAGCCGACCTGGAAGCCAACAAGCGCCAGGTGGAGGCTGCGCAGGCCAATGTAGCCAGCGTGCAGACCAACCTGAAATATTCCATGATCTATGCTCCTTTTGACGGTACTGTCGGTATCTCCCAGGTAAAGCTGGGAACGGCCGTTTATCCGCAGACATTGCTGAATACGATCTCTTCCGACAATCCGCTGGCGGTGGATGTAGCCCTTGATGAAAAACAGATACCCCGGTTTTCCGCTTTATTACAGCAGAAATTTTCACCCAGGGATTCGACCTTTACGTTTGTGCAGCCGGATGGTTCGATCTATCCTTATCCCGGCCATCTCCTTTTGCTGGACCGGGCCGTAGACCCTACGACAGGTACGCTCAAGGCCCGTCTTACTTTTCCCAATCAGAAGAATGCGCTGCGTCCGGGCGTCACCGGTAATGTAAGGGTAGAGAACAAAGGTGCTACGGGCAGTATTCTTATTCCTTTCAAATCGGTGGTCGAGCAGATGGGAGAGTACTTTGTGTTCGTCCTGGGGGACAGCAGCAAGGTGGCGCAGCGGAAGGTAGTATTAGGCGCCCGGGTCGGCGATAAGATCGTTGCAAGAGACGGAGTGAAAGAGGGTGATAAAGTGGTGACGGAAGGCGTACAGAAAATAAGGGACGGCGTAAAAGTTCAGGTAGGCGCTCCGGGAGCGGCAGGAGCCAATCCCAAGGCAGGAGGGCAGCAGGGCAAATAAAATTCATCAGACAACAGATCAATCCCATTAGCTATGATCGCAGATACTTTTATAAAAAGGCCGGTAACGGCCATCGTTATATCACTGGTTATTTTAATCGTGGGGGTGCTGGCCATTTTCACGCTGCCTGTGAGCCAGTATCCGGATATTACGCCTGCCACGGTTCAGGTAACGAGCAGCTTCACCGGCGCCGATGCCCAGACGGTAGAGCAAACGGTGACTACGGCTATCGAGACCCAGATCAACGGTGTGCCGGGCATGACCTATATGCAGAGCAACAGTACCAATAACGGTCAGTCGACCATCACCGTTACCCTGGATGTGGGTACGAATGTGGACATCGCCGCATTGGATATCCAGAACCGGGTAGGCATCGCCACACCACCGTTACCGCAGGTGGTAAAGAACCTGGGTATCGTCACCCGTAAGCGGAACCCCAGCATCCTCATGCTGGTGGCGATGTATTCTCCCAACGGAAGTCATGGCGTGCCCTTTCTCGACAACTATACCAATATCTTCGTGCGGGATGCATTGCTTCGTGTAAAGGGAGTGGGGGATGTATTTACCCGTGCCGATGATTTCAGTATGCGGATATGGCTAAAGACGGACAAGATGGCTCAGCTGGGACTTACCTCACAGGATGTCACGAGCGCCATACAGGAGCAAAACCTGCAGATCGCGGCCGGCTCTGTAGGCGTGCCGCCTCAGCTGCCTACTTCTTCTTTTGAATACACCGTATTTACCAATAGCCGTCTTAGCTCCGAAAAGGAATTCGGCGACATCGTCATCCGCAGCAATCCGCAGAACGGGTCGATCGTCTATCTGAAGGATGTAGCACGTATCCAGCTGGGTAAGTTCAGCTATGCCAGCAACTCATTCGTGGATGGGAAAAGGGCCAGCTATCTGCTGGTATACCAGGCGCCGGGCAGCAATGCGCTTGCTACGGCTGATGGTGTATACAAGGCCATGGATGCATTGAAAAAATATTTTCCCGCGGGAGTGGACTATGTAGTCCCTTTCGAGTCGGTGTCCGTTGTACGGGTGTCTATCAGCGAAGTGGTGGACACGCTGCTGGAAGCGCTGGGACTGGTTGTGCTGGTGGTATTCCTCTTCCTGCAGAGCTGGAGGGCCACGCTTATCCCCGTACTGGCCATCCCCGTGTCGATCATCGGCACTTTCATTCTATTCTTTCCCCTTGGCTTTACGATCAATACGCTGACCATGTTCGGTTTTGTGCTGGCCATCGGTATCGTAGTGGACGACGCCATCGTGGTGGTGGAAGCGGTGCAACATTATATGGATGAGGAGGGACTTTCGGCCAAGGAGGCCACCAGCCGGGCGATGAAGGATATTTCCGGTCCTGTGGTGGCGATAGCCCTGATCCTGGCCGCGGTATTCGTACCTGTAGGGTTCATACCCGGTATTACGGGCCGGCTTTATCAGCAGTTTGCCATTACCATCGCCATTTCGGTGCTGATATCCGCCTTTGTCGCTTTGTCTCTGACACCGGCTCTCTGTACCTTGCTGCTGAAACCGATGCATCTGACGAAGGAATCCCGCGGACTCAATAAATTCTTCTTTCATTTCAACCAGTGGTTCCACCGGGTGTCCGTCCGTTATACGAACAATGTCCGGGGATGGATCAAACGGGCGCCGTATGCGCTGATCCTGCTGGTCTGTATCATTGTAGGCGCGTTGTTCCTCTTTAAGAAAAAACCTACCGCTTTTATTCCCACGGAAGATGAAGGCCGTGTATATATTACCTATGAGATACCGGAGGCGGCTTCTACTGCCCGAAGCCTGGTTGTGCTGGACAGCATGATGAAGGTCATCAACGGTATCCCTGGCGTAGCGCATTATGCGGCATTGGGAGGCTTGAATGTCGTCACCTTCGCTACCAAGTCCAACAGCGGCACCATCTTCTGCCAGTTGAAGCCCTGGGATGAGCGGAAGGAGAAGAGCCTCCAGTTGGATGGGGTCATGGCGGAGATGCGCAAGCGCTTTTCCGTCTTTAAGGAAGCCAATGTGGTGGTGATCTCGCCTCCTGCCATTCCCGGTCTGGGTCAGACGGGCGGCTTTACCTTCGAGCTTGAACAGCGGCAGAGCAATGACGACCTGCCTACCTTTGAAAGAGTGGTCCGCAGTTTTGTGGCCGAGGTAAACAAGCGGCCCGAGATCGGACAGGCTTTCAGCTTTTTTACGGCACGTACGCCCAGCTTCCAGGTGACGGTGGACAGGGATAAGTGTAAAAAACTGGGTATTTCCCTGGCGGATGTATATACCACCCTGCAAATGGATCTGGGAAGCAGCTATATCAATGACTTTACCATCTATGGTCGTAACTTCCACGTGGTGGCCCAGGCAGACACGGTCTACAGGACCGATATATCCAGTATCGGGCAATTCTATGTGCGCAATAGCAATCAGCAGATGATACCGTTAAGCACGGTGGTCAGCTACAAGCTGACGGAAAGCGCCCCGCTGATATCGCACTTTAATATCTTCCGTACAGCGGAGATCAATGGAGGCTCCAAGCCGGGGTACAGCAGTGGTCAAGCCATCCAGGCCCTGCAGGAGGTGGCCGCACGAGTGCTGCCCGAAGGATATGGGTATGAATTTGCCGGTCTCAGTAAGCAGGAGATCGAGTCCGGGTCCAGCACTGTCTATATTTTCGCATTGTCGGTGCTCTTTGTATTCCTCTTCCTGTCGGCCCTTTATGAGAGCTGGTCGGTACCTTTTTCCGTACTGCTGGCGGTGCCCATCGGTATGTTTGGCGCTATCCTGACGCTGACCTTTGTTCCACGGCTGACCAACAACGTGTATGCCCAGATCGGGATGATCACGCTGATCGGCCTGGCGGCAAAGAATGCCATCCTGATCGTGGAGTTTGCCAAAGAGCGGGTGGACAGAGGGGTGGAGCTTCTTACGGCTACGCTGCAGGCGGTGCAGCTGCGTCTGCGGCCCATCCTCATGACGTCGCTGGCCTTTATCCTGGGGGTAATGCCACTGGTAATCGCCACAGGAGCGGGTGCTGTCGCCCGTAATACCATTGGCTTTACCGTGCTGGGTGGAATGATATCGGCGACGGCGCTGGCTATCTTTATCGTGCCTGTGCTATTTGTGGTGATCACCCGGCTGGCATATGGCAAGAAGCAGCTGGAGGAGCTGCGCAAACAGGGGCCCAGCCTGGCGGAGTAGTTTGGCGCCCCTTCGTTTGGGGAAAAATAACTCCGGGGCGCCAAACTGCGCTAATGATGGCCCTTGGGGCATAGGTCATATATTTTTTCAGGGTCGTATGCAATCGGCCGGATAGGTGCATCCTTGTTGTAAAATACACCTATGCCAGCACAACGATATACATACGACCCTCGCTATTTCCAGGTCTTCTTCCAGCTTGTGTTTTTGACCTATGGCCTGTTATACCTTGGATGGACAGCCGAATGGAGCCATTATCTCCTTAGTATCGGAGGCGCGATAATCTTTAATTATCTGGCGGAGGCTTTCCGGCAGGGGCAATGGTCCGGCTGGGACAGTTGGCGTTCCTGGGGTTTAAGTGCGTCTATCAGCGCTTTGAGCCTTTGTCTTTTGCTAAAGACAGGCCACTGGTATACCAGCTTACTGGCGGCATTTCTGACAGTGGCTTCCAAATATTTCCTTCGTATCCGGGGTAAACATATTTTCAATCCTTCGGCTTTTGGGATAATAGCTACGCTTTTGATCACCAGGGATGCCTGGCTGTCTCCGGGGCAATGGGGGAGCAGTGTCGTGCTTTTCTTTTTTATTATTCTCTTCGGGACGATCGTAGTAACCCGGGTGCAGAAATTGGATACCAGTCTTGCCTTTCTCCTGACATTTATTTTTCTGACCTGGTGGAGACAGGTCTATGTGCTGGGATGGCCTATGGACTATTTTCTGCATTCCATTACGACAGGCAGCTTGTTATTATTTGCTTTTTTTATGATCAGCGATCCGAAGACCTCTCCCAACCATCCCATAGCCCGAATATGCTGGGCATCACTGATTGCCGTGGCAGCCTTTTATTTTGCCGCGTTTGAATGGAAATACAATACTTCGATGTGGGCCCTGGTCATGGCGGCACCTCTTGTTCCTCTCCTGGACAGAATATTCAAGGCCACTCCATTTGCCTGGTCATCTTCTCCTGTCCGCTGGGATATGCGTCTGAACCTGCAAAAAAGAGCTGCATGGATAATCCTGGCCACCATGATCAGCCATGATGCGATGGCATTCTGCGGATTTTATGTCAGCAAGGCGGACGGCACACTGAAAAACAAGACTTCCCAGGTCATCCTCGTACATGACGGGGACAGGAGCACCATCACGATGTACAATGATTTTAAAGGCGATCTGAAGGATTTTGCCATGGTGGTGCCTGTGCCTGTCGTATTAAAGGAAAGAGATATAAAAGTGGTCGATGAAAAGATCTTCAAGACCCTGAATGAGTACAGCCAGCCGCGGCTGGTGGAGTATTATGATCAGAACCCCTGTGAAAGGGTCTTTTATGACAAGCTGGAAGGGCGCGTGCCTGGTGTTGCCCTGAGCGAAACGGTCGTGGTGGGATACGGCGCCGCCCGCAAAAAGGACCTGGGTGTCCGGATAGAGGCCAAATACCTGGTGGGGGAATATGATATCCTTATTCTCAGCGCCAAAGAATCCCAGGGGTTGAGAACCTGGTTGACGGAAAATGGCTATAAGATCCCGGCAGGAGCCGAAGAAGTGCTGGAACCTTATATCAGGAGCAACCTGAAATTCTTTGTCGTAAAAGTAAATGAGGAGGAAAAGAAAAAGCTACCGGGCAATTTTCTGCGGCCGATACAGATATCTTTTAATTCTCCCAGGTTCATGCTACCCATCCGGCTGGGGATGACCAATGCGGATGGCGACCAGGATATGATCGTATACGCTTTTTGCAAAAGGGGGAGGATCGAATGCACCAATTACAGGACCGTTTCGCTGCCGACCGGTAAGAACATCCCTATATTTGTACAGAGCAATTTCGGGAATTTTTATACCAATCTTTTTCAGCATCAATGGAAAATGGAAGGGCGGGCGGTAACGATGCTTGAATATGCCTGGGATGTCAGTCCCGGCACTTATCTCAAATGTGACCCTTGTGTCGCCAGCGCCCCTTCCCGGCAGGACCTGATACAGGCAGGGGTATGGTGGATGGAAGGACGGTCTGGAGCGGATGTCGTGGATGAGCGAGACGACCGTCCGGAGAATGCCTTTTTCACCCGTCTGCATGTCCGGTACAATCGTAAAGCTTTCCCCCAGGACCTCCTATTTCAGGAGACGGCCAATACCGAAAACTTCCAGGCCCGCTATATCATTACCCACCCGGCTACGGGGGATCTGAATTGTCCGGAGGGGAAAAAGTATCTGGATGAATTAAAGGAGAGGCGGAAAGATGAGCTGGAGATGCTGACCTATCTCACAGGCAGGGGAGCGGGTGATTGGGATTTGTAGAGGATTTCGTACCTTTCAATTTGTCGCTTTTTTTCTGCTAAATTGTTTGGCCGGCAGGCCGCAAAAAGCCGCAAAAGCCGGATATTTTGAGAGCTAATATCATTAGGATATGATATTAGTGTTTAAATAAATGGTTTTAAGTTAATTGTATATTATTATCTATTATTTAATTAAATAAAAAACAGCGCTGAAAATGGATCATTTGCCCATTTATTCACCCTATCTTAAACAAAGTGTAGTTAAATTATAATTGAATGAATTTAATTACTGATTTACAGTATTTTCCAAGTGTTATATTATATAAAATTTCAAATAAATTATCAAATATAACATTTGAACAATATGAATTCTATCAAAAAATGAGTTTTCGCAACCGTTGTCAGATTGCCGGGGCGCAGGGATGCATCGATCTCAGCATTCCCCTGGCGAAAGGGCGGGATCAGAAGACGGTGATGAAAGATGTGAAAATTGCGACCACCTATTCCTGGCAGGATCAGCATTGGAAGACCATTCTTGCCTGTTATAGCCGTTCACCCTGGTTTGAATATTATCGTGACGAGCTGGAGCAGTTGTATCGTAAACCCTTCGTTTTTCTAAAGGACTGGAATCTTGCCTGTTTTGAATGGACATGCCGGATCCTGGGATTACCTGTTCAGGTGCTGCTCACTGAGACCTGGCGACCGCATTATGAGGGTGATTGGCTGGACTGGAGAGGAAAGCTTGTTCCAAAGAATATCCGGGACACAGATTGGGGGAGTCCCGTGGTTTACCGCCAGGTATTTGAAGAGATTACGGGTTTTATTCCAAATCTATCCATCCTGGACCTTTTGTTTTGCGAGGGGCAGCGGGCGCGCTCTTTACTTTAGATAACTACGATAACTCTCTTTCCACCAATTCTCTCCAGCTTCTTTTGCAGCTCTTGCTGTTTTTGGAGGTATTGTTGCTGCAGTTTTAGCTGTTCCAGCAGGATCTGCCGTTTTTGCTTCAATTCAGGGAGTTTTTCGTTGCTGGCATGTTCCAGGAGCTTAAGCTGCATTTGCAATTCTTTTTTCATTTGGGTGATAGCCAGCTCTACCTGATGGGTGGCCATTTGCTGCAGGTAGACATACTGCTCTCCGGGGAGGGTTGTGCTGTCCTGGATGGGCTGGAAGGAGAAGCTCGAATTGGGGACATAGGGAGCCGGGACTGCTAAAGCATATCCTTCATCCTGAGGAGGAACGCCGGCCCCGGCATTCCGGGCGCCCATGGAATAATCTCTTTTATTTTCCTGGACGATGGAGGCATAGCCCACCAGGTCGCTTTCGTCTTTGTCCTCAGGTGCGCTCAGGTCCTGGTCCATATCTGTATCTTCCGGGGGATCATCCGCCTCTTTTTTATCATGGACGTGGGATCTTGTGGTTTTTTTTGCAGAATGGGGTTCCGGCTTATTTTTTACGGGCAGGTTGATGAAGGCAAACGTCATCAGCTTTATCTCTGTTGTGGGTGATGTCTCCTTTATCTCTGTTGTGGCTGGTGTCTCCGGATCTTTTTTCTGCGAAGCGGCGATCTCCGGGACCGGGCTTTCTGCTGTCCGGCCCACTGAAAAAGCCGGCGAGAACAACATCATCCCTGTCATCAGCAGGGTGAAGAACAGGAATATCAGCGATCTTCCCCTCAGGGGCTCCCGGGCATTTTCCAGCTTAAGGATCCTTCTGGCCCTTTGCAGGAGGAGCCGGTCATTGCTGCCGGCAGCTGCCAGCGCCAGCCGGGGGCCACGCTGGGTGCCCCTGGCCAGGGCCAGGAGTGCGGAGACATAGGTATGCGGGTCGTAGCGGAATTGCAGGACCAGATCGTCACACCGGTGTTCCCTTTCCTTTTGGATGCTGCGGATGAGTAATTTTGAAAAGGGGTTGAAAAAGAAAAGTACTTCCAGGGCTGCGATCCACAGGTGAAGGAGGTAATCATGACGCCGGATATGTGCCAGCTCATGCAGGATCAGGGCCTCCACCTGCTGCGGGGTCAAATTACTTACTGTAGCCAGCGGGATGAGGATAATGGGTTTTAAAGCGCCGAGGGTAACGGGGCCTTCCACCAGGGAGGAGAGCCATATGCCCACTTCCTTTTTTATGCCCATCCGGTGGCTTGTTTGGGCTGTAAAGACACGCAGTTCCGGCGCCGTCTTTGACAGTCCCCTGTGCATGAGCCGTCTGGAAGAAAGATATTGTTTGACATACCGGGCAAAAAGAAAGATCAATGTCAGCAGATAAAGAGTTGAGCACCAGGGAATGGATTCATTTATAAGCTGACGGCCCGCCAGGAGGGTGGCGCCTGCCCAATGGACCTGGGAGAAATACGGTATGCCCAGTTGATAAGACTGTACCGGGTCGTCTCCAGATAAAAAAGTATTAAAGAACGAGATGCCTGTCCAGACGGCGCCAGTCCCTAACAATAAGACTGCCAGTCCATGACGGACGCCTGCGGAGGTTCGTCTGAATATACAGGTAAAAAAAACATACACCAGCCATAAAAAGGCCATTTGCCAAAGACTGTTCAGCAAAGACCACCCCAGCGCTCTCATTAAAGCGGATTGGGCAAGCAGGTGCATGCTCTTACTGAGTTTTCAGGTTATTTAATAGTTGCTGGATCTCTTCCAGCTCTTCGGGGGAAGCTTTGTGGTTGCCCAGGGCTTGCAGCACCAATTCCGTTGGTGAGCCGCCAAATAAAGAATTGATCATTTTGCCGAGCAGATGCTTTTGTGTCCTTTCCTTGCTGACTGCCGCCTGGTAAATGTGGGTTTTGAAGGAATCGTCCCTTTTTACCAATCCTTTCTCATGCATGATCTGCATCAGCTTGAGCGTAGTCGTGTAGCCTACGTCCTTGCTTTTTGCCAATTCCTCATGCACTTCGCGGACACTTGCCAGATCCCTGTCCCAAAGAACCTGCAGGATCTCCAGCTCACTTTCCGTCGGTTTGATATACTTCGTCGACATAAAGAAACATTTGGATCGTAAATTACGATATTTTTCGTAAATCAATGTTAAAAAATATCCAATGCTTTTATCCAATGCTTTACTGCTGCGGGTGATGCTCTTCTCTCAGCTGATGGGTCGTCTTGCTGCTACCGTCATGGCTCCAGCCGGGAGGTTTGAGAAAGTA
>Ga0105238_10006743_pt1 | contig 11468 bp, 13 predicted proteins | sample KBSC34metaG_FD_81526 | JGI IMG/M metagenome (GOLD analysis project Ga0105238, IMG submission 81526) | Corn rhizosphere microbial communities from Kellogg Biological Station, Michigan, USA - KBS C3-4 metaG | ecosystem: Host-associated > Plants > Roots > Rhizosphere > Soil | place: Michigan, USA...
CAGGGTTCGAAGCGAAGCGAGAACCCTGGGGATGAGTAAAAACGTGATGAAACCCTGTAAGGGTTCGCCTTTAATACAAACCCTTTCAGGGTTGTTCGTTTGTTAATTATCGGATCCCAGGGTGGTCGCTGGCACTTCAACCCTGGGCTGAAATTAGCCAACGCCTTTGGCTTTTAATTCAAACTGAGACACTACTCTTACCTGACTTCGTCAACGTAACAAAAAACCGTCGCCGGTGATCAACCGAGACGGCATACCAGTTTTCTTTTATACCGATATAAATTGAGGAGGATCCTATGTCTAGACTAACGCAACAACAGAGGTGGCGACGGCGGGCCTTAAAGATTGCTGAAACGAATGAGGCCATTAAAGCCTCGATTCGCCGTCGCTGGACTTTATCTGACTGGGACGCAAGTTTCCCCTGGTGGCGTGCTCCCTCACAAGTGCGGATCCTGATTTACGCCGAAGGTGACTTAACGTTCAATGACCATCTCCAGTACGTTACTACCCTACTACAGAGCCGCGCTTTTTTTTATGTTGATTTTCTAGTCACGACGGCGCATCGCAATAACGCGAATGCGGGCGCTTCTATCAAGGGGACAAAACAATTAGATGATCCCGAGCTCGACATTGTTAACAGGTTTGACGAGATCTGGCTCTTCGGCTTTAACGACTCTCCCGAACTAACAGACTTCGAGCTCGCTCTCCTGGACCAGTTCATGAGTGCGCCGAAACGTGGCGGCATACTGGTTACTGGAGATCACGCAGATCGCGGCAAAAGCATTGGCGAACAGATTCACCGCGCCGGTAAAATGCGAAGATACCCAGCTCCTGACGCTGTCCGGCCTATTTGGAACAACTCACTCGTCGAAGGACCTGATTTGAACGATACTTTTGATGCCGATGACCAGTCTGACGACGTTCCGCAAACTATCACGTTGGAACTCTTTCCCACTCTGTCGCTACCAGGGTTCATCCCGTTCTTTCGTCCGCATCCTGTGCTATGTGGTCCGGACGGGCCGATCGATGTACTTCCTGACCACCAACATGAAGGCGAAGCTATAGCCCCAACAATCGATCCCGGCGACAACGAGTGGCCGAGAATAGGTGATCATCAGGAGCCTCCCGTGGTGATCGCACGAGGAAGAACAAAAGAGTCTGACGCAGGCAATCGAGAGTTCGGTGTGCTGTCAGCATATAACGGACACACGGTAAATGTAGGGAGAATCGTTGCTGACTCCTCATGGCATCACTGGTTAACGACTAACTTAAAAGGCATTCCGGAGTCGGATGTTTATCGCGGGTTTGACGTCTCACCGGATGGACGCATTGCTCTTAAGAAAATCGAGACTTACTTTTTCAATTGTGGCGTCTGGCTGGCGCCACCCGCGAGGCAAAGAGAGATGCGGATTGCGGCCTGGTGGTCTATTTTATGGACACATCAGATAGCCGAGCTTTCGCCGGCTCTGCCGCTCCGGGATCTAGGCGAACAAGCTATCAGTGGGCTCACACGGCACGCTTCAATCTGTGCTGCGTCTGATTGGATCTTTGGTCCGGATCTGAACCCCGATCGACTCGCTCAAACGGAGTTGGCTAAAGCCTCCGATGAGATTTCAGTACTGCAAATCTCACTCGAACAGTATCTGGCTGGTGGTATCCTCAGGTCGTTGATGGCAAAAATCGGCCCGTCGAATGCGAACTTGGAATTCCCGCTCGAGGCACAGCCGGATGAAGTTATTGAAGAGGCAATCAACGATGGAGTTCGCGCGGCTTTAGCAAAGCAGTAAATCGCCCGGTCCTTCCAACTACACAACGCTCAAACTCGCCTGATCCGTCAGGCGAGTTTTTTATTGCCCGCCTCTGAAATGTTTTTCTCCTGATTCTGTTTACGGGCTGAGAGATATCCGCATCCGAAAGGACCGACCAATGAGCACATTGGCTTTTGCCGCATTAACAAACAAACGAGAGGAAGCCGCTCCGGGCACGAGTAGTACAAAAAATCCCCCCGGCGTAAGCACTTTTGTCGACGCACTTGCAGCACTGGTGCCTGCGGAGGTGCTTACGCTGCACGCCTTGATTCTCACCGTAACCACGACCACTGCGGCGCAGGTAACCACCGCTGCAGCCACGGCTTCTCCTGTTGCCGTGACGACTATCAGCGATCCAACAACACTCAAGTGGGCCTTCGCCGGTCTGATTGTGTTGAGCATCATCCTCTACGTTGTGCCACGGTTTAAGAACTGGGAACTTCTCGACTACGTCCGCGCCGCAATTCCCCCTTTGGCTTTCGTTGCATGGACCATGCTGCAAAGGTCCACGGCGTTTGATGCGATAGCGCCGGGATCATTCAAGGATGCTCCGCGAACAGTAATTGGATTGTTCCTCGCCGTCATATTGGGGTTGGTCGCCGCAACCCTCTCACGCATGGCCGATCAAAAGGAACCGTCGCAACCAGTACAACCAATACAACTAGTACAACCGTAGTAGATCTGTTTCCTATAGGAGACTTTCATGCAACGAGATCCGAAATACGACGAACGGGTAAACACAAAGGACGATGGGACCAGGTATCCGATATTCAAAAAATTCTGGATGATGCAGTCGGCGGAGAAAATATCGGTGCTCATGGTCCATTCTGGCGAGAGTTGACTCGAGATCAATTCGTCCAAAAGAAGGTGTTCAGCTGCCCAATAATTTTTAGCGATAACGGCGTCTTCAATGGACCGCGATCTCCGTTAATTCAAATCCTGCAAGGCTCGATCGAGTGTCCGGTGAACCGGGAGCGGCCGCAAATGCCCGCCGGTCTTCCACCCGTCGCGCCTGAGAAGGTGAAAATAATTTCCGACTGGATCGACGCTCAGTGTCCGGCGTGATGCCGGGCCTAAACGAGACGCGCCGGAGTAGAGTCAATGAGTTCACCAAACAAAAAGCAGACCCGCGCACGGCTGTTCAAACTTCGGAATTTTTTGACGAGTAACAGCTCCAAAAACTTCGCTGCCACAATCGTATTTACTCCCACAAATCAAAAAGAGCACGCGAGTCAGTTAGTGTTTCGCAAGGATTTTAGCTTCAAGACCGCAGCCCTGATTGTGGACACGGTTGGGCCTTCGCGCGTCCTTCCCCTTCGGCCCCGCAAGTGAGTAGTGCGCCGGCCAACTTTCCAACCACTATTAGGAGGTTTGCTATGCCTACAAAAGAAGAAGTTATTCAGGCTAAAGATGTCCTGAGTGCACGTTTGTTATCGGCAGGCGTCCGTAGCAATGTTATGGCGCGACGCTTTACCAAGAGCATGCGCGAGGCGATCGCCAATGTGGGTTCAAATGTTCATGCTGTTGGCGTCGGACGCAAGATTGTCAACGGCGTTCGCACCGACGAGCTGGCAATCAAGATCTATGTAATACAGAAACTTGCTGAGTCGGCAATTCCACCTCGTGACTTGCTGCCGGAGACACTTGACGGCATTCCCTGCGATGTTATCGAAAGTCCGCCCGCGTTCATTCAGCCGGCACGGAAAAAAGGGAAAAAAGCAGCCGGCGCCGGCAAGGTCGCCGCAGCCGCGGCCGCAAATTGCACTGCTCAGCGGCAAAGCCGGCAACGTCCTTTTCCCGCCGGCATTTCGGTGGCCCATCGCGATGTAACGGCGGGAACCATCGGTTATTTCTGCCGCTCGACGCGCCCCGGCGATAATCCGAATGATGTTTGTATTCTGAGTAATAATCATGTGCTGGCGGACGTAAATAGTGGAGTTGAAGGCGATGAAATTCTGCAGCCTGGTCCTGCTGACGGTGGTACCGCCAACGATTTGATCGCTACCCTGCAACGGTTTGGCAGGATTCGATTGGGTGGTGATGCGCCCAACCGCGTGGATGCTGCTATCGCCAGATTGTCGCCGAATGCAGTTCCTGATATCAGTATTTGCTCTATCGGCGCGGTGACGGGCACTGTCCGCGGAGTTGAAGATATGAATGTGCGCAAGCACGGCCGCACCACGGGCCTTACGGACGGCGTCATTACCGATGAGTCAATAAACTCTCTCGTTGGAATGGACCACAACGATCCTTCTGTGGTTGCGCTATTCCAGGGCATTTTCCGCATTGAACGCGCCGGGGCCAGTCCTGCCATTGGTCTCGGTGGTGACAGCGGATCACTTGTCGTCGAGCGTCCTGGCCGGCGTGCAGTCGGACTTTATTTGCAGGTCCGGAGAATGGTGTCTTTGGTCTTGCATGCCACATAAACGATGTGTTAGAGGAGTTGGGTATCGAGCTAATCGTTTAGAGGTACAACATGGCGGACGAGCAAACGCTTGATGATGTGCAGGCGCTCATCACGAAGAAATATCTTGGACAAGCAGGGATTCATGGTGTCGGAGTCCGGCGCAAAAAGTCCGCCATCGCTCTTTACGTCGAACCAGGAACACCAGAAGAGCATAAAGACCTGCTCACGCAAATCACTGACGAAGTCAAACCTTTCGATGTAATGGTTGTTGAAGAAGAGCGTCCCTCAATTAAATAAATCCTGAACAGTACGATAAAAGGGGCGGCACTCCGTGGCCGCCCCTTTTTGTTACCTTGTTACCAGATGTGATTAGGTGGGTTTCTCTGTTTCATAATCACCACTCGCGATGCTCACCGAACCGTTGGCGTCAGTAGTCGCTCTGGTGAATTTGCCTCTGATCATTACCGTCGTTGAACCACCACCAACCGGTATTACTCGACCCACGTAACGAGTCGTCACGTTCACGCCGTCGTGCTTTCGCGTAAACACGACGCGTGATCTGAGACCGTCCGGCACGCAACGGCCATTCATCATTTGATCCGGTAGAACCACTCCGCTGTCACGATGCTTGAAGCGTCCTGTAAAAATTCCATTAGCATCAGGAGCATCGATCTCAATGACATCATCTGCCTCTGCGTTAGTAACGTCGTCAAATAAAAGCCTCGCGCGGCTCCAGTTGGTTCCAGCTATCCGATCACACATTACTCTAGTCCTCCTCAAGGATTACGTCTAAGCGGCGAAGAAGTTAGTCGCCTCTGTGCTGCTCACCTCATTAACACGTTCTCGATAGATTCATTTCGCGTGCGGTCTGTCCGAAATGTTTTTCGTAAAAAACTATTACCACCGTGAACGACACATTTCTCAGCTCATTAAATTGCAAGTAAGGAGAACTCCGATGCCGGGACTAAATGCAGAGATGTTGGAGCGACTGAAAGCGAGGAACGAAGCGACAGGCGCCGAGCTGCGCGCGTCGATCTCGAGCCGTTGGGGTGATACCGATTGGGCCATTCGCTTTCCGTGGTGGCGCGAGCCGCCGGAAGTTCGCATTTTGATTTACGCCGACGGTGATAACAACTTCTCCGACCTGGCGCACGTCAGGACACTGCTCGAAACCAATCCCTTCCCGTTTGTACGTTTCAAAGTTACCACTGCTCACCGTGACGAGGTGCAGGGTGACAGGCCACTAGCGAGACTTACAGATCTCAATCTCGATGATTTCGACGAACTCTGGCTTTTCGGCTTTAACGGCGCGCCGGCACTCCCTGAAGAGGAACGTGAGCTTGTGGAACGATTCATGGCAGCGCCGAAAAACGGCGGCGTACTCGTGACCGGCGATCATAGACCTTTGGGAAGGGCGCTGGGGGAAATTATCCCGCGTGTCGGCGCAATGCGTCGCTGGGATCTCGAAGCCTTCGGGCCGGACAGAAATTCCTCACTCGAACAAGGGCCTGATCCGAACATGAGCTTCAATGCACAGGATGAAGCGGATGACCGGCCGCAGACTATCCACTACACGCGCTTTCCCATCGGCGCGCCCGCCGGAGTAAGACTGATGCCGCATCCGGTGCTTTCAGGGCTCGATGGTCCTATCGACGTGTTGCCCGATCATGATCATGAAGGTGAAGCGATGGCTCCGCTGGTTAATGCTCAAAATCTGGCAACGTGGCCCAGTAGCCAGGCCGGCCATCAGGAACAACCGGTCGTCATAGCCTTTGGTCACGTAAAGGATCCGGACGTGCACTTCAAACAATTCGGAGTTATCTCAGTCTACGACGGGCACACTGTTGGTCTCGGCCGAATCATCGCTGACTCGTCGTGGCATCACTGGCTGAACTCTAACTTGAGAGGATTTGAGCCTACGCCGCAAGGACAAGCAGCACTCAAGAAGTTTGACAATTACTTTCTTAATTGCGGCGCGTGGCTGGCGCCACCCGAAATGCAGAACGCGATGCGACTCACGGCGTGGTGGTCCGTTGTATGGACTGATGAGACTGTGCAAATTCCGCCTGATGCGCCAATGACAGTCTTCGGAGCACAGGCCACCAAACAACTGCGGAACTTTGCTTCCGCGTGCGCCGTCAGTGAATGGGTTCTGGGTTCTGATATATTCAACAAGGGCCTGTTTAATTCGGCACTGGTCCAGGTTTCCGAGCGCATTTCGTTGTTCAATTTGTCAGTCGAACAACACCTTGCCGGCGGCATTCTGAAAGCCTTGATGAGAGAAGTTGGTCCACATCACCCGGAAAAGAAATTTCCAACTGAAGCGCCGGCGGATGAGCTGCTGGAAACAGCGATTGTGAATGGAACTACTGAAGCGTTAGCGGACATTGAAGCACAACTCGACTCTGAGACTTTATCCATTCGTGCAGCGGTCGCCAGACATCGAGCAACTATCTTAGCGTCCGTTGAAAATGTTTCCGGTAATTCAATTACTATATGAAGCAATAAGCCGATGACTGCGGTGAGTGACGACACGGCGTGCGGCCGTCGCCCATTACGGGCCGAACAGTCGAACAACTCCAGGCGAAGGACATGCGAGACCTCGCGCGCTTCGAAGTTGCGAAATGGTTTTTGGAAAAAAATCCTCTTGTTCCTAAATCTCCGAAGACCCAGCGTGCGGCGCAGTAAACGGTTGAAAGAAAAGCCACGGATGAACACCGATGAATCGATGTCATTCGTGGCTTAAAAGTGACCCGCGTGTCGCCGGCTAATTGAATAGAAGGTCCACTGCCTGAGATACAGAATAGCCAGGCAGCACACTGGCTCCCGGAAACAAGTCGCGCAGAAATGTTTCCCGTTGCCGAATGTTGCGATCCGAGTGCGCATTGTCACGTTCGCGGGCCAATTGCAGGACAACGAGCTTGCCTGTGATCTTGGCTGGCGCCAACCTGCGTCCTCGTTCGTCTGGGCAGTCGGCCCATCCGTCGCTAAGGAGTAGTTGAAACGGAAACGCATCGCGCTCAATCCTGAGCGCGATACTCGAAAACCGTGTGCAAGGCGCCAACTCCGCTGGACCCTGTAAGAGGTATAGCTTCAGCTTGCTGAGTTGGTCGTCAACCCTGGAGTAATACTCGCGCTTTAATTCTTCCTTGTTCCGTTCGTATTTGTCTTTCGCTTCGAGAAGATAACGACGACGTCGATCGGAGAAGAAACGAATGTCGGTTGGCGCATTTTCCAGGTTCGGTTCAACGTAAGGCGGAATATCGAGCCGACCCCAGTAAAAGACCTCGGGCCGCTCGGTGAGTGTGGGATGGTTTCCGTTCGCCACGCGCGTCACGGCCACGCCGTCGATGCGTTCAGCGTGTGACCTCAGCGCTGCGACCAGATCCGGCGACATTGCTTCGAGTTGAGATTTACTAGGACTACCGCTTGAATCAACGGCGAGTCCCAGCATCCGGTCCGTGATTAATACCTTCGCTGGCGCTGTGTTCTCGAGTTGAGAAGGGGCGGCCGGCGCCACCACCGGCCGTCCCTGAGTCTTCACCCCACAGCCACACAGCGATAAAGCAAGCAACGTGACTAGAAGTAAATACAGTCTCATTTCCCCTCCTTTGTATTGTTGATGTTGTAGGCAGCTTTGGCCATTCGTTCTTTAAGCTGGCCCAGTATGCGGATTTCGCTCTCCAGCCTGCCGTTGAGTTCCGCCTCTCGCTTACCGAGCTCTTGAAAGCGTCGATCGAGTTCACCGGACCATATAAAGAGATTTCTGCAGCTCTCAAAAGCACCGGCGCAGATGATCAACGTCAGTTCGATATCGACGATCAGCAAGGGCAGTACGAACGACGAGTCCAATTCAGTAAGGAAACGCAGCATTCCAAAAACCACCAATCCCACAAACAGCATTGACCCACTGACGTAGACCACTTTGTTAAGCGTTTGTTCCGCGGCGGGATTGCGGGGATGGGCGTGCGTGAATACGGTCAACAGACCGGTTGCGAGCCAGCCGAGTGCGACCGTGATAACGAAACAGCCAGCAACCAACAGCGGCACCGACGACGACACGAGGCTGTTGACGCTGAAGTAAATCCCGAAGACGATCGCCGCGAGCGCACTGACGATGGAGAACCCGCGGTAGCGCTTGGCGACAGCCAGTTGCATCTCGTACGGGCGTGTCATCGACTCAAATCCCGGCAATGTGCGATCAGGCACATCCTGGATTTCACCGAGTGCGTGAAACTCCGCGAGAATGGCGGTGCGTTTTGTTTGCGTGGTTGTTCGTTCAGTGCGGAAAGTATCTATTCTCGTTTCGGTCTGTTGAATGAGTTGGGTGTAACCAACTGTCTGCAAATTTGCCTGGAAGTCCGACTGTGACGTCGCCAGATCATCCGAGGTCAGTATCGGTCCATGTCCATTGCTTTTGATCTTCGGCTCGACTGCGGCGCCTGCCGCAAAGCCGGAGTCATTTAAAATGCTTTCTGACATTCCGACCTCCTTTTAGATTGACCTTCTCGTTTTCTTTTGGTAAACAGGCAAAAGGGCTCAGAGCACAAAATGCTCAGAGATCCCATCCAAGTCTGGAGTTGAGGCAGCGGCGTCCCTAGGAAGAACTGCAACCTCGCTTCAGACTTCTTCTTTGTCTCAGGAACAGCAATTCATATTCCCGATATAAGAAAACGGCAACGGTCTGAATTCCCGCCAAAAATTAAGCGAACTGTCTCAAACAGCACTCAACCCGCACGAAAACCCGTAGAGTGATCCATAATTAGCAAGATCCATTACCTGTAACTTCTTTATCCTATTGAGTTTAACCTGATCAGTTTATTTTCGTTTGAGAAGGCTGTGGGCCGCCAAATCAGTAGCGGCCAAATCATGTACGGTTAAATCTTGACTGGTTACACTTGTGTCATCCGCATTAGAAATGATAGTTTCCGCAACTCATGACTACTCGCGTCCTCCGAGTCAAACTATCTCAACCTCTCAAAGACAAGATGGAAGCGGATGGGCTTTCTCCCCGCGACCTTGTTACTAAATTGGGCATCTCCAGGGCGACGCTCGATTCGATGCTCAATGATGATTGGAGACACATAAGGCGTAGCGCCATCGAAAAGGCGGCAGACTATGTGGATTTGCGGGCGGAACAGATCTTCGAATTCGTGCCTGTGGATTTCTGGGGACCAATTGAGCAAACGCGCGAATGTCTCTTCCTCCGAGGCTCAAGCAACGTTGAGAAACCCATGGAACTCGCGATATCGGATCATAGGGCGACGGATCGGATTACAGAGTACCTTGTCCACGAAGTGCCGGGATTCAAACCGCTCACTTATACCAACGTTACAGACGAAAACGAACTGATTGAGTTAGCGCGAAATCAGACCTGCATCGTAATTGGATCGCCCAAGTCGAATCTGGCGTGTGAGATTTTGGTGAGTCGCTTATTCGGAGCCAAAGCGTTCGATTCATCCGAAGTTAATCGCCAAAAAATTCCTTTCGGCTTCTGTTGGCCTGCTGATACCAAGCAGATGAACGAAAACATAGTCGAGCAAAGTAGTCTGGCATGTTCGGAATCAGCTTTTGGAGAGATGAAAGGGCACTATGGAATTGCTATGGCAAAGTTGCGCCTTCCGGTCGACTACAAATCGAGAGAAGAATATTTGAAATGGGAAACGAAGACGGGCAAAGATTGTGGTCTAGTGCTGGTTGCAAACGATCCGTTCGGCGGCAACAAAAATGTCAAATTGATCGTGCTGGCCGGATATAGCGGAATCGGAACAGTGGCGGCGGCGGCTGCTTTGGTAAGGAACTTTAGAGTTTTGGAACCCCAACCAGAAGATAAATGTGTGTATGGAATCGTAGAAGCGAAGTATTCGAAGAAGGCCAATTCCGACAGTCGTCGCTACAGCGAGTTTTTCTGGCGGTATAGACACGGAGGGTTGTTACCCGGTGTGTGGCCGTCGAACAAAAAAGCACCTAATTGACCGCGACCAGCCAAACGTTAACTATTTCGCAGCCTCTTCCATTTTCTTGCGCAGACTCAACGGGCGCATGTCGGTCCACACTTCTTTGATGTATGCCAGACACTCGGCTTTCGTGCCTGTCTTGCCGGCGTCTGTCCAGCCCAGTGCGTTCTCTCGATCAGCCGGCCAGATTGAGTATTGCTCTTCGTGGTTAACTACTACTTTATAAATCGTGGTGTCTTCACGTTCGTCATCAGCCATCTTCGTTGCTCCTCGTCGGTATAATGCAAACAATCACTCCGCGAAGCAATCACTTTCGACTTTAACCAGCTCATCCACAGATTACACAGATTCTGAATAAAATCTGTGTAATCTGTAGATAGAGTGGTGCGACCTTAAGGAACAAAAAACACAATGTTTTTCGGTATTCAGTCGCGGTTGAGCATTTCCCTTATTGTCAGGATGGTGTGTGTTTATTAATACTAGCGTGGCTGGGCTGTGATGAATTCCTCCATAATCATTCGGGAAATAGACTCAATTTCGGAGATGAAGGCTCTTGAAAAACTTCAGAAGGACGTCTGGGGTTGGGATGATCTCGACACGATGCCTTTGATGAACTTCATTGTCACCCGAGAGGTTGGCGGCGTCTTAATCGGGGCCTTTGATGGTGAAAAGCCGGTTGGATTCTGCTTCGGATTTGTCGGCGCCCACCACGGCCGGATCATTTTTCATTCACACATGCTCGCAGTGCTTCCGCAATTCAGGGAACATGGCATTGGTCAGAAGCTGAAGCTGGCCCAACGCGAGCACGCCCTCGCAAAAGGATTTACGTGCATCACGTGGACGTTCGATCCGCTCCAGAGTCCGAACGCCTACCTCAACTTCACTAAGCTGGGCGTCATCGCAAACGATTACCGAATCAATTTCTACGGAGAAAAAACGTCGAGCGCGCTGCACCAGTTTATTGGCACCGATCGACTCTGGGTCAACTGGTTTCTCGAAAGCGAACGAGTCAAAAAACGTATCGAAGGCGCATCTGATATCGAACTGTCACATGAGGGACTGGAAGCACATGTCTCACTTGTGAAGATGGCTTCGGATGGTTCGCCACGCACACGCGCGATCGTGGATCAAGACTATCTACTGATTGATGTTCCGGTTGATATTGGTGTGTTACAGCAACAGAATCCTGAGCTGGCAGTTGCGTGGCGTAACGCGACTCGCGCCGCGTTTACGGATGCGCTCGCTGCTGGTTACACGGTGGAAGAGTTTTATCGGATCGGGCGTGAGGGACAATCA
>Ga0105238_10006748_pt1 | contig 11466 bp, 14 predicted proteins | sample KBSC34metaG_FD_81526 | JGI IMG/M metagenome (GOLD analysis project Ga0105238, IMG submission 81526) | Corn rhizosphere microbial communities from Kellogg Biological Station, Michigan, USA - KBS C3-4 metaG | ecosystem: Host-associated > Plants > Roots > Rhizosphere > Soil | place: Michigan, USA...
ACGCCCGCCTGGGCGAGTCCCTCGGGGGTTAACCCACGCCGGTCTCGGGATACCTCCGCGGATCGGCGCGGGCCGCAGCCGTAGGCTTTGTCCCATGAGCATCGCCTTCTACGACATCTCCGAGCTCGAGACCGCGTCCGCCTCGAACCCCGCTCGCCGCTACCGGATCGAGGTCGTCCTCGACTCGCGCGGCCGGCTCGTCTCCGCCCAGGCCGACCCCGCCCCGGCCAGCCTCGTCGAGCACCTGGCCCGCGGCCTCGAGGCCGGCGCCGTCACACGTTGAAGCGGACGTTGAGCGTGTCGCCGTCCTTGACGACGTAGTCGCGACCCTCCACGCGCACCCAGCCGCGTCGCTTGGCCTCGACCTCCGAGCCGGCCTCCAGCAGCCGGTCCCACTCGATCACCTCGGCGCGGATGAACCCCCGGGCCAGGTCGGTGTGGATGCGGCCGGCGGCCGTCTGGGCGTTCTGGCCGCGCCGGATCGTCCAGGCCCGCGTCTCCTTGGGGCCGGTGGTGAAGAACGGGATGAGGTCGAGGAGCGCGTAGGCGGCGAGCGTGACCCGGTCGAGCGCGGGCGACTCGATCCCGAGGTCCTCGAGGAACGCGGCCGCCTCGTCGTCGGGCAGCTCGCGCAGCTCGGCCTCGATCTTGGCGTTCACGGCCACGCAGGCGGCGCCGCGCTCGGCGGCGAAGGCCTCGACCGCTGCCACGTCGGGGGCGTTCCCGGAGTCGTCGACGTTCACGAGGTAGAGCGTGGGCTTGGCGGTGAGCAGGTCGAGGGTGGCCGGAATCTCGACACCCGCCGAGCGGGCGGGCCGGCCGGCCTCGAGCGCCGCCCGCAGCGCCTCGAGCGCCTCTGCCTCGGCCACGGCCTCGCGGTCGCCGCCCTTGGCGGTCTTGGCGACCCGCTCGTGCCGGCGCTCGATCGCGGACAGGTCGGCGAATGCCAGCTCGAGCTCGACCGTCTCGACGTCTCCGACCGGATCGACGCTGCCGCCGGGATGGGCCACGGTGTCGTCCCGAAACGAGCGCACGACGTGGATCACGGCATCGGTCGTGCGGATCTGGCCCAGGAACTGGTTGCCGAGCCCCTCGCCGCGGGAGGCGCCGCGGACGAGGCCGGCGATGTCGACCACGCGCAGGGTCGCCGGGACGATCTTCGCCGACGCCGAGAGCCGGGCCAGGCCGGCCAGGCGCGGGTCGCGCACCTCGGCCTCGGCGTGGTTGGTCTCGACCGTCGAGAACAGGTGCGGTGCGACGGCTGCGCCCGCGCCGGTCAGCGCGTTGAACACGGTCGACTTGCCGCTGTTGGGAAGGCCGACCAGGCCCACCTCGAGGCTCGACATCAGACCGCCCCCGCGGCTGCGCCCGTCACCGCGCCCAGGGCGGCCCCGGCCGCGACGTCGCCGGGCCGGTGCGCGCCGACGTAGACGCGGCTCGCGGCCATCGCAGCGGCCGCGGTCCACCACAGGGGCGCCATGTCCGGCCGGGCCCGCGTGAGCGCGAATGCGGCGGCGACCGACATCGCCGCGTGGCTCGACGGGAACGAGCTCGAGGACGGCAGGGCGATCAGGGCGTCACGAGCCGCGGGCCGCTCGCGGCCGACGGCCAGCTTCACCGCGAAGTTCACGCCCAGCGTGCCCCACACCGTGGCGGCGACCCGGGCGGGCGCTCCGGCAAGCGCGCCGACCGCGACCCATCCGATCCCGTAGTTGCCGGTGGTCGTATAGGCCACAACCGCCCGGTCGAGCCACGGCCTTCCCACGTACTAGAACCCTACGCGGCCGACGTGGGCCTCGTGCTTCACGTAGCCCACCTTCGAGACGTCGACGTAGTAGGTGGTCGAGTCCGGCGCCGAGATCTTCGCGATGCCCTTGCCGGCCTCGAGGGCCGCCTCGAGCTTCGCCCACTCGCCGCCCTCGAGCTTGGTGATCACGATCAGCCCGCTGTCGAAGCCGAGCTCCACCCGGGACACTTCATCAGCCATCGACCGCTCCTTCGACTTGGACGTATTCGACCAGCACGCCGGCGACGCTGGACGGATGGATGAATGCCACCTGGAGCCCGAAGAGGCCGGCGTGCGGCTCCTCGTCGATCAGCTCGGCGCCGGCCGCCGACGCGTCGCGGAGGGCCGCGCGGATGTCGTCGACGCTGTAGGCGACGTGGTGCATGCCCGGGCCGCGGCTCGCCATGAACCGGCCGACCGGCGTCTCCTCGCCGAGCGGCCGCAGGAGCTCGATTCGGTCGGCGCCGACCCGCAGCGACACCGCCTCCACGCCCTGCTCGGGCACGGTCTCGTGGTGCTCGGCGACGGCGCCGAAGAGCCGCTCGTAGGTCGCGACGGCATCCGCGATGTCCTCCACAGCATGGCCGATATGATGGATTTCGCGGGGCTTCATCGCCTCCCGCATCCTAGGAGACACGACCCGGCAGGGGGCACCGATGGGATTTCTCGACAAGATCAAGCAGCAGGCGACCGACGTCGCGTCGACCGTCGCCGAGAAGACGCAGGAGACGGCCAAGACCGGCCAGCTGCAGATGCAGCTTCGCAGCCTGAAGGGCGAGGAGAAGGACGCGCTCGCCGACTTCGGTCGCCAGGCCTACGGCCTGCACCGCGACGGCGGGCTGGCCGAGCGCTCCGGCGAGCTGGCGTCCGGCGCGGCCCGGATCGCCGACCTTCAGTCGCAGATCGCCGCCAAGGAGCAGGAGATCGCCGACGTGAAGGGCGAGGATGGGTCCGACACCGTCGAGGGCTCGGCCGAGGAGGTCTCCGAGCCGGCGGCTTCGCCTCCGCCGCCTCCGCCTCCTCCCACCGCGGACGCGCCGCCGCCTCCGCCTCCGCCGCCCCCGACCGAGTAGCTACCGAGCCGCGAGGCGCCCGTGGCCGTTGGCCTCGGGCGGCGCCAGCTCGACGCCGACGTCGAGCGACGAGTTCGACTCGGGCTCGAGGCCGTCGAGCAGGCGGTCGATCTCGGGCCGCTCGAGCGTCTCCTGGGCCAGGAGGGCCAGAGCGAGCTTGTCGAGGTAGGCCCGGTAGCGCTCGACGAGCGCGAGCGCGTCGCGATACGCGGCGTCGGTGATCGCGCGCTGCTCGGCGTCGCGCAGGCGCTTGGTCTCCTCCGAGAGCGCGTAGTTGTCGGCGCGCACCTGAAGGTGCGGGACGCTCTCGCCCATGCCCCACTCGAACACCATCGATCGCGCGATCTGGGTGGCCCGGTCGAGGTCGTTCGCGGCGCCATTCGTGATCCGGCCGAAGACGACCTGCTCGGCGGCCCGGCCCGCGAGGATCACCTTGAGCCAGTCGCGCAGCTCCTCGGTCGACTGCAGGTAGCGGTCCTCCTCGGGCAGGTTCATCGTGTAGCCGAGGGCGAGCCCGCGCGGGACGATCGTCACCTTGTGCAGCTGCATCGCGTCGCCCATCAGCCGTGCGACGAGCGCATGCCCGGCCTCGTGGTAGGCGATGACGCGCTTCTCCTTGTCGGTGATCAGCTTGCGCTGCTGGAGGCCGGCCACCACGCGGTCGAGGGCGTCGTCGAAGTCGACGGCCGTGATCCGCTCGCGCGCGGCCCGGCCGGCGAAGATCGCCGCCTCGTTGGCCAGACTCGCCAGATCCGCCCCGTTCAGACCCGATGTCCGCCGCGCGATCTCGTGCAGGTCGACGTCCTCGTCGAGCGGCTTCCCCCGCGTGTGCACGCCCAGGATCTCCTCGCGCCCGCGCAGGTCGGGCGGGGAGACGTTCACATGGCGGTCGAACCGGCCCGGCCGGAGCAGCGCCGGATCGAGATCCTGGAGCCGGTTGGACGCTCCGATCACCACGAGCCGCTGGCTCTCGTCGAACCCGTCCAGCTCGACGAGGAGCTGGTTCAGCGTCTGGTTGTGCTCCTGCGACGACGGCCCACCCGAGCGCTGGCTGCCGACGGCGTCGAGCTCGTCGATGAAGATGATGGCCGGCTGGTGCTTGCGCGCCGCCGAGAAGAGGCGCCGGATGCGGGCCGCGCCGACGCCCACGAACATCTCGACGAACGACGACGCGCTCGCGAAGTAGAACGTCGCGCCCGACTCGTGGGCGATGGCCTTGGCCATGAGCGTCTTGCCGGTGCCGGGCGGGCCGTAGAGCAGCACGCCGTGCGGCACGCGCGCCCCGAGCTTCTCGAACCGGCCGGGATGCCGGAGGAACTCCACCACCTCCTGGAGCTCAGCCCGGACCTCGTCGACGCCGGCGACCTCGTCCCACGCCACCGACGAGGCGGACGACGGCGTGATCTCGACCGGCTTCGTGTTCGGCATCATCCGCAGCATGCGCCAGCTGATGTAGACGAGCAGCGCGAAGAGGATCGGGATGATCCACGCGATCGCGAGCTGCGTCAGCGCCGAGAGCAGGTCTCGGAGAGTTTCCAGGAGCGCATGCGCCGACGGCATCGTGAAGAGGACGTCCACCGTTCCAGGGTACCCCTGGAGTGCGCTCCTGCCTAGGCTGGGCGCTCCTGCTTAGGCTGGGGCGCCTTCGAGGCGCAGCACCTCGGCGAGCGCGGCCTCGGCCACCTCGAGCTCGGCGGGCGTCGGGTCGCGGGTCGCGGCGACCCGCTGGAGCTCGAAGCCCGGCCGGCGCAGGGCGCGCGAGACCGGATGGTCGCGGTGGCGGCCCATCCATCCGAACGCCTCCGTCGCGGCGCCGAGCGCGGCGAGCCCGACCGCCAGCCGGGCCGGGCCGCGGCGCGACTCGGGGAGCCGGCTCGCGAGCGCGTTCCCGGCGGCCGTCAGGACGACGATCGGCCCGACCATGTGCGAGCCGCACCGCTCGTGCTCCTTCGACGCGTCGACCGCGTCGGTGCCCTTCTCGTAGGCGCCGATCGCCTTGTGCTCGGCGCCGTGGTAGCGGGCGATCTCCGAGCCGCGCAGGGCCATGAAGGCGGGAGCGAGCGCCGCCGCGGCGGCCAGCGACTCCGCGAAGACCGGGTGCAGGCGGCTGCGGCGCGCGGCCTGGGCGAGGAGCGCGGAGCCCGCCAGGGCCGCGCCCATCCCGGGGCCTTCGACCGGCAGACGGGCCTCGGGCAGCCGGCGGCGGACGACCGGCAGCAGCCAGGCCGCCTCGGCCATGCGGGCCACGCCCCGCACGAGCGGCGTGCGGGTGAGCGCGTCGGGGAGGTCGGGCTTGCGGCCGGACGCGACCTTCACCTGGCCGTCGGCCGTGCGCACGGCCGCGGCCCAGTGCTCGAGGCTGTGGACGAGGATGCCGTTTCGAAGCGCCATGCCGCCGAGCCTGACGGGCGTCCCACTCACGCCAGCTCTCCCATCGAGCGGGCGACGTGCAGGAAGAAGCGCGTGCCCAGCTCGAGGTCGTCCATCGCGGCCCGCTCGTCGGCCGAGTGGATGAGCGATCCGGCGAGCACGGGGTCCATCCGCATCGGCATGAACCCGTACGCGACCGACCCGAACGCCTCGCGCATGAAGTGGCTGTCGGTGAAGCCGGCGTTCACCATCGGCGCGAGCGAGGCGCCGGGCTCGATCTCGGGGGCGAAGTCCTCGATGATGCGGTAGAGCGGCGTGTCCTGCGGCGAGAGCGTGCCGCCGACGTTCTCGACGAGCTCGAACTCGTGGTCGATCCCGGCCAGCTCGGCCCGCACCGCCTGCTCGATCTCCTCGGTCGTCATGCCGGGCAGGATCCGGCAGTCGCACACCAGCCGGGCCCGGCCGGGGATGATGTTGACGGCAGTCGATGCCTCGGCGATGGTCGGGGCGATCGTCGCCCCCAGCATGGGCTCGACGGCCGCGGCCAGGAGCGGGGTCTCGGCCCGGGAGCGGGCGACGAGCTCGGCGGGGTCGGCGCCTTCTTCCCCGATGGCCGCGAGGAACGTGTGCAGCGCCGGAAGCTCGCCGACCGGTGGGCGCATCCGCTGCATGCGGTCGATGACCGGGCCCAGCTTGGCGAGGGCGTTGTCTGCGGCCCCCGGCGTCGACGCGTGGCCGCTCTTGCCGCGGACGGTGATCGCGAATGCGGAGCAGCGCTTCTCCCCGATTCCGATGCTGTAGGCAACCCGGCCGTTGTGCTCGATCCGCTCGCCGCCGCCCTCGTTCACGACGTAGTCGGCCCGCGCCAGGTCCGGGTGCGCCTCCACGAGCCAGGAGAGCCCAACGCCTGCGCCGACCTCCTCGTCCGCGACGGCGCACAGGATCAGATCGCCGGGACCCCGCCAGCCCTCGCGCGCAAGGGTCGCCATCGCGACCGCCTCGGCGGCCACCTGGCCCTTCATGTCGAGCGCGCCGCGGCCCCAGATGAAGCCGTCGCGCTCGAGGCCGGAGTGCGGCGGCACCGACCAGTCCTCGGGGTCGACGCCGACGGTGTCGGTGTGGCCGAGCAGCATGAGCGCCGGGCCATCTCCGGTCCCGGGGATCCGCGCCACGAGCGATCCGCGATCCGGCGTCGGCCCCACGATCTGCGATTCGATGCCGGCGGCGGCCAGATAGGCGGCAAGGTGCTCGGCCGCGGCCGTCTCGTTGCCGGGCGGGTTGATCGTGTCGATGCGGATCAGCTCGGCCAGAAGGCGGCTGGTCTCGGTGCGCACGTCGGCCGCGATCATCGCTCGCACGGTACACGAAGTAGATTGCTCACAGATGACCGGGGATCTCTTCTCTCATTCGGCCGAGTCGCGCCTCGAGCGGGTGGCGCCGCTCGCGCAGCGGCTGCGGCCCGGGACGATCGACGAGTTCGTCGGCCAGCGGGATGTCGTCGGCGAGGGCAGCGCGCTGCGGCGGGCGATCGCCAAGGACCGCGTCCCGTCGATGATCTTCTACGGCCCGCCCGGAAGCGGCAAGACGACGCTCGCCCGGATCGTGGCCCACACGACCGAGGCCCACTTCGAGGAGCTCTCGGCGGTGCAGGTCGGCGTCGCCGACGTCCGCCGCGTGCTGGCCGAGGCGCGAGACCGGCTGGGCGCGAACGGTCAGCGCACGATCCTCTTCCTCGACGAGATCCACCGCTTCAACAAGGGGCAGCAGGATGCGCTTCTGCCCGCGGTCGAGTCGGGGCTCGTCACGCTGATCGGCGCGACCACCGAGAACCCGTACTTCGAGGTGAACTCGGCCCTGCTCTCGCGCTGCCAGCTCTTCCAGCTCGACCTCCTGACCGAGGACGACCTGACAGCGATCGTGCGGCGCGGGGAAGTGGCGCTCGGGGTCGAGCTCTCCGCCGAGGCGCGCGAGGCCGTCTCCCACTCCGGCGGCGGCGATGCCCGAAATGCGCTCAACATCCTCGAGGCCGCAGTCGGCGCCGCGGGCGACGGGCCGGTCACGCCCGAGCACGTGCGCGACGCCGCGCGCAAGCGCCCGCTCCTCTACGACAAGGGCGGCGACCAGCACTACGACGTCATCTCGGCGTTCATCAAGAGCATGCGCGGCTCCGACACCGACGCCGCCGTCTACTACCTGGCCGTCATGTTGGCGGGCGGCGAGGACCCGCGGTTCGTCGCGCGGCGGATGGTCGTCTTCGCCTCGGAGGATGTCGGGAACGCCGACCCGCGCGCGCTCGAGGTGGCCGTCGCCGCCGCCCGGGCCGTCGAGTTCGTCGGCATGCCCGAGTGCCGGATCAACCTGAGCCAGGCGGCCGCCTACCTGGCCCGGGCCCCGAAGTCGAACGCCTCCTACGTCGCCATCGCCGCCGCCATGCGCGACGTGCGCGAGCGCGGCAACCTGCGCCCGCCGCCGCATCTGCGCGACGCCTCCTACGCCGGAGCCAAGCGGCTCGGCCACGGCGCCGGCTACGTCTACCCGCACGACCACCCCGACGAGGCAGCCGCGCAGCAGTACCTCCCGGACGAGCTGGCGGGGACGCGCTACTACCCCGAGGACGCGCCCTAGAGCCCGCGAATCTGCACCGCGGCGAAGGTCGCCAGGGCGATCCCCGTCCCGAGGATCGCGCCCGAGGCCGAATCCGTCAGCCAGTGGACGGAAAGGTCGGTGCGGCTCCAGACCATACCGGCCACGCCCACGGCGGCCACCACCGCCCAGGCGCGCCGGCGCCCGGTCCCGGGCCGGGTGAAGAGCAGGAGGAGCGCGATCGCCGTGGCGCCGGCGTACGCCGCGTGGCCGGAGGGAAACGAGCTCCCGGTCGCCTGGATCATGGCGCCCGGAGGGCGCGGGCGATCGACGAGCAGCTTGAGCAGGTTGACCGAGAGCGGAGTCAGACTCTCGGTCACAGCAAAGGCGACCAGCGCCCACCACCGCCGCCTCAGACTGATGACGATGCCGATGGCCGCCAACGACAGCGTTCTGCCGAGTCCGCGTCCGGCGTAGTTGAACGCCAGCGCGACGTCGTGAAGCCGACCGGACTCGACGTCGCGCATCGCCTCCGACCAGCGCAGGTCGATCGCGAGCGGACGCGCCGGGATCACGACCGCCACGACGCCGACGAGTGCCGCGAGCACAAGTCCGGTCCAGAGGACCCTCCGCGGACGGCTGACGAACTGCTCGCCGCGCACACTGCCGACGAAAGCCGCTCCGCGGCCCGGGCGCCTCATCCTGTCCGGGCGATACCCGCCCCGCCGAAGGTGGTGTGAACTGCGCCGATGAGCCCGAAGCGGCGTTCGGCCGGGTCGTGGTGGTGGGCGATCGCGGCGCCCGCCCTCGTGGTCGGCCTGCTGCTCGGAGGCTGCGGAGGCGGCGGCGGCCTTCCCAGCTCGTTGCCGAGCTCCATCCCCAGCTCGCTCAGTGGATCCCTGTCGGGGGCGCTGTCAAGTACGCGGACGACCACCGGATCGCCGGGGACGAGCGCAACCCAACCCGAGACGACGGAGACAACGACCGAGACGACGACGCAGCCAGGCACGACGGAGACGGAGACGGAGACCCAAACGGCGACCGCGACCCAGACGGCGACGGCCGCCGGCTCGACGACCACGCCGAGCTCCGAGGACGACACGCCCTGGGGATGGATCGCGGCCGGCGCGATCCTCGTGGGACTGCTCGTCGCGGCCATCGCCTGGGCGCTGGGGAGGCGGGGCGCGCCCGGGCGTGAGTGGCGGGCGACGGCCTTCCAGACCGCGGCGGACGGAACTGCGCTCCATGACGCCGCGCTCGCCGAGCTCATCGCCGCGACGACCGCGAACCGGCCCGAGCGCTGGGCGGCCGTCGCCACCCACGCCGACCGGGTCGTGGCATCGCTTCAGGGGCTGGCGGCCTCGCCGCCCGACGAGGACGCCCGCCAGGCGGCGCAGGCCGGGCTCGAGGCCGCGGGGCTCGTACGTTCGGGGCTCGCAGTGGCGAGCGCGTCCCCGGCCGGACGCCCGCTCGACCCCGACGCCGAGGGGACGCTGCGGCAGCGGCTGGACGGTCTCGCGGCCGCCCTCGGCCGCCTGCGGACCGCCGCCGGCCACGGGTGACCGCCACCCGGGCCTAGAGGATCCGAGCGCCGAACGCCGAGCAGGCCAGCTCGACCGCAAGGCTGGCGGTCTGGTTGTGCTCGTCGAGCACGGGGTTCACCTCGACCAGCTCGAGCGACGTGAGGATGCCGTGCTTGGCGACGAGCTCCATGGCCAGGTGGGCCTCGCGGTAGGTGATGCCGCCCCGCACGGGCGTCCCGACACCCGGCGCCTGGTCGGGGTCGACCACGTCCATGTCGAACGAGATGTGGACGAACGGGCCGCCGGCGGTCAGCTCGATCGCCTCCTCGACCACGCGGTGCATCCCGTAGCGGTCGATGTCGTGCATCGTGAAGACCTTGAGGCCGAGCTCGGCCATCCGCCGCCGCTCGCCCTCGTCGACGGACCGCACGCCGATCAGCACCGTCGCGCCCTCGGAGATCATCGGCAGCGGCCAGCGGTCGCTGCGGAAGCGGTCCTCGTCGGCCAGCCCGAGCGCGATCGCGAGCGGCATCCCGTGGACGTTGCCCGACGGCGACGTCGAGGGGGTGTTGATGTCGGTGTGGGCGTCGAACCAGATGACGCCGCCGGGGCCGCCGTGGGCGTGGGCCAGTCCGCCCAGCGTGCCGATCGCGATCGCATGGTCGCCGCCGATGACGAGCGGGACGCGCCGGTTTCGGACCGCGCCCGCGACCTCGCCCGCCAGTTCCTCGCAGGTGCGTTTGATGGCGTCCCAGTAGCGCGCGGACGGGTCGCCGACGTCGAGCGCCTCCACCATCCCCGCGCCGACGTTGCCGCGATCGTCGATCGTGTAGCCGAGCGCGCCGATCCGCTCGGCGAGCTGGGCGTAGCGGACGGCGGACGGCCCCATGTCGACCCCGCGGCGGCCGGAGCCGAGGTCGAGCGCGGCGCCGATCACGGCGATCGGGGCCTTCTGTTCGGACTGCGATGACACGGCCGCGAGAGCGTAGATGATTGCGCCGTGCCCGACCGTCCCGCCCGCACCCGTGCCGCCGGCCTGCTCCTGCTCATGACGCCCGTCATCTGGGGGGCGACGTTCCCCGCGGCGAAGGTGGCCCTGGAGCACGTCACGCCGTGGACGTTCGTGGCGTGGAGCCGGGGTCTGGGGCTCGTCGCGATCGCCGCCGTCCTGCTCGTCCGCCGCCCGCCGCGGGAGGCGTGGACGCTCGGCCTCGTCCCGGCGGGCGTGCTCCTGGGCACCCTGATGACGGCCGGCTACGCGCTCCAGACGGTCGGGATCGACCACACGACGGCCACGAACGCCGGGTTCATCACGGTCCTCTACGTCGTGCTCGCACCGGCCGGGGCGGCGCTCATCGGGCGGCACACGCCGGACGGCGTCGACGTCGCCTGCCTGGCGCTCGCACTCGCCGGGCTGGCCCTGCTCTCGATCCGGGGCGGAGGCCTCCGGGAGGGCGACCTCATCGTGCTCGCGAGCGCCGCGGCCTTCGCGGCCCACATCGTCGCGGTGGACGTCCTGGTCGATCGCCACGCCGCCGCGCCGCTCGCGCTCGCCCAGATGGCCGCGTCGGCCGTCCTCACGGCAGCCATCGCGCTCCCCATGGGGGCGCAGGCCGGCGAGGTGGCGTCGCTGTGGCGGATCTTCCTGCTGACGGGCGTCCTGGGATCCGGGATCGCGTTCTCGGTGCAGGTCATGGCGCAGCGCTCACTGAGCCCCGTGCGGGCCTCGATCCTGCTCGCCGCGGAGGCGCTCGTCGCCGCGCTGGTGGCGGCGATCTGGCTGGGCGAACGGCTCTCTGCCCGGGCCTGGGTGGGGGCCGCCGCCGTGCTCGCGGCCATCGCCATCTCGGAGCTTCATCCGCGCCGCCGGCGGGCTCCGCCCGAGGGCTAAAGGTCACGGCCGGATCGCCCGATAAGGGGACATACCCCCCGTTTTGTCCTGCTTCTTCGCGCCTTTCAGGAGGACTCCGCAATGATCGATCTGGCGAGCATCCGTAACGCCTCGTTTACGCTCACCCCGACGGGCTACAACCCCGAAGAGGTGGACCGGTTCCTGGCGGACCTCGCGGACCAGCTCGAGGCCCAGCCCGTCTCCATCGAGGCTGCCCCGCCGGCTCCGCTCTCGCTTCCG
>Ga0105238_10006752_pt1 | contig 11463 bp, 11 predicted proteins | sample KBSC34metaG_FD_81526 | JGI IMG/M metagenome (GOLD analysis project Ga0105238, IMG submission 81526) | Corn rhizosphere microbial communities from Kellogg Biological Station, Michigan, USA - KBS C3-4 metaG | ecosystem: Host-associated > Plants > Roots > Rhizosphere > Soil | place: Michigan, USA...
CCACGCAACTCAAACGATGAGCACCACGGCCACCATGTGCCGCACTCACTCGGAGGACGATTCTAGATGATGACCTTGCTCGAGTACTACCGCGCCGGCGGCCCCGTCATGCACTTCATCCTCTTGGTGGCGGTGTGCGGGTTGGCCGTCTTCATCGAGCGGTTCTACACGATCGTGATCCGCTCCAAGATCAACGGGCGCGCGTTCATCGAGCGGGTGATCCAGCTCGTGCGCGCCGGCAAGATCGAGGACGCGATCAAGCTGTGCCAGCAGTCGAACGCGGTCCTGCCGGACATGGGCTTGCTCATTCTCCGGAGCCGGAGCCGCGACGAGGCCGACCTGCAGAACGTGGCCGACGCCGCGGCGCTCAGCGTGCTGCCGCGCCTCACGCGCCGGCTGCACTACTTGCCGATGCTCGCCAACGTCGCGACGCTGATCGGTCTGTTAGGCACGATCTTCGGACTCCGCCACGCGTTCCAGTCGGTGTCGCTGCAGGCGGCGGCGCAGCGGTCCGCGGCCCTCGCGTCGGGCATCGCGGTGGCGCTGAACGCGACGGGTTTCGGTCTGCTCACGGCCGTGCCGCTGTCCGTCGCGCACGCATACCTCGTGAGCCAGGCGGAAGGCATCATCGAGCAGGTCGATGAGTTCCAGGTACGGCTGATCAACGCGTTGATCGATCGTCCCGACGTGCGTCTGGGACACCGGTGAGCGCGCGCTTGACCACGACCTGCATCGCGCGGTAGAGGAGCCTCCGTGGCGAGTCTCTTTCATCGATCCAAGCAGCGGCGCGCCGAACGCGCACCGGTGACGGCGCACGGGAACATCAATCTCGTGCCCCTGGTCGACACGCTCACGTCCATCGTGTTCTTTTCCCTGCTCACGTATCAGGGCGAAACGATGATGGCGCTCACGTCGTTCGACCTGTCGTTGCCGCCTGTCGTCGTGACCACGCCGCAGCAGGCGTCGCAAGTGAAATCGGAACAGGACGTGCTCAACCTCCTGCTCGCCGTGCGGGTGAGCAACGACGAGCTGGACGTGGAGCATTCGGGCGGCGGCGGATTCCGCCAGGCGATCAAGGGTCTCGACGCCAATTCGTTAGGCACACTGCAGGCGCTGATGGCGCAGATCCGCCAGCAGTACCCGCAGAACAAGGATGTGCTCGTGATTCCGTCCGACGACGTGGCATACGACAACATCATTCACGTGCTGGAGCGGCTGCGATTGGCCGGCTTCACCGGCATCTCACTCGGTACGCGCGCGCGCGGTGGACCCGCCGCCGCGACGGGGAGGTAGGGCGTGGGCAGCCGCGGGCGGGACATGCGGGCGGCGCGTCGCGCCGCGCAGTTCGCCAAGTTCCGGATCACGGAGCTCAACCTCGTGCCGCTGGTCGACACGCTGGTGTCGATCGTGTTCTTCGCGCTGACGACGGCCACCGTGGGCGAGCTGTCGCCGGTCGTGCCCGGCGTTCGGCTTCCGGAAGCGCACGTCGGCGCGGCCGCTCTCCAACAGCTCACGCTCGGCATCGGGCCGCAGGTTACGTTAGGCGGGAGGCCGATCATGAGCACGTTGGACGCCGCGCGGGCGCCGTCCAACGACGCGTCGCAGCCGCTGCTCATCCCGCCGCTCTACGCGGCGATGCGCGTGGCCGCCGACTCGATTCGGCGCGCGGATCGCATCGCGGCCGGCCAACCCCTGGACGTGCCGCTGGCCATCCAGGGCGACAAGAGCATGCGCTACGACCTGCTCGCGCGCATGATGCAGACGGCGCGGCTGGCCGGTTTCCGGAATCTGTCGCTGCAGGTGAGCAAGCAGGAAGGCGGCCTCGACACCGCGGCCGCCGCGCCGGGGGCGCGTTAGGCATGGCGGACACGCGCCTCCAGCCCATGACGCCGCCGCCGCGCCGAGCGCGCGCGCCCGTGGACGACACATCGTTCACGCGCAACATGCGCTACGAGTTCGCCGATGCCGAAGGACGCGCGATCATGTATTCGTGGATCGTGTCCTGTGCGTTAGGCATCTTGTGGCTGCTGCTCGTGGCGTTCGGCCCGCTGGTGCCACCCTCCATCGCGCTCCTGCCGCAGGACACGCCGCCGATCGACGTGAAGGTCGAAGACCTCTCGCCGCCGGCGCCCACGCCGCAGCCCGCGGCTGCGCCGTCGGCGCCGGCGCCGACACCGCGGCCCGCCGCGGGCGGCGGCCGCAACGCGCCCAAAAAGAACGACGCCGCGGCGTTCGGATCGGCGTTCGGCGGCGCGGCCACGAAGCAAGGCGGTGGCATGGTCGGCGACGTCTCCAACGTGCTGCGCGGCGTCGATGTGAACTCGGGCGCCGGCTCCACGCCGGGCCAGAGCGGCAAAGCGGTCATCGGCTACGGCCAGGGCGGCCAGGGCTCGCGCACGCCCGGACGCGGCGGGTTAGGCGAAGGCTTGGGCACCACGCCCGGCGGCGGCGGCTTGGGCGGCGTCGGCGGAGGCGGGGGCGTCGGCTTCTCGTCGGTCAGCGTCGCACCCCCGAGCGTAATTCGCGCCGAAAAGGTGGGAGGGCCCGGACGCAACGTGTCCGACCTGGGCAACTACGTCCGCGGCCGCCAGTCGCAGCTCCAATTCTGCTACACGGAGAACGGCCTCAAGGTGAATCCGTCGCTGGCCGGAACCGTGAACGTGGCCGTGACGCTCACCGGCGCCGGCAACGTCACCGGCGTCGACATCACGAACCGCACGTGGTCCGGAGCGGGAGCATCGGAAACCGAAGCCTGCATCAAGCAAAAGATCCTGGGATGGCGCTTCCCGTCGTCCGAACAAGGCGGCGGTACGTACAGCTTCTCGTTCGTGTTCAGCAAGTAGCGCCGTGTTCCCGCGGCAGCTCGTCAGTGCGCTGATAATCGCGCAGGCGCTGCAACTCCCGGCGCCCACGGGATACGTCGACGACTTCGCCAACCTCATCCCGGCGGCGAGTCAGCAGCACATCCAACGCATCATCGACGATGTCCGGACCAAGTCCGGCGGCGACATCGTCGTCGTCACGCTGCCGGACATCGGGCAGAACGATCCGAATCAGGTCGCGCTCCAGATCGGCCGCACGTGGAAGGTCGGCAAATTCGGCAAGCCGGGCGATCCGACGCGCAACACCGGCGTCATCATCCTGGTGGTGCCCAAGGAGACCAACTCGACCGGCCGCGGCCAGTGCTACGTCGGGACCGGCTACGGGGCCGAGGGCTTCATCACCGATGCCGATGCGGGCGACATGTGCCGCTCGGCGGTCAACTTTTTTCGGCAGCGTGACTACGCGGGCGGCATCGAGCAGCTGACGTACCAAGTGGCGCAGAAATTCGCGAGCGAGTACCACTTCACGCTCGACACGACGCTGGCGCCGCAGCAACCGGCGCCGTCGGGCGGAAGGAGCGGCGGGTTGTCGCCGATCGTCGCGTTCTTTCTCATCTTCATCTTCGTCGCGATCCTCTCGTCTCTTGCGCGCGGGCGCGGGTGCGTGGGATGCCTGCCGCTCTTTTTCGCGTCGGGCGGGTTAGGCGGGCGCGGCGGGTGGGGCGGCGGGTTTGGAGGGGGAGGCTTCGGCGGCGGCGGCGGCGGATTCGGGGGATTTGGCGGTGGTGGCGGATTCGGCGGCGGTGGCGGCGGCTCGAGCTGGTGAGGCGCACATGGCGAAGATGACACTCGAGGAATTGGTGGCGCAGTTGCAAAAGGCGTTCGGCGATGATCTCCGCGCCGTTGTCCTTTATGGCTCGGCGGCCGCGGGCGAACACATCGCCAAGCGCTCCGACTTGAACGTGCTGGTGCTGGTACGCCGGCTCGATCTTCCGTTGCTCGAGCGCGAGGCGGCCATCGCGCGCGCGTGGTCCGAGGCCGGCCACCCACCGCCGCTCACGCTCACGGAAGAGGAGTGGCGTTCGTCATCCGATGTGTTCGCGATGGAGTACGCGGACATCCTCGAGCGCAATCGCCTGCTCTTCGGCGCCGATCCGTTTTCGGGCATTCGTGTCGACCGGGGAAACCTGCGGTTGCAACTCGAACGCGAAGCGATGGGCAAGTTGCTGCAACTGCGGCAAAGCATTCTGGCGAGCGGCGGCGATCGGAAGCGGCTACTCGAACTGCTCGAGGCGAGCCTCAGCACGTTCATGGTGATTTTCCGCGCGGTGTTACGCGATCGGGGGGAAACCCCGTCCACAGACTACGAGGTGTTGTCGCGACACGTCGCGCAGGCCACCGGCGTGGCGACCGATGCGTTCATTCGCGTGGTCCAACACGTCCGCGGCACGCAGCGCTTGACTCGAGACGACGTCCCATCGGTGCTCTCGAGCTATTTAGACGGAGCGCACCAACTGGTTCATTACCTGGACAACCAAGGAGCTGGATGATGCGACGCATGCTCGCGGCTGCGGCCTTAGTCCTGGGTGCCGCCTGCTCGCACGACAAGAAGCCGCCCACGCCGCCGCCGATTGCGCAGGACACGACGCCCATGAATCTCGACTCGGTTCAGAGCGCGATTCCTGCGGCTGCGCCGGACACGTTCAAACCCCCCAAGCCGCAGCTCGCCGAGAAACCGATTCCGCCGGCGCCGCCGGAGCTGGTCGAGGTGGTCGAACGCGAGCAGTCGTTCTCGCAGTTCTGCTATCAGGAGTTCGGGCAGAAAGTAGATCCGCGCCTGCAGGGCGGTGTCGCGATGCTCGTAACGGTGGGTTCCGGCGGCGTGAGCGACGCGCGCGTGAAAGCCGACACGTGGTCGTCCAAAGCGGGGAAAGAGGTGAATCAGTGCCTCGACGAGAAGGCGGCGAGGGCGTGGAAGCCTACATCGGGCTCGGTCAAGCCGGGCAAGTACATCGTCCAGTTGAGCTTTAGGCCGGCGTGACTATACCATTCCTTGGACGCTCTGTGCGGAGGTACCGAATGCGCATGCGGTTGCTCGCGTTGTGCTTCCTGCCGTTCCTTGCGGGATGCGGCTACAACACGATCCAGACGCTGGACGAGCAGGCCAAGGCAACCCAGGGACAGATCGAGGTGCAACTGCAACGCCGTGCCGACCTGATTCCGAATCTGGTGAGCACGGTGAAGGGATACGCGCAGCACGAAGAGCAGGTGTTCAGTGAAGTCGCCACGGCGCGCTCCGGGTTGGTCGGCGCGATCCAGACGCACGACCCGCAACAGATGGCTAACGCAAACGCGCAGCTGACAACCGGGTTAGGCCGGCTGTTCGCCGTTGCGGAAGCGTATCCGCAGCTCAAGGCTGATCAGAGTTTCTTGCGGCTCCAAGATGAGCTGACGGGAACCGAGAACCGGATTGCCGTGGCGCGTGGCGATTACAATCAGGCGGCCCAGCAGTACAACACGTACATTCGGCGCTTTCCTGCTGTGATCACCGCGAAGGTGATCGGCTCGAAGGAGAAGCCGTATTTCGAGGTGACGAACGCCGGGGCGCGTGAAGTGCCCAAGGTGGACTTCTCGAATCCCGCTCCGGCGGGTTCGTCCGGCACCAAGCCACCGGCGCCGTCTCCGCAGAAGCCGTGATGCAAACGCGTCAGCGATTGGAATCCGAAACGGCGAGGCTTGCACTGCTCGCCGTTTTGTTTTTGGCGACGGCGTGCGCCACATCCGGGAGCAGGCCCGGCGAACCGGAACGGCGGGTGGTGCCGATCACGTTTCCACTCGCCGCCGATTCAGTGCGGTTCACGAGCGGGTTCGGAGACCCGCGCGACGGCGGTAAGCGGCGCCACATGGGACAAGACATGTTCTGTCCCCGGTGGACGCCGATCCTGGCGGCTGTCGATGGCACGGTGGACTGGATCGCGACCAAGCGGCCGAAGAAGGAGAAAGGCTACGAGCTGCTACTACGCGGCGACGATGGCAACCTGTATTTTTACGCGCACTTGAACAACGACGATCCTGGCACCCGGGACAACGACGCGCCGCCGGCCTATGCGTATGCGCGCGGCTTGAAGAACGGAGACCGGGTGTCGGCTGGAGAGATCGTTGGTTATGTGGGCGACTCGGGGGATGCCGAAGCAGCCGGCCCGCACCTGCACTTCGAGATCCACATCAAGAGCTGGGGGAACGCGATCGACCCGGCGCCATCGCTCGAGGCGGCGCTGGCCAGACGGTCGCGCTAGGTCGCGGCAGAGGTCGGCTGAACGGTTGAGCGTCCGAGCAATTGTTCGAAATTGGTGATCCCGCGGTTATGAGCGTGCGGTTCGCTTGACATTACGGCGAGACGCTTAGACCTTAGCCCCGCCTCTGCGACAGTTCGCCACAATTCGTTTGATATCAAAGTCTCGCTGCCGTATGATCGCCCGCTGGCATTATGGCCCTCTAAGGTCCGGCGTGGCCGCACTGTCATAGCTGGGCAAGCTTACCGTCTGGTTGCGCCAAACCTCAGATGTGCCTTGCCGGAGTGCCCTACGGACGAATCGTAGATGGCGAAAGCCCAATGACCTGGAAGTTCATGAGTGGTGCGGTGTGCGCGAGACGGCGTGCCAGCGCCCTTTTTCCATTTGAGTTCAAGACGTGGCGCGGTTGAAGATCCGCGCGGCGGGGGATCAGGCCGAGATCCCCGATTTGCGGTTCGTTAGGCGTAGGGCGATTTCTCATTGTCACCGCAAGGTGAAGGAGGAGGCATGACGAGGTATGTCCGCAGCTGGGCCGCGGCGGCCGCAGCCCTCGCGATGTTCCCCGCATGGGCGCTTGCCCAGCAGGGAACCATCACGGGGCATGTCGTCGACGCAGTGTCAAAGGAGCCCGTACCGAGCGTTCAAGTGACTATCGTGGGAACACACCGCGGTGCGGTCACGGACGCTCAGGGCGAATACCGGATCGGCAGCGTGCAGCCGGGCGCATTGCGTGTTCGGGCGCAGCGCATCGGCTACGATGCCGTGGAAAAGGCAGTGACAGTGTCGGGTACGGAAACGGTGACGGCCGACTTCGCACTGAATGCGCGCGCCGTATCGCTGGACGCGACGATCGTCATGGCGAATGCCCAGACGCAGCGCGTCAAGGAAAGCGGCGTTCTCACAGGAAAGGTCGACGTCGACTCGCTGAACAAGGCCGCCATCACGAACGCGTCCGACATGCTGCAATCGCGCGTGCCGGGTGTGACGGTGACGTCGAGCGGCGGAACGGTCGGCGGCAACGCCAAGATCCGTATCCGTGGCTCGAGCAGCTTGTCGCTGAGCAATGACCCCCTGATCATCGTCGATGGCGTTCGCGTCAACGACGACTTCGGCAATCAGGTGAACAATGGTGCCATCGGCGTCGGCGGCCAGGCGGCATCGCGCTTCAACGACCTGAACCCCGAGGACATCGAGAATGTCGAGGTCGTGAAGGGACCGGCGGCGTCGTCGTTGTACGGCACGGCGGCAGCCAACGGCGTCATTTACATCACGACCAAGCACGGCCAGAGCGGCAAGGCTCGTTGGACGGGACACGTCGAAGCGGGCACCAACCGCGACCAGACCAGCTGGCCGGCGAATCAGGAAGGCATCGATGTCCTTGATCCCGCGGACACGATTGGCTTCTGCGACAACGTTTCGGTCGCCGAAGGCGCGTGCACGCGCACTGCGATCCTGTCCTGGAATCCGCTCGTGCAGGCATCGCCGTTTACCACGGGCAACTCGCAGAACTACGGCTTAGGTGTGCAGGGCGGCGGCGATCGCGCCCAGTACTACATCTCGAGCAACTGGGACCGTCAGCTCGGCATCTTGCAGTGGAATACGATCAGCCACTTCGACATGCGGGCGAACGTATCCGCGCAGCCGCGTGACAACATGAACCTCACGGCGAGTGTCGGATACGTCCAAAGCCGTCTGCGCTTGCCGCAGAACGACAACGACATCCTTGGTGTGTTGGGCGGCGGTCTGCTGGGCAACGTGCAGGACGACCCGACCTCGCGCGGATATCTGGCGGGCCAGACGCCGCAGGAGATCTCGGCGATCAGCACGCACCAGAACGTGGATCGCTTCACGGGATCGGTAACCGGTTCCTGGCTGGTCGTTCCGTGGCTCAACCTCAACGCCACGACTGGATTGGACTTCACCAACTCGGTCAATCAAGAGCTCGTTCCGCCTAACGAAGTGCTGTTCGGCGACCTGCCTCTTGGCCAGCGCACCTCGAATCCGTTCCAGACGTTCCTCTATACGATGCAGGGCGGCGGGACGGCGACGTTCAATCTCACGCCCGACGTCAAGTCCGTGACGACGGCCGGTGTGGATTACAACAACCAAACCATCCGCGGCACGCTCGCGTTTGGTAAGCAGTTGCTCGCGGGCTCCGGTTCGCTCGCCGGCGCAACGGCGCAGTTCGCCGTCAACGAAGCGAACACCGGCGACATCACCCTGGGCGCGTACGGCACGGAGCAGTTGTCGTGGAAGGATCGCCTGTTCGTGACGGGTGGCCTGCGTGGAGACAAGAACAGCGCGTTCGGTCTCAACTTCAAGGAGATCTACTATCCCTCGGCCAGCGTGTCGTGGGTGTTAGGCGAGGAGCCGTGGTTCCCCAAGACGGACCTCTTCAGCTCCTTGCGCCTGCGCGCGGCGTACGGCGAGTCCGGCCGTCAGCCCGACTTCCGCGATGCGATCACGTTCAACAACGCAATCGCCGTCATCTCGCCGTTAGGCGAAGAGGCAGCGTTCACGCCGGGCGGCGTGGGCAACACGAACCTCCAGCCCGAGCGGTCGAAGGAGATCGAGACGGGCTTCGACGTGGGCCTGCTGAACGAGCGCGCCTCGCTGTCGTTCACGTACTACCACAAGCACACGGATGACCTGTTGATCGCCGCGCCGCTACCGCCGTCGGGTGGTATCGCGCAGACGGTCTTCAAGAACCTCGGCTCGGTGCAGAATCAGGGTGTGGAAGGCTTGATCAACGCCAATATCCTCACCAAGGATCCTGTGCAGTGGAATCTCGGCATCAACGTGTCGTCGAACCACAACAAGGTGCTGAACCTTGGAAAGGGCATCACGCCGATTCTGTTCGGCGCCAACAACGACCAGCGCCACCAGAACGGCTACAGCGCCGGTGGCTACTGGGCGATTCCGTACAAGTTCAAGGATGCGAATGGCGACGGCCTGATCGACTTCAGCGAGGTCACGTTAGGCGACACCGCTACGTATCAGGGCACGCCGTTCCCGACGCTGCAGACGACCTTCACCACCCAGCTCACGCTGTTCAAGTACTTCCGCGTGAACGGCCAGCTGGACTACGAGGGCGGACAGAAGCTCCTCAACTTCACCGAGGACTTCCGGTGCCAGTTCGACATCTGCGCGGCGGCCAACAATCCGAAAGCGTCGCTCGCATCGCAGGCGGCCAACGTGGCCATGCTCGAGGGCACCGATGCTGGATTCATCGAGCCGGCGACGTTCTGGAAGCTGCGTGAAGTGTCGTTGACGCTGCTCGCGCCGCAAAGCATCGCGCACCGTGCCGGTGCCTCGGCGCTCAGCCTAACGGTCGCCGGCCGCAATCTGGCCACGTGGACCAAGTACAAGGGCTTCGACCCCGAGCTCAACGAGAACGCGACGGGCAACTTCTCAGCCGATGACTTCCTCACGCTGCCGCCGCTTCGCGTCTACACGCTTCGGATCGACGTCACCTGGTAATGCCACGAGACCTCTACGAGCGAGAATCCAATCATATGCGTAATCGCATTTCACTTGCGTCCGGCAAATTCCGGGTTGGTGTCGCACTCGCGTTCCTGATGATGGGAGCGACGGGCTGCGACCACCTGCTCAGGGTGCAGGACCCGGATGTTGTAACGCCTGGACAGGTGTCCGGGCCGGACAAACTCAGCACGAACCTGGGCGCGTCGATTGGCGCCTTCCAAGTCGCCTTTGGCGGCGATGGCTCGGGCGGCAACGAGGGACTGGTCAACATGACAGGCCTCTTCAGCGACGAGTTCACGTTTGCCGAGACGTTCCCGACGCGGAAAGTCGTCGACCAACGCAACACGAGCAGCAACAATTCAACCCTGCTCACGATCTTCTTCAACATCGAGCAGGCCCGTGCGATCTCGGCCAATGCGTCGGACCAGTACAACCAATTCGGCCCGACCGACGCCGATCACTCGCAGGTATTGAGCAACGAAGCCTACAGCCAGTTGCTGATGGCCGAGACGTATTGCGGCGCCGTGCCGTTCTCCAAGCAGAACAACGACGGCACGCAATCGAACGACACGCCCTTGACCACGGCGCAAATGCTGGCGACGTCGGTCGCGACGTTCGATTCGGCGATCGACGTGGCGGTAGCCGCGGGCGACCCGGGGCGCGAGTTTCTGGCGCGTGTCGGCAAGGCTCGCGCGTTGATGGACTTCGGTGGTGACAGCATGCAGGTTGCGGACACGGTCGTGGCGACGGTTCCGACCACGTTCGTTTCGCAGGTGCTGCACTCCGAGAACACCACTCGTGAGAACAACGGCGTATTCGAGCTTATGTACTCCGAGAAGCGGTGGAGCGTGGCCGATAGCGAAGGCGTCAACGGCATTCCGTTCATTTCGGCACACGACCCCCGCGTCGGGACCGAGCTGATCGGAACGTTCAACCACACGGGCCACAGCCGTGGCTTCGATGGCGCGACTATCGTCACCATTCCGCTCAAGGACAGCACGCGTTCATCGCCAGAAACAGTGGCAAGTGGCGTCGAGGCGCGACTGATTCAAGCAGAAGCAGCGCTCGGCCGCGGCGATTTAGTGACATGGCTGGGTGATCTGAATGCCCTACGGGCGTCGGCAACGACCCTGGGAGTCGATTCGACGCTGGCTCCGCTCGTGGATCCCGGCGTTACCGCGAACGCTCGCATCTTGTTGACGATGCGCGAGCGTGCGTTCTGGCTGTATGCCTCGGCGCATCGCTTGGGCGACATGCGGCGCCTTACCCGCGCGCCTGGCGGCCCGGTCGCCGGTTACGGGTTGGATCCGATCAACGTCTACCCGGTCGGCCCGTGGAAGGGGACGACCACGAACTTCGGTACCGAAGTGAACTTCCCGATTCCGTTCGAGGAAGGGAACAACCCGAACTTCAATCCGGCGCAGTGTGACGTGACGCAGCCGTAGTTAGGCAGTTTCGGAAACGACAAAGCGCGGGGAGGCGAAAGCCTCCCCGCGCTTTGTTTCCGTTCGGTTGGGCGTCTCGTTCCGTTAGGCTCTGCCCTTCTTCGTCACGACGTAGATCACGCCGCCGGAGGAACCCGTTCCTTCCCGAATGGTGGCGTGCAGTCCGTCGATGATCGACAGCACCTGGATCGTGGGTGCCGGAATGCGCTGCAAGAGCCGCGGATCTTCGATCCGGACGCCGTCGACGATGAGCAGCGGCATGTCGGCAGCGCTGAACAACAAACTACTACGTCCCTGTCGATTGCGGATCGTGGCCGAGCTGCCGTCCGTGGCCTCGCTCATGTTCATCTGGCCGCTCCACTCGACGACATCCCACGCGTTCGACACCTGCATTTTTGCGATGTCGTCCGCGGTGTAAAC
>Ga0105238_10006753_pt1 | contig 11463 bp, 8 predicted proteins | sample KBSC34metaG_FD_81526 | JGI IMG/M metagenome (GOLD analysis project Ga0105238, IMG submission 81526) | Corn rhizosphere microbial communities from Kellogg Biological Station, Michigan, USA - KBS C3-4 metaG | ecosystem: Host-associated > Plants > Roots > Rhizosphere > Soil | place: Michigan, USA...
GGGCGACGGTGGCAGCTGTTTCGCCTGGCCAGCCGTGGTTGAAGAGCGCAATGTCTCCGGCTACAGCTCGATCTGCGTACCGGGCGCCATCGCGGGCTATGCCGCGGCTCTGGAAAAATACGGCACGATCTCGTTTGCCGAGGCACTGCAGCCGGCGATCGCTCACGCAGAGCGCGGGCTCGAACTCGACTGGTACGCCGCGCTCTGCATCTCGATCGATGCCGCATCGCTGGCGAAATATCCCGGCACCAGCGCGCTGTTGCTCGACGATGGCCGCGCGCCAAAGGCGTCTGATCCGACGACGCCGCGCTACAAGCCGATGCCGGCCAAGGCGAGGATGCTGAAGCGACTGGCGCAGGCTGGCTATCGCGATTTTTATGAAGGCGAAGTCGCGGCGATGATCGCCAGCGATCTCGAGGCCGGCGGTTCGAAAATCCGCAAGAGTGATCTTGCGAAATTCCAGCCGCGCTGGCAGGCGCCACTCAAGGGCAATTACCGTAACTTCGAGGTCAACGCCGTGCCCGGCCTCAGCGGCGGGCCAAGCTTTCTCGACGCTGCACAACGGCTGTCGAAGAGCGGCATCAACGCGAAGTCGGCGCCCGGCGAAGCGGCGCTCGCCTACGCCACCGCCATTCGCGAGGCCTACGAGGTGCGCCTGACAACGCTCGGCCATGCCGCGATGAAGGACGCCGGTTGCACGTCCCATCTCAGCGTCGTCGATCGCCACGGCACCATGGTTGCGCTCACCAACACGTTGCTGTCACGCTTCGGCTCACATGTCGCGCTGCCCAATGCCGGCATGCTGATGAACAACGGCATCATGTGGTTCGATCCGCGCCCGAACCAGCCGAACAGCCTGGCGCCGGGCGCCCAGCCGCTTGCGAATATGTGCCCGCTGGTTCTGACGCGCGACGGCAAACCGACACTCGCGATTGGCGCGGCCGGCGGCCGCACCATCTTCCCGACGGTCCTGCAGCTCATCTCGTATCTCGCCGATTTCGGCCTGTCGCTTGAATCGGCATTTCACCAGCCGCGCCTCGACGCCTCGACACCGACCATCAAGGTCAATGCCCAGGCCGCACCTGACGTCGCGGCCGCGGTTGGGCGCAAATTCCCGGTCGAGATCGTCGAGGATACGCTGTACCCGGTGAATTTTTCGGTGCCGTCGGCGGTGATGCGGCATCCGGAAGGCGGCTTCGTCGGCATGACGCACCCGTCGAACCCGTGGTCGGCGGTGATGGCGGCGCGCGCGGCAAGCTAGCTCATGGCATCCGGCCCGGTCCTCGATATCGCCGATCTCAGCATCGCGATCCACGGCAACGCCATCGTCGATCGCGTGGCGCTGTCGATCGGGTCGCGTCAGGTCGTGGCGCTGGTCGGCGAGAGCGGCTCCGGCAAGAGCCTGACCGCGCTGTCGATCCTGAAACTGTTGCCTGACGTCGCTGAGATTGCCGGCGGGCGCGTCAGCGTCAACGGTGTCGAGCTCTCGTCGCTGTCGGATGCTGATCTCGCGACCGTACGCGGTAACGACGTTGCAGTGATCTTCCAGGAGCCGATCGCCTCGCTCAATCCGCTGATGCATGTCGGTGCCCAGATCGCGGAGGCGTTGCGGCTGCATCGCAACGTCTCGGCCGACGCGGCGAGGGATCAAGCGATCGCGATGATGGCGAAGGTCGGTATTCCCGATGCACCGCGGCGGGCGGCGCAGTTCCCGTTCGAACTGTCCGGCGGCATGTGCCAGCGCATCATGATCGCTGCGGCTTTGATATGCCGGCCGGCGCTGTTGATCGCCGACGAGCCGACGACCGCGCTCGATGTCACGATCCAGGCGCAGATCCTCGAATTGATGCGGACGCTGCGCGATGAGGCCGGCACCGCGATCATGCTGATTACCCATGACATGGGCGTCGTCGCTGATATCGCCGATCAGGTTTACGTCATGTACGGCGGGCGCATCGCCGAGAGCGGCCCGGTGCAGGTGATCTTCGCCGAACCGCGTCATCCCTATACCCGGCTGTTGCTCGCAACAATTCCGCGCCTCGAAGGCGTACGCAAGACGCAGCTCAAGGCGATCGAAGGCTCGGTGCCGCTGGCCGGGCACTGGCCGAGCGGCTGCCGCTTCCGCTCGCGCTGCCCGCTGGCCGATCAGGTCTGCGAGCAGACGCCGCCGCTGCAGGCCGTTGGTGATGATCACTTCAGCGCGTGCTGGCATGCCGATCGCGTCGCGGGGATAGTGTGATGGCGCCGTTGCTCGACGTCCGCGATCTCAAGGTGCATTTCCCGCTGCAGCGAAGCGATCGCCCGGGCGCGATGGTGAAGGCGGTCGACGGGGTGTCGTTCGCGCTGGACGAAGGCCGCACGTTGGCGCTAGTCGGCGAATCCGGTTGCGGCAAGTCGACCACGGCGTATGCGATCCTCGGCCTGGTCGAGGCGACAGGCGGCCAGATCAAATTCGACGGCCGCGACATCACGCATCTGACGCGCAAGGAGCGCCGTGCGCTGACCGGCGACATGCAGATCGTGTTTCAGGACCCGAGTGCGGCGCTCAATCCGCGGCTCAGCATCGCGCAAAGCATTGCCGAGCCCCTCGCGATTGCCGGTCAATCCCGCGATCAACAGCGCAAGCGCGTGGCCGAACTGATCGATCGCGTCGGCCTGCCGGCGGCCTTTGCCCGGCGGTTGCCGGCCGCATTGTCCGGCGGCCAGCGCCAGCGCGTCGTGATTGCGCGCGCGCTCGCGCTGTCGCCGCGGCTTCTGATCCTCGATGAACCGGTATCGTCGCTCGATGTCTCGATCCGTTCGCAGATCCTGAACTTGCTGATGGAGCTGCAGCGCGACCTGCGCCTGACCTACCTGTTCATCTCGCACGATCTGTCGGTTGTGCGGCACATCGCCGACGATGCGGCTGTGCTCTATCTCGGAACGGTCGCGGAACAGGGGCCGATCGACGCCATCTTCGGCGCACCGCAGCATCCTTATACGGCGGCGCTGCTATCGGCGATCCCGCTGCCTGATCCGATCGCGCAGCGCAGCCGGCAAAAGATCATCCTGAGCGGCGAGCTGCCGAGCCCGATCGATCCACCGCCCGGCTGTCCGTTCATCGCGCGTTGCCCGATCCGCATCGAGACCTGCGCCAGGGTGCGGCCACATCTGGCGCCGAGCGGCACGGGTTCAACCGTGGCATGCCTCGTGCGGGTGCCCGCATCCGCGGCGTAAGGGTCAGCCCGTCTCCTGCTCGCGCGCGGCGCGGATCGCCTGTTCGACGCTGAGGAAGATGCAATTCTTGCCAAGCGTTTCGTCGATCCTGTAGCGGCTGACCTCAACCTGAGCCCGTTCCGATTCAAGGCGCGCAATCACGACCCTGATGCCATCGCGCTGGCACGCCTTGATCAGTTCGATCAGCATTTGCGCCGCCGTGAAGTCGATCTCGAGAATGCCGCTGGCTTCGATCACGACGAGCGAAGGCGGAGCCGCAGCGGACTGTACCAGCGCCATCAGGTCCGCGCGAAAGCCGGACGCGTTGAGGAACGACAGTGGCGCCTGGAAGCCGGCGACAACGATGCGCTCCTCCTGCTCGCCCGGATGCCGCGCGTTGTGCGGCCACCACACCGTTGTCCCGGGCACCCGCTCATAGACGATGACGCGCGATCGCGTCGTGCTCCACAGGCCGTGCAGCAGCGACAGGATGATGCCGATCGCGACGCCTTGCTCGATCGGCAGCGCGATGATCGCAGCAGCGGTTGCAACAATCAGCAGGAACTCGCCGAAGGTCTGGCGAAAGATGACGTGCATCTGCTTGAGGCGGAAGATCCGCGTCGCGACGAACAGCAGCACGCCGCCTAGTGCTGCTTCCGGCACGTAGGCGAGCAGCCTGGCGCCGAAGGCCAGGATCACGATAACCAGCGCGACGGCGAGCAGGCCGGAGGCCTGCGACCGTCCGCCGGTCTCGGCGACGATGCCGGTGCGCGGCGGACTGGCGTTGACCGGGAACGCGCCGATCAGGCCGGCGAGCAGGCTGCCGGCGCCTGCGCCAACGAAATCGCGGTCGACGTTGGCTGGCTTGTCAGGGTCGGACAGGAACGATTGGGTCGTCGCTGCCGTCTGCACCATGACCACGATCGCGATCAGCAGGCTCAGCGGCACCAGCGCACGCCAGTGGTCGAGCGCCGACAGGTTGACTGCGATATGCGGTGCACTCGATGGCAATGTTCCAACCACCGCGACGCCGCGGTCCTGCAGGCCGAATGCTGCGACTGCGATCGCGGCTCCGGCGAGTCCAATCAGGGCGCCGGGGATGCGCGCCGAGATCGCTTCGGAGATCACGATGATGGCGAATACGCCAAGACCGATCGCAAGCGCGTAGAGGTTGGTTTGTCCGAGATTCCCGGCGAGGGCGATCAGGCGATTGATCGTTGTTCCACCTGGTGATGCCACGCCGAGCACCGATGGCAACTGTGATGCCAGGATGTGCACGGCGATCCCTGCGAGAAAGCCAGTCGTCACCGGGATCGACAGCAGGTTGGCAATCCAGCCAAGCCGGAACAGGCCGCTGACCAGCACGATAGCGCCGACCAGCAGCGCGAGCAGCGCCGCGCTCGCCTGGTAGTCGGGCGAGCCCGCGGCCGCCATCAAAGCCAGGCCGCCGGCGAAGATCGGCGTGATCGTCGAGTCCGCACCGCAGGACAGGAAGCGGTTGCCGCCAAGCGCCGCAAATCCGATGGTGCCGGCGATGAAGGCGTAGAAGCCGATATGCGGCTGGAAGCCGCCGAGCCGCGCGGTCGCCATCTGCTCGGGGATCGCGATCGCCGCCAGCGTCAGCCCCGCGATCAGGTCGCCGACGAAGAAGTCGCGGCGATAGCCGGCGAATGATGAAAACACGGGAAAGGCCATCGGCGCACCCTTGTCAGCGGGGCCCGGACGCGTGCGGGCCACGCATTCTGATCAAGCGCTGCGTTTTGGACAATGGCCGGCGGGCAGGTTCTGCGCTAGCTCGCGGCCCTGTGGCCGATGTTCAGCATCTTGCGCAGCGCCGCGGGCGGCGCGGTCAGCGCATCGCGCGCTTTCCAGGCTAGAAACGTCAACCGGCCGGCAAGCGTATCGTGGCTGTGCAGCGACCGCGAACCGAGAACGTGGTGGAGATTGCCGGGAATGTTGTGGATTTCCTTGGCGAGGTCGGTTGCGACCGCCTCCATCAATTGATCGAGCCGGGTGCCCCAGTCCGATCCCGCGAGACCGTCGAGCCGGACGCGGAAGGCGTATTCGATGTCGTAGATGTCGGTCAGGATGTCCTTGGCGATCGGCACCTTGTTGATGCGCAGGGCCTGGCACAGGGCGGCGCGACGGTCGTTGAGATGATCGAGCGTCATGTCGACGGCAATGGCGTAGGGTGTCGCTGCCACGGCCGCGACGTCCTTGCTCTCCGCGATCTTGGTGGCGAGCCGTATCACCTGCCACGGCGCTCGCAGGCGGCGCGTCAGCACTGAGAGTGCAAACGGCAGGGCTTCGCTGTGTTTGTTCCTGATCACGTCGAGCTGCTTGCGCGCCCTGGTCAGCACGTCACCGTCGAATTCCTTGATTCGTTCCGGCAGGCCGGTGCAGAAGGCGCCGAGCGCTTCGTGTGTCCGTAGCACGCTGATCATCTTGTTCAGGTCGTCGATCGTTGCCGGCGAACTCGTATAGCGCGCAAAGTTGGCGCGCGCCTGCGCCAGCGCTTCGCCCGACTTCATCATGTTCTCAAGCGACTTGACCACCTTGACCTGGAACTCCGCGGCGGCGCGTTGTGCGCCACGGACATCATTCGTCGCAATCAGGTGCTCGGATTTCGTCGCATACTCCCGTGCCATGGCCGGCAGCAGGAACTGGTTGATCCATTCCCAGATCACGCCGATCGAGCCGCGCGAGATCTGCCCGCGGTTGGCGCGCTCCGGCGGCCACTCGACCAGTACCGGTTGCAGCGCCTCGAAGAACAGGCGGGCGGGTGTGCCGACCTTTTCCGCGGCCTGGCCGCTGCCGCGGATTTCGGTGCGCAGCGCCTGCAGGATGTCGTCGGTTCCAGCGAGGCCCTGGCCACAGCCTTGCAGCCGCTCCATTTCGACCAATAGCCGGCTGCGCTCCTGCGGCGTGAGTTGCCGCAGGTAGCCCTGGATGCGATCGAGCGCGTTCTGGCTCGCCATGACCGGCGTCCGTTGCTTCTGCTCGAACTCCTTCGAGCGCACCCAGTGTGGCAGCGAGGCAGCAACGGACTGTTAACGGCGTCCGCAACCAGTCGCGATGCCTGATCGAGCGTCAACGAAACAGCGAAAAATAGAGCGGAACCACGGGCTTCACGACCAAAGTGGACCGGGTCTTTCGCCGGTAACCGCTTGCCGCTCGGCTCGGAATCGTGAATCATGCAACTTCTAATGGAGAAGAGCTCCGCAGCCAGCTGGGGGAGCCGTGGCTTATATACTCGTGGTCGATGACGACGCGGCGATCCTGAGTGTCGCCGAATTGCTGCTGAAGCGCGACGGCCATGAGGTCGTTGTTGCTCGCGAGGCCAGCAAGGGTTTGCGCGCGCTGGAAGCCGAGCCCTTCGACCTCGTCATCGTCGATATTTTCATGCCGGAGATGGATGGATTGGAGACCATCTCCCAGGTGCAGCGCTTGCGTCCCGGATTGCCTGTCATCGTGATGTCCGGCTATCAGTTCGAGGCGGCGCTGGCGCCGCGACCTGACTTCCTGCACATGGCGACCGAGCTTGGTGCGACCTCGAGCCTCAAGAAACCGTTTCGGCCCGCCGACCTGTTGCAGGCGGTGGCGATCTGTCTGGCGCGCCGCGCCGGCAACGCCGCCGGCTGATCCGGCGGGCGCCGAGCGAAGGAACGGGCGATGACCGCCGCCGCCGACAGTGAAGCCGATCACCTGATCTCGACCGCGCGGCCGAAGGGCCGCGAGTGGCAGCTTGCGGGGGCCATCGTCGCGATTTCGGTCATTGGCTTTGCGGTTGCGGTACCCTTCGTGCAGGTGCGCCTCGCGCAGGTGCCGGCATTCGTCGCGGCCTATCAATCTGCGCTGTCGATCAACGATCTCGTCACCGCCATTCTCATTTTCCTGCAGTTCAGACTGGCGCAACGGCGTTCGATGCTGCTGGTCGGCTCTGCCTATCTTTTCACGGCAATCCTTGCCGTGCTGCATCAGCTGACTTTTCCCGGACTGTTCGCTGCCGACGGGCTGCTCGGGGCGGGATCACAGACCACAGTCTGGCTCTACATGCTCTGGCACGGCGTGTTTCCGCTGTTGCTGATCGGCTACGCGCTGGCCAAGGGGCGGCCCGGTGATCGCGCCAATCCGCGCTCGAGTTCGGGGTCCATCGCGATCGCGATTCTGGCGACGATCATCGCCGCGGCACTTGCCGGCTTGATTGCCACTGCGGGTCACGCGTCCCTGCCGGTTCTGCTCAGCGGCGGCCAGTATACTCCGACGATGATCGGCGTGGTCACGTCGGTGTGGCTGCTCAGCCTCGCCGCGCTCGTGGCGCTGTGGCTGCGCCGGCCGCACTCGGTGCTCGACGTCTGGCTGATGGTGGTGCTGTGCGCGTGGATTTGTGACATAGGATTGTCCGCGGTCCTCAATCAGGCGCGATTCGATCTCGGCTTTTATCTCGGCCGTCTCTATGGCCTTGCCGCGGCCAGCATCGTGCTCGTGGTGTTGCTGTTCGAGACCGGTGCGCTGCAGGCGCAGTTGATCCGGCTGATTGGCGTGACGCAGCGGCAGGCGGCGTCCGACCGCGCACGCCTTGCCGATCAGGAGAGCCTGTTCGCCGCCACCGTGGAGTCTTCGGTCGATGCGATCATCGTCAATTCGCTTGATGGCACCGTCCTCGGCTGGAACGCGGCCGCCGAGCAACTGACCGGCTACTCCGCCGCGGAAGTGATCGGGCAAAAGGTCAGTCTCGTCGTGCCACCCGAGCGGCGCGATGAGACCAGCCAGATCCTCGAACAGATCATGCGCGGCGACCGCATCCAGCACTACGAGACAATTCGCTCCCGCAAGGACGGCAGCCGGGTCAGCGTCTCGCTGAGCGTCTCGCCGATTCGCTCGGCATCCGGCGAGATCGTCGCGGCTTCGGCGATTGCGCGCGACCTTACCGAAGTGAAACAGACCCAGGTCGCGTTGAGCCGCGAGATCGACGAGCGGCAGCGCCTGTTCGAGACGTCGCTCGACCTGATCTTTGTGACCGATCCGGTAGGCACCTTCGTCCAGGTGTCGCCGAGCGCGATGGCGATCCTCGGTTATGCGCCTGAGGAAATGGTTGGGCACAGCGCGCAGGAGTTCATCTACTTCGACGATCTCGAGCGTACGCGCGACGAAATGCGCTCGACACGGCGCGGTGGTACGATCCGCAACTTCCTGTCGCGCTATGTCCACAAGGACGGCCGCGTCGTCGTGCTGAGCTGGATGGGCGTGTGGTCGGAACCGGCGCGGCGTCACTACTTCGTCGGCCGCGACCTGACCGAAACGCATCGCGCCCAGCAAGCCCTGATCGAGAGCAACCGGATGGCGCGCGGCATCATCGAGACCGCGCTCGATGGTTTCATCCAGATGGATCAGGACGGCTTTGTGCTCGACTGGAACACGCAGGCCGAGAACATCTTCGGCTGGAGTCGCGCCGAGGCGGTGGGTCGCGCGCTCGCGGAGCTCATTGTCCCGCCGCAGCATCGTGCGGCGCACGAGGCGGGCATCCGACGTTTCCTCACGACCGGCACAGGCACGGTGCTCGACAACCGGTTCGAGATCGAGGCCCAGCACCGCGACGGGGCGCAGCTGATGGTCGAGCTTTCGATCACCGCGTTCCGCCGTCGCGAGGATACCGTGTTCAACGGCTTCGTCCGCGATCTAACCGAGAAGATCGCCAAGGAGACCCAGTACCGGCAGTCGCAGAAGATGGAGGCGATCGGGCAGCTGACCGGCGGCGTCGCGCACGACTTCAACAACATCCTGACCGTCATCACCGGCACGATCGAAATTCTTGCGGAGGGAGTCACCGACCGCCCCGAGCTTGCCGCGATCACGAAGATGATTGACGAGGCCGCGCAACGCGGCGCCGATCTGACCAAACACCTGCTTGCGTTCGCGCGCAGGCAGCCCCTGGAGCCCCGCGAACTCGACGTCAACTCGCTGGTCGTGGCCGCGAGCAAGCTGCTGCGGCCGACGCTCGGAGAGCAGATCGAAATTCAGACCACGCTGGCGACTGCGCCATGGCCTGCGTTCGTCGATCCGAACCAGCTGACGACCGCGGTCCTCAATCTCGCGCTGAATGCGCGAGACGCCATGCCTGGCGGCGGCAAACTCACCATCGAGACCAGCAACGTCGAGCTCGACCAGTCCTATGCCGACCTCAACAGCGATGTGAAAGCCGGCCCCTACGTACTGGTTGCGATCAGCGACACCGGCAGCGGCATTCCCCCCGATCTGATCGAGAAGGTGTTCGAGCCGTTCTTCACCACCAAGGACGTCGGCAAGGGGACCGGCCTCGGTCTCAGCATGGTCTATGGCTTCGTCAAGCAGTCTGGCGGCCACATCAAGATCTACAGCGAGGAGGGGCACGGCACGACGGTCCGTCTCTACCTGCCGCGCAGCGTCGAGAAATCCGCTGTCGCAGCTGCGCCGGCGCCGGCCGAGCGGCTGCCCCGCGGCAGCGAAATCGTCCTTGTCGTCGAGGACGACGAACTCGTACGCAACTATGTGGTCGCGCAGGTGCGCAGCCTTGGCTACCGCACGCTGGCGGCCGACGGGGCAGGGCAGGCGCTCGACATCCTGCGCAGCGACACGGAGATCGACGTGCTGTTCACCGACGTGATCATGCCCGGCTTGATGAACGGGCCGCGTCTCGTCGCCGAGGCACTGAAGCTGCGCCCGCAACTCGGCGTGCTCTACACCTCCGGCTACACCGAGAACGCGATCGTGCACCACGGTCGACTCGACCCCGGTGTGCTGTTGCTCGCCAAGCCTTATCGCAAGGCCGATCTCGCGAGGATGTTGCGGCAGGCGCTGAAGCTGGCGCCGGCGTCAGCGGCGGAATGAGCGTAGTCCTTACGTGGCGTTCACCGCGCTTTGGCGCTGCTGCGGCCTTCCGACATCACGATCCGCACGAGGTCGGCGACGTTCCTGGCGCCGAGCTTCTCCATCAGGCGCGCGCGATGATATTCGACGGTGCGCGGGCCGATGCCGAGTTGGCGCGCGGCCTCCTTGTTCGAGGCACCCGAGGTCAGGCAGACCAGCACTTCGCGCTCGCGGCGGGTGAGCGGCTCACGTCCGGGGAAGTGCAAGTCAGGTATGGCCTGTTCGGCGCCATTTGAGCGTCGCGACGCCATGGCGTCGATCGCATCGCGCACCTTCTGCACCACGACGCTGCCGCGGAACGGCTTCTCGATGAAATCGAGCGCGCCATGTCGGATCGCGTCGACTGCCATCGCGATATCGCCCTGGCCGGACATGATGAAGATCGGCGCCGGATAGTCGTCGGCGTTCAGTTCCTTGAGAATGTCGAGGCCGGACCGTCCGGGGATGTGGACGTCGAGGATGATGCAGGCCGGAGTCTGCTGGCGGGTCGCGGCCAGCAGAGCCGCGCCGTCGGCAAAGCAGGTGATTCCGTGACCAGCAGCGGTGAATACCGCCGTTAAGGTCTGCCGCACGGCCTGATCGTCGTCGACGACGAAGATCTCGAGTTTGCTATCGGATTTTGCTTCAGTCATTTCGCAACTGCGCGGTCTGAGCGATCGCGTTCCCTCCTCCCATTCCACTTGCGAAACAATACTGAAATCATCGACTTAGCGGTATTCCTTTGATCCGAATTTGCTTCAAATATCGTGACGGATCGCGGAACTTTTCCAGTCGGACGCAGCGCCTTCGTTCGTAGTTGTACGGAGCACAGGTTTAACGCGCAGGTAGCTTACCGAACCACAATGTGGGATCGAAAGGAAATCCCATGTCCGTCAATAACAAGGCCATCAACAAGAACAATCAGGGCATCGATCAGGTGTCGCCGCCGGCCCTGCGAAACCGTTCAGCTTCGCAGCCGCCTGCTGTCTCCTCGGTCGCTGAAACCGGACAGCCCTTTGTCGTCCTCGACGATCTCGCGCCGCCGGCTGCACCCACCGGTTCATTGGCCTCCAACGACCTCAAGCTGCTCCGCGCGATGCAGTCGATTCTCGAGAAGCGTCAGAACGACGCCTGGATCGATGATATGCGGGCGCAGATTACCAGTGAACTGGAGTGGGATGAGGCGTAATCGCGTGCCGCGGGCCCGCTATCTGCTCCGCGCGACCGTTTGCGACGGCAACTCGCCGAACGCCTGCCGATACTCCCGCGCGAAATGGCCCATCGTGGCAAAGCCGCAGGCATAGGCGACCGCAGTGACTGACGTCTCGGGGGTGCCGGCTGACAGCATCCCCCTGGCGTGCCGCAAACGGGTCATCTTGGTGA
>Ga0105238_10006755_pt1 | contig 11461 bp, 9 predicted proteins | sample KBSC34metaG_FD_81526 | JGI IMG/M metagenome (GOLD analysis project Ga0105238, IMG submission 81526) | Corn rhizosphere microbial communities from Kellogg Biological Station, Michigan, USA - KBS C3-4 metaG | ecosystem: Host-associated > Plants > Roots > Rhizosphere > Soil | place: Michigan, USA...
CTGCTGGTCGGCGGCGCTGAAGTGGCGCAGTTCGACCGCGATTCCAACAGCTACGACATCATTCCGCAGGTGCCGCAGCAGTTCCGCGACAATCCCGAGAAGCTCGGCGAATATTTCGTCCGCAGCGTCGACGGCAAGATGGTGCCGCTGTCGGCTGTGGTGAAGATTTCGACCAACGCCTCGCCAGCCGCGATCGAACAGTTCAACCAGCTGAATTCCGCCACCATCTCGGCCCTGCCGCTGCCGGGCGTCACCACCGGTGACGGGCTGCAGGCGCTGGAGAATATTGCCAAGGAGACGCTGCCCGACACCTTCTTCATCGACTATTCAGGCCAGTCGCGGCAGGAGAAGGAACAGGGCAATACCATCCTGATCGCCTTCGCAGCGGCCGTGATCGTGATCTATCTGGTGCTGGCAGCCCAGTTCGAGAGCTTCCGCGACCCGCTGATCATCATGATGGCGGTGCCCCTGTCGATCTTTGGCGCGATCGTGCCGCTCAACATCGGCCTGGGAACGCTCAACATCTACACCCAGGTCGGTCTGATCACACTGATCGGCCTGATCACCAAGCACGGCATTCTGCTGGTGGAGTTCGCCAACCAGCAGCGCGAAATGCATGGCATGCGGCGCCGAGACGCCATCATCGCCTCGGCCAAGGTGCGCCTGCGGCCGATCCTGATGACCACGGCGGCCATGGCGCTCGGCGTCGTGCCGCTGATCGTCTCCAGCGGCGCGGGTGCTGCCGCGCGCTACTCGATGGGCCTGGTCATCTTCACCGGCATCCTGGTCGGCACTATGTTCACGCTCTTCGTCGTGCCGATGTTCTACACCTTCATCGCCAGCAAGGACCTGCCGCATCTTGCCGAGAAGCCCGATCCGAAGCTGATGCCGGCGCTGCCGGGCTGAGAAGGCGATGAAACGAAAAACAAAAGAGGCCGGAAAATTCCGGCCTCTTTTTTTGGCGGTCACCCCACAGCTTCGGTGCGAGAGCAATTCCGAAGGCGGCAACCTGCCTACTACTTGACCCAGCCCGTCACTTGACAATGACGATGCTGGTGTTGGCGGGGCCGAAGACCTCGACCAGCTGATAGAAATCGGCCGCGGCATCGGGATGCAGCCGCACGCAGCCATGCGAGGCAGGACGGCCGAGACGGCTGATGGCATAGGTGGCGTGAACGGCGTAACCGCCGCTGAAGAACACCGAATGCGGCATCGGCGCGTTGTCGTATTTCTTCGAATACCACATCTCATGCATGCGGGTCGGCTTGAACGAGCCGGTCGGCGTGATGTGCCCTCTGTCGCCGGTCGACACCTTCCACGTGTAGGTCGGACGGCCATCGACCGTGACTTCCATGATCTGCTGCGACAGCGAAACCTTGGCCACGATCTGGTTGGCGTGGGCGACATTGCCTGCGCCGAGGAGAAGCGCCGCGCCGGTGAGCGCGGCGGCGGTGACATTGATGAGCTTGGCGGAAATGGCGGTGTGCATGACGATCCCTCTCTGTTTTTTTGCCGTTGCGTCCGGCTTCAATTTCGATGGGCCCTTATCGTGCTCGTCCGTTTCAAACCTATTTCGCTTGATGCTCGCTTCTGTTTCGAATTCGTTTCCACAAGTTAACAAGACACTCTGACGACGGATGCTGCGGGGATCTTCCAGGGTAAAGCGACCAAGCATCGCACAATGAGCTCTGACCAGAAACGAAAGTTCATTTCGCCCGGATATGAAAGGCGCGAGCCAGCTTTCGAAACCAATCTGCAACAAAGCGCGGCCACGGCGGCATGATGCTGATACAGGCCGGCATCAGATTTGACGCAACGGGAACAGACATCAACAAACGAAAATGGGCAGGAAATCGAACCTCCGCTCCTGGTTTCTCAGGATCAGTGTCGCGGCGATCGTGATCGGCGGCGCCGGCTCAGTGGCCGGCAACCCGGTGACGCGTCTGGCGGCGATGACGTCCGGCGAGGTTTCGACGCTGCACATGGTTCTGTTCATCGCCACGGTCTGGATCGTTTCCAGCCTGCGCGTCCACCGGCTGAAGGCCCTCTGGCGGGTCGGCCTTCGGCAGATGAGGACACGCGGCCCCTCCGGCTACTTGCTGCCGAGAGGACCGAAGGCCCGCGCCGCAGCGGGGGGCTCCGTCAGCGGCGCGGGCGCTTCGGGAGTTTCCTGAAGCACCTACGATTTCGAGATTTGGGGATTTGAACAGATGAACACGAAATTTGCTGCCACGGTGCTTTCCGCACTTCTTTACGCGCAAGGTTTGCTGGGCTTTGCCGCGCTTGCGACGGTGCTGCTCAAGGAACGCGCCCAGACGGAGATAACCGCCAGCGCTGACGTTCCATCCGGCCCCTCGGTGATCGTGGTGCGCTGAGCGCCAGGCGTCGGACCCAAAACACCACCGCTTTGGGGAATCCGATGCTCAAGGGCCTCGCTTACTCGAGCTCATTCATTGCGCGAAACCGGCGGATCGAAACGGTAGCCGGCGCCCCTGATGGTGATGATGGTCTCGGTGTCGAGCTTGCGGCGCAGCCGCACGATGCGCGAATCGATCGAACGGTCGAAAGCGTCGGCATTCTCGGCCGGAGCCGCGGCGATGATGTCGTCGCGCGTCAGCACCTTGCGCGGGCTCGCCAGAAACAGCTTGAGCAGCGCCACCTGCCCCGGGGAAAGCTGGTCCTCCGTTCCCGAACGATGCATGACCATGGCCGACCGCAGGTCGACGGTGGCGTTCTCGAGCACGATCAATTCTCCGGCAGCCCTGCCGCGTCTGGTCAGCAGGCCGCCGATGCGTGCGGCAAGCTCGCGCACATTGAGTGGGCTTTCGATCACATCGGCAGCACCCAGCTCGAGCGCCAGAACCTTGTCGACGAGATCGCGCGGCCGGCAGATCAGGATGAAGTCGGGACCGCCTGCGCCGCCCCCGCCTTGGCCGCCAAAACGCCTGAGCAGTTCGCGGCCCTCGGCCTGGGTGACTTCGTCGCCGACGACCACGACATCGATGCCGCCGGCCGAAAGCAGCGTTTCCGCCTCCCAGGGCTGGCGCGCCTGGCGCACATCGTGCCCGCGCCGGTCGAGATGGTCGGCAAGGCCGCTTGCCACCACTTCGGCGACAGACACAAGCGCAATGACGGATCGTGCGGCCATTTTTTTCACCCCGCCACAGACAACTCGAGATGAGTGCTGGACATCATGTTTATACCCAATCTACTTTCCACTGAAAGCGGGAGCGAGCGCGTCGTGAAGGCACGCATAATTGTCGTCGAGGACGAACCGGATCTGAGGGAGGCCGTGGCCGAGTATCTCAGCGCCAGCGGCTATGATGTCGCCACGGCCGAGAGTGCCGCGGCGGCGCGCGCGCTGTTCGAGACGCAGTCCTTCCATATCGCTATCCTCGACATCGCCATGCCCGGCGAGGACGGGCTGTCGCTCGGCCGGTGGCTGCGCTCGAAAACGCCGATTGGCATCATCTATGCCACCGCTGCCGGCACCGCGCTCGATCGCATCGTCGGGCTGGAGCTCGGTGCCGACGACTACATCGTCAAGCCGTATGAATTGCGCGAGGTATTGGCGCGGGTGCGCAGCGTGCTGCGCCGCGTGCCGCAACCGGCCGAGCCGCAGGCGGCGAAGGCCGAAACCGGCAACCGGCGCTTCATGAATTTCGGCGGCTTCCAGGCCGATTTCGATGGCCGTCTGGTCATCGGCGCCAATGGCGCGGTCATCGAGATGGCCAAGAGCGAGTTCGACGTGCTCGAGATTTTCCTCACGCGTGCCAACCGGCTTCTGACGCGGGCGGCGATTTCGGAAGCCATCGGCTTCGTCGAGGATCCGGAATCGTCACGCGCGGTCGACATCCGCATCATGCGATTGCGCAAGAAGATAGAGGCCGACCCCGCCAATCCAAAATTTCTGCGCACGGTGCGTGGCGAAGGCTATATCTTCTCGCTGCCGAGCGGCGACAGCAATTGAACTCGCCCAACGCATGTCGCCCAAAAGTGCGCGGCGGTTTTGGGAAAACGACATGCATCAAAAACACAGGCTTAAGCGCGTCGCTCGATCCTTTTCGACGCGACGCGCTTTAAGCGGGTTCCCAGAGACGGCCGACCATGACTGCTGATGCAGCACGCACCGATATGCATGGCTCGCGCCCGGGCGGCGCCGCGATGGCGGCCGTCCATGTCGTGCGCCGCCTGCGCGAGGCGGGCGACTGGCAGCGCGAGATGGGCGGCATACTGGAAACGATGTGCCGCAAGATGGAATGCCAGCGCGGCATTCTCTTCCGCTTGCGCGAATTGCCGGGCGAGGGCTTTGCCCAATCCGTCGCCGTCTACTGGATCGATCCGGATTTCGGCGGTGAACTCGCCTCCCCCACCGTGATCATGCAGTCCATCATCAACTCGGACTCGCTGCTGGAACGGCTGCAGGAGGACGAGAGGCAGGGCAAGATTTTCTCCGGCCACACGCGTAACCTCGACGGCTTCCTGAGAAACGATTTCGAGAAACAGAACATCAAGTCGTTCCTGTCGGTCTCGGTTTTCGCGCATGGGCACCTTTGGGGCACGCTGGCCGTCAACGACTGCGTCGCCGAACGCGAATGGACGGACGAGGAAGAAGCGACGCTGCACATCATCGCTTTGGCCATCGGCGACGCCATCGAGCGCTCGCCATCCGAGGCGCATGCCAGCGAAGTGATCCGCCGCACCATGCTGCAGGCCTCGCTCGACGCCATCATCGTCATCGACGAGGCGGGCTCGATCATCGAATTCAATCCTGCCGCCGAGAAGATGTTCGGCTTCCCGCGCACCGCCATCCTTGGCAAGGACCTGCTCGATACCATCGTTCCGATATACTACCGCAAGGGCTATGCCTCGGGCGCCGAATACATGGCCGGGCGCGGCGCGCCGATGGTCGGCCAGAGGCTGGAGACCGTTACCCAGAACGCCGCCGGAGAGATTTTCCCGATCGAACTGACGGCGACGGAGATGCGCGTTGCCGACCGCCGACTGATCTTCGGCTCGATCCGCGACCTGCGCGAAAAGCTGCAGGCCGAGGAAGAAATCAACCGCCAGCGCGAGAAGCTGCACCAGAACGAGAAGATGGCGGCGATGGGCTCGCTTCTCGCCGGCGTCTCGCACGAGCTCAACAACCCGTTGGCGGTGGTGGTGGCGCAGTCGACGCTGCTGCATGAATTCGCCAGCGACCCGCAGACGAAGGTGCGCGCCGAGAAGGTGCGCGCCGCCGCCGAACGCTGCGGCCGCATCGTCAAGAGCTTCCTGTCGATGGTGCGGCTGCATCCGACGGAGCAGGCCGAGACAGACCTCAACCAGGTGATGCGGGCGGCGCTCGAAGTCACCGCCTATGGCGCGCGTTCGAGCGGCATCATCATCGACACCGATTTCGCCAACGGACCGCTGCTTGCCATGGCCGACGCCGACCACGTCACGCAGGTCGCGGCGAACTTCCTCATCAACAGCCAGCACGCGCTGGCCGGCATCGCCGGCGAGCGGCGCATCAAGGTGCGGACGTTCCGCAGCGAGCGCGGCGATCCGGGCTTTTCCGTCGAGGACAGCGGCCCGGGCATTCCCGAGGCTATCCGCTCGCGCATCTTCGAATCCTATTTCACCACCAAGCCGGTCGGTGTCGGGACCGGCATCGGCCTGTCGATCTCGAAATCGATCGTCGAGCGCCACAAGGGCAACATCTGGTTCGAGGAGGTCGAGCCGCACGGCGCGCGCTTCGTCGTGCAGTTGCCGGCGATCCAGGGCAAGGGCGTCACGCCCGGGGAAGGTCCGGCGCGGTCGAGCGGGCTGCGCCATGCGCTGGTGATCGACGACGAGCCGGACGTCGCCGCCTCATTGTCCGACATACTGGAACTGATGGGCCTCAAGTCGCGCGTCGTGGCAAGCTGGACATCGGCCGCGGACGTGTTGAACGGTTATATGCCGCCGGACATCGTCTTTTCCGATCTGCGCATGCCGGGCGTCAGCGGCATTGCGATCTACCGCGAACTGCTTTCCCAGCAACCCGCGCTGGCCAAGCGCTTCGTGCTAGTGACCGGCGACTTGATCGGCGCCAAGGCGGAGATTGAAGCGCTGCCGCCGCCGCAGCGTCCGCATATTCTGGAAAAGCCTTTCTCGACGCTCGATGTGCGCGGCGTGCTGTCGATCGTCGCCGAGCTGGTTGCCGCCGACAACGGCGCCAACATCTGAGCGGACCGGTCCCGACGCCAGAACGAGATCACCGGAGCGAAGCGTATTTAGTGAGCGCCGGCCGTAGCCTTTACCTGCCGCACTACTCATGAATGATTCGGCCGGTGAAGGGCCGAAAGCGCAGGAAACCGCCATTTGCAGGCCGGCTTCACCTGAATATGGATAGACCCTAAAAAAAGAGGCTCCCGACCGACTAGCGGCGGGAGCCTGACTTGAGCGCAGGAGGGAGCGCTCAGGGGAGGTCGTGACAATCTCCTAAAAAATGTTCGGCGTGTTGGTGAGCGGCGCCACGTTGGCGATCATGCGCACCGCACGCTCCCTGTGCTGGCCGGACTGCTCGGCGATGGCGCGCAGGCAGTCGACGCTCTCGGCGCCCCAGTTCTGTCCCTTGCAGGCAAAGTCGATCGCGGGTTCCGGCAGACGCGCGGTCTTGAGCGTGGTCTGCGCACCCTCGACGACATTGGCCGGCGGATTGATCGATGCGAAAGCGGGGCCGGAGGCCGGCGCGGCGAGCATGCCGACGAAGGCGCAAGCGCCGATCAGCATGAACATCGCCATCGGATGGTCGCTGGCGCGCTGGCGTAGCGCAAGTTTCGGCCGGCGGTCATTGCGCTCCGGGCCATGCAGGCGGCGATCGGTATCGGCAGCGCGGACTTTCGCAAACATCTTTGTTCCCTTCGTTATCTTTTCTTTTTGCTATGAAACGAACGTAACCGCACCAGGTAACAGCCGGATGATTGCGGCGACCGCCCGTGTAACAGGATTTGAAACACGTGCCGGGTGCCCGGCATGCTCACCCTGCCGCAACCATTCGGCTTCCGCCGAAGCTGGTCGGCGGACATATGCGCCCATTGCGCCCGGCCGACTGTAAACAGTCTCACACAGCAAGGCTTGAATCGAGCGCACCGACCCACCGAAACAGACCTTCTCCGAGGCAGCTATCGGCGCTCTGATTTGCTGTTCCGCTTCCTTGATTAAGACCCGGATTTTCCGGGATTTTCTCGGCTCGGGCAGGCTTCAGCTTGCGGCGACGAACCATTCATATTTTCGCAAACCATTGCGTTTCAACGAAAAATATGCCTATATTGAATGAGTATTCAACAAAAAGAAGACCATGCCCATGAACCCGCACCTCCGTGACGTGGCGATCCCCAACGATTGGGACCGGCGGGGTTTACCGGGGTGGAGTTACCATTCCAACGCTCTTCTCGAGCTTGAGAAGGAATACGTCTTTCGCAATCACTGGCAGATCGCCGGCCATGTCTCGGATGTGCCGAATCCAGGCGACTATCTGACCATGGACGTCATTGGCGAGCGCGCGCTGATCTTGCGCGGCAAGGACGGCGTCGTGCGCGCCTTCAACAACATGTGCCGCCACCGAGGCAGCCGCGTCGTTGCCGACAGTCAGGGCACCTGCAAGAACGCGCTGGTCTGTCCGTTCCACGGCTGGGTCTACAATCTCGACGGCACGCTGCGCGGCGCTGCCCGCCCGCGCTCTTTTCCCGAGCTCGACAAAACCGAGTTCGGGCTGATGCCGCTCGACCTCGAAATCTGGATGGGTTTCATCTTCATCCGCTTCCGCAAGGGCGGTCCGCAGCCCTCGGTGGCCGAGCTCCTGAAGCCGATCGAAACCGAGATGGCGCATTACAATGTCGCCGACATGGTCCCGTCCTGGGGCATCTGGACGCAAAAGTCGCCGGTCAACTGGAAGTCGGTGCGCGACGTCGACAATGAAGGTTATCACGTGGCCATGGCGCATCCGGCGCTGCAGGACCTCTATGGCGCCACCTATTTCGACGAACCCTTCATCAATGGCGTGTCGCGGTCCTTCGCCACCTACAACCCGCATACCGGACGGCGCTGGAGCGTGCGCGAATACATCAAGCTTGCGTCCGACGTGTCACACTTGCCGGAGCATCTGCGCAAGGCCTGGATCTACTACGGCATCTTCCCCAACAACGCCCTGTCGATCATGCCGGAATCCGTCCAGTTCTATCAGGAGTTCCCGCTGTCGACCGGCGAGACGCTGCTGCGCGGTGCCATTTACCGCTACAGGGACGAGACGCGCGAACAGGCGGCGGCCCGCTACCTCGCCTACCGCATCGACCGCGACACCATGAACGAGGACGTGCAGCTTTCGGTGTGGTCGAACGAGTCCATGCTGTCGGAGGCTTTTGAAGGCTTCTACTTATCGGATTTGGAGTACGGCGTGCGCACTCACCACGACCATCTGCGCAAGCAGGTCCCGGTGCTGAACCTGGAGACGGCGCCGGAGGAAAAGGACATGTGGGGCCTGAACGACGCGCTGAGGTCGAGGGGTTAGCCTCTCTTCCTTCTCCCCGTTCCACGGGGAGAAGGTGCCCGAAGGGCGGATGAGGGGCAGTGCCAGCGCCTCGCGATTGGCTACCCTCACCTCACAAGCGATCGTCTAACTGAAATCTCGCAATCCGGCGCAGCACCCATCGGTGGGAACATTACTCAGACAGATGAGCGCCGCCCGCACGGCCAATCGCCAATGTCGGCGCCGCCCCTCATCCGCCCGTTGGGCACTTTCTCCCCGTAGAACGGGGAGAAGGAAGAGGTCTCACCCCCGCCACACGCCCTCTTTCCTCAAATCATCCATCGTGCGCGAAATGCCTTCGCGCAGGATCGCCACCATGTCGTCGACCTGCTCGCGTGAGATGATCAGCGGCGGCGACATCACGCACATGTTGATCAGCGGTCGCACCAGCAGGCCAAGCTCATGGCAATGCGCGTCGATGCGTTTGCCGACGTCCTTGTCGAGCTGCAGCGGATCCTTGCTCTCACGGTCGGCGACGCATTCGACGCAAGCCATCAGGCCCGTGCCGCGCACCTCGCCGACCAGCGGCAGCTCTTCCAGTGTCTTCAGCCGCGCCTGGAAATAAGGCGCGATCTCGCGGGTGTGGGCAAGCACGTCCTCTTCCAGAAGGTCGAGGTTCTTCAACGCCACCGCGCAGCCGATCGGATGGCTGGTATAGGTGAGGCCATGGCCGAACAACGCGTCGGGATGGTTGGAACGGCGCAGTTCTTCGAGCAGCCGTTCGGAGATGATGACGCCGCCGAGCGGGAAATAGCCCGATGTGACGCCCTTGGCGAAAGTGATCATGTCCGGGTCGATGCCGAACACATCGCCTGAGGCAAACACGTGGCCAAGCCGCCCGAAGCCGGTCACCACTTCATCCGAGACATAGAGGATGTCGTTCTCCCGGCAGATCCCGCGGATGCGCTTGAGATAACCGTCCGGCGGCACGATGACGCCTCCGGAAGCCTGCACCGGTTCGCCGACGAAGGCGCCGATCCGATCGGCGCCGACGCGCGCGATCGTGTCATGGAACTGGTCGACCAGGAAATCGGTGAAGGCGGCGATGCTCATGCCCTTCGGCCGCCGGAACGGATCGGGCGAAGACAGCTTCACCACCAGGTCGTCGGCGCCGTCCATCCAGTCGCGGTCGCGCGGGCGGCCATTGAGGGAGGCCGACAGATAGGTCGAGCCATGGTAGGCGCCGCCGCGGCTGAGAATCAGCTTCTTCTCCGGCCGTCCGCGCACATTGTTGTAGAACTGCATGAAGCGCAGCGCCGTCTCCACCGCCGACGAGCCGCCGGTGGTGAAGAAGGTGTGGCTGAGGTCGCCAGGTGCTGCATCGGCGATGCGCCGCGCGAGCTCGGCCGATGGCGCATTCATCGTATACCATGGCGTGTTGTAGGACAGCGCCATCGCCTGGTCGTACATGACCTTCGCCAGCTCCTCGCGGCGATGGCCGACATTGATGCACCACATGCCGGCCGGGCCGTCGATCAGCCGCTTGCCGGTGGCGTCGGTGATGTAGATGCCGTCGCCCTCGGCGATCAGCGCGCGCGCCTCGTTGCCGACCGAGCCGGCATAGGGCCAGGGCTGCACGAGATGGCGCTTGGCGAGTTCGACCGCGTCGTCATCGCCGGGCTCGATGATTTCGCTTGCCTTGATCTTGCTTTGGGCCGCCATCTTCGCCTCACATCACCAGGTTGCAGGATTTTCCTTGGACATCGAGAGGTGCGGAAAGCCCTGGAAATTCGGCCTTTCTTCACTTCATTTTGAATATCCGTTCAATCAATATTACAGAAATAGAGCTTGATTTCAATCGGCGGATGCGCTCATGATGAAAGAAAGCCGGCAAGCCAGGGAGCGATCACGCTCCAGGCATAAATCGGGAACGGGCGGCCGGCGCTGCGAATGGGAAGGCCGATGGCGGGACAGTCCGAGCCAGCTACCGAAATCACGCCCGGAGCGCTGCAATGACGGCGGCTGCGGAAGGGTCGCCCCCGTTACGCGTGGCGGGATTGAGACGAAGTCCCCTTCTGCAATCGGAAGCCGTCCAGGGCTTTGCCCTGATCAGCCCGACCTTCGTTTATGCCCTCATTCTTCTCGTCCTGCCGATCCTGGTCGTCATCGCGCATTCCTTCTGGACGCAGGACTACCTCACGATCGACCACACCTTCACGCTGGAGAACTACCGGATCGCGCTGACCGAGCCGATCTACCGCGACCTTTTGTGGCGTTCGCTCTACATCTCGCTGACGGTCAGCCTGCTCACCGTGCTGCTCGCCTATCCGATCGCCTATTTCATCTCCTTCTATGGCGGCACCCGCAAGCATCTGTGGCTGTTCCTGATCACCATCCCGTTCTGGACGAGCTACCTGCTTCGGGTGATGTCCTGGAAGGTGATCCTCGGCTATGGCGGGGTGCTCAATTCCGGGCTGATGGGGCTCGGCATCATCGACGAGCCGTCGACCGCCTTTCTCTACAACACCAGCGCGGTGGTGCTGACGCTCACCCATGCCTGGGCGGCGTTCGCCATCCTGCCGATCTATGTGTCGCTGGAGAAGGTCGACCGCACGCTGCTCGAGGCCGCCACCGATCTCGGCGACGGCACCTGGCGGGTATTTCGGCGCATCACCCTGCCGCTGTCGATGCCGGGCGTCACCTCCGCGCTGCTCATCGTCATGATCCCGACGGTCGGCGACTATGTCACCCCGAAGCTGGTCGGCGGCAAGGACGGGGTGATGATCGCCAACGCCATCCAGGCGCAATTCGGCAAGGCATCGAACTGGCCGCTGGGCGCGGCACTGTCCGTCACCACCATGCTGGTCGTCTCGCTGATGGCCGGCGCCACAGTGCTGATCATCCGCGCGCTGCTCGAGGCCGCCACCGATCTCGGCGACGGCACCTGGCGGGTATTTCGGCGCATCACCC
>Ga0105238_10006757_pt1 | contig 11461 bp, 9 predicted proteins | sample KBSC34metaG_FD_81526 | JGI IMG/M metagenome (GOLD analysis project Ga0105238, IMG submission 81526) | Corn rhizosphere microbial communities from Kellogg Biological Station, Michigan, USA - KBS C3-4 metaG | ecosystem: Host-associated > Plants > Roots > Rhizosphere > Soil | place: Michigan, USA...
AGCCTCGAGGAGGTCGGCTTCGAGAATGTCGTGACCACGGAGATCACCGCCACCGAGGCCGATCGCGCGGTGCGCATGTTCCCGATGCTCGCCGGCCTCAACGTGGTGCGCACCTGGTCGGCGCTGCGCGTGATGAGCAAGGACGGCTTCCCGATCTACGACCAGTCGGTCACGCATCCCGGCGCCTTCCTCGCGACCTGCCATTCGGGCGTGACGCTCGCGGCGAACCACGCGTTCGACATCGCGCCGCAGATCGCGGCCGGCAAGCTTTCCGACGATCTTCTCCCGTTCAGTGCCAGGAGGTTCCATGTTCCGCAGGCTGCCTGAGGCGGCGGGCGACACCGTCGCCTTCACGCTCAATGGCGCGCAGGCGACCGCGCGTGCCGGCGACACCGTCGCGGCCGCGCTGCTCGCCGCCGGCGTTGCCTATTGCCGCACCACGCCGGTGTCGGGGGCGCGGCGCGCGCCCTATTGCATGATGGGCGTGTGCTTCGAGTGCCTCGTCACCATTGATGGCGTCGGCAACCGCCAGGCCTGCCTGATCCCCGTGCGCGACGGCATGCGGGTGGAGACGCAACAAGGCGCGCGCGCCATCGTGACGGAGGCGCACGCATGATCCGCGATGTCGAAGCGCTTCCGGCGAGCGTCGAGGTCGCGATCATCGGCGCCGGTCCGGCCGGGCTCGCCGCCGCCGCGACCGCCGCGGGACTCGGCCTCAGCGTGCTGATGCTCGACGAGAACCCCAATGTCGGCGGACAGATCTATCGCGCGATCGCCGCGAACCCCGTGAAGGACCACGCGCTCCTCGGTGCCGACTATTGGCGCGGCGAAGCGCTCGCGCAGGAAGCGGCGGCGTCAGCCGCCCAGCATGCCGCGGGCGCGATCGTCTGGTCGGTCTCGCCGCTTGACGGCGGCGGTTACGAGATCGGCGTTTCGATGGGAGGACGCTCGCGCATCATCGCGGCGCGCGAGGTGATGCTCGCGACCGGCGCGCTGGAGCGGCCGTTCCCGATTCCGGGCTGGACCTTGCCCGGCGTGATGAGCTGCGGCGGCGCGCAGACCTTGCTCAAAGCCTCCGGCCTCGTGCCCGACGGGCGCGTGGTGATCGCCGGCTGCGGACCGCTGCTTTGGCTCATTGTCTGGCAATATCTCAACGCCGGGGTCGCGATCGACGTCGTCCTCGACACCACGCCGCGCGCAAACTGGCTGAGCGCGCTGCCGCACATGCCGGCCTTCCTGATCTCGCCATACTTGGCGAAGGGCCTGAAGCTGATGGACGCGCTGCGCGCGCGGGTCCGCTTCGTCTCCGGCGTCGAGGCGTTGCGGGCCGAAGGGAATGATCGGCTCGAGGCCGTCATCTATACCAGGCGCGGGCGCCCCTATCGGATCGCGGCAGACACCTTGCTGCTGCACCAGGGCGTGGTGCCGAACATCAACCTGTCGAACGCGATCGGCTGCCGGCATGTCTGGGACGACACGCAGCTGACCTGGAAACCCGAGACGGATGCGTGGGGCGTAACCTCCGTGCCGGGTATCACGGTCGCGGGCGATGGCGCGGGCATCGCCGGCGCCGAAGCCGCGGCGGAGCGCGGCCGCATCGCGGCGCTCGGCGCCGCGCAACGCCTTGGCAAGATCGACGCGACACGCCGCGATCGCGAAGCGGTCGCCCCGCGCGCGACGCTTGCGCGCTTTCTGCGCGGCCGTGCGTTCCTCGATGTCCTCTACCGGCCGGCGAAAGCCTTCCGCGTGCCGCAGGGCGACACGCTCGCCTGCCGCTGTGAGGAAGTGTCGGCCGAGCGCATCCGCGCCACCGTTCCGCTCGGCGCCATCGGGCCGAACCAGATGAAGTCGTTCCTGCGCTGCGGCATGGGTCCGTGCCAGGGCCGGCTGTGCGGCCTCACGGTCGCCGAGCTGATCGCGGACGTGCGTGGCGTCTCGATGGCGGAAGTCGGATACTATCGCCTGCGCCCGCCAGTGAAGCCAATTTCGTTGGGCGAGCTTGCCTCGATGCCGAAGACCGAAGCCTCCGAGAAGGCGGTGGTCCGGGTATGACCGAGACCGCGGACGTCATCGTCATCGGCGGCGGCCTGCATGGCTGCTCGACCGCGTTGCATCTCGCGCTGCGCGGCGTGCAGGTGTCGCTGATCGAGAAGGACTATCCGGGCCGCCACGCCTCCGGCGTCAATGCCGGCGGCGTGCGCCAGCTGATCCGCCATCTCGCCGAGGTGCCGATCTCGGTGTTCTCGATGGCGATTTGGGAGCGCATCGCCGAGCTGGTCGACGACGACTGCGGTTTCGAGAGCCACGGGCAGGTGCTGGTCGCCGAGAGCGAGCAGGAGCTCGACCAATGCCGCGCGCGCGTCGACGAGCTGCGCCTGCACGGCTTCACCCACGAGGAGCTGATCGACCGCGCCGAGCTGAAGCGGCTCGTGCCCGCGGTGTCGGACCATTGCCCGGGCGGGATCGTGTCGCGCCGCGACGGCGCCGCCGACCCGTTCCGCACCACCCAGGCTTTCCGCCGCAAGGCGGTGGCGCTCGGCGTGCGCGCGCATGAAGGCGTGATGGTCACCGGCTTGAAGCGCCACGGCACGGTTTGGCGCGTCGAGACCACAGCCGGCGCATTCGAGGCACCGAAGATCGTCAACGCGGCCGGCGCCTGGGCGGATCGCATCGCCGCGCAGGTCGGCGATACCGTGCCGCTGGACGTGATCGCCCCGATGCTGATGATCACCTCCCGCGTGCCGCATTTTATCGACCCGGTGGTCATTCTTCGCTCGCGCAAACTGTCGTTCAAGCAATTCCCCAATGGCACCGTGATGATCGGCGGCGGCTATCGGGCGCGGCCCTATCGCGACGAGAACCGCAGCGAGATCGACTGGCACCAGCTGGCGCAGAGCGCGCAGACCGTGTGGGAGCTGTTTCCGGTGATGCGCAGCGCCACGATCGTGCGCGCCTGGGCCGGCATCGAGGCACGCATGCCGGACGACATTCCGGTGATCTCCCCGAGCGCCGCCGCCGATGGCGTCTATCACCAGTTCGGATTTTCCGCCCACGGCTTCCAGATGGGCCCGGGCGTCGGCGCCCTGATGGCGGAGCTGGTCGCGACCGGCGCGACGAACTTGCCGATCGCGCCGTTCCGGGTGGATCGGTTCGCCGGCTAAAGCCCGATCTTTCCCAGCAATCTCCTCAGTTGCTCTTTCTGCCGGACGTCGCTGATCGGCGAGGTGTGCAGCCATCGGCTCAGGTCGAAATCCGGCTGCAGCACACGGATTTCCTCCACCTCCCAGCGCGCGGCTGTCAAATCACCCGCGGCAACGCGTGCCGCCGCCATGTAGAGGCGCGTTTCGAGGTCGGCGGCGTTGCGCGTGAGAGCCTCCTTCAGATTGATCGTCGCTTGCTCGATGTCGTCCTGCACCAGATAGGCGCGGCCAAGGACGAGAAAATAGATGAAGCCGGCGTCCGGATTGAGCCGCATTGCGGTACGTAACAGCGGAATCGCTTTCGCCGGCTCACCACTGTGGGTGTAGAAAGCGCCGAGATAGGCGTAGGCGTCGGCGTAGGAGCGATCGAGCGCGATCGCGTTCTCGACGTGGCCGATCGCGCTCTTGTAGTCGAGCTGCAGCGCGTAAGCATAGCCGAGCACGACGTGGGCCTCGGGCAGCTCCGGGTCGATCCGCAGTGCGCTTTGGGCGAAATTGAGCGCTTTCGCGAGCGACCGCTGGCCATCGTCGGTCCAGCGATTTCTGTAGTCGTCGGCATGGGTCAATGCGAGGCCCGCGTAGGCGCGGGCGAAGCCAGGATCGAGCTCGACCGCTTTCTGATACATCTCGCGCGCCGCTCGATTTTCTCCCGCCTGTCGCGCCAGAAATGCGGCCTTTCCCCGCAGGAACAGGTCGTAGGCTTGCAGATTGCGGGTGTAGCGCCGCGCGAGACGCTGCCGTTCGGCGTCGCTCACCCGGATCGGCAGCACGTCGAGCAGGCGGCCGATGATTTCCTCCTGCACGGCGATCAGGTCGTCGAACGGCCGATCGTAGCGCTCGGCCCAAAGCTGCGCCTTCGTGCTGTTGTCGACCAGCCGCACATTGATCCTGAGCGCCTGCCGGCTTCGCTGCACGGTTCCGGATATGAGATAGCGCGCGAGCGATGGCGCGATATCGTTCTTTCCCGACTCGGACCGCGGAAGGCTGATCGCCCGCAAACCCGCAAGCCGCGACAGATCCGTCGTGAGGTCCGCGGCGATCCCGAGCGCCAGATAGGTCTCGGCGTCATCCGCCGCGATGGTCTCGAACGGCGCGACCGCGATGGTCGGAAGACTTGCCCACCGATCGGCCGCATCGTCGGCGACCGATGCCTCGCTCACGGCCGGGTGCCGCGACCAGGCGAGCAGCGCACCGGCTGCGATCACGGCAATCACAAGAGAGAAGAACGCCGCCACGAGCGTGAATCGACGGGACGGCGTGGCGCGCGTCGGCGGATTCGGCTGGCGTGGCGCGACGGCGTCTTCTCGCCCGGCGGCGCCGCCACCATGGCGATCGACCGCGGCGATCAGCCGGTATCCTCGCTTGGAGATCGTCTCGATGTATTGCGGCCCGCGCGAAGTGTCGCCCAGCGCCTTGCGCAACTTGATCACGGCCTGCGTCAGCGCATCGTCGCCGACCGTCGTGCCCGGCCATACCGCGGAGAGCAGGGCATCCCGGCTCACGACCTCGCCGGCCTGTCCGGCGAGGAAGAGAAGCACCTCCATCGCCTTTGGCTCGAGCCGGACGATTTCGTCGTCGCGCGCGATCTCATTTGCGGCGGGGCGCACGAGCCAATCCCCGATCCGCGGTACCGCGGTCGGGCCTTTGGGAATCGCCGCAGCTAGCGGTTTCGCCATGCGGGAACCCTTGGAGATCGGGACGACACCGAAACCTATCCGTAACGTGCTGCGAAATCCACGAATCCACGCGGCGTTCGGAAAACCATCGGAAAGTGTTAGCCGGCCGGACAGGGAATCCGGGCGCGCAGTTCCCTAGGCTGCACGCGACCGTCGGCGCCGTGCCTGCGGGGAAAAGGAGTGCAGGCCATGAAACTCGCGCATCTGCCGGTCGCAGTCGGTGTCGCCATTGCCGTGGCTGGCGCCATCCCCGCGGGACGCGCTGCCGCCCAGGAACAGGTCGACAAGGAGCAGTCCGACCAGCGCCTCGGAACGGTCCATTTCCAGACGTCCTGCAACGAAACGGCGCAGCGCCGGTTCGATCGCGGCATGCGCTACCAGCACTCGTTCTGGTACCGCGAATCCAAGGAGATCTTCGAGGAGGCCCTCAAGGCAGACCCCGAATGCGCCATCGCCTATTGGGGCATCGCCCAGAGCCTGCTCGCCAATCCGTTCAATCCGACGCCGCCCAAAAATCTCGCCGAAGGACTGGCAGACGTAGAGAGAGCTGAGCGTATCGGCGCGAAGACCGACCGCGAGCGCGATCTCATCGCGGCGACCAAGGCCTATTACGCGGACTTCGAGAAGCAGAATCAGCGCACCCGGGCGCAGTCCTACGCGAAGGCGATGGAGGCTGTGGCGGCTCGCCATCCGAACGACGACGAGATCCAGATCTCCTATGCGCTCGCCCTCGACATCGCGGCTGCGCCGACCGACAAGACCTATGCGAACCAGCGCAAGGCGGCGTCGATCCTCGAGCCGATCTTCCAGCGCCAGCCGCGGCATCCCGGCGTCGCGCATTATCTCATTCACACCTACGACTACCCGGCGCTCGCCGGCAAAGGCCTCGATGCGGCGCAACGCTACGCCCGGATCGCCGAAGCGGCGCCGCACGCGCAGCACATGCCATCGCATATCTTCACGCGGATCGGATACTGGAAGGAGTCCGTCGTCTCGAACGACACGGCGGCGCGACTCGCCAGAAGCGGGAAGGAGCCGGACGACCAGCTTCATGCGTCGGACTACATGGTCTACGCCTGTCTGCAGATGGGCGATGATCGCAAGGCGCGCGATCTCATCGACGGGATGCAGAGCGTCGCGGGATACAATGTCGAGCGCAACACGGGTCCGTTCGCGCTCGCCGCAAGCCCCGCGCGCTACGCAGTGGAGCGCGGCGACTGGGCTGCCGCGATGACGCTCGAGCTTCGCGCTTCGCGGTTTGGCTACATCGATGCAATGACGCACTTCGCACGGGCGCTCGGCCAGGTCCACGCCGGCACCCTGGAGTCTGCACGGGCTGAACGCGACCTGCTGGCCGCGATCGGCACCCGGCTGCGCGAAGCAAAGGATGCCTATTGGGCGGAGCAAGTCGAAATCCAGCGTCGCATCGTCGATGCCTGGATCCTCGCCGCCGACGGCCGGTATGACGACGCCCTGAAGGCGATGGGCGAAGCCGCAGACGCGGAAGACAGGACCGAGAAGGCGACGGTGACACCCGGGCCGCTGGCGCCGGCGCGCGAGCTCTACGGCTTCATGCTGCTCGAACGCCGCAAGGCGAAGGACGCACTTGCGGCGTTCGAGGCCACGCTCGCAAAGGAGCCGAATCGTCTCGGCGCAACGATCGGCGCCGCGCGTGCCGCGCGGCAGGCCGGCAACACCGAAAAGGCGCGCAAGCACTATCAGGCGGCCGTCGCACTGACCGAACAGGCGGACACTCTTCGGCCGGAAATCGCCGAGGCGCGTGCGTTCGTCGCAGAGCCGCACCCGTCGCGGTGAGACGATGACATGGCGCGTCGCGCCCATTGCGGCGGCCGTCCTCGTCGCAATCGCCGCGACGACGTTGCTGTCGCCCCGTCGAGGCGAGGACGGGAGCCGCCCGCTGTGGCATGAGGTCGCCTGGCCGTTTGCGATGGATCAGTGGGGCAAGGGCAAGGCCTATCGGTGCGAGCCGGCCGATTGCGGCACCGAGGTCCAGCTTTACCTGCGGTCCAAGCTCGGCTCGTGCGATTGTGCGGCCGGCGTGGCCGACGACGAGGCGCTCGACCGCATGAGCGACCTCGACCTGGTCGGGAGCGCGTCGCCGCTCGCCGCGGGACGACTCGTTGCCATTGGGCACATGAAGGGCCGCAGCCGCGTCTATGCGTTCAACGCCCGCAGCCCGTTCGGCGCGATAGCGATCGCCTTCAGCGACCGCTGCGACATGATCGTCGCGACGGCCGTGTTGCAAGATCGCGGCGCCGTTGCGGCCTCGGACGTCGTCGCGTTCCTGAACAGCGAAGCGGTGTCGCGGTGGATCGAGCAGGCGGTCGGGCTGTAGTTGCCTTGGCGCCTGGCCCAGCCGACCGGAAACGTCGAAAAACCGCACGGTCCCGTCGCGCACCAGGCGTTGGCAAGGCCGCAAATGGTTCGGGGCGCTTGACGTACCATCTCGGATGCCCGCCGCTGAGCCGCGCCAAACATGCTGGCGGAACCTACAAATCAGTCCATCCGGATTCCGCCGTTGATGGGAAGCACGGCGCCCGTGATGTATGCGGCCCCTCCGGAGGCCAAGAAAAGAATCGCACTTGCAATCTCGTCCGCAGTCGCCATCCGTTTCAACGGCGTCGCTGCTCGCAGTGCTTCCAGGGCCTGCGGTGAATTCTGTGCGAGCATGGGCGTGTCGACGCCGCCCGGTGCCACGCAATTCACGGTGATCCGGCGGGGCGCGAGTTCTTGCGCCAGCGATTTTGTCAGGCTCTCGACGGCGCCCTTCGATGCAGCGTAAGCGGTGCCGGTCGCGACGCCCCCGGTCCGACCTGCGAGCGAACCGACAAGCACGACGCGCCCGCCATCGACGAGCCAGTCCTGTGCGGCGCGACAGCACAGAAATGGGCCGGTCAGGTTCACCGCGAGAACCTCATCCCAGCGCTCTCGCGTCAGGTTCTTCAGCTTGCCATGGTCCAGGATGCCCGAGCACACAACCAGGAGATCAAGTTGCGTGGCCATCTGCCGCGCCTTGCGGAAAGCTTGCTCGACTGCATCGGTATCCGAGACGTCGATTTCGAGAGGCCCTGCGCGGTCCATTCGCTGCACGGTCCAATCGCCCGTCGCTTCAAGCTGCTTCACGACGGCGGAGCCGATACCTCCCTCCGAGCCGACGACGCATGCGCTTTTCTTCATTCCGGCACTCCACTCATTCGTCGGCCGACGTGCCGGTCTTTTCAGCCCGCTCGTCACGGCGCATACTGAGGACATCCTGGCCACGTTGAAAGAGCAACATTGATCAGGGCTTGCGATATTTCGATCCGTTCGGCCAGCGCCTGCCTCTCATGTCTTCGATATAGAAGGAGCGATCATGATCCGATCAATTGCGGCGGCTGTCCTCCTGTTTGGATCGGTCGCCGGGACGGCGGCCCAGCAATCGCAATCGGACTATCCCGCCCGCGCTGTCCGAATCGTCGTGCCATTTCCCGCCGGCGGTCCGGTCGATGCTGTGGCGCGCCTTGTCGGCAACGCGCTGGCTGAAAAGCTCGGGCAACCGATGGTCATCGACAACCGGCAAGGTGCTGTCGGAACGATTGCGACGAACCTCGTGGCGAAGTCACCGCCGGACGGTTACACGCTGGTCATGACGATCGGAGCGCTCACAATTGTTCCCGCCCTCATGCAAAAGCTTCCGTATGATACGGCGAGCGATCTCGCGGGGGTCGCGTGCATCGTGCGAACGCCGAATCTCATCGCGGTCCTGCCCGATTTCCCGGCAAAGAATTTGACGGATCTCGTGCGGATGGCCAAGGAAACGCCCGGCACTTTGACGTATTCGACCGGCGGATACGGAAGCACGACGCATATCATGATGTCGATGCTGGAGCGCGCCGCAGGCATCTCGCTGGTGCAGGTGCCTTTCCAGGGCGGCGGTCAATCGATGCAGGCGACGCTCGGTGGTCACGTCGCCATCGCGGCCAACTTGTCGAACATCGCCCTGCCCTTCCTGCAGTCCGGTCAGGCGCGGGCGCTCGCCGTCGCCGGCAAGGCCCGTTCTCCTCTCTTCCCGGACGTCCCGACTTTCGCGGAATTCGGATATCCGGACATTCGCGGCGACAGCTGGATCGGACTGCTGGCTCCCGCCGGGACACCAAGGGAGATCATCGAGAAGCTGCACGGCGCAATCTCGGCGATCCTCGCGCGTCCGGAAATCCGCGAGAAAATCCAGCGCCAGGGGCTCGAGATCATGAATCTCGATCCGGCGGCGTTCGATGCGCTGATCAAGGACGAGCTCGCGGTGTTCGCAAAGCTCGCCAAGGACATGAATCTCAAGATGTGACGGCGCTCGGCGGCCATCGCCGATCAGAGTGACGAGGGACGCGTGACGGAGCAAGCATGACGGATGCCTTCGATATCGTGGTTGTCGGATCAGGCGCCGCCGGGTTTGCGGCCGCCTTGAGCGCAGCGGGCCGCGGGCTCTCGACGTGTCTGCTCGAAAAAGCCACGACGCTGGGTGGAGGAAGCGCGTCGTCCTATGGCAGCCTGTGGATCGCGAACAATCCGCTTTCGATCGAGCAGGGTCTGGACGACAGTTTCGAAGAGGCAACCGCCTACTTGAACTACGTCGCGGGCGGAAGCGCGCTTGCCGAGAATCTGGAGGCCTACGTGCGCGAAGGGGCTCGCGCGATCGAGTCCTTTCAGCGCCTTGGAATGCGATTTCAGCTGACCATTGGACTGCCAGATATTTTCTATCCCCAAGCTCCCGGCAGCAAGCCGGACGGGCGGCGGCTGATCGAATGTGCACCGATCGCTCTCGCGGAGCTTGGAGACTGGGCGGCCAGGCTCCGACCGGAGACGTCCTGCCCGCCGGGTGTGAGTTGGGGCGATGCAGTCGCATGGGGCGGATTCGCGAATGAGCGCAATTGGGATCAGGCCGAATTGGCTTCGCGTGCCGAACGCCGTCTGCTGGGAGCCGGGCAGGCGCTCATCGGCCAGTTTCTCGTGGCCTACTTGCGCCATCGCGGGCACATCCGGCTCAACACCGGCGCGGAGAGTCTCGTGTCCGAGTCTGGCTGGGTAACAGGGGTCCAAACCAAAGATGGCGGCATTCTGACGGCAAGGTGTGGAGTCGTTCTCGCCTGCGGAGGCTATGAGGGCAACGCCGATCTTGTCGCGCGCTTCGAGGGCCTGCCGGAATGGATGAACTCGTTCGTGCCGACAAACGAGGGCGACGCGATCGTGATGGCGGGCGAGCTCGGCGGCGCAACCTACCGTTCGGCGGCCAATCACTCTCTGCTGATCGGCTGCGCGGTCCCGGGTGATCCGGACCGATTCTTCTCCGTCGCGGTGCGCGGTCTGCCCTGGCCTGGAGCAATCGCGGTCAATGACCGGGGCGCTCGCTTCTGCGACGAGTCGAGTTTCCAGGATGTTGCGATGGCGTACCAGAGATTCGATCGCGCACGCCGTCGCCACGTCAACGCACCGGCATTCATGATTTTCGACGACGGCTTCCGGCGGCGCTATCCGATCGCTGGCGGCCGCCCCGGCGCACCTGCGCCGGCTTGGGTTGTCCGCGCGAACACGCTTACGGATCTTGCGGGTATGATTGGAATTGATGCGCCTGGTCTCGAGGAGACGGTGCGCAACTTCAACATGCATGCGGCTGACGGTGAGGATCCGATGTTCGGGCGCGGAAAATCATTGTTCTCGCGGCGAACGGCCGGCGACACCGAGGCTCCGAAGAACGCGCAACTCGCTCCGCTCGAGACGCCGCCGTTCTACGCAATCCGGCTCAAGATGGGCGGCATCTGCAGCGCGGGTCTGCTTACTGATCCACATGGAGCGGTCCGGCACGTGCGCGGTCACGCGATTCCGGGGCTCTATGCCTGCGGCAATGCTGCTGCTCCAACCGACACCGGCGTTGGCTATCAAGGCGGAGCGTCGCTGGGAAGCGGCGTCATCTTCGGTTTCCGCGCCGTCGAGCATGCCGCGATGACTGCTCACACCGGCGCGGATCCGCACATCTAGGCTAGCGGGGAAACGCCGTGAACCTTGCCGTCCCGTCGCGCGCGATGCGCGGCAGCAGGTCCGTCTCCCAGGCGAGGTAATCCGCCATCGCCTGCTTCACGCCGTCAGCGCGCTCGTAGGGCTTGAGCCAGGCATCGACCGGCTCGTCCGCCATGCGCGGCTGTTCATTCGTCAGCGGGAAGCCAGCAGCGGCCCAGGCGGTGTTGCCGCCCTCGAGCCAGCGCACCGGGGAGGTCGTGAGCGCGCGCGCCTCCGCGACCGCAAGGCCGGCCAGCGTTCCGTCTTCCGACGTGAGCACCACCGTGCTGCCCGGCTCGATCACATCGAAGGCGCGGCGCAGGCGCGCGCGGATCGCGAACCAGGCGCCGCGAATATGCGCTTCGCGGTAGCGCGCGCTGAGCGAGAGGTCGATCAGCGTCACGTCGCTCTTCATCAGGAGGTCGTTGAGCGCCTTGGCGCGGATCGCGGACTCTTTCGGCGGCGCGCCGAGAACCGGATTGGCCGGATAGCCCTTCTCCTGCCCGGCGGCGACCAGCACATAGACCTCGCGCCAGC
>Ga0105238_10006758_pt1 | contig 11460 bp, 9 predicted proteins | sample KBSC34metaG_FD_81526 | JGI IMG/M metagenome (GOLD analysis project Ga0105238, IMG submission 81526) | Corn rhizosphere microbial communities from Kellogg Biological Station, Michigan, USA - KBS C3-4 metaG | ecosystem: Host-associated > Plants > Roots > Rhizosphere > Soil | place: Michigan, USA...
CACCCTCGAGGCGCGCCGGCGCGCCTGCGACGAGGAGGTCCGGCTGAACCGTCGCCTGGCGCCCGCGGTCTACCTGGGGGTCGAGCCGGTGTGCCGGGATCGCACGGGACACCATCTGGGCGGAGCGGGCCAGGTCGTCGACTGGGCGGTCCACATGCGGCGGTTGCCCGACGCCGCCAGCGCGCAGGCCCTGCTGACGGCAGGGCGGCTCGATCGGGACAAGCTGGAGGCGCTGGCGAACAGGATGGCGCGCTTCCTGGCCGGCGCGGCGCCGGCGCCGCGCTTCGGGACACTGGGCGTCCTGCGGCAAAACATCGAACAGAACATGAGTCAAAGCGTGGCCACCAGCTCGCAATGCGACATCGTGGACCGCAACACCCTGGACGAGATCTCGGGCTATCAGGACCAGCAGCTGCGTTTCCGAGCCCAGCGCTTCGCCGCGCGCATCGCCGCGGGGTGCATTCGCGACGGGCACGGTGACCTGCGCCTCGAGCACGTCTACTTTCTGCCCACCGGGGGGGCGCCCGCCCCGATCGTCATCGACTGCGTCGAGTTCTCGCAGGCCTTTCGCGCCGGCGACGTCGCCAACGAGCTGGCGCTTCTGGCCATGGAGCTCGAGGCCGCCGGCCGCTCGGATCTCGCGGCGGGATTCGTGGCCCGCTGCGCGGAGGCGCTGGACGACTTCGAGCTTTACGGGGTGCTGGACTTCTATCTCTGCTACCGCGCCACCGTACGCGCCAAGATCGCGGCCCTGCTGGCCACCGACCCGGCGGCCCGCCCCGAGCTGCGCGCCGAGAAGCGCCTGGAGGCCCAGCGCGACTTCGCGCTGGCGCGCGCCTGCGCGGGACGGCCGCTGGGAGCGCCCGGGCTGGTAGCGGTGGGAGGCGTCATCGGCTCGGGCAAGAGCACGCTGGCCGCCATGCTGGGCCGGGCCCTGGCGGCGCCCGTGCTCAGCTCGGACCGCACCCGGAAGGCCATCGTGGGCCTGGCGCCGAACGAGCGCGGCGGTCCCGGTCTCTACACGCCGGAACGGACCGAGGCCACCTACACCGAGCTGATCCGGCGCGCCGAGGTGGTGCTGGACAGCGGACGGACGGTGATCCTGGACGCCACCTTCGAGGATCCGCGCTGGCGCGAGCTGGCGGAGGGGGTGGCGCGTGCATACGGCGCGACCTACGCCTTCGTCGAGGCCTCTTGCCCCGACTGGGAGCTGCTGCGCCGGAGGCTCCGCGACCGCGCCCTGCGCGGCGCCGAGTCCGACGCCGATGAGGCGTTGCTGGAGCGCCACGTGGCCGCCGGCAAGGCGCCGACCCTCGCCATCGACGCCCCCCACGTGGTCATCGACACCCGTCTGCCGGCGGACGGCGTGCTGGGACATGCGGTCGAAGAGCTGGCCCGGCGGGGCGTCTCGGCGCCGCCGGGCCGGGAATACCTGGGCGGCGTCGGCAGCGCCTGACGATTACCCCGCGCTGCTCAGGCGGGATCGGCGGTGAGATCGAACGACAGGACCACCGTGTCCTTGATGGTGACGGTGCCGCTGACGAACGAGAACGGTGTGATGTTGAAGTCGGTCTGCTTCAGCTCGAACGTGCCGATGGCGTGAAGTTTTCCCCCCTCCAGCGAGACCCGGGCCGGGATGGTCAGCACCTTGCGGACCCCGTGCAGGCGCAGCTCGCCGGTGAGCCGGACGTCGTAGGTGCCGTCGCCGCGCCGGGCGGACGACGTGGTGCGCGTCTTGAACGTGATCTCGGGATACTTGGCAGTCTCGAGCACGTCCTCGCGCAGCGCCGACTCGATGGCTTGCCGTTCGCCGATGGTCTTCTCCTCGAGCAGGCGCAGCGAGTCGGCCCGAACGGTCATGTCCAGCGTTCCCGTGGCAAGGGCCGCCGGGATGAACGTCGCCGTGCCGGAGAACGCGCCGATCTCGATCTTGTGATCGTGGGCGAACACCGCGGACAGGCCGCTGGTCTCGGTCTCGACGATGAACCGGCTCTTCTGGGCGTCGATCCGGTACTGCATCCGGGCGGACTGCGCCGCCGGCGCCTTCTCTGCGGCGACGGCGAGGCCGCCGGCCAGCAGCAAGGAGAGAAGCGCGAACACGTGCGAACGAGAGCGGGTTGTTTTCATGACGAGCCCGGATTGCACCAGCGATGCCAGCCCCGCCTGCCACACGGTCTCCGGGAGGTCGCCGCCCTTCGCTACTGCGCTCGCGCAACTCTTGCGCCGTCGCGCGCGGGCGTGTGAGCGGGGAGCGCTCGGGAGCGGAGACCGCGCGGAGCGTGGTGGCCGGCCTATTGCTGGGCTCCTCGTCCATGAAAACGCCTCTCGAGAGAATGACCTTCCTGAGACTGGTGCTCGCAGCCGGGCTCCTGCCGTTCTCGTGCGCCACCACGAATCCGCCGCCTCAGCAGGAGCAGCTGGCCAGAGCCGTCTCGGCGCCCGATCGCGCCGAGCCTCCTGTGCCCCTGTCGAATACGACGCTTCAGCTGCTGCGCAGCCGGATGGCGTCGCACGCCAACGACATGGCCAACCTGGTGTCGGCGATCATGATCCTCGACTATCCGCGGATCGCGGAGCGGGCGCACGGGATCGCCTCGGATGCGAACATGGCCCGACCCTTGACCGACGACGCGACGGACCTGAGCTCCTCGATTCCCCCTTCATTCTTCGATTACCAGGATGAGCTGCGAGGATGGGCCCGAACCCTGGCTGATGCGGCGGAGCAGAAGAACGCCGTGCGTGTAGGGAGCGCCTACGGCCATGTCTCGGAGACTTGCGTCAAATGCCACGCGGTCTACAGGGGATCCCGCTGATGGGCGCCCGCGAAAAAGTTGCGCGCGACCCCGCAGGCGGCGCAGCTTCTTCGGCGGGCCCGGCCGAGCTGGCCCCGGCTCTGAAGAGCCCGCCAGCACGCTTTTGGGGGGCGGCGCAAGATTTGCGCGCTGGGCTGGGCTTCGCGCAAGAATGACCGGTATGGGGGAGAGTGGCCGGCGGCGCCGGCCCGGATCGAGCGGCACATCGATTGCCTGAGAGGGGTGGCACACATGGGAACCACTGACAAAGGAACGATCCTGGTTGTCGACGACGAGGCGAATGCCCGGACCGCCCTGGCCGAGCTGCTGCGCGATGAGGGCTTTCGGGTCGAAACGGCTGCCGACGGCTTCAAGGCCCTGGGAAAGATGGAGGAGGCCTCTCCCGATCTCGTCCTGACCGACCTGAAGATGCCCGGCATGGGAGGCGTCGAGCTGCTGGGGAAGGTGCGCGAGGCCGACCCCGAGGTGGTGGTGGTGGTGATGACTGCCTTCGGCGCCGTCGAGACCGCGGTGGAGGCGATGAAGAAGGGCGCCGCCGACTACCTGACCAAGCCGCTGAACACGGCCGAGCTGTTCCTGGTGGTCGAGCGCGAGATCGAGCGGCGCCGGCTGCGGCAGGAGACAGGGAACCTGCGGGCCCGGCTGGCCGAGCGCTACAGCTTCTCGAACATCATCGGCAGCGCCCCGCCCATGCAGGCCATCTTCAAGACGGTGTCGCAGGTGGCGCCGGCGCGTTCCAGCGTGCTCATCACCGGCGAGTCCGGCACCGGCAAGGAGCTGATCGCCGCGGCCATTCATCAGCACAGCCCGCGGGCCAAGGGGCCCTTCGTCAAGCTTCACTGCGCGGCGCTGGCCGAGACGCTGCTGGAGAGCGAGCTGTTCGGGCACGAACGAGGCTCGTTCACCGGCGCCGCCGGCCGGCGCGACGGCCGGTTCCAGCAGGCGCACGGGGGCACCTTGTTCCTCGACGAGATCGGGGAGATCTCACCTTCAGTGCAGGTGAAGCTGTTGCGCTTCCTGCAGGAGCACGAGTTCGAGCGGGTGGGCGGCAACGAGACGGTGCGGGTCGACGTGCGGGTGGTGGCGGCCACGAACCGCGACCTCAAGGCCGAGGTGGCCAAGGGCAAGTTCCGCGAGGACCTCTTCTACCGGCTGAACGTCATCGCGCTCGAGATGCCGTCCCTGCGCGCCCGCCGCTCGGATGTGCCGCTGCTGGCGGCCTTCTTCCTGAAGAAGTACGCGGGGGAGAACGGCAAGGCCGTGGAAGGCTTCACGGACGAGGCGCTGACCATGCTCGGCAGCTACGATTGGCCGGGCAACGTGCGAGAGCTGGAGAACGTGGTCGAGCGCGCCGTGGTCCTCTGCAACGGCTCGCGGGTGTCCATCGCGGAGCTCCCCCAGCACCTGGTCCCCTCGTCCGAGCTGAGTGGGATCCGCATCCCCGGCTCGACGCTGGATGAGATCGAGCACCACGCGATCCGCAAGACGCTGGAGGCCACGGGGGGCTCGACCAGCAAGGCCGCCGACATCCTGGGGATCAGCGTGCGAAAGATCCAGTACAAGCTGCACGAGTACCAGAGCGCCCCGAAGAGCGGCGCGGCGGCCGTGGAATCTCGCGGCGACGTCGACTGAGTCGCCGCCGCCCAGCTCAGGCCGGCAACACCACGGTGAAGCAGGTGTCGCCACGCCGCGAGCGCACGCGCACCGTGCCGCCGTGGTCGGTCACGATGCCGTGGACGATGCTGAGGCCGAGGCCGGTCCCCTTCGTCTTGGTGGTGAAGAAGGCGTCGAAGACCGGCGTGTGGTCACCGAACCCTTCGCCGGTGTCCGCCACGTCGATCTCCACCGCATGCTCGGCCCGGCGGACCCGCAACGCCAGACGGCCGCCGTCGGGCATCGCCTCGAGCGCGTTGCGAACCAGGTTTTGCAGCACCTGGCGCAGGCGTCCCGGATCCGCCTGGATCGTCGGTACGTCCGAGGCCACCTGCAGCGACATCTCGACGCCGGCGGCCTCTGCCTCGGGCGCCACGAAGTCGAGCACCCCCTGGCACAGCTCAGCCAGCCCCGTCGGCTGAAGATCCAGCGGGCAAGGGCGGGCGAACGACAGGAAGTCGTCCACCAGCCGCTCCAGCCGGCGAATCTCGTCCTCGATCAGCACGGCGACGGGATCTATGGTCTCGGGGCGGGCGTCTGCTTTCGTCAGCCGGCGCCGCAGCACCTGAAGCTGCAACGCCGCCGAGTTGAGCGGGTTGCGCACCTCGTGGGCCAGCCCCGCCGCCAGCGTGCCCACCGCCGCCAGCCGCTCCGCGCGCAGCGTGCGGCGCAGCATCTCTTGCTCTGCGGTCACGTCCATTCCCACGGCGTACGTCCAGCCGTCGCTGGCGGAGCCGGCCGAGGATGCGGCGGCCGCGGACGAGCCCGCCGCCGGGGAGGCCACCCGGGCCTGCTCCCACCGCACCAGCATCTCCCCGCCTCTCTTGGTCGTCAGGGGCCGCACGCCACCGTCGCCGATCAGCTCGTCGCCCGGCTTGCCGATCATCTCGTCACTGCAGAAGCCGGTCGCTTCCTCGAGGCGGCGGTTCCACAGCGCGATCCGGCCCGCCGGGTCGAGCGCCAGCACCAGGGCCGGCACCGCCTCCACGACGCTACGGTGCCGCAGCTCCGACTGGCTCAGCTCGCTTTGCAGGCGCTCGCGCTCGGCAGTCAGGGCCGCCTGCGCGAGCGCCCGGCGGGCGATCTCCAGCATCTCCGGTGGCGAGAGTGGCTTCAGCACGTAGGCGAAGGCGCCCCCTCGCACGGCCGCCATGGCACTGGCCATGGTGGCGTCCCCGGTGATCAACACCACCTCGGCGTGCGGCCAGCGCGCCCGGATCGGCTCCACCAGGGCGGTGCCGTCTCCGTCGGGGAGGCGCACGTCGCTGAACACCAGGTCGAAGCGACGCTCGTGCGCGCGCGCCAGCGCATCGGCGATGCTGCCCACCACCACGACGTCGACGGGCAACTCACCGGCGAGGATCTCGGCGACGTTCTCTGCCAGCCCTTCGTCGTCGTCGACGACGAGGACGGTCTGCCTCTCCAAGCTCACGTTCCCGACCTACCGTCCCAACTTCCGACGGTAGGCCGCGACCCCCACGCCACCTTCATGAACGGGGTCGCTCCTCCCGCTCCGGCAGGCACACCAGGAAGGTGGCCCCCCGCGCGCTCGGCTCCAGCGTCACCCTACCGCCGTGCGCCTCCGCGATGCGCCGGCAGAGCGCCAGCCCCAGTCCGGTCCCCTTGGCCTTCGTGGTGAACAAGGCGTCGAAGATACGCGATCTGGCCTCGATGGGAACACCGGGGCCATCGTCGCGCACCCTGATCCGCGTCTCGCCGCCGGTCTGCTCGGCGTCGACCCAGATCTTTCCGGTGCCCTTCATGGCCTGGTTGGCGTTGGTGAGCAGGTTGTTCAGCACCCGGCCAATCTGGCTGGGATCGAGGGTCGCGGTGACATCCGGCAGCGCCTTCAGGACCACCTCGACCTCGGCGGGAAGGCTGGCGTCGGCGATGGCCCTCTCGCACAGCGTGTGCAGCGACATGGCGCGCCGCTTGATCGGAGCGCCCCGCGCCAGGTCCATCAGGTCGTTGATGGTGCTGGTGGAGCGCCGGATCTCGCCGGCGATCTTGTCCAGATGGCGCAGCACGTGAGGATCGATGACGCCGCCGCCGTGAGTCAGACGCTGCCGCACCAGATAGATCGATGATTCGATGACGCTCAGGGGGTTGCGCAGCTCGTGCCCTATTCCGGCGGCGAACTGACCGACGGTGGCCAGCTGTCCCGCGGCGTGGCTCTTCGCCTCCAGATCTTCGCGGTAGGTCTCCATCATGATGGCCAGCTCGATGTCGATGCTCTGATGCAGCGCCAGCAGCGTCCGTTCCCGGCCGGCCGGCTCCTCCTTCAGCGCTTCCCCGATCAGCTCGGCCACCTGCACCCGGATCCGGTTCATGGCGGTGAACATGTAGAACTGCGGCAAGCCGATCTGCACGTGGACCCGGCCGATGCGGGCGCGGCGCTCCAGGTACGCCTGGTCCATCGGACCGAGCAGCATCTCCTCCAGCCACCGGCGCAGGGTCACCTTCAGGCGGGCGATCTGGGCCTGGCCTCCGGTGATCGCCGCGCGCGCTGCCGGATGCTCCCGGATGGTGGCGTAGAAGTCCTCCATGATCCGGTCGAGGTGCGGGAGCACGACCGGATGCATCCGTCTCAGAAGGTCTTCTCCCTCTGCCGTCATGCCGACGTAGGACCGGAGCGTGTCGAGGTACCCGCGGCCCGAGCCGAGGGTGGTCTCCAACATCAACATCGCCAGGCCCGTGCGTGGGGCGCTCGCAGCGAACAGTGGGTCATGTTCAGGAGTCGGCGCCTTCGCGCAGCGTCTCGTTGAAGGCGTCGCGCGCGGCCTCGGTGGCCCGGCGCAGCGCGATGGGAAAACGATTGGCCGTATCGCGCGCGGTGTCGGTCACGTCCAGCAGGCGCTGCCGGCTGTCCGCGCCCGAACGCGGCGTCGTCAGATAGACGACCGTCGCGCCGGCGGCGGCGCCGCCGAGCAGCGCCCACAGGAAATGGGTGAAACGGTGGGAGGGGCATTGTTCATTGTTCATGGGATCTCTCCTTCGCCTGGTCGCGCTCTCGTTTGGGGTGGTCATCGCCGCGGTCTTCGCCGGCTGGGGCGGGGGCGGGGGCCTGGTGGAACGACGTTCGAAACGCTTGCACGCCGGCCAAAAATGCCGGCACGGCCGCGGCCAGGGTTGCGCCGAGCGCGCTGGGAGCCGCCGCCCGCGCCCTGACGCCGTCGGCCAGCCCGCCCAGGTCGTCCAGGATCTTGTCCAGGCGCTTCTCCACCCCTTCGGCGGCGAGCCGCATCGCCCGCAACGTCAGGAAGAGCTGAATCAGCAGCGGCAGTGCCACGCCGGTGATCAAGGCCAGCAGCGCTAGCCTGATCACTTCAGCCGAGGAGGTCATGGTCCCGTCCTCAGGCCGCCCGGTTCAACCGGCGCGTGGGCGTCTCGTCCTCGTCGATCATTACCTGCTGGGGAACGGTCCGCGTGATCGCGACGACGCGGGCCGCTACCTGCGGGGCGGGCGCCACCCCCGCGATGATCAGCGCGACGGCGCAGGTCGCGAAGTCCGCCAGTGACCCGATGGTGCCCGGCAGGACGAAGTTCACCAGCGCCAGGCCCAGACCGAGCGCGCCCAGCGCCGCCCGCGGGGCGCGCCTCCAGTTGCCGAGCGGCGACAGGATCAGGGCGGCCAGACCGACAGCCACACCGATCGCGGCGCGCTGAGCGGATTGCAGCTCCAGGACGGGGGCCAGCAACAACCAGATGGCGGTGGTAGCTCCGAGGACGGGTGACAGCATGGGCGATCTCCTTTCCCGCACCTTCGAGCAAGGACGAAGCCAATCGCGTGGCGTTTGACGGACCGGCCCGGACGGCCCGATTCCAGCGCAGGAGGTGCGGCCCGGCCGCGGGGCGGCGAAATTCTTGCGCGTCCGGTCCAGGCCGGGCTCGTCCTGGCGCTGGCCCGGAGATGGCAAGGCCTCGGCGCGTGAATGGCCAGAGCCAGCTCGCGTCGCCTCCGCCGGTCCCCGCGGCGCATCCCGTGCTCCCGCCAGCTCTCGCCGTCGGGTTGACCTCGGCCCAGGCCGCGGACCGTCTGGCGACGGAGGGACGGAACGTCATCGCGGAGAAGCCGCGCCGGCCCATCCTCCTGCAGCTCCTGCTGCGCTTCCGCAATCCCTTGATTCTGCTGTTACTGGGGGCGAGCGCCGTTTCGGCCGCGACGGGGGACGTGAGGAGCTTCGTCGTCACCTTGATCATGGTGCTGCTGAGCGTGGGCCTGGACTTCGTGCAAGAGCACCGCGCCGGCCGGGCGGCGGAGCGACTGCGCCAGTCGGCGGTCACTCGCTCGTCGGTGGTGCGCGATGGCGCGCCGGTCGAGATCCCCACGCCCGAGATCGTGCCGGGCGATCTGGTGGCGCTGTCAGCGGGCGATCTGGTGCCCGCGGACGGGCGGCTGATCGAGTCGCGGGACCTGTTCGTCAACCAGGCGCTGCTGACCGGCGAGCCGTATCCGGTGGAGAAGAACGTCGCGCATGGGCAGGCCCAGACCAGTGCCGTCGCCGCCGACCAGCCTGACGTTGTGTTGATGGGTTCGTCGGTGACCAGCGGACAGGGGAAGCTGACGGTGCTTCACACCGGCGCCCGCACCGTCCTCGGTCAGATCGGCGCTTCGCTGCAGCGCGAGCCGCCGCCCTCGGCGTTCGAGCAGGGGACCCGCGCCTTCGGCATGCTGATCGTGCGGCTGGCGGCGGTGATGGTCCTGTTCGTCATCCTGGTCGACGCCTGGCGGGGGCGGCCCTGGTTGGAGTCGTTCCTGTTCGCGGTGGCGCTGGCCGTGGGGCTGACGCCCGAGATGTTGCCGATGGTCGTCTCGGTCACCTTGTCGCGCGGAGCGCTCCGGCTCAGCCGGAAGAAGGTGCTGGTGAAGCGGCTGACTGCCATCCACGACCTCGGCAGCATGGATGTCCTGTGCACCGACAAGACGGGGACGCTGACCGAGGCCCATATCCGGCTGGAGCGTCACGTCGATGCGTTCGGCGCCCCGAGCACACGGGTGCTGGCCCTGGCTCATCTGAACAGCCGTTTTCAGTCGGGTTTGAAGGGTCCGCTCGACGAGGCCATCGAGGCGGCGGCCGGCGAGCTGGGCGGCGAGCCAATGAAGTCCACGGCGGGCGACTGGCGCAACCTGGACGAGCTGCCGTTCGACTTCGAACGCCGCCGGGGCTCGGTGCTGGTCAGGCGTGGCATGGGCGCACCCCTGCTGATCACGAAGGGCGCGTTCGAGAGCGTGCTGGCGGTGGCCACGCGCGTCGATGACGGCGGGCCCGGGCGGTCCCTGGACGACGAGCTGCGCGCGCAGATCCAGGCGCGTTGGGAGGCGCTCGGCCAGCAGGGTCTGCGGGTGCTGGGTGTCGCCTGGAAGCCGATGGAGGCGGGCCGCCAGGCGATCGAGAAGGCGGACGAGAGAGAGCTGATCCTGGTGGGGCTGCTGGTGTTCCAGGATCCGCCGAAGCAGAGCGCCCGCGGGGCCCTGCAGTCGCTGCGGGAGGCGGGCGTCAGCATCAAGATCCTGACCGGCGACGATCCCCGCGTGGCGCGGCACGTGTGCGGCGAGCTCGAGCTGACGGTGGAGGGCGTGTTGACGGGGGCCGAGCTGTCGTTGCTGGACGACGCCGCGCTGGACGCCGTGGTCGAGCGGACCAGCCTGTTCTGCCGGGTCAACCCGGGGCAGAAGGATCGCGTCATCCTGTCCCTGAAGCGCCGCAAGCACACCGTCGGCTTCATCGGCGATGGGATCAACGACGCGTCGGCTCTGCACAGCGCGGACGTGGGTATCTCGGTCGACACCGCGGTGGACGTCGCCAAGGAGGCGGCCGATCTGATCCTGATGGAGCACGACCTGGGCGTGCTGCACGAGGGGCTCCTCGAGGGCCGGCGCACCCTGGGGAACATCATCAAGTACATCCTCATGGGCACCAGCTCGAACTTCGGCAACATGTTCAGCATGGCCGGGGCGGCCGTGTTCCTGCCGTTCTTGCCCATGCGGCCGCTGCAGATCCTGGTCAACAACTTCCTTTATGACCTGTCGGAGCTGCCCATTCCGACGGACGCGATCGACGACGACTTCCTCAGCCGGCCGCGGCGCTGGGACATCGAGTTCATCCGCAAGTTCATGATGGTGGTCGGTCCCGTCAGCTCGGCCTTCGACTTCCTGACCTTCTTCGTGCTGCGCCGCCTGCTCCACGCCCCGGAGGCGCTGTTCCAGACCGGGTGGTTCGTCGAGTCGCTGGCCACGCAGGCGCTGGTGATCTTCGTGATCCGCACCCGGGGAAACCCGCTTCGGAACCGGCCCAGCCCGGCGCTGGCGCTGACGTCGCTGGCGGTAGTCGCGGCGGGCGTCGTGCTGCCCGCGTCGCCGCTGGGAAGGACGCTGGGCTTCGTGGCCCTGCCACCGCTGTTCTACGCGGCGCTGGCTGCCATAGTGGTGGTGTATCTGGCGGCGGTCCAGTTCGTGAAGGGGTGGTTCTACCGTCGCCACCCGGCGGCCTAGCGACAATTCCTTGCCTCCCCTTGCATTTGCGGTCCCGACGATTCAGGAGACGACACATGAAAAGATGGATACCAATCGCGCTGATCGTGCTGGTGGTGCTGCTGGGGGTCTCGGGCGTGGGGACGTACAACTCCCTGGTGCAGATGGACCAGGGGGTGCGCGCGCAGTGGGGACAGGTCCAGAACGTGTACCAGCGTCGGGCCGACCTGGTCCCGAATCTGGTCGAGACGGTCAAGGGAGCGGCGGCCTTCGAGAAGGACACGTACACGGCCGTGGCGACCGCCCGGGCCCAGGTGGGGCAGGCCAGCGCCGCCACCGCTGGACAGCCCCCCGCCGATCCGGCGGCGATGAAGCGCTACCAGCAGGCGCAGGACGGTCTGTCGTCCGCTCTCTCGCGCTTGCTGGTGGTCAGCGAACGCTATCCCGACCTGAAAGCGACGGCGGCGTTCCGCGATCTGCAGGCCCAGCTGGAGGGCACCGAGAATCGCATCGCCGTCGAGC
>Ga0105238_10006761_pt1 | contig 11460 bp, 8 predicted proteins | sample KBSC34metaG_FD_81526 | JGI IMG/M metagenome (GOLD analysis project Ga0105238, IMG submission 81526) | Corn rhizosphere microbial communities from Kellogg Biological Station, Michigan, USA - KBS C3-4 metaG | ecosystem: Host-associated > Plants > Roots > Rhizosphere > Soil | place: Michigan, USA...
CGTATAAGAGCTGTCTGCTCTAGCTTGTAGAGCGCAATCTGGGCTTTGAGCTCATTGATCCTGAGCCGACGCAGAATCCCGTCCATCTCTGTCACCACTCTTACAATTTGAAAAGGGGGAGCCTTTGGTAGGTTGATTCATAATCTACAGCCCGCCCAGTGCTAAGTCACGAGAACTCTAGTAATAATTTTGGGGTCATGTAAAGAAATCTGGTCCCAACTTCGTCTTAGTCAGGTGCGGCATGGTTCCTGCCCTCCCCCACCGGGCCCCTTTTAGGGAGCCTGCCGCACAACCTCCCGACATTTGAGAACTCCCAGGCGAAGCACCGGCATTCAGGATTGCCCTGGCCAGTCCTGTTGAGTCCACGATGGTGGCGGTGATTCTGGAGGAGGGTATGCCAATGTGGTCACGGGCCAGCGGGCAGGTTAAAAGGCCCGTTGACTATATTTCCGATGCCAACATTTCCGGCCATTGACCAGGACGAGTTACGTTTACGGTTACGTTCTCAAAAGCAAGGGCCAGCCGCTTCCGGCTGACCCGCTTAAACCCTCTGATTTCTATCTGGTGCGGAAGAGGGGACTTGAACCCCTAAGCCTTTCGGCGCTAGCTCCTAAGGCTAGTGTGTTTGCCATTTCACCACTTCCGCACTCATTCCATGATAATCGGGAATCTTGTCCGCGACCCAGAGGTTTGGTCGCGCCATATCGCTCAAAATACCAAGGCAGAAATTCAAAGCCTTTATCCGACCAGGCGCCGGATGAGCATCGCGGTCTCGCTGAGCACTTCCCTGCCCTGAGGACGGATCGCCGTGGCCAGAATTGCTGAGCCAAACGAGAGGACGAGCGCCGAGGCGATGACCGGAATTCCGTGCATCCCGAGAGCTCCGCGGAGAACGAAGCCGACAACTGATAGCGTGAACCCCGCAGCTGCCAGAAGAGGAACCTGGAGGCGGCAGAGATCTCCCGCCGTCACCGGCCCAACCCGGTTCAAGACTGCATATTGGATCGGAGCCTTGATGAGAGTCTCGGCAATGGCGTACGCCGCCGCAAGGCCGACGACACCCCCAAAGTGAAGTCCGACGAAAAACGACGTGACGGTGATAAGAGAGGTCGCAATTCCCAGCCGGAACATCACATCCGTGCGGCCCTGTGCGATCAGGATCCAGCCGGTGGCATTGGTCAAGGGCTGCACCATCCCCGCGATTCCCAGGTAGAAGAAGATGGGTGCGACCTGCTCCCATCGCGGTCCGAAGACGAGAAGCACAAAGTCATGCGAGACAGCCAGCAGAGCCGCCATTGCCGGCACGACAAAGAATGTGAGTTGGCCCGCAGCGCGCAGAAACATGGCCCGAAAGCGGGGCTTATCATCCTGCACGCGGCTGAGAAGCGGGGTCATCACACTGTAGAGAGGCGCGTTGAGATGCTGAATCGGAAAGCTCAGAAGTTTGAAGGCCCGATCATAGTAGCCGAGGGCCAGGGTTCCAAGTTTGCGGCCGATGAGAACGTTGTCGAGATTTCGCGAGAAGTAATTCACGAAGGTGAACCCGGTGAGATTTGCTCCGAAAAGACCGGTCTCTCGGTCGATGAACTTCACACTTGGACGGTCTGGCCGCCAGCGCGCGAAGGTCCAGTAGCTGATCATTGTGAAAAGATTCGCCGCCAGCGCGGCAACGATCAGCGACCAGTATCGAGCACCGAGAAGGGCTGAAGTGATCGCCGAGGTCAGCCCAATGGCAGCGGCCGCTGCATCCGATATGGCAAGACCGCGGTAGTTCAGCCGCCTGTTCAGCAGACCACTGGGGACTGCGGCGAGACTGCCGAACAGAAGAGAGATGCTGGAAGCCACGGTGAGGAGTACTAGCCTTCTGTCGTGAAAAAACCACGAGACTGCAGGGCTGACGAGCGCTGCAACCAGCGTGCAGACAAGCCCGAGGCCGGCTGTGATCCAGAAGAGCGATGAGATCTGGCTCTGAGATATCTCGCGGCGCTGGACAACGGCCTGTCCGTAGCCGAGATCCTGGAACAGACCGACGAAGGTGATCACAGGAGTGACGCAGCCTACCAGGCCGAAATCCTGCGGCGACAACAAGCGCGCGAGCACGATGACCGAACAGAATTGCAGGCCGATGCGGATCAGTTGGGCCGTGCCGATGATCATGCCGCCGCGCAGTGCGCGTCCGGCTAGGCTTTGGGGAATCTCCGTCTCCTCGGCACTAGCGGCAATCTGATCGAACTCTGTGGCCAATGGAGACTCCGCGGTGGTGGAGATGAAAGCGTTGCTTTGCCCTGCTATTTGACGCGATAGAAGCGGGCGCAGTTTTCACCCAGGATCAATTGCTGCTCATCTGACGTCAGGGCGGCTATGTAGTCGCGAACGAGCGCTATGGTGCGGTCGTATGAAGTTGACGCGGTGCAAACAGGCCAGTCCGAACCTATCATGAGCCGATGCGGCGAGAATGTGTTGAGCACCACGTCCAGATATGGACGGAAGTCCTGGGGCTCCCAGTCGTGCCACCGGGCCTCCGTGACCATGCCTGAAAGTTTGCAGTAAACGTTTTGGGATTTGGCAAGTTCCCGGATCTCGCGATCCCACGGTTGAATGCGGCCTTCAGCTATGAGGGGCTTTGCGATGTGGTCGAGGACGAAGCGCTGATCCGGAAACTCGCGGACGAGCTTTTGGGCAGCGGGAAGCTGCCGGGGAAAGATGAGGATGTCGAAAGCGAGGCCGTACTCGCTCAGCCGAGAGATGCCGCGGCGGAAATCAGGATGGAGCATGAAATCGTCATCCGGCTCGTCCTGCACGACGTGGCGGACGCCTACGAGCTTGGAATTTTGCGCGAACTGATGAAGCTGCGCGGCCAGATCGGGAGAACAGAGATCGACCCAGCCCACGACACCCTTGATGATGTCGTTGTGGGAAGCCAGTTCCAGAAGCCAGCGGGTTTCTTCGAGGCTTTGTCGAGCCTGAACCGCGATAGAACCGTCGAAGCCGTTGGCGGCAAGAAGCGGCTGAAGATCCTGCGGGAGGAAGTCCCGCCGCAACCCCGCCATGTCGTCGTTGATCCAGCCGTAATCAGCGCGGCTGTACTTCCAGAAGTGCTGGTGTGCATCCAGGCGCATTGTTTATTCCTCGCTGTTCGGTCTCGCAGGACTGTCGCTTCGTCACAGAAAAGATTAAACCTCCGTACCTCGGCGGGTAGAATGCCTTCGCATGATCCGAATGATTGCCTTCATTGGGTTGTTGCTGCTTCCAGCGCAACCAACCACAAACGCACGCGATGAGCTCGCGGCTTTGCGCAAAGAGGCTCATGAACTGCGTGAGGCGGGCGATCATGCCGGCTATCTGCGCGATGCGTTAAAGGTCCGTGCGCTCCTGAACAACTATCCCAGCGCGATCCTGTCTGTCGCACGCGGGTACATGGAGTCGGGCGAGAACGAGAAGGCGCTGGACGCTCTGACGGAGTTTGCGGATCTGGGGCAGATGGATGATGGCATGCTCGACGGCAGCAATAAGACGTTCCAGGCCCTCGGAGGTTCGCCCAGGTATAAAGCAGTTCTGGAAAAATTCACACGCAACAAGGCGGCGGTTTCTACATCGGAAAACGCGTTTAGTCTCTCGGATCCCGGCCTGGTAGCCGAAGACATCGCCTATGATCCGCTGCTCAAGTATTTTTTCATCACGAGCGTTCTCGAGAAGAAGATCATTCGCGTCAGTGACAAGGGCGTTGCCACAGACTTCGCTTCATCGCCGAGTTCCTGGCCCATGCTGGCGGTCAAGCTGGACAGCTCGCGGAAACTGCTATGGGCAACAGAGGTTGCATTGGATGGATTCACGGCAGCCCCAAAAGCGGAATGGGGCAAATCGGCTGTTCTCTGCTTCGACCTGAAATCCGGAAAGCTGCTCAGCCGGGTGGAGGGTCCGGCGGGCGCTGCGCTTGGCGACATGGTCCTGGACGCGAATGGCGATCCGATCCTGAGCGACGGTAGTAAGGGCGGGATCTACCGCCTGCGCGATGGCAGATTGCAGCTGATAAACGGCGCTGACTTTATTTCCCCCCAGACCCCTGCAATACTTCCGGATGGAAGCCATGCGTTCGTGCCTGACTACCTGAGGGGCATTGGGATACTCGATCTCCAGAGCGGCGCCGTGAAGTGGCTGACCTCCAGAGATGTTGCCCTGAATGGCGTGGATGGACTGTACTTCGATCGCGGATCGCTATTCCTCGTTCAAAACGGCACGTCGCCGGAACGGGTGATTCACCTTCAGCTTGATGCATCGCTGGCGAGCGTTCTTTCAAGCAACGTAATCGAGCGGAACACGCCCACGCTGGGCGATCCAACCCATGGAGTTCGTGTCGGAGACGATTTCTATTACATCGCAAATTCAGGCTGGAGCGAACTGGATGACCGCGGAGAGGTGAAGCCCGCATCCAGACTCACGAGCGCGCATATTATGCGGCTCAAAGCTCATTAAAGCCCACTGATCCCAATCTGGCTTCGACCCGTATGGCGCGATTTATAGTGCGTATATGTCTTCCCTTCGTGTTTTGACCGTGCTCGGTTTCTCTGTTTGCATCGTTTCGGCCGCATCGTTGGTTGCTCAGAAACCCACTATCAGCCTGGATGAGTTTATGAACACAACCGAGATCACCGGAACGAGCCTCGCTCCGGATGCGTCGGCTGCGGTGATTGCAACGGAGGCTCCTGATTGGAAGGCGAATAATTTCCGCCACGATCTTTGGATGTGGACAGAGAAAGCTGGCTTAAGCCCCCTTACGCGCTCAGGAACCGATGAGCGTCCCCAGTGGAGCCCCGATGGAAAGTGGATAGCATTTACCTCGGACCGCTCTCCATCCGGTGACTCAGGCGAATCAGACACCGACAAGCCGAATCGCGTCTGGCTAATCTCCCCTTCGGGAGGCGAAGCGCTGCCGCTCTACAGGGAAAAGCTGGACGTACACACCTTTGCATGGGCCCCGGACGGCTCGGCGATCTACGTTTCAGCCAAAGCTCCGCAAACCCACGAAGACGAAGACAGGCAAAGCGACGAATGGAAAGATGTCGTTCGCTGGCGTGAGCAGTATCGCGGAGACTTGCTGCTGAAAATTTCGATCGCACCTGCACTGGCGCGGGCCGTCGCCATGCCTCTTGCGAAAGAGATCCCCGGAAAAGCTGCAGGCGATGCCGAGCCGTCCGCAAAGCTACCCGAGGGCGCGTCGATGATCGCAAAGGCTGATGTGTCCATTGCGGAAATTGCGCCCGCACCCGATGGCAAGCAGATCGCATTCCTCACCGAGCCCATTCACAAGCGGATCGAGAATCCAGCCGACTATGAAGTTTTCCTCGTTGGCGGGGATGGCGGAACTCCCAAGCAGCTCACGCACAACACGGCGATGGAGTCGCATCTCCGCTGGTCGCGAGACGGGCACTGGATCCATTTCGCTGTGAACGCGGCGAATGGTTCCATCGAGGGAAAGTATCGCGACGTACAGGGACGGCTGTTCCGGATGGATGCTTCGTCTGGAAAAATCGAGCGGCTCGGATCTTCGTTTGATGGGTCTTTCGATCTGTTCACGCTGCTGCCCGACGGTCGCGAACTGGCGCTCGGTTTGAAGGGAACGGAGGATCATCTCTACCTGATCGACGGGGACAAAGCCACCAGGCTGCCGGCGATAGCGGGAACCTATGCCGGGCTCGAAGGTGCACACAATGCAGACTCTCTGCTTGTGCGGTTCTCAACGATCAATGATCCACAGCAGGTGTATCTCGTGTCGAATCCAATGCAGCCGAACAAGCTGAAGAAGCTGACGAATTTCAATCCGGTATTTGCGGAGCGTGCGCAGCCGGACTGGCAGCCATACACATGGAAATCGGATGACGGGCAGAGTGTCGAGGGCGTACTGATCTTTCCTCCGGGCAAAAAAGGCGCGAAGCATCTCCGCATGTTCACTTTTATTCATGGCGGCCCGGCCGATGCGGACGGCAATCTTTTTGGCGCGAACTGGTATGACTGGGCGACACTGGCTGCTTCCAATGGCTGGCTGGTGTTCCGGCCGAACTACAGGGGCTCGTCCGGATACGGAGATGAGTTCATGCTCGGCATCGAGCCACATCTGGTGTCGAAGCCAGGCCGAGACATTCTTGCCGGCGTAGATGCGCTGGTAAAAGATGGCTATGCCGACCCGGACCACCTCGCGATTGGCGGGTACAGCTACGGCGGCTACATGACGAACTGGCTGATTACCCAGACCACTCTATTCAAGTCGGCGGTGACGGGCGCCGGCGCCGTGGAGCATGCGGCGAACTGGGGCAACGACGACATGACCTGGGACGACGCCTGGTACCTCGGCGGACGGCCGTGGGAGAATCCACAGCTTTATCAATCGGAGGCTGCCCTCTTCCAATTCGACAAGGTGAAGACTCCGACACACCTCGTGCAGGGAGGTTCAGACGTTCGTGTCTCTTATCTCGAGGGCGAAACGATGGAACGGGCGCTGCAATCGCTGGGGATTCCGCACACTTTCCTGGTACTCCCCGGCGAGGGACACGGATTGGACAAGAATCCCTGGCATGGCTATATCAAGGTACGGGAAGAGCTGAAGTGGCTTGAGAAGTACGATAAGCAGTAGGCTCTCTGTGGTTTCCGCCGCAATCAGGCGAAAGCCAAGGGAAGAAACTCGGGCGCATCGCATTGATTAGGCACCAGGTTTGCCACCCTGTGCGTCTGATAATTGTGCTGAAGCTGACCGCCCTCAAGAGGCATCCTATCCTGTAGGAAATAATGAATCCCGTCCTCGAACAGACTCGCAACAGTACCTTTCAGCAGACACTGCTGAGCGCTCGTCGCACCATGATGCTGAGCGAGATTCTGAAGCTTGCGATCGACAGTTTCGCCGCCAGCAAGTTGCGCTTCGCGCTAACGGCGCTGGGCATGGTGATCGGAACGGCCTCCGTGATCCTGGTGGTCACCATCGGGCTGACCGGTCGGCAGTTCATTTTGAATGAAATTCAGAAGATTGGAACCAATCAGGTCGAAGTGGAGTATTCAGGCGGTGGCGCCGTGGGCGCGGAGAAAGTGGTTTACAACGACTTTTTGACGCGCGACGATGAGAAAGCCGTGCTGACCGCTGTTCCGAGTGTGGTGGCGTCATCACCGGTCCTCCAGTCGCACGACCGCATCAGCTTCGGTGGCGGCGTGGTCAAAGACACGCTCGTGCTCGGCGTCAGCCCTCAATACAGGGACGTTCGTAACCTGATCGTGCTGGCAGGACGGTTCTTCGATGCGCAGGATGAAAATGCACACATCAAGTGCGCGGTGGTGACGGTCCCGTTTGCGCGCGAGATGTTTGGCAGTCCTGAGGAAGCCATCGGTAAGCAGTTCTCTATTCTGGGCATTCCCTTCACAATCGTGGGAACCTTCAAGGAGAGCGTCGACACTTTCGGGCAGACTGAGATTGCTGATCAAACCATCCTGATTCCCTTTTCTGTGGCTCGCTACATCACCGGAACCGACAATGTGAAACAGCTGTACTTCAGCATCCGGAGCATGGATGAGGTTCCCGATGCGACGCGTGAAATCCAGCGGATCGTACAGGCACGTCACAGGCCGAGCTCCGTATACAAGAGTTTCGATTTGCGCGAGCTGCTCTCGATGGCGGACCGTATTTCGATCGCGCTCATCGCCGTGCTCGTCATGGTGGCAACTGTGACCCTGGCCGTCGGCGGCGTTGGCATCATGAACATCATGCTGGCAAATGTACGATCCCGTATTCGCGAGATCGGCATACGCAAAGCGTTGGGAGCAACATATCGCGAGGTCAAGCTGCAGTTTCTGGCCGAAGCTGTAATCATCTCGCTCGCCGGAGGACTGGTGGGCTGCTTCGTAGGGCTCGCCGTGCCGCTCTCGATCCGGCTCTTTTCGGACTACTCGCTGCCTATCTCTATGTGGTCGGTGATCATAGCCTTGGCCGCGGCGACGATTGTCGGAGTGGTGTTCGGCACAGTGCCCGCGACACGTGCTGCGCAGATGGATCCGGTGGAATCACTGAAGTATGAGTGATGATTTCAAACCGACGCCTGGCGCCGAAAGCGATCCCGAAGAACCAATCCAAGGCGTCAACCTGAAGCTGATGTACAGCCTCATCGCGCTGGCGATCCTTGCGGCAATTGCGGTGGCGCTTCTGATCGTTGCACCCTTCTACCACCCTCAAGCGCCGTGAACCTTTCAAATCCTGGCGCTACCTCTTGCGAACGGGCTCGCCTTCGATGATGGGTGCTTGATGTAGAGGTGTTTCGTCTCCACTCTCCATCTTCTTCGACTTGCGCCAGACATTGCCTACCGCAAGCGACCACAGAGGAACGAAGTCAACGCCGGGGACCAGCTTGCCGATGAAGGATGGCGCGAACTCCCAGTGCCACCCGAGGAGATAGGTCAGAATTCCCGCCATGGCAAGATCGAGCACGTCGTCGACAGGCGAAGCCGCGCCTTCGATGAAGAGCGGGAAAAGCGCCATCTGCAAGACATCGGCAATGACCGCGAGGGCCATTGCGACGCGAAGCTTGATTCCCGACGAAATTGTGATGCCACCTGTTTCCACAGCCATAGCGGAGCAACAGCCCCGTGCGTTGATTATCGACCCTCGCAACGTGCCACGCCAGCCTCAGCGGGCCGCAACGAGCGCGTGCGATGGTACAGTTACCGATCCGATGCGTCCTGACGTAACGTCGACAACAACGACACGCAGCGAACCTTCCAGTTGCTTTGACTCGATGCGCTGGTCAAAGGTGAGGCCCTGCTTCATAGCGCGCTCATAGGTGACGGGCTTCAGGTGAAGTCCGACGGTCAGACCCGAGACCTTGGCGCGAAGGGCCTCTTGATCTCTCTGGACCAGAAAGATGTCGAGCTTGCCCGCCCAGGTGGACTTCTGCTGTCTGAGAGCCAGATCCGCCCCTGCGACCGTGACGCGCAGCGCGTTGCCTGCAGCATCGGTGACAACTTTCGCAGTTACGCCGATCTCGCTGGCGTCGACTGGCTGCCAGACTGTTTGAGCAAAACGCTGCTTGAGCGTCGCTGCCTCTTTGTCGTACTGATAGCCGGACCGGAATCGCAGCGTTGCATCGTGGTGGCCGATGAGCTTGACCGTGAGAAGGTGGTATTGGTCATCCGCCGGCTGGCTCGGTGAAAAGGCCAACATGTATGTTGCATGGCCGTCGGCAACCACTGCATTGAGTTCGCCGATGATGTTGCCGGAGCGGCGGAACGTACGGCCGCCGGTTGCATCGGCCACTTCACGAAACACTCCCTGGATAGGATGAATGTCCTGCTCCATTGCGGCAGCGAGGCGGCTTCCGTTGCCCCACTGACGGTTCTGAACCATGGGATTGGTATCGACGCCGGCGGTAGCCTCGGCGCCTTCAAGTTCATGCTCAAGGGTGGCAGGTCGTTGAAATGTTGGCGTCAACTCCACGTTGCGGCGGCCGATATCGGCGGTCACGACGTTGGCCTCAAGCCGCGAGGCATCGAGGGGATAGACGCTGACGTGCGCGTTATTCAAGGCTTCCTGCGCTCTCAGGGCGATGGGCTCGATGTACTTGCTTCCCTTGTCGATGTTGTAAGAGAGCTTGTTCCAATCGGCGAGCGCGTTATCGCTGGTCACCCAGATGAGGTTCTTATGGCCGGGAACCGCGGAGAGGTGATGAGCTACTTCTACAAGAATGCCGAGCGAGGTTGGACCGGGACGGCTGCCAAGTTCGCGCAGTTTGGGATCGAGTGCTTCCTGCTGCGTGCTTGAATCCATCGTGTAGTTGCCGTTAACGCTCAAGTGATCTTCAGGGCTGCGCACAGTCTCAATCTGCTGGCGATTGCGTTGCTCTTCATCCTGTGCGTTGGCAACGTCTTGTACGTCGGCCTTCCAGTGGGCAAGCTGGGCTGCGAGAGCGTCATGGTCGGTAGTCGCTTCGTGCAGCACCTGGTAGTTGTGGTACTTCATCGCGTAGAGAGCCACGCGCTCATTGGGTGCAACCGTGCGCAGAAAGCGCAACATCTGCTGGCGCGCATCGGTGAAATCTCCAAAGCTGAGATTGCTGGAGTCGATCAGCAGAACGACTGAGTTCTCCTGATTTCGAGCTGCCTGCAGGTCTTGCGGAGCGTGGTTGGAGAACTCCGCCGATACCAGGGAAGGCGTTGCGGCTGTAGGCTGTGGAACGGATTCCGCATTCGTCTGCAGGAAAGAGCTGACATTTTGCTTGACGCCGTTGTCGTAAACTTCAAAATCCTGAGGCTTGAGATCGGTGACTGGACGACCTTTTTTGTCGAGAGCAACGACGTTCACCTCGACAAGTCGAGAACTGACGCGCAGGGTAAGATCGTCTGCCTGAGGTCCAGTCTGATCGGATACCTGTTCGGGGACATCCGGGACGCGGGAGGTCTTGGCCGTGGTAATTTCCTGAGGCTCGGCCGCAGCCGTCGGCTCGGAAGCACCTTTCTGCATGGCCGCTGAGGCCGGATCCACCGGTTTGGAGGAGGAACTATCCGCGAGTTCCTCTTCGGCGGGCAGCATCTCCGTCGGGTCTGGTGTCGGCAGCGTGGCGTCGGGTGCGAGTCCCTCCGCGCGCTCTTCATCGGCGCTCAGCACACGCGAGTCTGAGCGGAACAGGTGATATTGCGAGAAGCTGACATCATTCAGCAGAAGTTGCTGCGGTCCCATCACCGTCCAGGAGCGGCCGCTGGTGTCCTGTGTCTTGCGAAGGGTCTGAGCAAGGGAGATCGAGACACTTCGCGTTGGGCAGATGTACGAAGCACCACCGAGTTCGACCGGACCATATTCGACGACTAGAGCCGCACGGGAGATCGGATCGCTGCTGTCGAGTTCTGCTTCGATGCTGAGACGCTGAACAACTCCCGTAGAGGGATCAACCGCGATTTCGCCATGATAGGCGCTCATCCCAGAAAAGGGCTTGCTCTCAAGGCCGAATGAAGATGACACGCAGCAGAACCGGACTTCATAGTGAGAACGCGCCTTCGGAACTGTGTATTGAAACACCCCTGCTTTGCCAGACGACGTCTTCTCCCAGCGCGCGAACTCTAGTTTGTTCTGAGCAGCGTCGACAAGAACGAGACCGAGGATAGGACCAAAAGTGCCCCATGTCTTGAGCCCCGCCTCGTTTCCTTTGCCGGCCGAGTCCGAAGGATGCGCATCGATCTTGAACAGGCCCGGCTCCAGAACCTCTTCGCCATCGCGATAGAGCACGGCGGTTCTGGAAATACGAATGGCGCGCAGCGAATCGGTGCCTGTCCAGGACGCGGTGCGAGTGTCCGACGGATCATCTTCAAAATGCGTGACCGCGCGAGAGGCGTAGAACCGCGGCAATTGTGGAATCGTCTTGCCAACGTAGCTCGCGACAAGCGCCATAATGCGACGCTGCTCGGCAAGGTCAGGAACAGGACTGGCAAGAATCTCGC
>Ga0105238_10006763_pt1 | contig 11457 bp, 7 predicted proteins | sample KBSC34metaG_FD_81526 | JGI IMG/M metagenome (GOLD analysis project Ga0105238, IMG submission 81526) | Corn rhizosphere microbial communities from Kellogg Biological Station, Michigan, USA - KBS C3-4 metaG | ecosystem: Host-associated > Plants > Roots > Rhizosphere > Soil | place: Michigan, USA...
AGTTGTCGATCCGTGCGAAGGACGACGACGAAATGCAGCAGGCGCTCGAGGAGTACCAGTCTGCTTCCGGCGGCACCACCAAGTTGGGTGCGTTGCTGAAGGAACAGATGAACAAGTCGGAGTGACATTCCGGCACGCGGCATCCTCCGGGATGCCGCGTGCGAGGAAGGACGGTACTCTTGGCACAGGCTGGTCGGATCTGATTCGGTCAGCTTATGCTCCCCTCAACGTAAGGAATTCGCGGATCCCGCGCCCATGACCAAGTCGGAACTGATTGAAGCCTTGGCCGCACGCCAGAATCACCTGGCCTTCAACGACGTCGAACTCTCCGTCAAGAGCGTGATGGAGCAGATGAGTCACGCGCTGGCCAATGGCGAGCGCATCGAGATCCGTGGTTTCGGCAGTTTCTCGCTGCACTATCGCCCGCCGCGCATGGGCCGCAATCCGAAGACCGGATCGGCCGTGGCGCTGCCCGGCAAGCACGTGCCGCATTTCAAGCCGGGCAAGGAATTGCGCGAGCGCGTCAACCAGCTGGTCGGCAGCCGCGCAAAGCAACCGGCGTAAAGGCATTCCAAGCGCTCGCCAAAGCGCATTTCAGATGATGCTGGCGAGAATTCCAGCAATCGATGTTTTGCCGAGTCCGCCACGCGCCCGGACCGGCTTCGCCGAATCACGCGCAGCAGTTATCATGACGTCAGCGCTCGATTCGCGGTGAGGCATCCTGCCTCGCTTAAGGATTCCGGATGGTGTTCGGAGTCTGCCAAGGGCGCGCTCCGGATGGTGTGTGCATGCGTTTGGGATTGATCCTGCTAGGCCTGCTGTTTGCAGCCTTCGGCGCCGTGTTCGGTGCGCTCAACAGCGAAGGCGTGACACTGGACTTCTACTTTGGCACCGTGCAGTTGGCCAAGGGTGCGGCGTTGCTGTGCGCGCTGCTGCTCGGCTGGTTCGTCGGCGGCATCGCCGTCTATCTGGGCCTGGTGCCGAGGCTGCGCCGACGCATTCGTGGCCTGACGCGCGAACTGCAGCAACGCCCGAACGCGCCGCCGGCCGCTGATTCCGGCGGCTCCGCCAGCGACCGCGCATGAACAACCTGGCACCGTTCTTCCTGCCACTGCTGGCGCTGTTGTTGCCGCTTGCCGCATTTTCCGGCTGGTACATCGGCCGGCGCAGCAGCGAGCGCTCGCGCCGTGTCGGCGTCAGCGAACTGTCGTCGAGTTACTTCCGCGGCTTGAACTACCTGCTGAACGAGCAGCCCGACAAGGCGATCGAAGTGTTCCTGCAGCTCGCCGAGTTCAACCGCGACACGGTCGAGACGCACCTGGCGCTCGGCAATCTGTTCCGCCGCCGCGGTGAAGTGGATCGCGCGATTCGCGTGCACCAGCATCTGATCGCGCGTCCGAACCTGAGCAACGAAGAAAAGACCGTGGCGCTGCTCGAACTCGGCGAAGACTACATGCGCGCCGGCCTGCTCGATCGCGCCGAAACGTTGTTCACCGACCTGGTGGCGATGGACGCGCACGTGCCGTCGGCGCTGAAGCACCTGATCAGCATCTACCAGCACGAGAAGGACTGGAGCAAGGCCATCGACCACGCGCGCCGGCTCGAGCGCATTACCGGCGAATCCGAAGGCTCGGTGATCGCGCAGTTCTATTGCGAGCAGGCCGAGCATGCGCGCACGGCGAAGAATTTCGAGGAGGCGCACAAGAATCTCGAGCAGGCCTTCGACAGTCAGCCCGAATGCGTGCGCGCCTACATCGTGCTCGGCCACCTGGAAGCCCAGCGCAACAATCTCGAGGCGGCCGCGCAGGCGTTCGAGCGAGTCGCCATGTTGGATGTCGACTACGTGCCCGAGATCCTGCCGCCGTTGCTCGATTCGTACGCGCGGCTGCAGCAGATGCAGCGTGCGGAAAAATTCCTGGTCGACATCATCGAGCGCTCACAGGGCGTATCGCCGGTGATCGCGCTGGCCAAGCTTTACGCCAGCACGCAGGGCGAACCGGCCTCGATCGAGTTCCTGACCCGCCAGCTGCGCCATCGCCCGTCGGTGCGCGGCCTGATGACGCTGATCGGAGCGACCCTGCACAATTCCGCCGGCGAGGCGCGCGAAAACCTGCTGATCCTGCAGGACCTCACGCGCAAGCTGATCGAAGGGCAGGCCATGTATCGCTGCAACAAGTGCGGTTTCGGCGCCAAGGCGCATCATTGGCAGTGCCCGAGCTGCAAGACCTGGGGTTCGGTCCGCCCGATCCATGGCGTGGCGGGCGAATAGTCTGCAGTCAAGCCGGCCCGTCGGTGCCGCGGTTGGCTCGCGGCATTGTGTACAATTGCGCTGTTTAGTTGAGCGCAGCGGACTGTCGCCATGAGCTGGATTTCCGATACCCACCTGCGCGGCCTTGCCTGGATGGCACTGAGCCTGGTGTTGTCCTGCGTGCTGACCGCGCTGGCGATCCGTTACGCCCGCCGCAACAACGTCGTCGACCAGCCCGGGCAGCGCCGCTCGCACAGCACGCCGACACCGCGCGGCGGTGGCATCGGCATCGTGGTCTGCGGCGTGCTTGGCCTGATCGCGCTGCCGCTGCTGGAACTGCACATCGACCTGCAGCTTCGCTTCATCGCCAGCATCGTCCTGATCGCCGCGATTGGCTGGATCGACGACCATCGGCCGCTGCCGGCCTGGCTGCGCTTCGTGGTGCAGACGTTGGCCGTAGGCGTCTGGCTGGCACCGCTGTTGCGTGTTGCGTTGCTTCCCTCGTCCGATGCGTCGGCACTCGGTACTTCGCAGTTCGAAACCGCCGGTGTGGCGTTGCTGCTGGTCGTGCTCACGCTGTGGTCGGTCAACCTGCACAACTTCATGGACGGCATCGATGGCTTGCTGGCCACGCAGGCGATCTTCGTTCTGAGCGCACTGACCGTGCTCGGCTTGCGCGAGTCCACCTCGCCGCATCCGCTGCAGCTGGCCATGTGGATTGCGGCGATCCTGGGTTTCTTGCCGTTCAACTTTCCGCGTGCGCGCGTCTTCATGGGCGACGTCGGCAGCGGCGTCATCGGTTTTATCGTCGCCGTGGCGATCGTCTGGCAGACCTCGATGCCGGAAATTGCTTTCGCCAGCGGCTTTATCGCCGTGTCGGCATTCGTCACCGATGCGACCTGCACGTTGCTGTCGCGCATGCTCAGCGGGCGGCGCTGGTACCACGCGCACCGCGAGCACCTGTATCAGTGGCTGACGCGCACCGGCATGTCGCATGCGCGTGTGGTGATGCTGTACATGGGCTGGAATGTGCTGGTGGTCGCGCCGGTGCTGTGGTTGATCAATCGCAAGGTGATCGTCGAGCAGGACAACGCGATGTCGCTGCCGAGCGGCCTGCCATGGGCGATCGGCGTGTATGCCCTGGCGGTGGCATTGTGGATTTGTGGAAAACGCTATTGCGCGCGCCGGCTCAGGTCCGCTGGCGCCGCAACGAGACTCGCGCATGCGTCCGCGTGACCTGATCGCGAATATCCATCCGCGCCTGGCGGTCGTGCTGCACGACCTGGGCATGGTCTGGCTCGCCTGGATCGCGACGAACTGGCTGCGCTACAGCCTCGAACCCGATCCGCCGGCGCTGGCCTGGATCACGCCGGAAATTGCGCTTGCGGTCGCCGCGCAGGGCCTCGTGTTGTGGTGGACCGGCTTGTACAAGGGCTTGTGGCGGTTCGCGAGTTTGCCTGATCTGTGGAACATCGTGCGCGCCGGCGTGCTCGGGGCGATCAGCATCGCGGTCGCCCTGTTCCTGTACAACCGCCTCGCCACCGTGCCGCGCGCGGTGCTGGTCATGTATCCGGCACTGCTGGTGGTTTTTCTCGGCACACCGCGCCTGGCGTATCGCTACTGGAAGGACAGCCGCTTCGACCTGAGCGTGCGCATTCCGGCCAAGCGCGTGCTGGTGCTCGGCGCCGGTCGTGCCGGCGAGGTGCTGGTGCGTGAGCTGCTGCGCGAAAACCGCTACCGGCCGGTCGGCCTGCTCGACGACAACGCGAATCTGCGCGGCGCCAAGGTGCATGGCGTGCCGGTGCTCGGCACGCTCGATCAGCTGCAGCAACGCGCACACGAAGTCGCCGCCGAGATGCTGCTGATCGCGATGCCCTCGGCGAGCAACGCGCAGATGCAGCACGTGGTCGAGGCCTGCGAGCAATCCGGCGTGCCGTTCCGCACGGTGCCGCGCCTGCAGGACGTGGTCTCCGGCCGCATGGCGTTCAACGAATTGAAGGAAGTCGCGATCGAGGACCTGCTGGGCCGCGATCCGGTGCAGCTCGATTGGACGGCGATCCGAATTGGTCTTTCCGGCAAGCGCGTGCTGGTCACCGGCGGCGGCGGTTCGATCGGTTCGGAATTGTGCCGCCAGGTCGCGCGCCTCGGCGTCGAGTCGCTGACCATCCTGGAACTGTCCGAATACAATTTGTACAGAATTGCACAAGAGCTCAAGCGCGAGTTCCCCGAGCTGCTGATCGAGGCCGTATTGGGCGACTGCGGCGATACGGTGACGTGCGAGCGCGTGTTCGCCAGCGCCCGCCCGCAAATCGTGTTCCACGCGGCAGCGTTCAAGCACGTGCCGCTGCTGCAGACGCAGGTGCGCGAGGCGTTTCGCAACAACGTGCTCGGTACGCAGGTCGTGGCGCGTGCCGCCGACCGCCATCACGTCGACTGCTTCGTGCTGATCTCCACCGACAAGGCGGTCAATCCGACCAGCGTGATGGGCGCCTGCAAGCGCGTGGCGGAAATCTTCTGCCAGAACTTCGCGGCCAAGTCGTCGACGCGCTTCATCACGGTGCGATTCGGCAACGTGCTCGACTCGGCCGGCAGCGTGGTACCGCTGTTCCGCGAACAGATCCGCAGCGGCGGCCCGGTGACGGTGACGCATCCGGAGATCACCCGCTACTTCATGACCATTCCCGAGGCCTGCCAGCTGATCCTGCAGGCCGGCGTGCTCGGCCAGGGCGGCGAAATCTTTGCGCTCGACATGGGCGAGCCGGTGAAGATCAGCTATCTCGCCGAACAGATGGTGCGTCTGGCCGGCAAGCTGCCTGGCCGTGACATCGCGATCGTATACACCGGTTTGCGTTCCGGGGAAAAACTCTTCGAAGAACTTTTCCACGAACACGAGAACTACCAGGACACCAGCCACGCCAAGATTTTCCTGGCGCAGCCGCGCAGCATGTCGTGGGAGCTGTTGAACGCGCAGTTGCGCCAGGCCGCGCAGGCGGTGCTCGAATTCGACGAAGATGCGCTGCGCCGCTGCCTGTCCAGCCTGCTGCCGGAGTACTCGTTGCGCGAGGAGCAGGCCGACGTGGTTCCAATCATCCGCAACCAGAACTGAAGGGACTCAGATGACGCAACGCCTGCGCAAAGTTGTTTTTCCGGTGGCCGGTCTCGGCACGCGCTTCCTGCCGGCCTCCAAGGTGGTCGCCAAGGAAATGCTGCCGGTGCTGGACAAACCGCTGATCCAGTACGCCGTCGACGAAGCCGTCGACGCCGGCGCCGATACGCTGATCTTCGTCACCAACCGCTACAAGCATGCGATTGCCGATTACTTCGATGTCGCCTACGAGCTCGAACAGAAGCTCGAGCGCGCCGGCAAGAAGGAACTGCTGGAAATCGTGCGCAACGTGCTGCCGAAAAACGTGCGCTGCGTGTTCGTGACGCAGGCCGAAGCGCTGGGTCTCGGGCACGCGGTGCTGTGCGCGAAGCCCGTGGTCGGCGATGAAACGTTTGGCGTGATCCTGCCGGACGACCTGATCTGGAACAAGGGGCAGGGAGCGTTGCGGCAGATGGCGGCATTTGCGGCCAGTCAGGATGGCGGTGCGATTGCAGTCGAAGAAGTGCCGCGCGAGGAGACCGGCAAGTACGGCATCGTCGACGCGACACCGGTAAGCGAACGGGCCGCGTTGATCAAGCACGTCGTTGAAAAACCCAAGCCCGAAGTGGCGCCGTCGACGCTGGCGATCGTCGGCAGGTATGTGCTGCCGGGCAGCATCTTCGAGAAACTCGAACAGACGAAACCCGGTGCCGGTGGTGAAATCCAGCTGACCGATGGCATCGAGGCGCTGCTTGCCGAAAAGAAAATCTACGCCTATCGCTTCGACGGCACGCGCTTCGACTGCGGCAGCAAGCTCGGCCTGGTCAAGGCAACGCTGCATTTCGCGATGCAGGATCCTGCGCTGGCGGCCGAAACGAAGAAGTTCATCGCCGCTCAAGGCTGACCGCCGCCGGTTGCACGCGCTACCGGCGCAAAGGGAGTTACGGTGGCACACGATCTTAGCTACATCCTCAATCACCTCGGCGAAGATCGCGAAAGCTATCGCGGCGCGGTCTCGCCGCCGATTTATCAATCATCGATCTTCGCGTTCAAGACCGTCGACAAGTTCCGCGAGGGTTTCCGCGACGAATTCCGCCGCACCACCTACACGCGTGGCAACAATCCGACGGTGGAAATCCTGCGCAAGAAGGTCGCCGCGCTGGAAGGTTCCGAAGACTGCCTGATGTTCGGTAGCGGCGCGGCCGCGGTTTCCGCGGCGGTGATGGCCAGCGTCGGCGCCGGCGACCACGTGATCTGCGTGCAGCGTCCGTATTCGTGGACGCGCGCGGTGATCAAGGATCTGCTCGGCCGCTTCGGCGTGACCAGCAGTTTCATCGACGGCACCGAGACGGCCAACTTCGAGCGGGCGCTGACGCCGCAGACGAAACTGATCGTGCTGGAAAGTCCGAACTCGATGACGTTCGAGATGCAGGACCTGGCCGCTGTGGCGCAACTCGCGCGTGCGCGCGGTATCCGCACGCTGTGCGACAACAGCTACGCCAGCCCGCTCAACCAGTCGCCGATCGCTCTCGGCATCGACATGGTGGCGCACTCGGCGACCAAGTATCTGAACGGCCACAGCGATGTGGTCGCAGGCGCGCTGTGCGCCTCGGAAAAGATTCTGCGTGAGGTGTTTCGCGGCCCGTACATGACCAACGGCGCGATCCTCGCGCCGCACGACGCGTGGCTGATGATCCGCGGCATGCGTACCCTGCCGGTGCGCATGCAGCGCATCGCGGCGACCACGCAGCAGGTGCTGACGTTCCTGCAGTCGCAACCGAAGATCGAACACATCTACTATCCGCACGACAGCGGCAGTGCGCAATTCGGCCTGGCGCAGGCACAGATGCGCGGGGCCAGCGGTCTGTTGACCATCGATCTGCGCGCCGAAGATGTCGCGGGTGTCGAGCGTTTCTGCAATGCGCTCGAGCGCTTTCTGATGACGGTTTCCTGGGGCGGCTACGAAGCCCTGGCGTTTCCGGTGTGTGCGGTGCATCCGGCGAACTCGCCGCTGCGTCCGGCGGGAGCCTTGCCATTGAGCCTGGTGCGCCTGTCGATCGGCCTCGAGGAACCCGAGGTATTGATCGCCGACCTGGAGCGGGCGCTGGCGGCGATCTAGCCTTGCCACGCCGATCACCCGGCTGCGCCGCCTTTTCAATTCCTTCACCTGTCGGGCGGCAGCGGATACCGCGCCCATATTTCCGCCAGCCGTACGCCATTTCCGTGTGTTCGACTAGTCTGTAACCGGCGTTGGCAATGGCGTAAAGTTCCAGCGGCGCGGTGCTCGATGTACGCCTCGAACGCGCGCCAGCGTTAACTCGGGGAAATCTCTTTTGCCGTGCCGGCGGTGCCAAGCCGTCGGCCTCCTGCATCCAGGACTGACATCATGGATCTGCTGCGCTTTCTCGTTCGCCTGCCGCTGCTCGTGCTGCACGGCATCTTCTGGCTGCTGAGCTTCATTGTCGGCGATCTTTCCTGGAGCGCACCGGCGTGGATGCGCGCCATCGGACGCGGCGCACAACGCGGCGGCGCCGCGATACGCGCACGTCCAGGACGCTTCGCCGCGATCCTGGCGACGCTGCTTGCTGTGGGTGTCGGTGGCTGGTTCGGCTACGTCGCGTGGCGTGATCAACCGCGGCCGATCGTCGAAGCGCCGGCCACCTTCCAGGTGCTGCCGGCAGCGGTGACCGACTACACCGCTAATCCGATCACCGTGCACGACCTGCAACTGACGTTCTCGCGCTCGGTCGCGCCGCTCGCGCTGGTTGGCAAGAACGTTACCGCGGGTATCACGTTGAAGCCCGAATTGGCCGGCACCTGGAATTGGGCCAACGACCACGTGCTGATGTTCGAGCCGAAGGACGACTGGCCGGCGGGTCAGGGTTACGACCTGACGTTCGATCCGAAACTGGCGTTTGCCGAACACGTCAAGGTGGCGACCGATCATGCGCACTTTGAAAGTCCGGCCTTCTCGGCCAGCGTGGTGCAAGGCGAGTTCTACCAGGATCCGCAGGACGCCGCGGCGAAAAAGGCCGTGATCCATCTTGCGTTCACGCATCCGCTGGACACGGCCAGTTTCGAAAAACGCATCACCCTCAAGCTCGAAGGCGCCGGCAAGAGTTCCGGCGCGCGCAAGTTCGCGGTGACCTACGACGAACGCAAGTTGCATGCGTTCATTCATTCCGAACCGCTGGCGATTCCGCGCGACGACGCGAAACTCGCCTACAGCATCGAAGCCGGCGTGCACGGCGCGCGCGGCGGCAATGCCACGCCGAAGGCGCTCGAAGGCGTCGTGGCCATACCCGGTTTGTACAGCCTTGCGATCAGCGGTGTCTCGGCCACGCTGGTCGACAACGCCAAGTTCGAGCCCGAGCAGGTGCTGGTGCTCGAGTCGTCGCAGACGGTCAGCGAGAAGGATGTGGCCAAGGCAGTCAAGGCCTGGGTGCTGCCGCTGTACAACCCGAAGACGCCGGAAGACCAGCGCACCGAGCCGTACAACTGGGGCAGCGGTGACGTCAGCGAGGATCTGCTCAAGCAGGCGCAGGTGTTGAACCTGGATTCGGTGCCGACCGAGCATGAGTACGATGCACTGCACAGCTTCAAGTTCCGCGCCGATCCGGACCGGTATCTTTTTGTAAAAGTGGAAAAGGGCATCAAGTCGTTCGGTGGCTACGTGCTTGGCAAGGCCAGCACCGAGACGCTGCAGGTGCCGGAATATCCGAAGATGTTGCGTTTCATGGCCGACGGCGCATTGCTGTCGCTGTCCGGCGACAAGCGGGTGTCGGTGGTTGCGCGCAATGTGCCGGCAATGGAAATGGAAATTGCGCGCGTGCTGCCCGGCCAGCTGCAGCATCTGGTCGGCTTCAACCGCGGCAGTTACGCCAAGCCGCAGCTGTATGCGTTCGGCCCCGACAACATCACCGAACGCTTCGTGCAGAAGCTCGATTTCCCGGCGACCGATCCGGGCAAGGCGCAATTCCAGGGCGTCGATCTCGGCCAATATCTCGGCGGCGGCGCGGCGGCGAAGCACGGTGTGTTCCTGCTCAAGCTCAGCGTGGCGAAGCCCGAACCTGCGGCCAAGCCCGAGCCGGACGAGAACGACGAGACTGCTACTGACGAAGGCGCCAATATGGAAGGCGAGGGCGAGGGTGAGGGCGAAGCAGCAGGCGACGGCGAGTCGCTGCCGGCCGGCGACTCACGCCTGATTGTCGTCACCGATCTGGGCCTGATCGCGAAGAACTCGATCGACGGCAGCCAGGACGTATTCGTGCAGTCGATCCACACCGGTGCACCGGTTGCCGACGCGAATGTCGAAGTCATCGGCCGCAACGGCCAGACGCTGTTTACGCGCGCGACCGATCGCGACGGGCGCGTGCATTTCGATTCACTGGCGCAGCTGACCCGTGAAAAGGCGCCGGCGATGTATGTCGTGCACAAGGGCGACGACGAATCGTTCCTGCCGATCGCCAATGGCAGCGACCGCAAACTCGACTACTCGCGCTTCGACATCGGCGGTGAGCGCAATGCCAAGGATGCCGGCAAGCTCGGCGCGTACCTGTTCTCGGATCGCGGCATCTATCGCCCAGGTGACACGTTCCACGTCGGCCTGATCGTGCGCGCCGCCGACTGGGCCAAGCCGCTCACCGGCATTCCGCTTGAGGCGGAAATTGTCGATGCGCGCGGCGTCAGCATGGAAAAGCGCAAGCTGCGCCTGACCGACAGCGGCTTCGACGAAATCAGCTACACCACGCAGGAGACCTCCGCCACCGGTGGCTGGAACGTCAACTTGTACATCGTCAAGGACGGCAAGACCGACGCGCAGATCGGCTCGGTCGCGCTGCAGGTCAAGGAATTCCAGCCCGACCGCATGAAGGCCGAGGCCAGGCTTTCGCACAGCGTCGCCGAAGGCTGGGTTAAACCCGATGACCTGAAGGCGTTGTTCACGCTGCAGAACCTGTTCGGCACGCCGGCGCAGAACCGCCGCGTCGAGGCGACGCTGAGCCTGGCGCCGTATTTTCCAAGTTTCCACAACTATACCGACTACAAGTTCTTCGATCCGCAGCACGCCAAAGAGGGGTATACGGAGCCGCTTGGCGAGGGCCAGACCGACGAGAAGGGCGCGGCGGAGTTTCCGCTGGACCTGACCAAGTACAGCACCGCGTCGTACCAGCTGCGCTTCTTCGCCAAGGGCTTCGAAGCCGAGGGCGGGCGCAACGTCGCCGCCGAGGCGCACGTGCTGGTGTCCTCGCTCGATTACCTGATCGGCGTGAAAGCGCCGGACAATCTCGATTTCGTCACACGCGGGGCCAAGCGCGGCGTGAACCTGATCGCGATCGATCCGACGACGAAGAAGATCGGCGTCGAGGGACTCAAGGTTGCGATCATCGAACGGCGCTTCGTGTCGATCCTGACGAAGCAGGATTCGGGCGTGTTCAAGTACGAGTCGAAGTCCAAGGAAATTCCGGTTTCGGAAAAACCGCTGGCCATGACCCCGGCCGGCATCGACTTCGATCTTCCCACGGATACGCCGGGAACCTACGCGCTGGTGGTGCGCAATGCGCGCAATGAAGAACTGAACCGTATCGAGTACACGGTTGCCGGTGAGGCGAACGTTTCGCGCTCGCTGGAGCGCAATGCGGAGTTGCAGCTGGCCTTGTCGAAACACGATTTCGCGCCGGGCGAGGACATCGAGGTGGCGATCCGCGCGCCGTACGCGGGCTCCGGCCTGATCACGATCGAGCGCGACAAGGTTTACGCGCAGGCGTGGTTCCACAGCGCCACGACCGGTTCGGTGCAGAAGATCAAGGTGCCGGCGGATTTCGAAGGCAACGGTTACGTCAACGTGCAGTTCGTGCGCGATCCGGCCTCGGATGAAATCTTCATGAGCCCGCTGTCGTACGGCGTGGTGCCGTTCTCGGTCAACCGCGATGCGCGCCGCGATGCGTTCAGCGTGTCGGCGCCGGCGCTGGTCAAGCCGGGCGACACCTTGAAGATGAAGGTGAGCGCAGCGCAGCCGTCGCGCGTGGTGGTGTTCGCGGTCGACGAAGGCATCCTGCAGGTCGCGCGCTACAAGCTCGGCGATCCGCTCGACTTCTTCTTCCGCAAGCGCATGCTCGAAGTGCGC
>Ga0105238_10006764_pt1 | contig 11456 bp, 10 predicted proteins | sample KBSC34metaG_FD_81526 | JGI IMG/M metagenome (GOLD analysis project Ga0105238, IMG submission 81526) | Corn rhizosphere microbial communities from Kellogg Biological Station, Michigan, USA - KBS C3-4 metaG | ecosystem: Host-associated > Plants > Roots > Rhizosphere > Soil | place: Michigan, USA...
GCCTGCGCCGTGCTGTCGGTGTTCATCCGCGAGCCGGAATTCCAGGGCCAGACCAAGGACAAGCTTTCAAGTCCCGACGCTCAGCGCCTGGTCGAAACCGTGGTGCGCGATCATTTCGATCATTGGCTGGCGGAAAGTCCCGCCGAGGCCGACAAGCTGCTGGATTTCGTGATCGACCAGGCCGAGGACCGCCTGAGAAAGCGGCAGGAAAAGGAAGTCTCGCGCAAGGCCGCCACCCGCAAGCTGCGCCTGCCCGGCAAGCTGGCCGATTGCACCCGCGATGCGGCCGAAGGCACCGAGATTTTTCTGGTCGAAGGCGATTCCGCCGGCGGCAGCGCCAAGCAAGCGCGCGACCGCGCCACCCAGGCGATCCTGCCCTTGCGCGGCAAAATCCTCAATGTGGCCAGCGCGGGCGCGGGCAAGCTGCAACAGAACCAGGAGCTTTCCGATCTGGTGCAGGCGCTGGGCTGCGGCACCGGCGTCAAATATCGCGAAGACGATCTGCGCTACGAAAAAATCATCGTGATGACGGACGCCGATGTCGATGGCGCCCATATCGCGTCCCTGCTGCTGACCTTTTTCTATCGCGAGATGCCGCAACTGATCACGGGCGGCCATCTTTATCTCGCCATGCCGCCGCTCTATCGCCTGGCCCAGGGCGCCAAGACCATTTACGCCCGCGATGACGCCGATCGCGAGCGCCTGCTCAAAAGCGAATTCCGCGCCAACGCCAAAGTGGAGATTTCCCGCTTCAAGGGCCTGGGCGAAATGATGCCGCAGCAATTGAAGGAAACCACCATGCGGCCCGGCAACCGCACCCTCATCCAGGTGCAGGTCGCGGACGGCGAGGAAGCCGATGACATGGTGGAACGGCTGATGGGCAAGAAAGCCGAGCTGCGCTTCCAGTTCATCCAGGAAAATGCCGCTTTCGCCACCAGCGTGGATGTCTAATCGATCCGCAACTTGGTGGTGAGCTCGGTGGCGTCGCCCAGCTGCGATGGGGTGCCCAGCGGCCCGCGCGCCTTCAGCAGCGCTTCGCCGCCCGGCGGCAGGCCATAGCGCAATTCGGTTAATTGCAAGGTGAAGGGTTTCTGTCGCGTTTGCGTGAACGTCACGACGGCGTTCCGGCAACCGGGTGACGCGCAATTGATCAGCAAGGGTCGCGCCGAATTGCCGACCGGGATGACGTTTGCGTCCAGCGCGATCCGCGACAGGCCGGCGTCGGCAGGCACGGTGACGGTCATGGCATCGGCGGCCTGCGATCCGCGCAACGTCACGACGATGTCGGCGCCATTGCGGGAAATGTCGGCCGCCGGCAGCGGAAGCCGCGGCGGCCCCGCATCGGCGACATACGCTTTGCGGCCAGCGTTCCCGGCCACGCTTTCCGGGGTCCGCGAAAATGATGCCGCGGCGCGCATATCTTCCGGCAGGCGGCGCACCGGATCCACCGCCCAGACGGCGCGGCCGTCCGCTTCGACATAGCGGAGGTTCAGCCTCTGCGGATGCATCGCATCGAAAGGCGGCACGAATCCGGCCGCGATCATGGCAATCAAACTCAGTGCGCCGCAGACAAGGGCCTGCCCGCGGCTGGCGCGAAGCAAAGGCAATATCGTGAGCAATCCCATCGCCGCCGGCACGGTGAAAAGCGGCGTCACGCCAAGTCCCATCAGAGGCTCGGCCTCCGCCGTCAACTGTATCCAGACCAGCAGCGACGCCAGGGCGGGCGCCCATCCGATGCCGAACGGCAGCGTCACCGCCGCGACCAATGCCGGAAAAAGGAAATAGGGGCTGAGGCCCGGCAGGAACCATGCTGCCGCGACCGCAAACAAGCCGAACCACAGCCAGCTTGCCGTGAGGGTGGCGCGGCGTGCCGCCAGAAGCGCCAAGGTCCAGACACCGAAGGCAAGCGCAAGGCGCAGCGCCAAAGGCTGCGCATAGGAAGGATCCGCATGCCCGGAAATCAATCCCGCCAGCGCTTTCAACCCAAAACCCAGCGCGACCGCACCGACCAGGAAAACCGGCGGCATCAGCAATCCCGCGCCGGTGGGCGCAAGCCGCGAGCCCACCAGCGCGATGACCGCCAACGCCAGCAAGGAAAGCGGCAGCGCCCAATGCGCATCCAGACGCGGCAACCAGGCGCCCATCACATCCAGATAGATCGCATTGCCGCTTTTCAGGGTGCCGAAATCCTGCGCCGCCAGGGCGCGCGTCAAAGCCAGCACGGCATCGCCGCTGCTTTGCAGGCTGCGCGGATCCAGATTGGCAACCGTGTCCAGCGCGGTGTGGTAATGGGCGACATCGCCCAGAAAGGCGAAATTATATCCCGCGATGCCGGCACCCAGGAACGGCGTCAAGTCGGTATCGTTGGGCAGAAATTTGTAGATCTCGCCATACAGGGAGCTGGTGGCGGCGCGCGGTACGTGGCGCGCATACAAATCGACCAGCGCCGCATCGCCGGGGCTGGTCTGAAACAAAAGGCTTTGGCCTTTGGAGCCGCGCGCTTCGACATTGATGACAATCCCCGCGCGGTCCCGCCAACGCGCATCCCCGACAAAGGCGGCCGCGCCCAGCAATCCGGCCTCTTCGCCGTCGGTAAAAAGCGCGATCACGGGATGACGCGATTTGAGCGGCGCCGCTTTCAGCGCCCGGATGATTTCCAGCACGGTTGCAACGCCGGAACTGTCATCGCCCGCGCCCGGGCCCGCGGGAACCGAATCCAGGTGCGCCATGAGGATGACGGCCTTGCCGCTGCCCGGATTCACGTCGGCAATCAGATCCGTGATGTCGGCACAGGTGACGGCGGACCAGCGCGGCTCGCTGAAACATTGGCGTGTTTGCAGTACGTCCACCGGAACCGACAATGTTTCCAGTTCCCGGCGCACGCGCGCATGGATCGCCGCGTTTTCCGTGGAACCGACGGGATGTGGACGTGCCGATGCCTGGATGCGATTCAGCACCGCCTGGGCGCGGGCGGCGGAAAACTGGCCCGCTGCCATGTCCGGGCCGCGCGGCTCGGGCCCGTTCTGGACATGGGCGGCCCAAAGCCAGATCGCGACCGCCGCCAAGGCCCAGATCCAGTTGCGCGCGCGAGTCATGGCACCTTCCCCGCCGGAAGGCTGACGCCAAGCGCCGCCCCTTGCAACCGGAACAGTTTGTCCGGCGCCTGCGTTCTTTTTGGGCAGTCGAGGAGGTGAAGCCCTTACCGGGTCCTATCATATTCACCTTCGGCCGGGCCCGGCGCTTCCCCTCCGCCGGGCGTCGGCTCGCGGGATAACCCCTCCGGGTTTATTGACTTTCCAAAGTTTCTTCCTATTTTGCGGTGCATCAGAGCGGGCGGCCAATCCGGGCGGCCAGGCTTGGGCGCGGTGGACGCGCCCCTTATCAGGAGCGTGCTACGACCCAAGTGACGATTTCCGGCGCGGAAGCCGGAACAGATGAAGCTGCAACCACATCTTCGTCGCCTACCCCCTCTTCCCCGGTTTCAGCCGGCTTCGAAGGCCTGGGGCTTTCCCCTGATATTCTCAAGGCGGTGGCCGATACCGGCTACACCTCGCCTACGCCCATTCAGGCGCAAGGCATTCCGATCGTGCTGGAACGGCGCGACCTGATCGGCATCGCCCAGACCGGCACCGGCAAAACCGCCAGCTTCACCCTACCCATGATCGAAATGCTGGCGCGGGGCCGTTCCAAGGCCCGCATGCCGCGCGCGCTGGTGCTGGAGCCCACCCGCGAACTGGCCGACCAGGTCGCGGAAAGTTTCAACCGCTACAGCAAATATTCCAAGCTCAGCCATGCGCTTTTGATCGGCGGCGTCTCGATGGACGAGCAGGTCAAGAAACTGGACCGGGGCGTCGATGTGCTGATCGCCACACCGGGTCGCCTGCTGGACCATTTCGAGCGGGGGCGGCTGATGCTGTCGCAGACCAACATCCTGGTGATCGACGAAGCCGATCGCATGCTGGACATGGGCTTCATCCCGGATGTGGAACGCATCTGCAAATTGCTGCCCTTCACCCGCCAGACGCTGTTCTATTCGGCGACCATGCCGCCGGAGATTCAGCGCCTCACCGATCAGTTCCTGCACAATCCGGCCCGGGTCGAGGTTGCCCGTCCCGCCACCACCGCCACCAACATCACCCAGGAGCTGGTGGAAATTCCCGCCAACGACTGGGCCAAGCGCGAAGCCTTGCGCCGCCTGATCCGCGAAGCCGAGCCGACCCTGAACAACGCCATCGTCTTCTGTAACCGCAAGCGCGATGTCGATGTCGTCGCCAAGTCGCTGGTCAAGCACGGGTTCGACGCGGCGCCGATTCATGGCGATCTCGACCAGTCCCTTCGCACCAGGACGCTGGAACGCTTCCGGGCCGGCGAACTCAAGATCCTGGTGGCCAGCGACGTGGCCGCGCGCGGGTTGGACGTGCCTGCCGTCAGCCATGTCTTCAATTTCGACGTGCCGATCCATGCCGACGATTATGTCCATCGCATCGGCCGCACCGGCCGCGCCGGACGCAGCGGACAGGCCTATATGCTGACCACCCCGCGCGACTCCAAATATGTGGAGTTCATCGAAAAGCTCACCGGCAACAAGCTGCCGCGCCGGCAGATGACCGACATCGAAGTGCGCGAGGACCGCGGCCCACGTCGCGACGACAGGCGCGGCGGCCGGGATCGCGGCCGCGGCGGCAAGCAGCATCGCGACCGGCGCCCGCCGGATGGCAAATTCCATGAGCATGTCGCGGCCACCGAGCCGGTTCGCGAAGCACCGGTGGAAGCGAGCCTACCCACGCCCGCTATTCTGGATGCACCCCGTCCCGAACGGTCCCATGGGCAGAAGTCGCATGGCCAGCGGCCGCACGGCGAAAAGAAAGCCGCTCACAAGCCGCAAGCGAACCGGCCGGCGGAAAAGGAGCCGGTGGATCACAGCCAGCTTCCCGCCTTCCTCTTCCGCAAAGTGCCATTGGCAAAACGCGAACCCCAGTAATAGCGCTCCGGCAGCTTCGAACCCTTGGAAAAGGGGGAAAAAGCGCCTCCCGCCGGGGGGATTGGTTTAACCGTTTCTTACAGACCCCGCGGTCAAACTCCCCCCATGCCCCAAGGCTGCAAATGGGGTGGGGGAAGTTGTGTTGAAACCCGACCGTGAACAATCACTCGCCCAGACCGCACTCGACCTGATGGGCGAATGCGGGGTCGCGCCCACGCCCGATAATTTCGAAATATTCTACGCCCATGCCAGCGGCGAGATTTCAGCTGTCAGCCACACCATCGGCGAAATGCGGGCGGCCAAGAAAATATTCACGCCCGAAATCCTGCGCACGTTGCGCGCCCAGACCAAAGCCGCCACCACCATGGAACAGGTGGGCGAAGGGATGAATTCGGTGATCGCCGGCGTGATGGGCCGCTTGAATGATGCGGGCCGCGACGCCGGCCGCTACAGCAGCAAGCTGTTCGCCGCCACCGGCGAATTGGACGCCGACCAGTCTCCGGACGATCTGCGCAAGCTGGTGAACAGCCTGCTCGCCGCCACGCGGGAAATGGAAAACCGCACCAGCAGCCTGGAGAAGGAGCTGCAGAAATCCTCCGACCAGGTCAACGATTTGCGCAGCAAGCTGGAGGATGTGCACAAGGAAGCGCTCACCGATCCGCTCACCGGCATCTCGAATCGCAAGGCGTTCGACAATGCGCTGGCAGCCGCCGAAGCCGCGGTGATCGAAAGCGACGACCCGGTTTCGGTGATCCTGTGCGACATCGATCACTTCAAGAAATTCAACGACAATTGGGGCCATCAGACCGGCGACCAGGTTCTCAGGCTGGTGGCGAGCTGCCTTTCGGAAAATGTCAAAGGCCGCGACACGGCGGCGCGCTATGGCGGCGAGGAATTCGGCGTGGTGCTGCGCGGAACCGCGTTGCGCGATGCCGTGCGGATCGCCGAGCAGATTCGTCATGCGGTGGAAGCCCGCAGGCTGGTGAAAAAATCCACCGGCGATGTCCTGGGCACCATCACCATTTCCATCGGCGTCGCCCAGTTCGCGCCCCAGGAAAAAGCCGAAACGGCCGTGCGCCGGGCCGATGCCTGTCTCTATGGCGCCAAGCAGAATGGCCGCAACCTGGTGATCTCCGAAAAAGATCCCCGCATGGCCCTTCTTTCCACCAACGCCGCTTAGTGTATCCTTTCACGGTCTGAGAGAGCCGTGCCCCGGCTTCCTTCCCCCGTGCGTGCGCAGCACGCTGACGGGGGAAGATGTCCGCTGGCGGGCTCGCCCGCGTGGCGGACAGATGGGGTTAAAATAATGCGTACGGATTTTGATCGGTGTTATGTGACGACGCAAAACGGCGTTGCGGTTCTGACGTTGAACGATCCGCAGACCGTCAATGCGGCGTCGCTACGGATGATGCAGGGTTGCCTCAAGGCAATGGATGCGATCGAAGCCGATCCGGAATTGCGCGCCCTTGTCTTGACAGGAGAAGGCCGGGGATTCTGTTCCGGCGCGAATCTGGCGGAGCCTCCACCAGAAGGCGCCGATCTGGGCGACATGCTGGAACGTACCTATCATCCCTTTCTGCGGCGGCTGCACGATACCCGGCTTTCCATCGTCACCGCCGTGAACGGCCCGGCCGCCGGGGTCGGCATGAGTTTGGCCTTGATGGGCGATCTGGTGATCGCGGCGCGGTCGGCATTTTTCGCGCTGGGCTTTACCCGGATCGGGCTGGTGCCCGACGGGGGCGCAACCTGGCTTCTGCCACGCCTGCTGGGCCTGGCGCGGGCCCGCGAATTGGCGCTCCTGGGAGAACGCCTGCCGGCCGAGAAGGCCGAGGCCTGGGGCCTGATCCACAAGGCTGTGGATGATGAAAACCTGCGCGACGAAGCGCTGACGCTGGCGCTGCGCCTGACGCGGGGCCCGAAGGCCCTGGCGATGACCCGCAAGCTATTCTGGGAAAGCAGCGACCATTCCTTTGAAGAACAGCTGAAACTGGAGCAGACGGCCCAGCGCGCCGCCGGAAACACCGGCGATTTTCGCGAAGGCCTGGCGGCTTTTTTCGAGAAACGCGACCCGCAATTCCGCGGAGAATAGAGGCCGCTAGCGCGCCCGTTTTTTCGCCGGCTCTACTTTCGGGTCGCGGCGCTTTTTTTTCGCGGTGGGTGATCGCAGCGCTACCGCAAAGGCGGCGCGGGCCCATTCCGCCAATTCGTCCGGATCATCATAAAGCCGGTCCGGCAGCTCATAGTAAGAAGTGAGGATGCCTTCCGCATTCTTGAATTTGTAAAAGAGCGGCCGGGCGCCTTCGGCAATGAAGGCCTGGCGGCTTTCTTCACTGGTTTTGAAATAGAGCCGTTCCTCTTGGACGATTCCGAACATCAGTCCATCACGGAACAGGCCTTCGGCACCGAACATGCGGCGCACCACGATCCTGCCGAAGGGCGCGAACAGATCGTTGAAACGATCCGGATCGCCTTTTGCGGCCATCAATCGACCTTGGCCGGAGTGATGGAAACCGACTCGCCGCAGCCGCAGGCGGCGGTTTCGTTGGGATTGCGGAAGGTAAAGCGCGAACCCAGTTTGGTGATTTCGAAATCCATTTCGGTTCCGATCAGGAACATGATGGCCTTGGGCTCGATGAAGATCTTCACACCCTGGTCTTCCAGCACTTCGTCCAAGGGGCCGGTCTCTTCGGCATAATTCATGGTGTAGCTCATGCCGGCGCAGCCGCCATTGGTGACGCCCACCCGCACGCCCAGATATTTGCCGTTCGCATCCGCCATGATCTGGCGCAGGCGGCTCGCCGCCGCTTCGGTCAGGCGCACCGGCTTGGGGCGCTCTCTTCTGGGACGGGCGACTTGCGAATTTTCCATGGGCGTTTCCATCAGAACATATTCAGTTCGAGCTTGGCTTCTTCGCTCATGCGCTCGGGTGTCCAGGGCGGGTCGAAGGTCATATTGACTGTGACCTGACCGATGCCCTCCACCTTCTCCAGTGCCGCCTTGACGTTGCCGGGCATTTCGCCCGCCACCGGGCAATTGGGCGCGGTGAGCGTCATGTCCACCACAACATCCTTGTTGTCGGCCACATCCACTTTATAGATGAGGCCAAGCTCATAGATATCGACAGGAATTTCCGGGTCGTAGACCGTCTTGAGCGCGATCACCAGCTTGGAGGTCAATTCGTCCAACTCCTGTGGGGTAAGCGCGGATTGCACGGCCAGCTCGCTCATGCAGCGCTCTCGTCGGTTGCGCCCTCGTCCACGGCGTTCTTGCCCTCTTCAACTGCATTTCTGAAAGTATGCCAGGCCAGGGTGGCGCATTTCACCCGCATGGGAAATTCCGACAGGCCCGACATCACATCCAGATATTCCCGGTCGTCCGGCGAAAGATCGTGCGCATCTTCCCCCTTCACCAGATGCAGGAACCCGTCCATCAACTTTTGCGCTTCGGCCTGGGTACGGCCGGCCAGCATCTCGGTCATCATCGAGGCCGAGGCCTGGCTGATGGCGCATCCCTTGCCCTGAAATTTGATGTCGGCGACGCGGCCGTCTGCATCCAGCGCCAGCATGATGGTGACGCGATCGCCGCAAAGGGGGTTATACCCATCGGCCTTATGGGTGGCGTTATCCAAGGCGCCGAAATGGCGCGGATGACGCGAATGGTCGAGGATCACTTCCTGGTATAGCTCGCGAAGCGATTGGTCCATGACTAACCCAAAATCTCCCGCGCCTTGCTCAGACCCGCCACCAGTGCATCCGCATCGGCGCGGGTGTTGTACAGCCCGAAACTGGCCCGGCTGGTCGAAGCGACGCCGAACCGTTCCATTAAGGGCTGGGCGCAGTGATGCCCGGCCCGCACCGCCACACCCTCACGATCCAATATGGTGGCGAGGTCATGGGCATGCATCCCCTCGGCCTCAAAAGAAATGATCGCGCCCTTGCCCGGAGCATCGCCGATCACGCGCAACCAGTTGAAGTCGCGCAGCCTTTCGCGGGCATAGGTCAAAAGGTCGTGCTCATGGGCTTTGACCGCCGCCCGGTCCAGCGCCATCAGATAGTCCATCGCCACGGCCAGCCCCACGGATTCGATGATCGGCGGAGTTCCCGCCTCGAACCGTGCCGGTGGGTCGGCATAGGTGACGATGTCCTGGGACACTTCCCGGATCATTTCGCCGCCGCCGTTGAAAGGCCGCATCGCCTTCAAATGCGTGCGCTTGGCATAGAGCGCACCGATGCCGGTCGGGCCGTAAATCTTGTGGCCGGTCAGGGCGTAGAAATCGATATCCAGCGCCTGCACATCAATGATCTCATGAACCGCGCCCTGGCAGCCATCGGCCAGTACCGGAACATTCTTGGCGTGCGCCCGGGCGACGATTTCCCGAAGCGGGGTGACAGTTCCCAGCACATTCGACATGTGGGTGATGGCCACCAGTCGGGTCTTGGGGCCAATGGCGGCGTCCAACGCCTCGATATCCAGGCTGCCGTCATCGCGCACGTCCACCCATTTGAGCACCGCGCCTTGGCGCTCGCGCAGGAAATGCCAAGGGACGATGTTGGAGTGGTGCTCCATCACCGACAGCACGATTTCGTCACCGGGCTGGATGCGCGGCGCTAGAAAACCGTAGGAAACCAGGTTGATGGCTTCCGTGCCGCCCTTGGTAAAGACGATCTCGTCTTCGCGGGCCGCATGCAGGAATTTCTGCACGGTGCGCCGGGCCGCTTCATAGGCGTCGGTGGCGGCAGCGGACAGATAATGCACGCCGCGATGGACATTGGCGTAATCGGTTTCGGCAAAACGTGTCATCGCATCCAGCACCTGACGCGGCTTCTGGGCCGAAGCGCCGCTGTCGAGGTAGACCAGGGGCTTTCCATAAACCTGCCGCGACAGGATGGGAAAATCGGCGCGGACCTTTTCCACGTCGAATGCTGGCGTGATCTTGGCAGCCGCGGTCATGCCGACACCCGGTTCAAGGCGGCGCTCACCGCGCCGCGCACCGATTCCCGAAGATCGATGTTGGCGATACCGGTCAGCGCATCTTCCAGAAAGGCGTGGATCAACAGATGTCGCGCCTGTTGTTCTGGAATGCCCCGGGCGCGCAGGTAGAACAGCGAATCCGCGTCCAGGTCACCCACCGCGGCGCCATGGGCGCATTTGACATCGTCGGCGAAGATTTCCAGTTCGGGTTTCAGGTCGGCCTCGGCACGGCCATCCAGCAGCAAGGCCTTGGCGGTCTGGCGGCTGTCGGAGCCGTTGGCGCCATGCGCAACGATAACCTTGCCCTGATACACGGCCTGTGCCTTGCCGCTCACGACTTTCTTGAAAAGCTGCGTGCTCTGGGTGCGGCCCACCGCGTGGGAGACTTGCGTCGTGACATCGGCATGGCGATCCGACAGAACACTCACGCCGGACAAATGCGCCTCGGCCCCTTCGCCATCCAAAGTGATCGCAAGTTCGGTTCGGGACAGTTTGGCGCCGAAATTGGCGAAATGCCCCCGATAGACGGCATCGCGCGCCAGGGTCAGCGAAATTTCCTCCACCTGGACCGCGTCCGAAACCGGCGCAACGCGGACATGATCCAGCCGGGCATTGGGGCCCAGCACGATTTCAAATCCGGCATTGCGGGTATGCTCCGCGTCGGAATCTTCCGACAAGGTCGCCGCCGCGCCTTCTTCCAGCACCAGGAGAGCCCGCACATGCCCTCCCCCGGAAAAAGCGAGGGACAGGACATCGTCGATGATCTTGCCCTTGGGAACGCGCAGCGCGATCCCGCCCCGGGCCTTGGCCAGCGATACGGCGCTGACGGAGTTTCCACCCAACTTGCCGTAATGCGCCTTCACCCAATCGGGCGGGTTGGGTTCGTCCAGATCGAAGATCTCTATCCCGGCCGGAAGTTTGCCAACCGATACCCGCGCGGAGGCTTCGCCGAATCCGGCGTCTCCCAAGGCGCGCGCCAGGTCGGAATATTTCCATTCCTCGACCCGGCGCGTGGGAAGAGCGAGCGCCGTCATGCCGCATCCTTCACGATCTGCTCATAGCCCTTGGCTTCCAGTTCCAGGGCCAGTTCCTTGCCGCCCTCGGCCACGATCCGGCCCTTGGCCAGGACATGGATGCGGTCGGGCACGATGTAATCCAACAGACGCTGATAATGGGTGATCACCAGCATGGCGCGCTCCGGCGCACGCAGGCTGTTGACGCCTTCCGCCACCAGCCGCAGCGCATCGATGTCGAGGCCGGAATCGGTTTCGTCCAGAATTGCCAGCTTGGGCTCGAACAGCGCCATCTGGAGAATTTCCAGCCGCTTCTTTTCACCGCCGGAAAAGCCCACATTCAGGGCCCGCTTCAGCATTTCTTCGGAAACATTGAGAGCGGCGGCTTTCTTGCGCACCGTCTTCAAGACGCCGATGGCGTCCATCTCGGATTCGCCGCGGCTGCGGCGCTGGGCGTTGAGGGCGCTTTTCAGGAACATCATGGTGGTGAC
>Ga0105238_10006765_pt1 | contig 11455 bp, 11 predicted proteins | sample KBSC34metaG_FD_81526 | JGI IMG/M metagenome (GOLD analysis project Ga0105238, IMG submission 81526) | Corn rhizosphere microbial communities from Kellogg Biological Station, Michigan, USA - KBS C3-4 metaG | ecosystem: Host-associated > Plants > Roots > Rhizosphere > Soil | place: Michigan, USA...
ATCATCTTCGGGGTGGTGCTGCCGCTGGTTTCGTACACCGTTTACGCAGAGCGACGAGTTTCGGCGCTAATCCAGGATCGACTGGGACCGAATCGCACCGGGTTTCCGCTGACGCTGCTGGGCGTCGAGCGGCTGGCGTCGCTGCTCGAATCCGGCGCGTTCTTCGAGGACGTTCGTGGCTGCGACGACGCACGTCGCTGCAGACCTTCAGGTCTGCCTTCTTACAGCGCGACGACGCTGGCGGAAGCCGATCACACGGCGCGCTTCGTGGCCGGCTGTTATGCCGGCTTCCCGCGATTCGACGCGTTCGTGCAGTACTCGATGTTCTACTTCGCCGCGGCGAGCTACGCCGAAATGGCGCTCCGCGTCGCGCCCGAGCGCGCCGCGGCGGGCTTCCTGCGGGCGCAGGATCCCGTCTTTGCCGCCGCGATGTCCGCGCTCTCGCCAGCGACGTGGAACCACGAGTCAGGCCACTACGCATCGGCCGTCGCCCGTGCCGTCGATGCGATCAACATCGCCGGCTTGTGTGATGGCCGGAAGCAGAACTGGTACGGCGCGGATGCGGCCGATGCGATCGAGGGAGCTCAGAAGCTAGGAGTGCCGCCGCGTGACGTCGCGGCGGCACTCACGGCCCTTGGGTTTAGCTGAAGCCGGAAGCCTGAAACCGGGCCTCGAGGTGACGCGTTAACGCGCCACCTCGTAGACGGTGCCGGCGCCGCCGCCGATCGCCGCACCAATCAGCGCGCCCTTGCGGCCGCCGATGAGCGCGCCCAGCCCGGCGCCCGCGCCGCTCGATCCGCCGATCACCAGCGCGCGCTTCTGCCACGTGCGCGCCGGCTTGCGCTCACGAACCGCGTGAGTGCTGCGCGCAGCAATCGGCGCGTCGCTCTGCGCGACCGCCGGACGCGCAGCTGGCGTGGCGAGTTGACTCGCCGCGGGCACGCGCGTGTACAGCGCGTCCTGATAGACGATGCGCTCGGGAGCCGTCACCGGGGTCACCGCTGCGGCGTTCGCGTCGAACGGTTGCGCGACGGGTGTGCCGCACGCCGTCGCGCCCACCGCCGCCATGAGAGAGCCGATGAGAATCCACCCACGCATGGTCGTTTGCCTCCTGGGCCTGAGGAAGATCAACGGCCATGCCACGTGGTGAGCGGCGTCAACCTGCTGATTTCATGGAGGAAACGAAAAGCCGGACGCCGAGTGTCCGGACTGGATGTCAGCCGTTGGTCCAGGAGCAGGGCGGTCTGAAGCCCTCTACATCACACCGGCTCGATCACGATGCGTGAGCGAGCGCCCGGGCTCGCTCGCGGACGAGCGCCATCATGCTCGACGCGGCGGGCGTGAGATAGCGACCAGGCAGCGTGATCAAGCCGAACGACAGCGTGAGTGCCGGCTCGCTGAGCGCGGTGGCTTCGAACTCTTTCCACGGCTTCGGCGGCAGCACGCCCTCCGGCACGACGGCGATGCCGACTCCCGCCCGCACGTGGCCGAGGATGCTCATCAACCGCTCGACCGTGACGCCGTAGCGCAGCGAGATGCCGGCATTCGACGCCGCCCCATCCATGAGCCGCCGGAGCATCGTGTCGACCGGCCCGGAGATCAGAATCTCCTCGCGCAGATCGTCGAGGCGCACCTTGCCCTTCTTCTTCGTCGCGAAGGGATGCGTGGTCGGATAGACGGCGTAGAGCGGCTCCCTCAGGAGCAGCTCGCTCGACAGGGTGTCCGGGAGTGAGTCGATAGGGCCGATGCCGAAGTCGGACAGCCCGCTCCGCACGTCTTCGACGATCTCAGTCTGTCGCCCCTCGCGGATCCGGACCTCGATCGCCGGCCGGCTTTCGCGGAATTTGCGCACGAGCTGGGGGAGCTCGTTGCCGGCGAAGGCCGAGTGCGTGGAGATGGTGATGCGGCCGCGCTGTTCTTTGGGCACTTCACTGAGGCCACGCGCCGTGACCTCCAGGTCGCCGAGAATCCGCTCGGCCGCGGTAACCAATTCGCGGCCGGCCGCCGTAATTTCAACTCGGCGTGTATTGCGGAAGAACAGTGTGACGCCTAGAACGCGCTCGAGACGCTTCACCGTGCGCGTGAGCGCCGGCTGGGACGTCTTCAAATACGCGGCGGCGGCCACGAAGCTGCCGTATTCCGAGAGCGCTATTACCGTCAGCAGCTCGCGGGCCCTGATGTCTGGAATGTCGAATGGACGCATGCGCAGTTATGCCGAGGGCGGAATTGTACTTCGTATCCACAACGCTTCGGCATTTCTGGGGGTTGAAAAGCACCAGTGGCTAGAGCGATGATTCGATGCTTTTTTCGTCGGTTTTACGGGCCTGATCCATCCGAAGTCTAGGGCTGGCTCTGGCACTCAATGCGGGGAACGAGGGACAAATGACAAAAATTTGCGCGCTTCCAGTCGCCGCTGTGGCGCTGGCGGCGCTGGTCAGTGCCACGCCGGCCCGTGCGCAGGCCGACATGGATGGCACCTGGCAGCCGCGGTACCACGAGGATCAGCCCGAACGTATTCCGGGGCCAGAGCTCAAGGACTACCTCGGCCTTCCCATCAACGACGCCGCGCGCCAGTTCGCTGACAGCTGGGATCCCGGGCGCATCGCGCTCCCCGAGGAGCAGTGCCGCGTTCACGTGTCGCCGTATATCTACCGCGGCCCGACCAACCTCCGCATCTGGGAGGACAAGCAGCCGAAGACGCAGGACGTGGTGGCGATCAAGCACTACCACTCGACGTACGAGCAGACCCGGACCATCTACATGGACGGCCGTCCGCACCCCGGGCCGAACGCCGCCCATACGTGGATGGGCTTCTCGACCGGCCGCTGGGACGGTGACATGCTGATCATCGAGACGACCCACCTCAAGCAGGGCTGGGTGCGTCGCAACGGCCTTCCGATGAGCGACCAGGCACACATGACCGAGTACTGGGTGCGCAACGGAGACCTGCTGACGCAGATCGTGATGCTCTTCGACCCGGTCTATCTCACCGAGCCGCTGGTGAAGAGCACCGAATTCGTGCGGAGCCCGCGCGAGCTGCCGGCGCAGACGTGGCTGTGGGTGTGCGACCCGGTGGTGGAAATCGCGACGCGCGACGAAGGCGCGGTGCCGGCGTACCTGCCGGGCGAGCACCCGTTCGAAAACGAGTTCGACCAGCGTCACGGAATTCCCCACATCGCGACGCGCGGCGGGGCCGCGACGATGTATCCGGAGTTCCAGGACGTGGTGAAACAGGCGCCGAAACCGGCGCCCCTGCCGCCGCCCGCCCGCGGTGCGACCAGGGTCACGGGACCGGGCCAGCAGCAGCAGGGACGCTAACAGCATGCTCACGAATCACGCTCTCGATGAAGTTGACATTTCGCCCCGCCGCCGGCGGGGCAAGAAGACGCTGGTAATGGTGGTGGCTGCCGTCGTCACTGGCGGCGCGCTGGCGGTGGCGGGACGCGCCGTGGCGCAGCAGCAGCAGAACTTCGACAACGTCCAGATCGACACCGTGAAGGTGCGCGACAACGTTTACATGCTCGTCGGTGCCGGCGGCAACACGACGGTGTTCACCGGCGACGAAGGCATCATGGTCGTCGACACCCAGTTCGCGCCGCTCAGCACCAAGATCCTTGCGGCGATTCGCGCCATCAGCCAGCAGCCGATCCGCTACGTGGTGGATACGCACATGCACGGCGACCACATCGGCGGCAACGAGAACATCTCGAAGGCGGGACGCACGCGCGCCGGCGGCAACGTCGTGGGTGATCTCGGCGCGGCGGCCACCAGCCAGGCGGCCATCATCGCGCACGAGAACGTGCTCACGCGCCTGAGCGCACCGCCGGCGGCGGGGCAGCAGCAGGTCGCGTTCGGCCTGTGGCCCACCGAGACCTACATCGGCAAGAAGCGCGAGTTCCTGTTCAACGGCGAGGCGGTCCAGATCATCCACCAGCCGAAGGCCCACACGGACGGCGACAGCGTGGTGTTCTTCCGCAAGAGCGACGTGCTCGCGACCGGCGACGTGTTCACGACGGTGATGTACCCCTTCATCGACGTGGCCAACGGCGGATCGATCACTGGTGAGATCGACGCACTGAACGCCGTGCTCGACATCACCGTGCCGAGCAACGTCAACGAGGGCGGCACGATGGTCATCCCCGGTCACGGGCGACTGTCGGACGAGCAGGACGTGATCGAGTATCGCGACATGGCCACGATCGTCCGCGACCGCATCAAGGAGTACGTCAAGCGCGGCATGACGCTCGATCAGGTGAAGGCCAAGAAGCCGACGCTCGACTTTGATCCGCGCTACGGCACGGACACCGGCTTCTGGACCACGAGCATGTTCGTCGAGACGATCTACAAGGAGATGGTCGCTCTGAATCCGCCGGCAGCCGCTGCGCCTGCCCGTGGCAAGACACGGACGCAGAACCAGAAGGGGAGCGGAGAATGAGCGGGCGTGTGGGATCTCTTTTTCGCTCGGTGCTTGCCGTTACTGTTTGTGCGCTGACGTTCACGGTCATCCTCCCGCTCCAGGCGCAGCAGGCCAATCCAAATGTCGCCGACCAGCAGGGGCCGCAGACGCCGGGCGCGCAAGGCCAGCGTGGCGGTGGCGGTGGCCGCGGCGGCCGCGGTGGTCCAGCCGGACCCATTGGTCCCGCGCGTCAGACAGCACCGGTCGATCTGACCGGCAACTGGGTGTCGGTCGTCACCGAAGACTGGCAGTGGCGGATGATGACGCCCAAGAAAGGCGACTACGCGAGCGTGCCGCTGACGCCCGCGGGCCGCGCCGAAGCCGACAAGTGGACCGAGGCGAACGACGGCCAGTGCCAGGCGTACGGCGTGGGCGGCATCATGCGCATGCCCGGCCGTCTGCGTATCAGCTGGCAGGACGACAACACGCTGAAGATCGAAACGGACGCTGGTGAGCAAACTCGCTTGCTGCGGTTTGCGCCTGTCGGCGCTCCCGGCGCGGCCCCCGCACCGGTCAGCGCGCAGCAGGGCGCGCCCACGCTGCAGGGTACGTCGGTGGCCGAGTGGCAGCGCTCGGGCGGCGGCTTCGATGCGTTCCTCGAACGGGGCGCCGGTGCCGGCGGCGCGCCGCGCCGTTGGGGATCGCTCAAGGTCGTCACCACGAACCACACCGCGGGATGGCTGCGGCGCAACGGCGTGCCCTATAGCCAGAACGCTGTCATCACCGAGTACTACACGCGCATCAGCAACCCCGAAGGCGGCGACTGGTTTGTCGTCACCACGGTCGTCGAAGATCCGCAGTATCTCGGTCAGCCGTTCTTAACGAGTTCGAACTTCAAGAAGGAAGCGGACGGCGCCAAGTTCAAGCCGTTCGCCTGCAAACCGGCTTAGACGTAGAGGCCGCCTTCAGGCGGCCCGACAAGGATCATCATGAAGCGACGCACCTTCATTTCCTCGACCGCCATCGTTGGCGCGGGGCTCGCGCTGCCGCGTCTCTCGTTCGGCGCCGTCACGCCAGGCGCGACGGTCGAAACCAGGGCCGGCAAGCTGCGCGGCTTCGTCGACAACGGCGTGCAGGTCTTCAAGGGCATTCCGTACGGCGCGTCCACCGCGGGCGCGAACCGCTTCATGCCGCCGCGCCCCGTGCAGCCGTGGACCGGTGTGCGCGACGCGTTCGAGTTGGGCGGACGCTCGCCGCAGATCCTCGGCGGCGAGCCGGCCGAGATGCTGCCCACCGATCCGCGCGAGCCGTTGAGCGAAGACTGCCTGGCGATCAATCTGTGGACGCCCAAGGCCGATCGCGGCAAGCGACCGGTGATGGTATGGCTGCACGGCGGCGGCTTCGCCAGCGGTTCGGGCGCCTACACGATCTATTCGGGTCGCGAGCTCGCGCGCAAGCACGACGCAGTCTCGATCTCGGTGAACCACCGCCTGAACATCTTCGGCTTCCTGTATCTGGCCGAGTTCGGCGGCAAGTGGGCCGAGGCGAGCAACGTCGGGATGCTCGACGTGGTGGCGGTGCTCGAGTGGGTGCGCGACAACGTCGCGAACTTCGGCGGGGATCCGAACAACGTGACGATCTTCGGGCAGTCGGGCGGCGCCGGCAAGGTGAGCACCCTGATGGCGATGCCGTCGGCGAAAGGCCTCTTCCACCGCGCCATCGCGCAGAGCGGTGCGGCGGTCACCTCGACGCAGAAGGCGCAGGCCGTCCGGACAACAGAGCAGGTGCTGCAGCGGCTGAAGATCTCGTCGAGCGAGCTCGACAAACTGCAGTCGGTGCCCATGCAGGAGCTGATCGCCGTGATGCGGCCGCCGGCCGGCGCGGCGCCAGGTCCCGGCGGGGGCGGGCTCAACTTCGGTCCCGTGGTGGACGGCAAGTCGCTGCCGGGGAACCCGTTCGACCCGACGGCGCCGGGCCAGTCGGCGAGTGTCCCGTTCCTGACCGGCACCACGGCCACCGAAATCACGTTCTTTGTGCCCGACGAGCGGCTGCAGCCGCTGGACGACGTGGCGTTCAGGGCGCGCGTGAAGGACACGCTCAAGGTCGATGACGCCGGCGCGGACCGGATGATCGCGCTCTATCGCAAGAACCAGCCGGGTCGCGACAACATCGATCTGATGCTGCGGCTCGAGACGGATGCGTCGTTCTTCCGCGGCGGCGTGGAAACGCAGGCCGAGCGCAAGGTGGCGCAGAAGAGCGCGCCGGTCTACGTGTATCGCTTCGAGTACTACTCGCCGGTGCGCGGTGGCCGTTTGAAGGCGATGCACTGCATGGAAATCCCGTTCGTCTTCGACAACCTCGAGGCGGGCGCGGTGTACACCGGCAACAGCCCCGCGGCGCAGAAGATTGCCGATCAGATGAGCGCGGCGTGGGTGGCGTTTGCGAAGAGCGGGAACCCGAACCACAAGGGGATGCCGAACTGGACGCCGTGGGATCCCGACAAACGCGCCACGATGGTGTTCGGCCCGACAGCTTCGACGCTGGTCAACGATCCCGGCAAGGACGAGCGGCTGGCGATCAACGCCGTCCGCGACGCGCAGCAGTCGCGCTCGAGCGCTTAATGTAGAGGGCGGTCTTCAGACCGCCCTTCCAAACGCATGCCCATGAAGACCTCGGCTGTGTGGGCGACTCTTCTTGCTGCCGTGTGCCTCAACACGCGCAGCGGCGTGGCCCAGACAGCGGGCGCCACGCCCGATGAACCCTCCGTAACCGTTCGCGGGCAGACGTACACGCCCCGGTCCATCCTCGCCCGCAACATGGGCAGCGACGAAGATCAGACGACGGCCTTCCCTCCTCACAAGGTCATCGGGAACATCTATTACGTAGGGACGAGGACGCTCAGTGCGTTCCTGATCACCACCCCTCAGGGGCACGTTCTGATCAACAGCACGTATGAGAAGAACGTGCGCACGATTGAGAAGTCGGTAACGCAACTCGGGTTCAAGTTCACCGACATCCGCATTCTGCTCGGGACCCACGCACACGGTGACCATCAGGAAGGCGATGCCCTGCTCAAGGAGTTGACCGGCGCGCAGGTCATGGCGATGCAGGAAGACGTGCCGGCGCTGCAGACGATGAAACCCGGTGGCAAGATGCATCCGATCGACCGCGTGCTGCACGACGGCGACACGGTCACGCTCGGCGGTGCAACGCTCGTCGCGCATCTGACTGCTGGCCACACCCGTGGCGCAACCACATGGACAATGACGGCGCTTGAAGGTGGCCGGTCTTTCAACGTAGTGTTCGCGTCGAGCTATCGCGCTCCGGCAACCATCACGCCCGAGATCGAAGCGGAGTTCAATCGGACGTTCACGTCCGTGCGCGCCTTGTCCTGTGACGTGCCCCTCGGCGATCACCCGGCGCAGTACAACATGACGAGCAAGTACGCTCGAGTCAGTGCTGGTGCTCCCAATCCATTTGTGGATGCTGCCGGCTGCTGGGGCGAGGCAGAAATTCAGGAAGCGATGCTTCGGGCGCAGATTCAGCTGCAGAAAGCCGTGCGCTGAACGCCGGTCTAACAGGCTGCTGAAAAAGTAAGAGCAGCGCGGATCGACACCGACAATTCCAGCGGCCGCTCCGCAAGATTCGCACGCTGACGGACGCGACCTTCGCGGAGCTGTCCCCCCAATTCGATCGCCTGTATTGCAGATCGGCCGCCCGTCGATTCCCCCCGAGCAGCTCCTCCGCGCGTTGCTGGTGCAGCCGCCCTACACGATTCGCCGTGAGCGGCTGCTGATGGAGGAGATCGACTACAGCATCCTGTTTCGATGGTTCGTCGGCTTGGGGCTCGACGAGCCGATCCGGCCGACGCCGGCTTGCTGTCGGACGAGCACTTCACGGTGGACGGAACCCAGCTCGAAGCGTGGGCGAGCCTCAAGAGCTTCACGCGGCGGGACACCGATCGGCGCGAGCCGCCCGACGCCCCGGGCCATCCCGACGTGAATTTCCGTGGCGAACGACGCTCGAATGCGACGCACGTGTCGACGACGGATCCGGATGCGCAGCTCTGTAGAAAAGCCGATGGCCAGAAGCGCGTCATGGCCTCATCGTGAATGCCTGGACGGCCGCCACGGGCACCGCCGAACGCGAGGCGGCCGAGATCATGCTGCTGGCCGGTCGTCGGCGCCCGCACACGATCGGCGCCGACAAGAATTACGACGTGGCAAGCTTCGTCGCAGCCATGCGCCCCACGGGCATCACGCCGCACCTCGCGCAGAAGCGCCAGTACACCGCGATCGACGCGCGCACCACCCGACATCCGAGCTATCAGCGCAGTCGACGCAAACGCAAACTCGTCGAGCAAGCCTTCGGCTGGATGAAGACCGTCGGCCTGATGCGCAAGCTTCGGCATCGCGGCGGCGAGCTCGTCGACTGGATGTTTACCTGCACCGCGACGGCATACAACCTGGTGCGCTTGCGCACCCTCGGCGCCGCCGGCCGATGATTGCGCAGGGACCCACGAGCGTGCACAACCGTCCAGGCCTAAAGCCCAGAGCCGTGAGCCTTGAGCCAGCAGGGCGTCCTGTGACTTTTTCAACGGCCTGCTAAAGACCGGCAGCCACGGCCCGCAACTCGTCGGGTGTCGCGCTCGGGAAGCCGAAGAATTCCAGATAGAGCGGGATCTGCTCGAAGAGCATGTCGGTGCCGGTCTGCACGCGGCAGCCACGCTCGCGGGCGGCGGCGACCAGCCGCGTCGTGCCGCGATTCATCACGACGTCGCCGACGAAGGTGCCGGGCGACAGGCGCAACACATCGACGGGCAGCGGATCGTCGTCGCGCGACCCCAACGGCGTCGCGTTGACGACGAGGTCTCGCCCGGCTGCGTCGCCATCATCGGTGCGCACGTCGACGCCGGCGAAGTACTGCGACAGCCGCTCGGCCAGCGCGCGCGCGGTCTCCGGCCGGGCGTCCTTCACCGCGAGTGAGGCCGCGCCGGCCGACGCCAGCGACGTGGCGATGGCCGCGCCCACACCGCCCGCACCGATCACGAGCGCCCGCGCTCCTTCCAGCCGGCAGCCGTGACGACGCGCCGCGCGCACGAAACCTTCCCCGTCGAACAGCTCGCCCTGTAGGCGGCCGTCCGGCAGTCGGCGCACCGCGTTGCACGACCCGGCGATCCGTACGGCCGCGGACGCGTCGTCGACGAGCGCGGCCGTCGTCACTTTGTGCGGCATCGTGATCAACGCGCCGCGGATGTTGGAGAGAGTGAAGACGGCCTTCAGGAATGGCGGGTAGTCCTCAGCGCGGCATCCCATCGGCACGACGACGGCGTCGATGCCCTGCTGCTCGAACCACGGGTTGTAGATCAGCGGCGACGTGAAGGCCTCGGTGGGGAAGCCGATGTGCGCGACGAGCGCGGTCGTCCCGCTGATCCTCATCGCGGGTTACCCAGCTCGGACAGCGGGACGTCGAACGTCTCGCGTGTGGTCCACGCGGCGATTGCGGCTACAACCGTCACCGCGAACGCGATCGCGCCGACGATGAGCGGGATGTTCGACGACCCGGGCGGCGCCACGGTCGCGAAGAGCGCTGGCAGGAGCGCCGTCACCGTGGTGCCGAGGTTTTGGGCGATCGCCATCGCGGTCACGCGCGTGCGGGCGGGGAAGAGCTCCGGATAGAAGCTCGGGAACACGGCGTTGTAGCCCTGGTACATCACGCCCCACATGACGATCGAGAGCACGATCGCCAGCGGCACGTTGTGGCGGTTGATCGCAAGCAGGTAGCCGAACGCGAGGAGCCCCGCGGCGAGCGAACCGGCGATGATCGGTGGCCGGCGGCCGATGCGGTCCGACAGGCGCGCGACGAATGGGATCACCGCGACCGCGACGCAGTTGCCCAGCACCGGAATCCACAGATAGACGTCCTCCGCCATCCCGATGCCGTAGGCAGGCTGAATGGCATAGGCGGCGCCGAAGATCGTCGTGACGACAGGGATGACGTTCATCAGCGACATGCAGGCCACGCGGAACATGTCCCGTCCGTTCTCCGCGATCGCCTGCACGATGGGCGCTCGCGGCGTGACGCCGCGCGTGCGCTCGTCTTCGAATACCGGTGTCTCCGCCACGCGCCGCCGAATCAGGTAGCCCGCGGCCACGGCGAACAGGCTGAGAAGGAACGGCACTCGCCAACCCCAGGCCAGGAACGCCTCGCGCGGCATGAAGCGCGCAAGCGGAATGAACACCGCGGCAGCGACAATCTGCCCGGCCTGCACCCCTTGCAGAGAGAAGCTCGCGTAGAGCCCACGTCGTCCGAACGGGGCATGCTCGAGGATGAGCGAGCTCGAGCCTGAGATTTCTCCCGCGACCGCGAATCCTTGCATGAGCCGCAGGGTCACGAGCAGCGCCGGCGCCAGGACGCCCGCCTGCGCGTAGGTGGGCAACACGCCGACGGCGGTCGTGGAGACGCCCATGAGGATCATGCAGACGACCAGCACGCGCTGGCGCCCGTGTGTGTCGCCGTAGTGCCCGAGCACGAACGCGCCGACGGGCCGCGCGACGTAGCCGACACCGTAGGTCGCGAGTGCGGCGACGATGGCCACCGCCGGATTGTCGGACGGAAAGAAGATCTGCGGAAACACGAGCGAGGCAGCCGTCGCGTAGACGAAGAAGTCGTAGTACTCGAGCGCCGAACCTACCCAGCCGCCGGCGGCTGCCCTGCGGGCCTGTGAAATTGGAGGGGGAGCCGTCGCGGCCCTGCGCATGAAGGGTTGGTGGGTGTATGTTACACACGCTTTGACAGCCTCCATCCCGGTATTGACCCTGGCGGCGCTGCTCGCCGCCGCCTCCGCGCAAGCACAAGGTTCGTACGCGCCCGATGATGTGAAGGCTGGCGCAGTGATGTTCGGACAGCTGTGCGTCACCTGCCACGGCTTCAACGGGACGGGAGGTGCAGGACCGCCGCTCACGCGGCCCAAGCTGCTGAACGCGCCCGACGACGCAGCGCTGCGTGTGGTGATCAGCGACGGCATCCCCGATCGCGGCATGCCGCGCGTGCGGCGCA
>Ga0105238_10006767_pt1 | contig 11454 bp, 10 predicted proteins | sample KBSC34metaG_FD_81526 | JGI IMG/M metagenome (GOLD analysis project Ga0105238, IMG submission 81526) | Corn rhizosphere microbial communities from Kellogg Biological Station, Michigan, USA - KBS C3-4 metaG | ecosystem: Host-associated > Plants > Roots > Rhizosphere > Soil | place: Michigan, USA...
CAAGGACGAGCCTGCCAAGGGCCCGGTCGAGAAGGCCTCCGCCAAGCCCAAGCCCGCAAAGCCGGTGAAGGAAGCGGCCGCGGCCAAGGCTCCAGCCGCCAAGGCTGAAGCCAAGTCCGCAGCGAAAAAGGCGCCCGCCAAGAAGCCGGCCAAGAAGGGTTGAACGAGCGAAGGATAGTCTGCGAGGATCTCGACCTCGCGATCGATGAACTGAAGCTTGAGGGCTTCCGGCTCGACGTCATCTATCCCGCCGACGATCCGCAATGTGCCGTTCTCAGCAGCGCGGACGAGACCGCGCTTGTGGTGACTCCAAGGGCGCCCGAGCTTCCCGACCGCTTGCCACGGTTCGAGGCTGAGTTCGTGCTGACCCGGGCCAGCGAGGACTCGGGGCAGGGTCGCGCGGGAATGCTCTACCGCGATCTGATCCCAGGACGGCTCGGCGGACGCTACATCGCGTCCCACATTACGATTCCGAACGGCGGTCCCGTTTCCGATTGGGTCCACTACCATCGCATTGCCCTGCAACTCATATATGTGCGGCGCGGCTGGGTTCGGGTCGTCTACCAGGACGGCGGCGAGCCGTTCGTGATGAAGGAGGGGGATCTCGTGATCCAGCCGCCCCAGATCCGTCATCGCGTCCTTGAAAGCTCTGCGGGGCTCGAGGTCGTGGAAGTGAGCGCGCCGGCGATCCACGCAACCTTTGCCGACCATGAGCTGGAGCTTCCCAACGGCAGTAACCCGGGGCGTGTCTACGGCGGGCAGTATTTCCTCCACCATGTCGCGGCCGAGACTCCCTGGACGTCCGCCGACGAGGGCCTGGCGCAGGAAACAGAAGTGGCGGTCGCCACCAGTGGTCTCGCAGAGGTTCGCACCTTGCGACCCCGCAACGGCAATTCCCTGTGCTTTGGCGGCCACGGCGGAGAGCTGGTGTTCGGCTTCGTCCTCGATGGGTCTGCAGCGCTCGACTACCGTGGCCTGCACGAAGTCGGTCCCGCCGACGCGTTCGTGATCCCGCCGGGCCAGTCCTGGCAGCTGACCCACCCATCGTCCGACTTCCGGCTGCTCCACGTCACGACGGCTCCGCTGGACTAGCGGCGTTCGTCACTATAGCCGTTCGGCTCGAACCAGAGGGGAACAGCTTGGACCGCGTGACGCCGACAATCGCAGTGCTTCTGCCCTGCTACAACGAGGAAGCGGCAATCGCCGCGACCGTGGCGGGTTTCCGGAAGGCGCTGCCCGGCGCGGTGGTCTACGTCTACGACAACAACAGCCGCGACCGGACCCGCGAGGTTGCGGCCAAGGCCGGAGCGGTCGTCCGCACCGAGCGCCAACAGGGCAAGGGTCACGTCGTCCGCCGCATGTTCGCCGACGTCGATGCCGACGTGTACCTGATGGCCGACGGCGACCTCACTTACGATCCGAAGGCCGCGCCCGCGATGGTTGACCTGCTCCTGGCTGATCAACTCGACATGGTTGTCGGCACACGCAAGCATGAGGAGAAGGAGGCTTACCGGCGCGGTCACGCGCTCGGCAATCGCGTCTTCACCGGCCTGCTGTCGGGCCTGTTCGGGCGTAGCTTCAGCGACATCTTCTCAGGCTATCGGGTCTTCTCGCGCCGCTTCGTGAAGAGTTTCCCGGTGCTTTCCTCGGGCTTTGAGATCGAGACCGAGATCAGCGTTCACGCGCTCGAGCTTCGGATGCCGGTTGGCGAGGTCGAGACGGCTTACGCGGCGCGGCCCGAAGGCTCGCAGTCGAAGCTTTCGACCTATTCGGACGGCTGGCGGATCCTGAAGACCATCGTCACCCTCTATCGCGTCGAGCGCCCGACGCTCTTTTACGGCGGCATCGGTGCCTTGCTTCTGGCGCTGGCCCTAGTTCTCTCGGTCCCCTTGGTGCTGACCTACCTCCAGACCGGCCTGGTGCCGCGCGTTCCCACCGCGATCCTGGTCACCGGAATGACGATTGTGGCGGTTCTCTGTTTCTTCACGGGGCTCATCCTCGACACCGTGACTCGTGGCCGGCGGGAGGTGAGGCGGCTACATTATTTGTCGCTCGCGGCCCCGGAGTAAAACCACTCTTCGCTGGAGACTGTGCCGGTGATCCGGCGCCAGGCGGCCCGCACGATCCGCGGTGCCCAGTGGCGAGCGATCTCAACGGCGTAACGCAGCGTCCCCATGCGGAGACGGTTGACGAACAGCACGTCGATATGCCGCCGCGGGCCGCGATAAAAACAAAGAACGTGGAATCCGGCGTCGCGGACCTTGCGGATTGTATCGCGCACGACCGGCTCCGGCGTCATGTCGTAACAATCATGAAATTCGACCGTAATCTGGTCGAATCTGCGGAGCACGGCGGGATCAGCCGTCCCGAGCACATCGATCTCCGAGCCCTCGATGTCGAGCTTGAGCAGCGAGACTTGGTCTGCAGAGACGAGCTTAAGCGCATCGTCGAGCGTTACCGCCCGGACCCTGACGGAATCTGTGTAGTTGTGGCCCGGGACCTTCCCCAGCGAATTGCATTCGGAATTGGCTGTCAGATTTAAGACGACTTCGCCGGGTTGGCCGCACACCGCGAGGTTGTGCGCCTGGATTCTGGCGTTCGAAGGTATCTGTCTGAATTCGTTGGGAGCGGGCTCCACGGCTACGCAGCGGCAAGGGTAACGCTCAGTTATGAGTGTCGCGAATTTCCCGACATTCGCGCCGAGATCGAGAACGGTCCCGTGGGGGCCAATCAGCTCCTCGAAGAAACTGTGCGTGTAAACATTGACGAGCCTCAAGGGCGCATTCCTTCCATCGCGACAGCTTAGGCGTCACTGTCGATCAAGCCAGTATCACGGAACGCAGTTTCGCCAATTACCCGCCGGAGAATTCGATCTTATCTTTCGTTAGCGGCTCCCCAGTAACTGTCGTTCTTTTGCATCAGCAGTAGACAATTGTGTCGCATGCGTGACAGTTTCCGTTCCCCGGATTCCCCATCTCGGTTAGGTTTCCCCCATTACTGACTAGGGTTTCGCATCGACGATCCCTGTCCTCAGAAGGGGGAAATGCATGAAACGGCTTGAGACGATCCTTCGCGCTGGTGTTGCACTGACCGCGGTTGCGGCAGGTAGCAGCGCAGTCGCAGCGGCGCAGCCAGTCGTCCCGTCGCAGACGGTACCGGTCACGACCGTCAGCAGCCAGGAGATCGTTATCACCGGTTCGCGCATCCGGCGCGACCCCCTCAACAACAACGCGCCGATCGTGTTCGTCGACAAGACCGCGATCGACAAGACCGGCCTTTCGGCCGTCGGTGACGTGTTGCAGCGCATCCCCAGCGCGGCTGGCGGCCTCAACACCAAGGTCAACGCCAGCGGCAACCTCGGCAACCCGCCTGACGGCGGCGGCGTCGGCGCCGGTTCGGCGACGATCGACCTCCGCTACCTGGGTGCCAACCGCACGCTTGTGCTGGTCGACGGCCTGCGCTTCGTCAACGGCACCAGCGCCAGCGGTATCCCGGGCTCGGTCGACCTCAACACCATCCCGGTGAACATGATCGACCGCATCGAAGTGCTCCAGGCGGGCGCTTCGCCGCTCTACGGTTCGGACGCCATCGCGGGCGTGGTCAACGTCATCACTGTTCAGCAGCAGCGTGGGCTGCGGGCCTCTGCGCAATATGGCCAATATCGTCCGGGCGACGGCAAGACGCAGGACTATCAGGCGAGCTACGGCATCCAGGCGGACCGGACGAGCATCGTGTTCGGCGCTAGCTACGCCAAGCAGGAGCCCATTTACTCGCGGGACCGTTCGATCTCGCAATTCCCGAATCCGTACCAAACGACCTGCAACATCGGTGGCAGCGGCTGCAGCAGCGCCGCGATCAATGGCCGCTTTGACACGCGGACGGGCAACGGACCTCAGCCAGGTATCAACTTCGGCAACTTCACGATCTCCAATCCGCCAGACAGCACGCCTACGGCGGCCGAGCTTCGCCCGTTCACGAATGCCGACCGGTTCAACTTCGCGCCGTTCCAGTACATCCTGACGCCGTCGAAGCGCTGGGGCGTCTGGGTCAGCATGAAGAGCGCGCTTACCGACGCAGTGAACCTGCGCGTCAGGGGGCTCTACAATCACCGCGATTCCGAGAACAAGGCCGCATACGAGCCGCTGTTCATCGGTCCCGATGCGGGCAACGGCGCAGGTAGCCGGTTCGACACTTTGTCGATTGACGCCACGAACCCCTTTAATCCGTTCCAGACCACGCTCGAATCAGGCCTGAATCCCGACGGTACCCTCAACGGGCGAACTCAGACCTATTCGTTCATCGGCCGCCGCGTGGTCGAGGCTGGGCAGCGCGACTTCCACCAGCATGTCGACACCTATTCTGTGACGGGAACCCTCGACGGCTCGTTCCATGTCGGTGCCCAGCAATGGTTCTGGGACGTCAACTCGACGTTTGGCATCAATACCGCCCGGCAGACCTTCACCGGCAATCTCCGTGCCGACCGTGTCGCGCAGGCCGTCGGTCCCGTTGCCGCCTGCGTCGCGCCTTGTGTCCCGCTGAACCTGTTCGGCGGCGCCGGTTCGATCACCCAGGCCATGCTCGACTGGATCACCTTCACCGAGCACGACAAGAGCGACCAGCATCTGTTTGACAACAGCGTCAACCTCACCGGTGACCTTGTCCAACTGCCCGCCGGCCCGTTGGCCGTCGCGGTGGGCTATGAGCATCGCTATCAGAGCGCCAGCTTCATTCCGGATCCGATCATCGATGCCGGCCTGGGTGCCGACATTCCCGCGCATCCGGCCCGCGGCCACTACAACGTCAACGAAGTCTATGGCGAAATGCGGGTTCCGATCCTGAAGGACGTACCCGGCGCTTACTCGCTCGAATTGAACGGCGCCGCCCGCTACTCGCATTATTCGACCAGCGGCGGCAGCACGACCTACACGGTCAACGGCCTTTGGAAGCCGGTCCACGACCTGCTCCTGCGCGCTGCCTATTCGACAGGTTTCCGCGCTCCGACCATCGGCGAGCTATTCGGCGCCCGTTCGCGCTATGACCTGCCGGTCACCGATCCCTGCACCAGCGACGTCAGCGGCCTGTTCCAGACCAACCCGACGGTCAAAGCGAACTGCATCGCGGACGGAGTTCCGGCGGATGGCAGCTATGCCGAGCAGCCCGGTCAGTTGCCGGTGATCACCCAGGGCAACCGCAACCTGAAGCCCGAAACCTCGAAGAGCATCAACCTCGGCGCGGTCTACTCGACCACCTTCGGCGGTCACGCGTTCAGCATCGAGGGCGACTATCACGACATCAAGGTCAAGGACGCGATCAGCGCTCTCGATCCCAACGTGACGCTCCTGAATTGTGCGTTGCACGCAGTTAACTGCAACCTCACCGTCCGGACCGTCAACGGCTTCGTCAACGAGATTGACGCGACCCTGCAGAACCTGGCCAGCATCCACACGCGGCAGATCGACGGCAACATCACCTACCGCACGCCGCTGACCGGGATCGGCCGGTTTGGCCTGACGGCGAACGGTTCGTGGCTCCTGAAATATGTGGTGACCCAGACAAACGGCGGCCTCGGCCAGGTCGTGATCGATCGCCGCGGAACGGAGCGGGGTGCTCCCGACCAGGCCTATCCCAACTTCAAGGGCAATGCGACGCTCGACTGGACCTACGGCGATTTCAATGCCTCGGTCACCGGTCGGTATGTCGGCAAGGTGACGGAACACAGCCTGACGCCTCCCTTGGGGCAGACTACGCTGGATCACGTCCTCAACAGCCGCGTCTATGTCGACGCGCAGGCCAACTACACCTTGCCGATGATGGATCATCGGATCACGCTGACGGTCGGCGGCAACAACCTCACCGACAAGGATCCGCCGGGCTGTTTCACCTGCTCGGTCAACAATTACGATCCGACGACCTACGACGTGCCGGGACCGTTCTATTACGGACGTATCTCGTACAAGATGGGCGCGGCGAGAGCGGTTACCCCGGCCTATGTGCCTCCGCCGCCTCCGCCGCCTCCGCCGGCAGTGGTTGAGCAGCCCGCGCCGCCGCCTCCGCCGCCTCCGCCGCCTCCGGCCCCAACCCAAAAGGGCCAGCGCGGCTAAGCGTCGAAACAATTACGCGAGTGAAGGGCGGTCCGCTTGTCGGGCCGCCCTTTGCGTATCCCCCGCTTGAACCTTTCGGCTATCGCGCCGATGTAGTCAGCACCACAACACCAGGAACCTCTCACCCGTGACTGATCATCAAGACATCCTCTCTCAGCTCGTCCCCATCGTCATCGAGCAGTCCAGCCGGGGCGAGCGCAGCTTCGACATCTATTCGCGGCTGCTGCGCGAGCGGATCATCTTCGTCACGGGCGCGATCGAGGACCACATGGCCTCGCTCATCACCGCCCAGCTCCTCTTCCTCGAGGCCGAGAACCCGAAGAAGGACATCTCGATGTACATCAACTCGCCCGGCGGCGTGGTGACCGCGGGCCTCGCGATCCACGACACCATGCAATACATCCGCCCCAAGGTCGGCACCGTGTGCATCGGCCAGGCCGCGTCGATGGGCAGCTTCCTTCTGGCCGCCGGCGAGCCCGGGATGCGCGTCGCCTTGCGCAACAGCCGGATCATGATCCACCAGCCCTCGGGCGGCGCCCAGGGCATGGCCGCGGACATCGAGATCCAGGCGCGCGAGATCCTGCGCATGCGCCAGCGCCTCAACGAGCTTTACGCCAAGTACACCGGCCAGCCGATCGAGGAGATCGAGAAGGCGATGGACCGTGACAAGTTCCTCGAGACCGACGAGGCCAAGGCTTTCGGCCTCATCGACGAAGTGTTCGAAAATCGCCCTGATGCCGGCGACGATGCCGGCACGGGCGCGGGCGAGACTTCGAACGCATAAGCCCTGATCGCTTTCGTCATTTCCGCGGGGCGCGCCTGCGTTTGTGAGGCAGTGGCGCCGGGAGCGTCTCCTCCTAGCGCTGGCGAATAGGCGGCATATCGTGCCGCGGCGCGTCCTGCACAGGCGGTCGCTCGCCTTGCTGTCTCAGTTGGCGGTCGGCTTCATCGATAGCCTGCAGCAACCCGCTGAAACACGGCGTCTCTTCCACAGGCCAAAGTCGATCGAATGACGGGCCCAACAGCCGCACGTCATTCTGGGTGAGCAAGCCGACGGCCACGATCCGGTCGTAAGCCATCGAAAATCTTCTTCGCCTTCTTTTGAGGGTCAACGCGGCACGGCTGTTGTGGTGCCGAGGGTTACGCGGGCGGAACTGAGCGCCGATCAAGGGAGAATGTCCTTATGCCTTTTGATCGTTGGTTCATCCTCGATTCCGCGGCACGTTCGCCACGTCTCGGAGGAACGGCAGTCACACGGAAACGTTGGCGCTTGGGATGGTGACGCCCAATCAGGCGGCGCGCCTGAACAGCATGCGGGAGGTCGCCAATGCACATGTCGAATGAAGGCCTGTTGGTCATCCTGCTCGTCGGTCTCGTTGCAGGCTGGCTGGCCGGAAAGGTCGTCCGCGGGGCCGGCTTCGGGATCGTCGCCGATATGCTGATCGGGATAATCGGCGCCTTCATCGGCAGCTGGGTGCTGCCCAAGCTCGGCATTCACCTCGGCACCGGCATCGTCAGCGCGATCGTCAACGCGACGCTCGGCGCGATCCTGCTGCTGCTGGTCGTGAGGCTGCTTGGAGGAGGTGGCGGCTGGGGTTGGCGCCGTCGCTGGTGAGGCTCCTCGCGCAGACACTGTCCTACAGCTAGGGAAATGAGATAGCTGAAGCGCCTCCTTTGTCCTGGAGGCATGAGGACGGACCATCCCAGATTTCGCCCACTGCGTCCGCGGCCTTAAGGTCACGAAAAATCGCCACGCACTGCGAGACTTTAGTGAACTCAAGCAGCGGCCGGCGATCGCCGCGGCGTTCGACAAGCTCGGCCGAGACATGCCCGAAGCCCTCCTCCCTCCGAAGCCGGATCTCGGCAAGTAAGTGTCCTCTGTTGTTCTCCTATTGTTCTCACTGAACAAATAGGATACGAACACTTCTCCACAGGCGGGGCTCGGCCGCCATCAGTTGATGCTTGAATGGAGGCAGGGGAGTATGGCAGCGCAGCTCAAAGTCATCGGCAACATATCGGAAGCACCCACTATGGACCGGCAGAAGGCGCTCGAAGCAGCGCTTGCCCAGATTGATCGCGCGTTCGGCAAGGGCTCGGCAATGAAGCTGGGCAGCCGCGAGAAGATGGAGGTCGAGACTATCTCGACCGGAAGCCTCGGGCTCGACATCGCGCTCGGCGTCGGCGGCCTGCCGCGCGGCCGGGTGATCGAGATTTACGGGCCGGAGAGCTCGGGCAAGACGACTCTAGCGCTTCACGCGATTGCCGAGGCGCAGAAGAATGGTGGCGCCGCCGCCTTCGTCGATGCCGAGCATGCGCTGGACCCGGTCTACGCCAAGAAGCTCGGGGTCGACATCGATGAGCTGATCGTCTCGCAGCCCGACACCGGTGAGCAGGCGCTCGAAATCGTCGATACTTTGGTCCGGTCGAACGCGATCGACGTGCTGGTGGTCGACTCCGTCGCCGCCTTGGTCCCGCGCGCCGAGATTGAGGGCGAGATGGGTGACAGCCACGTCGGCCTCCAGGCGCGCCTGATGAGCCAGGCGCTGCGCAAGCTCACCGGCTCGATCAGCCGCTCGCGCACGATGGTCATCTTCATCAACCAGGTCCGCATGAAGATCGGTGTGATGTACGGCAATCCGGAGACGACGACCGGCGGCAATGCGCTGAAGTTCTACGCGTCGGTCCGCCTCGACATCCGCCGCACCGGCCAGATCAAGGACCGGGACGATATCGTCGGCAACACCACCCGCGTGAAGGTGGTCAAGAACAAGGTCGCTCCGCCGTTCAAGCAGGTCGAGTTCGACATCATGTACGGCGAGGGCGTCAGCAAGGTCGGCGAGATCCTCGACCTCGGCGTCAAGGCCGGCCTGGTCGAGAAGTCGGGCGCCTGGTTCAGCTACGACAGCGTCCGCATCGGCCAGGGCCGCGAGAATGCCAAGGTCTACCTCAAGGAAAATCCCGACGTCGCCCGCCGCATCGAGAATGCGATCCGCGGGAAGACCGAGGAAGTGGCCGAGGCGCTAATGGTCGGCGGCGGGCCCGAGGACGAAAGCGAACTCGCGGAATAATCGAGCTCCCCAGCGGCGGGCGGGTTCCGCGTTCCCCGCCCGCTGCACCCCTCAAGCGAGGTCTTCGGGGATCGCGGTCGACTCCCTGGCCGCTTCCTGTTCCGCGGGATCGGCCTGCATCGGCGCGAACATTCGCCTGGGCTCGGTGAGCACGATCAGGACGAACCCGCCGGCTGCGCACAGGGCCGTGCCGACCACGAAGGGAACCACGGTCCCGTCGAACTGCTGGCCAATAGCAAAGCCGATCAGCGCCGCACCGACGGTGCCGACCACGCCCTGAACCGACGAGGCCGTTCCCGCGATATGCGCCATATGCTCCATCGCCAGCGTGCCCAGGTTCGATGACGTGAATGCGAAGCAGCACATCGTCAGCGCCTGAAGGACGATGAAGACGGGCAGGCTTTCGAATCCCGCCAACGCAATCGCCGCGTGGATTGCCGTCACCAGGGCGAAGGCGAGCGCTGCGCTGTGGCCGACCCGCCTTAGGCCGAACCGGCCAACCACGCGCGAGTTCAGCCAGGAGGCGAGGGCCATCGGCGCTGCAATCGATGCGAAGACCAGGCCGATGAACCGGCCCTCGTGAAACGCATCGAACACGATCTGCTGGATCGAACTGATGTAGGCGATCAGTCCGGAAAAGCTGATCGTCGTCGCCAATGTGTAACCGAGGGACTGGCGCTCCCGCAGCGTCTCGGCAATGGCGCCGAACGTTCCGCGCCATTCGAGCGAACGCCGGAATTCCGGGTGCAGCGTTTCGGGCAAGCGCGTCCATGACCAGGCCAGCATGATCGCCGCGTAGATGGTGATCGCGATGAAGATTCCGCGCCAGGGGAAGAACAGCAGGATCAGTTGCCCGATGTTCGGTGCCAGCACCGGCACCAGCATGAATGTCATGAACACCAGGCTCATCACGCGCGCCATCGCTTCCGCTTCGAAGAGGTCGCGGACCATCGCCACGACCAGCACCCGGGTTACGGCCGCCGACGCACCCATTGCCGCGCGCCCGGCGATGAGCAGCGGAAAGCTGGTTGCAACCGCGCACAGCAACGCGAAGGCGGCGTACAGGATGATCCCGACACCCAGGATCGGCTTTCGCCCAAAGCGATCCGCGAGCGGTCCCCAGACCAGCTGGGTTGACGCGAATCCCAGGAAATAGGCGATGACGACCAGCTGCTGGTCGTTCTCATGCGCGACATGCAGCGACCGGCCGATGTCCGCGAGCGCCGGGATCATCGAATCGATGGCGAAGGCGTTCAGCGCCATGAGGCCGGCGAGCATCACCGTCATCTCGCGCGTGCCGGGGCGCTTAACGCCGTCGTTGAAAGCCGAATCGAACATGGGATCGCGCCTGCTGGCCCATCGCGCCGAGCCGTGCAACAGTGGCTGGACGAAAGGAGCGGCAATGGATCGGGCGCGGGGGACGGTGCGGCTAATCGGCCTGCCAACCGACTCGCATTCCTCGTTCCTTCGAGGGGCGGCTGCGGCTCCGGCTGCAATCCGCACGGCGCTTCATTCCGACCATAGCAACATGGCCACTGAATCAGGGCTGGAGATCGGTGACGACATCATGCTCGAGGACGCCGGCGATCTCTCGCTCGACGAGAGCGAGGAGGACGTCGGACGAATCGCCAAAGCTGCGCGAGAGGCCAAGGCCGCCGGCGCCGTGCCGATCTTCCTGGGCGGCGACCATATGGTCACCTTTCCAATCGTCGCCGGCCTGGCCGAGGAATATGGCTCGGTGAACATTCTCCATTTCGATGCGCATCCGGACCTCTACGAGGATTTCGGAGGCGACCCGTTGAGCCACGCGTCTCCATTCGCACGCATCATGGAACGCGGCTTCGCGAGGCGTCTCGTCCAAGTCGGGATTCGTACTCTGAACGGCCATTGCCGCGACCAGGTGGAGACCTACGGCGTCGAAGTCGTGGAGATGCGCGACTTCGCGCCCGATCGCGTGCCGATCCCCGAAGCTCCCCTCTACATCAGCATAGACATGGATGCGCTCGACCCCGCGTTCGCTCCCGGCGTACCGCATCATGAACCGGGCGGGCTCTCGGTTCGAGAGCTGATCTCGGTGCTCCATCGCGTCGAAGGCCCGATCATCGGGGCTGACGTCGTGGAATATAACCCCTCGCGCGACGTGAACGCGATGACCGCCACCGTCGCGGCCAAACTTGTGAAGGAACTCGCCGCTCTGACGGTGCAAGAGGAGCCATGATGAGGATGATGAACACCAATCGGCGGAGCTTTCTCACCAGCGTTAGCGCTGCGGCTGCGGCGCTGGC
>Ga0105238_10006772_pt1 | contig 11448 bp, 10 predicted proteins | sample KBSC34metaG_FD_81526 | JGI IMG/M metagenome (GOLD analysis project Ga0105238, IMG submission 81526) | Corn rhizosphere microbial communities from Kellogg Biological Station, Michigan, USA - KBS C3-4 metaG | ecosystem: Host-associated > Plants > Roots > Rhizosphere > Soil | place: Michigan, USA...
CATCCACCTCAAGGCGCCCACACAAGTCACCTGCGCACACTGTCAAAGATCGTTTAACCCGGCGAACCTTTCGTCCGCCGACCCGACGTTTTCCGTCGAGCGAGCCGCGCATTATACATCCCGTTCCGAGACCGTCAACACCCGCGAAAAACTTTTTTCAGGGCGTGCCGATCAGACGCACGCGCGCATAGCCGCGCTTGCCGAGCTGAAGCAGATGTTCGGCGTTCGGCAACAGCGTCAGTTCGCGATTTTCCACCACCGCGCCGTCGATACGCACGGCGCGTTCGTTGAGTTTGCGCATCGCTTCCGATGTGCTCGGCGCGAGCCCCGCCGCCTTGAGCAGCGCACCGATGCGGATTCCCGCCTCCGGAATCGCCACATCGATCGTCTGCAGGTCCTGCGGCACGCCGCCACCCTGCACCACTTCGTGCCAGTGAGCGATGGCCGTTTGCGCAGCCGCCGAATCGTGGAAACGCGCGGTGAGTTCGGCCGCCAGCTGCATCTTGAAGTCGCGCGGATTCTTGCCGCCAACCACTTCCTCGCGCATCTGCGCTATGTCCGCCAACGACTTGGCGAACGACAGCAGCTCGAAGTAGCGCCACATCATGTCGTCCGACAGGCGCATGATCTTGCCGAAGATCTCGTTCGGCGCTTCGTTGATGCCGATGTAGTTGCCGAGCGACTTGGACATCTTGTTGACGCCGTCGGTACCTTCCAGCAGCGGCATGGTCAGCACGATCTGCGGCGGCTGACCGACGTCCTCCTGCAGCTGTCTGCCGACCAGCAGATTGAACTTCTGATCGGTGCCGCCGAGTTCCACGTCAGCCTTCAGCGCGACCGAATCGTAGCCCTGCACCAGCGGATACAGGAATTCTTGGATCGCAATCGGCTGGCCGCCCTTGTAGCGCTTGTCGAAATCGTCGCGCTCGAGCATGCGCGCCACCGTGTGCTTGGCGGCGAGACGGATCATGCCGGCGGCATCCATCGCGCCGAACCACTCGGAGTTGAAGCGCAGCTCGGTCTTGTCGCGATCCAGCACCTTGTATACCTGCGCCGCGTACGTCTCGGCATTCGCCTGCACGTCCTCGCGCGTCAGCGGCTTGCGCGTGACGTTCTTGCCGCTCGGATCGCCGATCATGCCGGTGAAGTCGCCGATCAGAAAAATCACCTGGTGGCCGAGGTCCTGGAACTGCCGCATCTTGTTCAGCAACACCGTGTGACCCAGATGCAGGTCCGGCGCGGTCGGGTCGAAGCCTGCCTTGACGCGCAGCGGGCGACCCAGCGCCAGCCGCGCCTTGAGATCCTCCAGCTTGATGATTTCCTCGGCACCACGACAGATCTGTTCGAGTGCTTGTGCGTTGTCGCTCATCGATCACCTCGGCAGCGCACGACGCTGCGTCCGAAAAACACCCGCTCCGCCATCGTCCAGACGGCCAAAAACGGACCACGTCGTTAATTATTCGTTAACGAGATTGTTGGCGCAAACCCTTGTTGCGCCTCGCATTGACGCGGGGTTCACACAGCCGCTATGTTACCGGCCGATTGCCGGATTGCCGCCGTGGCCCAGAATAATCGTCTCAGTCATTTTATACGACTCGTCACACAGCGCGCGCGCAGCGGTTTTTCGGGCGCCCGCTCATCTTTCCATTTGTATAAATTGCGCAACCGCGCACATGCCGCCGTCACTGCCCCGCTGGGCTGGGGACATCGGCACTGGATCCTGGCCGGCTTCGCGCTGGCCACGATTGCTTCGATCGGCGTGGTGATGCCGCGCCTGGCCAACGCCACGCGCGATACGGCGTCAATCGACGTCACCAGCCTCGATCTCGCGCTGCCGCCGCTCGATGATGCGGCCGTCGAAGCCGTGGCCGACAATGCCGCGATGCTGAGCGAAGAACTCACCTGGCAAGTCGTCACGGTGCGCGCTGGCCAAACGGTCGGCGATATCTTTCGCCAGCAGGGCGTAAGCGCCGGCGATCTGCAGAAGATGCTCGAGGATCGCGGCAATGCCACGGCGTTGCGCACGATCCATCCGGGCGAAGAATTCGCGTTCGCGCACGCCGCCGACGGCAGCCTGCGCGGCGTACGTTTCGATCGCGACGAGCGCACCCGCGTAACCGAGCTGTTCGGCGAAGGCGGCATGCAGGAGAGCGTGCAGAACCGCGGCACCGAGCGGCGCACCCATGTCGCGCACGGCGTCGTCGAGCGTTCGCTGTTCGAAGCGGGCGAGCAGGCCGGCATGAGCGACGCAATGGTGCTCAAACTCGCCAACGCGTTCGGTTACGACATCGATTTCGCGCAGGACCTGCGTCAGGGCGACAGCTTCACCGCGATCTACGACGATGTGTATTGCGAAGGCTCGCGCCTGCGCGACGGCGACATCATTGCCGCGACGTTCGTCAACCACGGCAAGCGCTTCAGCGCGTTCCGCTTCACCGACAGCGCCGGCAATACGATGTTCTACAGCGGCGACGGCCGCCCGCTGCGCAAGGCGTTCCTGCGCACGCCGGTCGATTTCACGCGCATCTCTTCGATGTTCACCGCCGGCCGCATGCATCCGATCCTCGGCACGATGCGCGCGCATCGCGGCGTCGACTATGCCGCGCCGACCGGTACACCGGTGCGCGCCGCCGGCGAAGGCCGCGTCACGTTTCGCGGCTGGCAGAACGGCTACGGCAACGTGGTGATCCTGCAGCACGGCGGGCACTACAGCACGCTGTACGGCCACATGTCGAAATTTGCCGGCCTCGGTGTCGGCCAGCGCGTCAGCCAGGGCCAGACGATCGGCTACGTCGGCATGACCGGCCTGGCGACCGGCCCGCACCTGCATTACGAATTCCGTATCGATGGCACGCATCGCGATCCGCTGACGGTGACGCTGCCGAAACCCGAACCGCTGCCCGCCGTCGAGCTGGCGCGCTTCGAGAAACAAAGCCAGCCGCTGCTGGCCAAGCTCAAGGCGCTGGAAGCCACGCAACTCGCGCTGGCCAAGTAACGCGCGGCTGTGACCGCGCCCGCGTTGTATCTCGGCCTGATTTCCGGCACCAGCGCCGACGGCATCGATGTCGCGCTGTGCAGCTTCGAAGCGCAACCGCGCCTGCACGCGGCACTCACGCATGCTTACCCGGAGGATGTGCGCACGCGCATCTTGACCTTGGCGCAGGGTGATGGACGCATCGCGCTGGACGAACTCGGCGCCTTGAATGTCGAGATTGCCGAACACTTCGCCATTGCTGCCGGTACGCTGCTGCAGCGCTGTGACCTGGCAGCGAGCCAGATCACAGCGCTTGGTTCACATGGCCAGACCGTGCGGCATCGTCCGCAGCAGACGCCGCCTTATACGTTGCAGCTGGGCGACGGCAACGTCATTGCGGAGCGCACCGGCATCGTCACCGTCGCCGACTTCCGCGGACGCGACATTGCCGCCGGCGGTCAAGGTGCGCCTCTGGCACCCGCATTCCATGCCGCGATGCTGGCGCACGATGGACGCACTCGCGTGGTGCTGAACCTGGGCGGTATCGCGAACATCACGGTGCTGAGTGCGGACCACAACGCGCCAGTGCGTGGCTTCGACACCGGCCCGGCCAGCTGCCTGCTCGACGCCTGGGCGCAGCTGCAGCTGGGCACGGCGTTCGATGCCGGAGGAGCGTTTGCAGCCCGCGGCAAAGTAGATGCCGCCTTGCTGGAGCGCTTGCTGGCCGAACCCTATTTCGGCGCGCCTCCGCCAAAGAGTACGGGCCGCGAGGTGTTTCATCTGACCTGGCTGCAACAGCGCATGGAGGGGCTGCAGCTCGCGCCTGCCGATGTGCAGGCCACGCTAGTCGCGTTGACGGCACGCAGCATCCGCGCCGCGATCCGCACGCATGCGCCGGACACGCGCGATGTGCTGGTCTGCGGCGGCGGCGTACACAACCCGGTGCTGATGGCGTCGATCGCAGCCGAGCTCGCGCCCTGCCACTTCGCGAGCACCGCAACCGTCGGCATCGATCCTGATTTCGTCGAAGCGATGCTGTTTGCCTGGCTGGCGCGCGAACGCATGACCGGGCACGCGCTGAGGAACGTCTATACCGTCACTGGCGCACGCGGCGCACGCGTACTGGGCGCGGTCTACTTCGGCAGCTGATCGCCGGATCGCGGGATATCGTCGAACAGCGGCTTGCCGTCGACTTTCTCGAAGGCCTCCAGCGCCGTGCGGAACGCAGCCGACTCGCGCGGATCCCAGGTGCCCGCCAGCACCGCGACATCGTGCACGTCGCGGTCGCGACGCATGATGTCCTCGCCGCCAAAGCCCAGGCTGTGCCGCAGCACGTAGATGATGACCTCGTTGATCGACCAGTTGCGTTCGCGCGCGATCGTCTTGATGCGCTCGGCAACCGCTTCGTCGATATTGCGCACGAGTATGTCGGGCACGTTTGCTACCGCTTCTTTCGCATCAGCCAGCCCTGTGCGGGCATTTTCGCAGCAATCGTCGCCGATTTCACGCCGCTTGACGCTCGCGCCGCGCAAATTGCGACCAAAGCCACAAACACAGGGCGGCGGCGAACGGAATGGTCAGCGTGGTGAGCACGAAGAACGTGCTGTAGCTGGTCGCCACGACGATGCTGCCGGCAAAAAAGCCGAGGATCTTCCCCGGCACATTCAGCAGGGAGGTAAGTAGCGAGTATTGCGTGGCGGTGTGCTGCCGATTGACGAGCGAGGAAAGGAACGTGACGGTAGGGGGGCCAAGCATTCCGAGAGTGAAGTTCTCGAACGAAATCACCAGGGTCAGCGCCAGCAGGTTGCCCTGGTGCACAGTGAGGAAGAGGTACAGCAGGTTGCTCGCGCCACACACCACGATCGCCAGCAACAATGGCCGCCAGACGCCCCAACGAGCCACAGCGGCGCCGCCGACGAACGTGCCTGCAATGCCGATCCAGACGCCATAGATCTTGGTGACCGCGCCGATTTCCGTCTTGCTGAAGCCCATGTCCCGATAAAACGGGTTCATGATGCCGCCGATCGTTGCCTGCTCGGGAATCTTGAACAGCAGAATGAACAGCAGGATCACCAACGCCAGCTGCCAACCATAGCGACGCAGAAAGTCCAGCACCGTGCCGACCGTGGCGTTGTAGATGGTGTCGGCCCAGCTCGCGCGCGGCACTGCCACGAATTCGGGTTCGCGTGCCCGCAGGTTCGCCGTGATCGGCAGCACCATCGCTGCCGCCATGATCAAGTAGATCGACGTCCACGGCAGGTGATCGGCAAGAATCAAGGCAAATGCACCTGCCAGCATCAACGCGAGGCGGTAACCCAGCGAGTACGTCGCGACCAACGCACCTCTTACCTCAAGCGGCGCGATCTCGATGAGATAAGCGTCGACCGCGATATCCTGCGTCGCGCCGAAAAATGCGACCAACACCGCCGCGCCGACGAACAACGGCAGCTGCGCAGGGGTCAGCGCCGCCATCGCCAGCAGACCCAGGACGACGCCAAGTTGCGCGAACAACAACCAGCCGCGCCGGCGTCCGAGACGCGCAAATCCCGGCAAGGCCCAGTGATCCAGCAGTGGAGCCCAAAGGAACTTGAACACGTACATCATGCCGGCACTGGCGATCATCGTGATGTCGGCGAGTACGATGCCGCTTTCCTTGAGCCACAGCGACAACGTGCCGGCAACCAGCAGGAATGGCAGGCCGGAGGAAAATCCGAAGAACAGCATCGTCCGTGACGCTGGCTGTGCAAATGCGCGCCAGACGGAAGGCTTGCTTTCTGTACTTGCAGGGCGCGGGTCGCTCACGTGTCGAGATCGTAGTCAACCGCGTACGGTGCATGATCCGAAAACCGCGGTGTTGCGGTGATCGCGCAGCTCTTCACGCGCTTGCCCAGCGCCGGCGTGACGATCTGATAGTCGATGCGCCAGCCGACATTGTTGGCGCGCGCCGCGCCGCGGTTCGACCACCAGCTGTATTCCACCGCGTCAGGCTTGGCGACGCGGAAGCTGTCGAGCCAGCCCACTTTCGGTGCCGGTGTGTCGTCGCCGCAGGCATCGGCAATCATGCCGTTGAGCCAGGCACGTTCAGCGGGCAGGCAGCCGGAATTCTTCTGGTTCGAACTCCAGTTCTTGATGTCGTTGCGCGAGCGCACGATGTTCCAGTCGCCGCACAGCACGTAGTCGCGACCGCTTTTCAGCCAGCCGTCCATGATCGGCTTGAACCACTCCATCACCTTGAACTTGAAGCGCTGGCGCTCCTCGCCCGAGGAACCCGAAGGCAGATACATCGAAACCACGCTCAGATTGCCGAAGCGTGCCTCGATGTAGCGCCCTTCGTCGTCGAATGGCGCCCAACCGAGCTTGTCGAGCACCTGATCCGGTTCGCGCTTGGCGTAGATCGCCACGCCGCTGTAGCCCTTCTTGGTCGTCGCGTCGCGATAGAAACAATGATGGCCGTCGGGGCGAAACATCGGATCGCCCAACTGGCTTTCCTGCGCCTTCGTTTCCTGCAGGCAGACGACGTCCGCGCGCTGCTTCTTCAGCCAGTCGAAGAATCCTTTGTTCGCCGCCGAGCGGACGCCGTTGGCATTGAAACTGACGATACGCATGAGTTGTCGTGCTGCTGTTTCGAAGAACTCAAGCTTACCTGAGCGCCCGGCCGAGCGGCTGCGATCGTGCGGCGATTGCGCCATATCGATTGTGCGGTACTGATTGTGCGGTACCGATTGCATCCGGGCGGCCACCTGCGGCAGGCTAGCTGTCCCGGTTCTGCTCTCGACATCCATGCAACCTTATCAGCGCGAATTCCTCGAACTAGCATTGCACAAGAACGCGCTGCGCTTCGGCGAGTTCACGCTCAAGTCCGGCCGCATCAGCCCCTACTTCTTCAACGCCGGCCTGTTCGATTCCGGCGCCACGCTGGCCACTCTCGGCCGCGCGTACGCGCAAGCCGCGGCGGATTCCGGCATCGCCTTCGACATGCTGTTCGGACCAGCCTACAAGGGCATTGCGCTGGCCACGATCACCGCGACCGCACTGGCCGAGCGGCACGGTCGCGACGTACCGCTGGCGTTCAACCGCAAGGAAGCCAAGGACCACGGCGAGGGCGGTGTGCTGATCGGCGCACCGCTGGCCGGCCGCGTGCTGATCGTCGACGACGTGATCAGTGCGGGCACCGCGATCCGCGAGTCGCTGGCGCTGATCCGCGCGCGCGGCGCGACGCCGGCAGGCATCCTGATTGCATTGGATCGCCAGGAGCGCGGCCGCGGCGAACTGTCCGCCGCGCAGGAAATAGCCGCCGAGTTCGGCACGCCGGTGGTGGCGATTGCGCGCCTGCAGGAATTGCTGGCGCTGGCGGCGGAAAAGCCCGACCTTGGCGCCTATCGCGACAAGCTGGCGGCCTATCGCAGCGCGTATGGCTGTTGATACAGGCACGGCTCGCTATACTGAATGCACGGAGGAAATACCTATGCGACCCAGCACTCTTTTTGTCGCCAGCGCCGTGTTCGCCGCCTTGATGGCGAATGCGTTTGCAGCCGGAACCGGCAATCCCGAACACGACCGCTACAAATGGAAGGACGCACAAGGCAACGTGCACTTCGATGACGTGCTGCCGCCGGAAGCAATGCAGGTGGGTTACGACGTCGTCAACGTCAACGGCTTGATCATCAAGCACGTTGAACGCCTGCGCACACCGGAGGAAACCAAGGCCGACGAGGCTGCCGCGTTGCGCAAGGCCAACGACAAACGCGTTGCTGACGAGCAGGCCAAGGCAGACCAGCAGACGCTGGCGGCGTATCCGACCGAGGCTGACCTGGTCGAAGGGCAAAAGGCCCAGCTGGCCATGCTCGACCAGAATATTCACGCCACTGAAATCAGCTTGCAGAGCCAGGAAAAGAGCCTCACCGAGATGCTCTCGCATGCAGCAGAACTCGATCGCAACGGCAAGCCGGTGCCTGCCACGCTGCAAAGTCAGATCGACACGCTGCGTCGGAACATCGAGCAGCAGAAAGCCTACATCTCCGGCAAGAGCCAGGAGAAAATCGACGCGGTCAAGCGCTTTGAAGGCGAGCTGGCGCGCTATCGTCGCTTGCGCGCAGCCATAGAGACGCGCTGAACCCGCGCGGCTGAGTGCTCGCCGCGCCCAGCCACTTGGAGGACGTGGCGCCGCGCGCCTTAGAACGGCAGCTGGATCTTCGGGTCGAGCGCCAGCAACTGCCGGCGAAACGCGTCCTGGATGCGCTGCAGCGCGGCATCGTTGTCGGCATCGAAGCGCAACACCAGCACCGGCGTGGTATTCGACGCGCGTACCAGACCCCAGCCATCCGGCCAGTCGGCGCGCACGCCGTCGATGGTGGTCACGCGGGCGCCTTCGAAACTGGATTTTTCCTTGAATTTCTCGATGAACCGGTAGTGTTCGCCTTCGGTCATCGGAATCTTCAGTTCCGGCGTGCTGACGCCTTTCGGCAAGCCGTCGAAAATCTGTTGCGGCGTGCGGCCCTCCATGTCGGCGGCGAGGATTTCCATCAGGCGCGCCGCCGAGTAGATGCCATCGTCGAAACCGTACCAGCGTTCGCGGAAGAAGAAGTGGCCGCTCATTTCGCCGGCCAGCTCCGCGTCGGTCTCGCGCATCTTCGACTTGATCAGCGAATGCCCGGTCTTCCACATGATCGGGCTGCCACCGGCCTGCAGGATCTGCGACTGCAGCTTGCCGGTGCATTTGACGTCATAGATGATCGTCGCACCCGGATTGCGCGTCAGCACATCGCGCGCGAACAGCATGAGCAAACGGTCCGGATAAATGATCTCGCCGCTCGCAGTCACCACGCCGAGGCGATCGCCGTCGCCGTCAAAGGCCAGGCCGAGATCGGCGTTGGTCTGCTTCACCGACAGGATCAGGTCCTGCAGGTTGTGCGCATCGGAAGGATCCGGATGGTGATTCGGGAACTTGCCGTCGACGTCGCAGTACAGCGGCAGCACTTCGCAACCGATGCCTTCGAGTACTGCTGGCGCGACCGCGCCGGCGATGCCATTGCCGCAGTCGACCACGACTTTCAACTTGTGTTCGATCATCACGTCGCCGGTGATGCGCTCGATGTAATCGCGCGTGACGTCCATGCTCTGCAAGCCGCCGCTGCCGGTGACGAAGCGATTCTCGCTGATGCGCACGTACAAATCCTGGATCGCGCTCTCGGCCAGCGTTTCGCTGCCCAGAACGATCTTGAAACCGTTGTAGTCGGGCGGGTTGTGACTGCCGGTGACCATCACACCGGAACCGACGTTCAGCTGATAGGTGGCGTAGTACAGCACCGGCGTCGGCGCCGCGCCGATATCGATCACGTCGCAACCGGTGCTGCGCAGGCCGTCGATGAGCGCAGCCACCAGTTCCGGCCCCGACAGGCGACCGTCGCGTCCGACGGCGATTTCCTTCAGGCCGCGATCGCGGGCTTCACTGCCGATGGCGCGTCCGATCTGCCTTGCGACGCCGCTGGTGAGCGTCTTGCCGAGCACGCCGCGGATGTCGTAGGCGCGGAAAATACTGCGGTCCACCGCGACTTCCGCCTCGAGCACCTTCGGCGCGGGTTTCGGCTTCGCCGGCGCCGGCGCAGTCGCGCCCGCTTCCTTCGCCATGGCCTGGCTCAAGGTCGGTCCGTCCGCGGCGACGGCGACCGGACGATGCCGCAACTGCGCCATGGTGGTCTGCCAGCCGACCGCGCGCGCACGCCACGTCAGCCACGCTGCACCTAGCGCCAGCGCCAGCAACGGCAACGTCAGCCACAGCGAGTTTGGCAACACGATGAAGAATTCCGCGACCACGCTGCCGATGCGGAACATGCTGCCCGGCACGGAAACACCCGGATCGCTCAGCGAGGGCTGGGTGTGCACGCTGCCAATGCTATCGAGCAGCAAGTCGCCGCGGCCCTCGCCCTGACGCAAGTCGATGCGCGCATCGGCGACGCCGGGTTGCCGAAAGATCTGCTGCAACGGTTCAAAAGGCAAGGCGACATAAGCGAAGGCGAGCGTCTGCTGGTTTCGCTGCATCGGCAGCGCGAGCACGATGTTGCGCTGCTTTTGCGCATTCAAATGCGATTGCAGCGGTGCGGCGCGCTGGAACTGGTGCGCCTGCACGAGCACGGCCGCCTTGGCGTAACCGAACTTGGAAAAGTCGCTGCCGAGCACGTCGGCCAGGTCGGCACGATAGAAATCCACGGCGACCAGATCCGGCAGTGCCTGTTTCAACGCCGCCACCGCAGCGGCATGCGTTTCTTCGCCTTGCGCCAAACCGGCAATGACGGCGTCGGAGTTCACCGCCTCGGTGACGCGCGAGCGTGTTTCGGTCACGTATTTGCCGATCGCCTGCACTTCCCACAGGCTGATGTGCTCGGACTCGTCCACGCCGCGGATTTCGCTGAAGATCAGCCAGCTCTGCCAGGCAAAAAACAGCGCGGCGACGAGCACCACGCCCGTGGCAATCGCCAGCAGATTGCGCGGATCGAGCAACTTGCGCACGCGCTCGGGCTGCGTCGCCTGTGCCAGGGCCTGTTGCAACGCGCTGCGTTTCTCGCTGGATTTGTTCATGCTTGCGCGTCGAATCCGGGTGGTTGGTCTTGCCTGCGGTGGTTCGCCATGAAGTGATCAGGCCGCGCCGGTGTGGCCGAAGCCGCCGCTGCCACGCTGGCTGGCCGCGAATTCCTCGACCACGCGAAACGTGGCAGCCGCCACCGGCAGGAACACCAGCTGCGCGATGCGTTCGCCCGGCGCAATGGTATAGGCCGTTTGCGACCGGTTCCAGCACGAAATCATCAACGGCCCCTGATAGTCGGCGTCGATCAGGCCGACCAGGTTGCCCAGTACCAGGCCGTGCTTGTGACCCAGGCCGGAGCGAGGCAGGATCATCGCGCAATAGCCCGGATCGCCGATATGGATCGCGATGCCGGTGGCCAGCAACGCGCTGGCCCCCGGTTGCAGCGTCAGCGGCGCGTCCAGCACGGCGCGCAAGTCCATGCCGGCGGAGCCCGCAGTTGCCGCGGCCGGCAGAGGCAGCTCAGTGCCGACACGCGCATCGAGAATCTTCAACTGCACGTCGATCATCGCTTGCTCCGCCGCGCGCCGGTGCGGCTCTCGCCGGTCGACTTCTTGCCGGGCTGCGGCGCCGGGCCGCTTGTGCGCAAGCCGGCAATGCGCGCCACCAGCGCGCGCGCCAGCACCAGCTTGTCGGCGCGTGCCAGCAACTGGCGCCCGCCCGGCCAGAGCAGCAGCAATTCGTTGTCGCAGGCATCGAAACCGGCACCGCCGCCGACCTGGTTGGCCGCGATCATGTCCAGCCGCTTGCGTTCGAGCTTGGCGCGCGCATAGGTTTCCACATCTCGCGTTTCCGCGGCGAAGCCGACCAGAAACACGTGCTTCGCCCCGCGCGCGGCATTGCCGGCAGCGACTTCGGCAACGATGTCGGGGTTCTCGGTCAAGGCCAGCGTCAA
>Ga0105238_10006774_pt1 | contig 11446 bp, 13 predicted proteins | sample KBSC34metaG_FD_81526 | JGI IMG/M metagenome (GOLD analysis project Ga0105238, IMG submission 81526) | Corn rhizosphere microbial communities from Kellogg Biological Station, Michigan, USA - KBS C3-4 metaG | ecosystem: Host-associated > Plants > Roots > Rhizosphere > Soil | place: Michigan, USA...
CGAGGACAGCGCCGAGCTCGACAGAATCCTCGCAGAGGGCGCCGCACGCGCGTCGGAGCTGGGAGCGCCGGTCCTCGCCAGGGCCAAATCCGCCGTCGGCCTGACTCGGTAGCCTTTCGCATGGACGCCGATAGCCGCCCGCAGGCGCGACCGCTGCCGCTGTCACAGCGGCTCAAGCAGATCGTCGAGGAGCAAGGCCCGCACCGCCTCACCTTCTCCGAACTGGCGAAGCAGCTCCACGCGCGCGCGTGGGGAGGCTTGCTGGTGATGTTCGCCACAATCAACGTGATCCCGCTTCCACCGGGCGCGAGCATCTTCTTCGCGATCCCGCTGATGGTCGTGACGGCGCAGATGGCATTCGGCCGCTCAAGTCCCTGGTTCCCGGCCCGAATCGATCGTCGCGGTGTCACGAAGGATGAGCTGCGGCGCCTGATCGCGAAAATGGAGTGGCTCGAAGTCCGAGTGGAACGGTTGTTCAAACCGCGGCTCGCTTTGCTCACCGGCCCAGCCGCAACACGGCTGATCGGGATCGCCTGCTTTATCCTGGCCTTGATGACGACGTTGCCGGTCGTCCATGTCGCGCCCGCGGCAGTGATCGTCCTCTTCGGCTTGGCCCTTACGTACCGGGATGGAGCGCTGGTCATCGCGGCCGCTGTTGCCGGCGTGGTTGGCGCGGCAGTCGCAATCTTTCTTATCGATTCCGGCGGCATCGCGCTCAGCTACATCTGGTCGCGACTCTTCTAGCAAAAATATCGGGCCCGCCGGAGGGCATCCGGCGGGCCCTTGACCTTTCCGGTGTTTCGGGGCGACCGGAAAGGGCACCTCCCCACTGAGCGCGGGCACGTCCGGCGGACGTGCCTCGGCGATCAGCCCTCCAACTGTCTCGTCAACAGCCGGATGTCCGCATCGAGCTCTGCATCGCTCGCACGCAATTTTTCGATCTGACGAACCGCATGGATCACCGTCGTGTGATCGCGGCCGCCGAAACGCCGCCCGATGTCGGGGAGCGACTTGGGCGTCAGCTGCTTCGACAAATACATAGCCACCTGCCGCGGACGGGCGACCTCACGAGCGCGGCGGGCCGACGTCATCTCGGCCTTTCGGATCCGGTAATGTTCCGCGACCTGCGTCTGGATTTCGTCGATCGAAATCCGACGCTGGTTGGCGCGCAGCACGTTTGCCAGCACTTCCTCGACGAAGGCGATGTCGATCTCGCGCCCGGTCATCATCGCATAAGCGCCGATGCGGTTGAGCGCGCCTTCGAGCTCGCGGATCGACGAAGTCACCCGCCGCGCGAGGAAATCGATCACCGGTCGCGCCATCTGGACGCCGGGAAGCGCCTCCAGCTTCGCGCAGATGATGTTGAACCGAAGCTCGTAATCGGCCGCGTTGATGTCGGCGACGAGCCCCCACGACAGGCGCGACAGTATCCGCGGAGCAATCCCGTCGAGGTCCTGGGGAGCGCGGTCGGACGTGATCACCAGCCTACGGCCCGCGGTGATGATCTCGTTCATCGTGTGGAAGAATTCTTCCTGCGTCGAATCCTTGCCGGCGATGAACTGGACGTCGTCGATCAGCAGCAGGTCCGCATTGCGGAGCCGCTGCTTGAACCCGATCGTGTCATTCTCTTTCAGCGCGCGAATGAACTCGACCATGAATTTCTCGGCCGACATCGAGACGACTCGCGAACCGCGATGATTGGCGAGGAACGCATGGCCGATTGCGTGAAGCAGATGAGTCTTGCCGCGACCGGTGCCGCCATGGATGAACAGCGGATTGAAGCTGACCGTCGGGGAGGTGGCGAGCGTGCGGGCCGCGGTTGCCGCGACTTCGTTGGCCTTTCCGACGACAAACGTGTCGAACCGGTAGCGCGGGTCGAAGTTCGGCGCGTTGGGATCGCGCTCTGCGGGCGGCGGAGTTTCGTCGAGGATCAGCAGCGGCGCCGGGCGCGGCGCGTCTGCGGCGGCAATGACCCGGACATCACGAACGATTGGAAGCACCGTCTTCCAAGCAAGCGTCAGACGCTCGCCGAAATGCGAGCGAACCCAGTCCGCCATGGACTGGCTCGGCATGACGAGATCGAGAGTCCCCGTATCCGGCTCGAAAGCGCCGAGGTCGGCCGGCTTCAGCCAGCCGTCGAAGGTTCGTGCACCAAGGTCGCGGCGTAGGCCGTTCCGGATCGACTCCCAGGCCGCATCCAGCGGCGCCGAAACCGGCGCTTCGCTAAGCTCGGCCGACGAATTCGCCCCTCCAGCGTGCACTCTCCCGCGCCTCCTCTTCCCATCCCCCGTGCAGAGACAAAAGATTCCCGTTGCGCGTGACACGAGTCGCGCGCGGCGAGCTTCTTTTCTCTCTTGCCCCCGGCGCGGATTCGCACCCGGAAAGGCCTTTGTGAAAGTGTCGGAGGCTGCTTGCAAGTGCCGTTTTTTCACGAAAGTGAAATAAAAGCTCTTGACATAGGAAACGGGCCGAAACTTGTGAGAAACGCCAGAAAACTGCGCTTTTCGTAGTTATCATCGCGTTAACGATTCATGCGAATCGCCGGAATTGCTACATTTTTTTGATAGTCTCAAAACACAACCAGCCGCCGGTTGCCCGACGGCTGGTTAGAGCCGGTCTTTGAGGGCTAATTTCAGCCGAGCGAAGCAACCCGCTTGGAGAGCCGCGAAATTTTCCGAGCGGCGGTGTTCTTGTGGATCACTCCCCGAGCGACGCCCCGTGCCATTTCGGGCTGCATTTTCTTCAGCGCTTCGGCCGCGTCAGCCTTCTTTCCCGACGCAATCGCCGACTCGACAGACTTGATGAAGGTCCGGATCCGGCTGATTCGCGAATGGTTGATCTCCGCGCGGTTCGAATTCCGGCGGATGCGCTTTTTGGCCTGCGGCGTGTTCGCCATTCTATTCCTCTTGGCTCAATGAAAAACGGCGCGGCCCGCAGGCTCGCACCGAAGTGTCGCGTCCCCTACCCGCTCACGCCTCCGAGGTCAACGCTGGCAGCGAGGGCAGTAGAAGGTGGAGCGGCCACCCTGGACGATGCGCCGAACGACTCCTCCGCAGCGGCACGGCTCACCCTCGCGATCGTACACCGCGAAACTTTTGGGAAAATAGCCAAGCTCTCCGTCGGGCGAAGCGAAATCGCGCAACGTCGAGCCGCCGGCGGCGATCGCTTCATCGAGCACCCCCCGGATGGCCAGGACCAGGCGCTTCAGCCGTTCGAGAGAGACGCTCCCGCCAGGCCGAGCCGGATGGATCCCGGACCGATACAGCGCCTCGCAGACATAGATGTTGCCGAGGCCCGCGACGATGCGCTGGTCAAGCAGCAGAAGCTTGATCGCCGCATTTCGACCCACGAGCCTACGCTTGAGCTCCCGCGCATCGAGATCGAACGGCTCGGGACCGAGTGCTTTGAACGGAGGCCAGCCCCCAAGTTCGGCGGTCGAAATCAGATCTAGCGAACCAAAGCGCCTCGCGTCGTTTAGAGCGAGCCTGTGGCCCTCATCCGTGTCGATGATGAAATGGTCGTGCTTGAGCGTTTCCGTCGGATCGATCCTCCAGTGACCGGACATGCCGAGGTGGAAGACCAGGCTGTCGCCGCGATCCGTGTCGATGACGCCGTATTTGGCGCGACGATGCAGGCCGATGACGCGAGCGCCGGTCAGCCTCTGGCCGAGGTCGACGGGAAGCGCACGCCTGAGGTCGGGACGCCTTGCCTCGACCCGAGCGATCCGACGCCCATCCAGCACGCGCGCAAGGCCGCGTACGGTCGTCTCGACTTCGGGTAGCTCGGGCATGAGCTCGATATGGCGAAGCGCACCCAAGCCCGCTAGAGCCCCGCCCCGATGGTAGACAAGGTCAATTTCGGCCACGAGCTCGTCACACCCGAGGAAAAGACGCGCCGTGTCGGCGAGGTCTTCAGCTCGGTCGCTCGTCGCTACGACATCATGAACGACCTGATGTCGGGCGGAATGCACCGGCTTTGGAAGGATCGCTTCGTCAATCGAGTGAAGCCGCGCCCCAGCGAAAACATCCTCGATATGGCCGGAGGCACGGGCGACGTCGCCTTCCGGATGGCGCGGCGGGGCGCAAGAGTCACAGTCTCCGACATCAATGCCGATATGCTCAAGGTCGGAGAAGAGCGGGCCGAGCGCCGCGGCCTGACCGGCCTGACTTGGAAAGTGGAGAATGCCGAGAAACTAAGCTTCGCGAGCAATAGCTTCGACGCCTACACCATCGTCTTCGGAATCCGGAACGTCACGGACATTCCTGCGGCGCTTCGGGAGGCGCATCGTGTGTTGAAGCGCGGCGGCCGTTTCTATTGCATGGAATTTTCCTCGAGCGACTGGCCCGGCTTTTCGAAGCTCTATGACACGTGGGCGTCGAACGCGATTCCCCGCATCGGCAAGGCCATCGCCGATGACGAGGACAGCTATCGCTATCTCGTCGAGAGCATTCGCCGCTTTCCGCGCCCGAACGCGTTCAGGGCAATGGTAGCCGACGCCGGCTTCGTCCGGGCGGCTGTCGAACCGATGCTCGGAGGCTTGGTGACTATTCACAGCGGTTGGAAGATTTGACGACTTCCGTCACTCACCTGTGGCGTCTGTTGAAGTGGGGTCGGACGCTGGCTCGCCACGGCGCTCTTCGCGGCATCGAAGAAGACCCGATGACCCCGCCGCCGGTTCGCCGGCTCGCAAAGCTGGCGCGCTTCGGGGCACGCAGTCCTGAAACGCCGGAATATGCGGCCGCCCTGGTTGCGATAGGGCCAGCCGCGATCAAGCTCGGCCAGGCGCTGTCGACGCGTCCCGACCTCGTCGGTCAGGCGGCTGCGGAAAATCTTTCGAAGCTTCAGGACGATCTTCCGCCGGCCCCTTTTGGTGCGATCAAACGCATCATTGAAAGCTCGTTCGGGGCTCCGCTCGAGAGTCTTTACTCCGAGTTCGACGAAGTCCCCATCGGCGCAGCTTCGATCGCCCAGGTGCATCGCGCAGTAACGACCGAAGGCCGCGAGGTCGCGGTCAAGGTGCTTCGTCCAGGCATCGAGGAAGAATTTGCCAAGGCAATCGAAACCTACGAATGGGCCGCGGCGCATGTCGAGAATTTCGGCGGAGAGGCCGCGCGACTGCGGCCTCGCCTCGTCGTCGCCCAGTTCAAGCAATGGACCGCGCGGGAACTTGACCTGCAGCGCGAGGCGGCGTCCGCCTCCGAGCTTCGCGAGAATATGGTCGCCGAGCCCGGCTATTACGTGCCGGAGATCGACTGGCGCCGGACCGCGCGTCGGGTCCTGACGCTCGAATGGCTCGACGGGATCAAGCTCAATGACCGCGATGCGCTGATCGAGGCCGGGCAGGATTGCCATGCACTCGCCATGACGCTGGTGCGCGCCTTCCTACGCCAGGCAGTGGTGGACGGCTTCTTCCACGCCGACCTCCACCACGGCAATCTCTTCGCGCTCCCCGACGGGCGGATCGCTGCGATCGATTTCGGAATCATGGGCCGGATCGACCGGCGTGCGCGAGTCTGGCTCGCGGAAATTCTCTACGGGTTGATCACCGGCGACTATCGCCGCGTCGCGGAGATTCATTTCGAGGCGCAATATGTGCCGCCGCATCACAGCGTCGAGGAATTCGCGACCGCGCTCCGCGCCGCCGGCGAGCCCATCCGCGGGCTTCCGGTCAAGGACATTTCGGTCGGGCGCATGCTCGAAAGCCTCTTCTCCATCACCCGCGACTTCGACATGCCGACGCAGCCGCATTTGCTGCTGCTTCAGAAGACGATGGTCATGAACGAAGGCGTCGCCACCGCGCTCGACCCCGACATCAACATGTGGGAAACCGCAGAGCCCTTCCTCAAGGAATGGATCCGCTCCGAGCTGGGTCCTGAAGCCTATTACGCCGACCGGATCATCGAATTGATCCGCGCCGCGAAGAAGATCCCCGAACTGATTCAGCGGCTCGACGAATATTATCCGCCGAGGGGCGCCGCGCCGCCCCCGCCGCCGCTCCCGCAAGTCGGCGTGACCGAGCGACGCAATTGGTGGGGTTACGCGATCGCGAGCGCGGTCGGGGCTGCGCTCGGTGCATTGCTGCTGTTTGTGCTAGGCTGAGTTTATGGCGCGGGTGCTCCTCATCGTCGGCGGCGGGATCGCCGCATACAAGTCGCTCGAGGTGGTGCGGCTGCTGACGAAGGCCGGCCACGAAGTCACGCCGGTGCTTACGAAAGGCGGCGAGCATTTCGTGACGGCGATGAGCCTCGGCACGCTCGCAGAGAGCCAGGTCCACTCGTCGCTTTGGGAGCTGAAGGACGAGGTCGAGATCGGCCATATCCAACTCAGCCGAGCCGCCGATTTCGTGCTGGTGTGTCCCGCGACTGCGGATCTTCTCGCGAAAATGGCTGCGGGAATCGCCGACGATCTCGCGACAACCCTCCTCCTTGCGACCGACAAGCCGGTCGTAGTTGCGCCCGCCATGAACGTCCGCATGTGGCTCCACGCTGCCACGCGCCGCAACGTCCAACAGCTGGTCGAGGACGGCGTGAATGTCATCGAGCCGGCCGAGGGCGAGATGGCCTGCGGCGAGCATGGTCCAGGTCGTCTTCCCGAACCAACCGACATTATGGGCTGGCTGAATCAGAACGGCTTTCTCGGCGGCAAGTGACGCTCGAGGGCAAGCACATCCTCGTCACCGCGGGGCCGACGCACGAGCCGATCGACCCGGTGCGAGTCATCGCCAACCGGTCGTCGGGACGGCAAGGCTTCGCGATCGCAGCAGCAGCCGCCGCGGCAGGCGCCCGGGTGACGCTCGTTGCTGGTCCCGTCGCGCTGGAGAGTCCGCGCGACGTCTGCCGAATTGACGTCGAGACCGCCGCCCAGATGGCCGATGCGGTCTTCGCGGCGCTTCCGGCCGACGTCGCGATCCTCGTTGCGGCTGTGTCGGACTGGCGGGTCGAGCCTTCGGTGACAAAGCTCAAGAAAGAAGGCGGGCCGCCGGAACTGAAGTTCTTGCGGACACGCGACATCCTCGCGGAATTGAGCGCAAGCGACAAGAGACCGCGCTTGCTGGTCGGCTTTGCAGCCGAGACCGACTCGGTCGTGCCGAGCGCGGTTGCCAAATGTGCCGCCAAAGGGGCGGACTGGATCGTCGCGAACGACGTTTCCGGCGAGGTGATGGGAGGCAGACGCAACCGGGTGCACCTTGTCACCCCAGAGGGTGTCGAGGACTGGCCGGAAGCCTCGAAGGAGAATGTCGCCAAAGAGCTAATAGAGCGCGTGGCGACAGCGATCCGCTAGCATCGACTCCACGAGGACACTGAGGTAATTTTCACTGTCTTACTTCGGAGGCGAGCATGAACCGCTTTCTTGCCGTGCCGCTGTTTTTCGCAACGATCGCTGCGACGTCACCACAGCCCGTCGTCCAAGTCGCAACAGGCGACTGGAGCCAGCTGCCATCGCTCGAGCACCGAAGCAACGACCACCTCGGCTCCAATGGAATGGCGCGAATCTTCCAGCTTGCCGCGGAGCGGAAATGCGCGATTCCTGGATACACGTACCGGAAGCTAGATCTGCGTCTGTCTTTCGCGGTGCAGTACAATGCGGACGGCAGTCCGGCGCGAATCGTCGTCCCGTCCCTCAATTGTCCAGAAGCGGAGTCGATCATCGCAAGCTCGGTGCTCGCCATGGTCAAAGGCCGCGATTACGCGCCGCGCGGTCCAGCCGCGGACCAGGGTTGGTATCAGGGGATGCTGGTCTGGGGGTACGAAGCGGACGGGCAGTCAAACATCTGACCCGCATGCCCGGCAATTCGGGTCCGCGGGGATTCGGATGCTGCGCCAGCTGAGCGTCTCTCCGTCGAACAGGTGCAGATGACCAGCCTGGTCTGATCCAACACCGACAACGGTCTCGATTGCCAGCAGCGCCGCGAAGCTTCCAACCGTCGCTGTCAAGGCGCCTAGAACGCCCAACTCCGAGCAATTGTCGCAATCATCAGCGTCGAACGCATCGCCGACAAAGCAGCGATAGCAGGGCTGCGCGCGGAACAGCCCGACCTGGCCCTGGAACTGGACCGCCGCGGCCGACAGGAGCGGAACGCCAAGGCTAACGCAGGCATCGCTGACAGCGAGCCGCGTGGCGAAATTATCGCTTCCATCGATGACGAGATCATGTCCCGCGAGCAGCATCGCAGCGTTTTCGGGGCCGATCCGCTCTGACTTCGGATTGACCTCGACGAAATGGTTGAGCCGTCGAACGAAAGCGGCCGCCAGCTCGGATTTCAGCTTGCCCGCATCCATTTCTGCGAAAAGGGGCTGTCGGTGAAGATTGGCAGCTTCCACTGTATCGGAATCAATGATCGTAAGCTTTCCGATACCAGCCCCCGCAAGAGCCGGAATTACAGCACTTCCTATCCCGCCCGCTCCGATTACGGCGACGTTTGCGGCTTTGAGCCTGCCCTGACCGGATCCGCCAACTTGTGGAAGGACAATGTGCCGGGCGTAGCGCTCGAGCTCTTCGTCGCTGAGGCTCACTGGCCACCCATTACTGGCCGGTGCTGCCGAAGCCTCCGGCTCCCCGGCTGGTCTCGCTCAGCTCCGTGACCGCTCGGAAATTCGCCTTCAGAACCGGCGCCGGGACCAGCTGCGCGATGCGCTCGCCGCGCCTCACCTCGAACGGCTCTCCGCCGAGATTGGCGAGGATCACCTTCACCTCGCCGCGATAATCGTGATCGATCGTGCCCGGCGTGTTGAGGCAAGTGATGCCGTGCTTGAGAGCCAGGCCGGAGCGCGGGCGGACCTGCACTTCGTAACCTTCGGGAATGGCAATCGCGAAGCCCGTGGCGACCGCATGGCGCTGCCCCGGCGCCAACGTGACATTCTCCGCCGCCACCACGTCCAACCCGGCCGCACCATCGGTCGCATAGGCCGGCGCGGGTAGTCCTTCGCCATGCGGAAGTCGGCTGAGCTCGATCTCGATCACTTCGCCTTTTTCTTTCGGCTGAATTTCTTCTTTGCGGGACCCTTCGCGGCGCGCTCATCGATTAATCGAACCGCTTCGTCCAGAGTGACGCTCTTCGGCTCGGCACCTTTGGACAGGGTCGCATTGGTCGTGCCGTCGGTCACATAGGGTCCGTAGCGGCCCGCCATCACCTTGATCTCGCCCCGCTCTCCGGGTGCTTTCCGAGCACAGCGACCGGTTCGCGGGAAGCGCCACGTTGCCGGCCACCACCCGAAGCGGCATCGGCAAGCTTCGCGACCGCCGCGTTCATTCCGGTCTCGAACACTTCGGCGGTCGATCCGAGCTTCGCATATTTGCCGTCGTGCGCGAGATAGGGCCCGTAGCGGCCGATTGAAGCGGTGATCGGCTTTCCGGTTTCCGGATGCGCGCCAATCTCTCGCGGAAGCGACAACAGCCGTTCGGCGACCTCCGTCGTCACATCATCGACCGGCACGTCCTTCGGAATGGACGCTCGCTTATCCCCGCGCTCCACATAGGGCCCGAAACGGCCTGTCTTGAGCATGATGTCGTTGCCAAGGTCTTGCGGGCCGTCACTTTGCGCCTGGTCGCCGCCCTGTCCGAACTTCCGGGTATATTTGCAGTCGGGATAGTTGGAGCAGGCGACGAACGCGCCGAACTTTCCTCCGCGCAGCGACAGCCGGCCGTTTCCGCATTGCGGACAGACGCGCGGATCGCTCCCGTCGGCGCGGGGCGGATACAGCCAGGGCGCCAGGAACTCGTCGAGCGCCTGCGTGATCTCCGAAGGCTTCTGGTCCATGACCTCGCCGGCTTTCGGCTTGAAGTCGTGCCAGAAGGCGTCGAGCAGCTTTTGCCAATCGAGCCGGCCGCCGGAGACGTCGTCCAGCTCCTCTTCAAGCTCCGCGGTGTAATCGTAGCTGACGTAGCGATCGAAGAAGCGCTCGAGGAAGGCCGTCACGAGACGCCCACTCTCCTCCGGAACGAAGCGGCCCTTGTCGACCCGCACATATTCGCGGTCCTTCAATGTCTGAAGGGTCGAGGCGTAAGTCGATGGGCGGCCTATCCCAAGCTCCTCGAGGCGCTTGACCAGGCTCGCCTCGGAATAGCGCGGCGGCGGCTGGGTGAAGTGCTGCGTCGCCTCGACACCGGTCTTGAGCGGAGCATCGCCAATGCGGAGCGCTGGCATGCGCGCGCCCTCCTCGTCCTGGGGGTCGTCACGGCCCTCATCGTAAAGCGTCATGAAACCGGCGAAGAGCACGACCTGGCCGCTCGCGCGGAGCACCGCTCGTCCAGTGCCGTCGGTCAGCTCGACAGTTGTCCGCTCCAGGCGTGCCGACGCCATCTGGCTTGCGAGCGCCCGGTTGTAGACCAGCTCGTACAGTCGTGCATGATCGCCCGAGGCGGCTCGCAACAGGTCGAAGTCCGTCGGCCGGATCGCTTCGTGCGCTTCTTGGGCGTTCTTTATCTTGCTCGTATATTGGCGCGGACGGTCGGGCACGAAGCCGGCGTCGTAGCGATGGGCAATCGCACGCCTCGCCGCGCTCACTGCCTCAGGCGCCATATCGATGCCGTCGGTCCGCATATAAGTGATGAGTCCGTCTTCGTAGAGCGACTGCGCAACCCGCATCGTGTGGCTCGCCGAGAACCCGAGCTTGCGCGCTGCCTCCTGCTGGAGCGTCGAGGTGGTGAACGGCGGCGGTGGATTCTTCGAGAACGGCTTGGTCTCGACTGAAGAGACGGTGAACTTTCCCGCCTCCACGGCGGCTTTGGCAGCATCCGCATCGGCGCGACTGCCAATGGTCAGTCGATCGATCTTCTTCCCGTCGAGTTGAGCAAGCCGCGCCGTGAAGCTTTGCCGGTCGGCTTCGAACGTGGCGCCGATCGACCAATATTCCTGCGGCTTGAAAACCTCGATCTCGCGCTCGCGGTCGACGATCAACCGAAGCGCGACCGACTGCACCCGCCCCGCAGACTTGGCTCCGGGAAGCTTGCGCCACAGGATCGGCGAAAGCGTGAAGCCGACCAGATAATCGAGCGCACGGCGGGCGCGGTAAGCGTCGATGAGATCTTCATCGAGCCCGCGCGGCCTCTGCATCGCCTCGGTGACCGCCGAATTGGTGATGGCGTTGAAGGTCACGCGTTGAACCTTCGCCGGAAGGGCCTTCTTCTGACGAAGGACCTCCTGGACATGCCAGCTGATCGCCTCGCCCTCACGGTCAGGATCGGTCGCGAGGATCAGCGTATCCGCCTTCTTCGCCTCGTCCGCGATGGCCTTAAGCTGCTTCGACCGGTCGGGCGAGACCTGCCACTGCATGTGAAAGCCGTGCTCGGGATCGACCGATCCGTCCTTGGGCGGAAGGTCGCGCACGTGACCGAACGAGGCGAGAACGCGATGCCCGCTGCCCAGATACTTTTCGATGGTTTTCGCCTTGGCGGGCGATTCGACGACGACGAGCTTCAAGATTTCCCCTCACGCATACGCGTAAAG
>Ga0105238_10006775_pt1 | contig 11445 bp, 9 predicted proteins | sample KBSC34metaG_FD_81526 | JGI IMG/M metagenome (GOLD analysis project Ga0105238, IMG submission 81526) | Corn rhizosphere microbial communities from Kellogg Biological Station, Michigan, USA - KBS C3-4 metaG | ecosystem: Host-associated > Plants > Roots > Rhizosphere > Soil | place: Michigan, USA...
ATGGTCGCCTGCAAGCCAGCGCGCATGGTCTGCTCGGCCGCGAGATCGGGCGCGAGCAGATAGGCCACCCGCAGCGCGGGGGCGATGCACTTGGCGATGCTTGCCGCGTAGAAGGTCCGTTCGGGAATGAGATTTGCGATCGGCGAGAGCTGCGGCTCGAGCGGCCCATACACGTCGTCCTCGATCAGGATCGTGCCGCGCTTGCGGATGACATCGGCCACCGCCTTGCGCCTGATAGCGCTCATCGTCGCCGTGGTCGGATTGTGCTGGGTCGGCACCAGATAGACCGCCTTCGGCTTGTGCTTGCGGCAGGCGTCATCGAGCGCGTCGGGACGCACGCCCTCATGGTCCATGGCGACGCCGACAAGGCGAACATTGAGCCGCGCTGCAGCCGCCTTCATGCCGGGAAAGGTCAACGCCTCCGTCAACACGATGTCGCCCGGCGAGGCCAGCGCAAGCAGCGCGTTGAAGATGATCGCCTGCGATCCCGGAAAAATCACGATGCGCTCGGCGGCGGCCTGCGGCAGACGCGGCTGCAACCACTCGGCGGCAACCTCGCGCTCGTCGGCATTGCCGCCCGGTCGCGAATAGCTCAGGAACGCGCTGAAGCCGGCGTCGGCGCGGATCGTTGCCAGCCCCTGCGCGATGCGCAAATCGAGATTGGCCTCGACCGGCTGCGGCGGCAGGTTCATCGACAGGTCGATGCTGACCGCCACCGGCAAATCCGACGGCGCGCGCGCCGTGGTCTCGGACACGAACGTGCCCTGCCCGACCCGGGCGTCCAGGAGACCGCGTCGCCGTGCTTCGCTGTAGGCGCGCGTCACGGTGGTCAGATCGATGTCGAGCGCAGAGGCAAGCGCCCGATGGGTCGGCAGCCGCTGACCGCGCACCAATCGTCCACTCGCGATATCAGAGGCAAGCGCATCGACGACGCGCAGATACATCGGGCCTTGCCACTCCGAAATTGTAGGGACCCAATCCATGCAATCCAACGCTTTGTCTTTGATTGTATGTACCTGTAGTCATATTGTATGGACAGCCCTCAAGTCAAGGACGACTGCCATGACAGACCCGATCTCTCTCCCAAAGGCACTGGCGCGCGGCTTTGCGATGCGCTGCCCCCACTGCGGTCGCGGCCACCTGTTCCGCAGTTTCCTCAAGGTCGCGGATGCCTGCGAGGTCTGCGGCGAGGATTTCACGCCGCAACGCGCCGATGACTTCCCCGCCTATCTCGTCATCGTGGTGGTCGGCCACATCGTGGTGCCGACATTGCTTGCTGTTGAAATCGCCTACGCGCCGCCGGTCTGGCTGCAGCTTCTGATCTGGCTTCCGGTGACGCTGTTCAGCGCGCTGGCGCTGCTGCAGCCGACCAAGGGCGCGATCGTCGCCCTGCAATGGCAGACCGGCATGCACGGTTTTGAGGAGTCGCGGCAGCGCCGCGCTCCAGGCAACGACCTCAAGCTATCAGGAAAAGCGTCGCACGCATTCTGAGCGCGGACAGGCGCCCGGCTTACTGGCCGTGGGACGTGAGCACCGCATCGCAGCCGCGCGAGATACGCGCGCGGTTTTGCTTCAGGCAGGCGAGCACGACCATGTCGCCCTGTTGCATGTACGCGCGGCAGAAACGCGAAACGTCGCGCGCGCAGGCGTCATGGCCCTGCTGCGCCGAAGCGGCGGATGCAAACACAACAAACGAAATGGCCAGAAACAAACGGGTCATCGGGTTCTCCCGGTGGCAACGCGAATGACGCCTTCTAGAGCGCGCTCATACAAGCCGCAACGACTTTGTGTACGGACAACCGCACCACACTTTGCGCTCACGCGGCCCTTCGGGTCGGATCATGCCTCCAAGCAAAACGGCGCAGGCCGAAAGGCCTGCGCCGTTTTTGCGGGTGTGCGAATGATCAGTCGGTCTCCGCGACCTTCTTCCTCGAGGCGGCGAGGTCCTTGTCCATGACCGAGCGGCAGCCCTGGCTCAGCTGAGCGCGATGCTTGAACATGCAGGTGGTGATCGCCGGGATGTTCGGGATCTCCGAGCTGCAGAACTTGAAGGCGTCGCCGGTGCACATCTCGCGCGCTTCGGAGCTGAAGGCGAAGCTCTGCGTTGACGACAGCGCCGACAGCGAAAGCGCGAAGCCCAAAACCAATCCGGCCTGGCGAACCTTGCTGGTGAAAGAAGCGGTCATTTTTGTCTCCCTTTGGCCACGCCCCGCGGGGCCGTTGTTGATGGGAGGACCATGCGCCGCGCCGGTCTTTTCCACTGTGATGATGGTCACTTGCGGGAGCATCTGTGTGACGTCGGTCACTCTGGGCTGTATCCACCGGTAATCACTCACCAATCAGCGCCGTGTTGGTAAGGCGTTAAGACTTTCTTTGCATGAATGGTTCGGCGCAAAGGGTGGCGCACCTGTTTCGGTTTTCAGTGCCGTAGTGGCGTATTTGGAAAGAGTAGCGATGCGTAATGCGTTCGGCCTGATGCTGGCCAGTGTTGTTGCGGCGGTGCTGATCGCCGGAGTTTGGTATTGGACGTCTGCGCCGCGCGCTGTCGCGGCTGCCCCTCAAACGATTGCCGCGAAGCCGGCAGCGCCGTTGCCGGCGCCGGCCCAGAAGCTCGCCGCCAGGGATGATGTCGAGACCACGGCCTCGCTGTCGTCGCGGCTCGCCGCGATGCCGCCTGCGCCGGCCGCGCCGCTGAAAGCGGCCTGCGCCAATCCGGATGCGCTCGGTGTCAGCCGCGTGGTCGAAGTCGACACAACAGGCGGACCCGGTTTCGGCTTCGAGCATTTCAAGCAACTCGATTTCCTCGAGCCGAAGGAAGTCGTGCTGACGTTCGATGACGGCCCCTGGCCGGGCAATACGCCGGCGGTGTTGAAAGCGCTCGACGACGAGTGCACCAAGGCGGTGTTCTTCCCGATCGGCAAGCACGCCACCTATCATCCCGAGATCCTGCGCCAGGTGCTGGCGGCCGGACACACGGTCGGCGCGCACACCTGGTCGCATGCGAACCTGAACGGCAAGAAGATGACCGATCAGATGGCCAAGGACGAGGTCGAGAAGGGCTTCAGCGCGGTGAAATGGGCGCTCGGCACCAACCCGTCGCCGTTCTTCCGCTTCCCGCAACTCGAGCACAATCCGCAAGTGATGACCTATTTCGGCACGCGCAATGTCGCGATGTTCTCCTGCGACCTCGACTCCTTCGATTTCCGCAAGGGAGCCACGCCGGACAAGGTCGTCAACACCGTGATGACCAAGGTCGACAAGCTCGGCAAGGGCATCATCCTGATGCACGACTTCCAGAAGAGCACCGCCGAAGCATTGCCGACGCTGCTGCGCCGGCTCAAGGCCGGCGGCTACAAGGTCGTGCAGATGAAGGCCAAGACCACGCTGGCGACGCTGCCCGAATATGACGAAGCGCTGGCGAAGGACCTGAAGCTGCCGACGGTCGCCGCGCGCCCGGTCTCGAGCGTGGTGCAGACGATCTCGAAGTAATTCGCCTCACGCATCCAGTAAAAACGCGCCCTGCGGATTCCCGAGGGCGCGTTTTGTTTTTTTCCAGAGGCGTGCGTTACCAGTAGACGCCGTAGCGATGCAGCTCACTGATGATGCGGCCGGCGGTCCAGTAATCGCCACGATGATGACGGCGCTCGGCACGTCTCGCAGGCCTGGCATCGTCGACCTTCGTCGGTTCGGCTGCCGGGGCAACCGGCGGCCGTTCGACAAACTTCGGAGCATCCACTGCGGGCGGCGCGGCTTCGGCGGGGGCGGCCGTCACGGGCGGCGCAGCGGCCTCGGGTGCAGCGGCCACCGGCGCAGGCGCTACGGGAGCCGCGACCGGCGCCGGCGCTTCGATAGCGGACGGCGCTTCAGCGACAATTGTCGTGGGAGGCACGGGCGCAGCGACGCTGGCCGTGTCGGACATCGAAAGGCTGCGGGATTCTCCGGCCTGGGCGGCGGACGCCGAGACCAGAACCATTGCGGCGATCAAAACCAGCTTGCGCATGTGAGTCTCCCCTGTTTTCGGCGATTGGCTATTCCGGAAGACTAAGCGGTACCAAGGGCCCTTTATGTGACCCACGTCACGCAGGATCGCCGGTGGCGACATGTCGTCGCAGCTGCTCCTTGCAAATCTGGATCGGCGACCCGCGGCGACAACCCAGCAAGCCGGCAACCGCATCGCTGCAACGATCACGCGAGTTCGCGTGGCGCATCCGACACAGACGCAAACTCAACGCCATCGGAAAATCACCGCGGCTTGACTCGTCTGCCGCGCCTATCCAGTGTTTCGGATGGTAGTGCCCGCAAGGGCTAATCAAGGGAATACGGTGCGTCCGCCGACGCGTGATCCGACAAGATCATGCGCCCAACAAAGCGGACAATGCCGGAGCTGCCCCCGCAACTGTAAGCGGCGAGCCGACGACCATTGCATACCACTGGGATGATCTGTCCTGGGAAGGTGGTCAGAGGCCGCGACCCGCGAGCCAGGAAACCTGCTACCGGCCATGGTCATGCGCGAATGCGTCGGGCGGGGTGCTCCGAAGCGTTGGACGAGCCGATTGAGTCTGCCGCATCAAGGGCGAAAAGGCAGATTTGGCGGCAAGCGCGTGTGACGGTTTTTTTGTTCGCCGTCGAGCGTTTCATGTTCACATCCGAAATCCGCAATCTTCCTGCGCCGTCGCGCGTTCGCGCGCGCACGGCTTCCATCTCGTGTTGGCTCACCGGCGCAGCGCTGCCGCTTCTGTTCGTTTCAACGCCGGCGTCGGCGCAATCGGGCACACTCGATCCCGTCGTGGTGTCGCCGCCGAAAGCGCAGACTGCGACGCGCGCGGCCCGCGACCAGCGCGGTGCGCCGAAGCGCGCCAAACGCGCCGCGCGAAATCCGGCGGCAAAGCCTGTCCCGCTACCAACAGCCGAAGCCGCTCCGACGCCGCTCAACAGCAATGTGGTGGCGGGAAGCGCCAGCCGGCTCGGTCTCACCGTGTTTGAGACGCCAGCGTCCGTGGAGGTCGTCAGCCAGGAGACCATGCGCGAGCAGGGCTACCGCACCACCACCGAGACCGCGCAAGGCGCGGTCGGCGTGCTCTCCGGCGACGCCGCCGGCGCGCCGGCCGGTTTCTCCATGCGCGGCTTCACCTTCGGCGAGGTGACCGTGCTCTACAACGGCATCTGGATCGGCCCCCAGAGCATCACCTCGCGCATGATGGACACGGCGGGTCTCGCGCAGGTCGAATTCGTCAAGGGCCCGTCATCGATCATGTCGGGCCTCGCCACGATCGGCGGCTCCGTCAACTATGTGAGCAAGCAGCCGACCACCGGTCCGATCCAGAGCGAGCTCGACACCTCGATCGACACGCTCGGCACGTACCGCACCCATTTCGGCTCGGGCGGCAGCACGAACCTGCCGGGGCTCGATTATCGTTTCGACGTCTCTTCGTCGAAGATCAACAGCTTCATCGACGGCGACTATCAGCAATTGAACAACGTCGCGGGCCAGCTCAACTATCGCGTCAACGATTCGTTCAGGGTGTTCGGCGCGGTCGACTACAGGCGCGACGACGGCCACGCCTATTGGGGCACGCCGCTGACGACCACGGCGTTCTCCGGGCCGTTCTCAACCCACAGCGTGGTGTCCGGCACTGCGCTCAACACGTTCAATGCGGCTGATCCGTCGGACGCGAGCGCCGTGTTCGGTCCGGTCACCGTGGACTCGCGGACGATCCACACCAACTACAATGTCGCCGACAATACCGTCGGCGCGCATGAGCTGTGGCTGCGCGGCGGCTTCGAGTTCAATATCGGCGACAGCGTCACCTTCAAGAACCAGACCTACGAATATGGAGCAAAACGTCACTGGTTCGATGCCGAGACCTACGCCTTCAACACCGGAACATCCCTGATCGACCGCGACCGCTTTTTCGTCACCCACAAGCAGCAGGTGACCGGCAACGTCTCCGATCTGGTCCTGAACTCCGCCCTGTTCGGGATGGAGAACCGCTTTGCGGGTTCGCTGCAGGTGAGCCGCAACGACATCCAGTTCCAGCAGGAAGGCAACCCTGACACTTTCCCGGCGGACTCGGTGACGGTGCTCAATCCCGATCCCGGCCTTTATGGCATTCCGCAGCCGAACATCCGCAACAGCCGGCTCGACAATGTCGCGCTGTCGATCGAGGACCGGTTGAAGATCACGCCCTGGCTTGCCCTGATCGGCGGCATCCGCGTCGAAGATCTGACGCTGTCGCGCGACGGCATCAATTTCAATGGCAGCATTCCCGGCGGCCAGCCCTTCACCAAGACGTGGGACCCGGTGTCGTATCGCGCGGCCGCGACCTTCGAACCGGTCAAGGGACTGATGCTCTACGCCATGACCGCGACCGCCTATGATCCCGCAGCGGCCGGCATCTTCTCGGTCACGCCCGGCACGTCGCTGGAATTGACCAGCGCGCGCATCTACGAGACCGGCGTCAAGGCGATCTCGCCGGACAAGCGCGCGGAGTTCACCTTCGCCGCCTATGACATCGAGCGGCGCAACGTCTATGTGCAGATCACCAACGCGATCGCCTCGCTCGCGGGCGAAGTCCACACGAGAGGCGTCGAGATGGCCGCGGCGTGGCGCCCGGTCGAACCTCTCAAGCTCTGGGGCAATATCGCCTTCACGCAATCGCACTACGGCGATTTCGATTTCTTCACCGGCAACACGCCGTCGAACATCGCGCCCGTCATCATCAATGCCGGCGCGTCGTGGCGCTGGGACAATCGGCGCTGGCCGGTCGAGATCGGCGGCTCGGTGCGCCATGTCGGACAGCGCTTCCTGTACGAGGACGACCGCACCGTCATGCTGCCTTACACCACGGCCGACCTGTTCGCCTTTGTCGACGTTCCCGGCCGCGATCTGCCGTGGCAGGGACTGGACAAGATGCGGTTTGCATTCCGCGTCCGCAACGTGACCAACGCGCTCTATGCGCAATGGTCCGATCCCGGCTATCCCGACCAGGTCTATCTCGGCGCACCGCGGACGTTCGAACTGTCAGCTTCGGCGAAGTGGTGATGCGCGCGCTCGCGACACTGCATCGCTGGTGGGGCGTCGCGTTCTGCCTGCTGTTTGCCATGTGGTTTGCGAGCGGCATCGTCATGCATGTCATACCGTTCCCGGCACGGAGTGAACGGCCGGCGACACCTGAGATAGAGGCACGACGCGCCAGCGCAGAACGGATCGACTATGATCAGTGGACGGTGTCAGGTGATTACGACCGCGACCGCCCGCTCGATCGCATCGCGTTAAACGACGGCGCCGGCACGGAAGTCTATCTGGCGGCGGCGACCGGCGCTGTGGTGCTCACCACGACGCGGAGCGTGCGTCTGGCGAATTATCTCGGCAGTATCCCGCACTGGATTTATCCAACGCCGCTGCGTCATCACGCCCAGCTCTGGCGCGCGCTGATGTGGTGGCTGTCTTTGTTCGGCACCATCGGCGCGACAATCGGCGTCGCCATCGGCGTTGTGAAGCTCGCCGTCGCTATCCGAGACAAGGTGTGGCCCTACCGCGGCTTGCAGGCCTGGCATCACGCCTTCGGGCTCATCTTCGCGCCATTCATCCTCGGCTGGATCTTCTCCGGCTTGCTGTCGCTCGGCGATCAATGGCCGCTGAAGAGCCTGCACACGCTCGACTTTCCGCCGCTCGGCTCGCATCCGCTGCTGCGCTCACTCGTGATCGTCATGCTCTGCCTCTGCGGCCTCGCCTTCAGCCTCACCGGCGTGGTGCTGGCGTGGCGAAGGGTGCGGGCGACGATCTGAAGCCGAGATTCGGCGTGCGTGCGGCGATCAGAACAAGATCGTCACGTGAGCTTCGGCCTTGAATTTATAGACAGGAAAATCGCCCTGCAGCACCGGGACACCGATCTCCAATCCCGCCTGCAGCGACTGGCTGAAGGCTTTGCCGATCTCAAAATTGAAGGGAACGAACCATTCGCGGCGCATGAAATTGTATCTGATGTCGGTGGACGGAAACAATGTCAGATACCACGATTGAGGAAGCGCGAAATTGACCGTGGGAGCGAACTGCACGTCGCTCAGATGATTCCGGGTCGGATCGCCGGCAAAATCAAATCGATACCGCGCAACAAACTGAAAATATGAACCATCGGAAATCTCGGGAAGGCTGTAGCGGTAGCCTGCAGTTGGAAGCATCTGCCATTTGCCCGTTCCCAGTGCCGGCTCGGTGGCCGTCGGCGCGATGATCCTGATTCCAAAGCCCACTCCCAGCCGATCCGTTATCTTGGCGTTGCTGATGACAGCCTGCATCAGCGTGTCGCCATAGCTACCGCGATAACCGCCGGTCTCGCTTCCGTCGTTGGAATAGATCAACGGAAATTCGAAGCGGTATGCCACCTTCCAGTCGTTTTCGAGTTCAAAGGGCCGCTCATAGCGCAGCGTGGTGGTCCAGCTGTTGATACCGTCGGCAGGCGTGGTGTAGTTCTGGAAGACCTCGATCTTGTGCTGCGGACGCGTGAGATCGCGCCCGGTATTGGGCCCGTCGTCGGCAGAGGTCTGGGCATTTGCGGTCGTCGACGCCAGCACCGTCAACAGCGCCGTAGCCTTCCAGCTACCAACTCGGATTCCGCGCATTGTTGTCCACTCGATGAAATGCGCAAACGAGTTCGCATTTCGCGCGGCAAAAGCGGCGGCGGATTGATTACGCCCCGCGGCAAATTGACAGACGCATTTGCCACATTGGAATTACTTCTTCGCAAAGCGTCGGGCGGGATGGAAAGATGGTGCCGCAAGAGGGACTCGAACCCCCGACCCCGTCATTACGAATGACGTGCTCTACCAACTGAGCTATTGCGGCGGACCATGGAAAACGCGAGGCGCCCCGCGACGCGCTCCTGATATCGGGCGCGGCCCGGATTGGCAAGAAAAACGCAAGTCTTGAATAATTTATGACCCGCCCCAGCGGGCCCAGAAGCCGCGCCAGCCGCCGGCCTGCGCCTTCGGCGTGCCGATTTGTTCCACAAATTCATCGCTTGGCGCCTCGTCGTCAATGCCGGGATCGTCGGGCGGCCGGACAATGGGAATCACAGGCGGAATCGGCGCAGCCGCCGGCCGGGAAAGATCGGCACGGGCGCGGAACATCGGCGTGGGCGCAGCGGCGGGCGGCGGTTCGGGCGACGGCGACGGCTGAGGTGGAGCGGTTGCAGCGACAGGAGCCACGGGCTCGGCGATCTTCGCTGCCGGCGGAGAATTATCCTGCGTCGCCGGAGGCGGCGTCACCTCCACCACCTCCTCCTTCGGCGGCTCGACCAGCCCCGCCGTCACGACCGGCTCGCGCGGCGGCGACGGCGCGGCAAGCATCGCTTCCTCGAACGGCGAAGACTCGATGGTCGTGCCCTTGTCCGGCGGCAGGCTCGCGAGCGGCGTCTGCCACTGGAACGCATCGAGCCGTCCCGTCACCGGCGACACCGGCCGCCAGCGATCGCTGACATAACCGTCGGCGGTCCACGCCGGATCGAGCCGCGCGCGCACCGCGCGCAGGGTCCAGGCGCGCGCCTTGCCGCTGTCGCCATGTTCGGTGCGCTCGAGCTCGGCCATCAGCATCGCCACGCGCTGCGTGGGACTGGCAATGAACGGCGCCAGCGCCTCGCGCGCCTTGGCAAACTCGGATGCATCGATCGCGGCGCGCGCGATCGCGAGCGCGCCCTCGATCTGCCCGGGCGCCTTGGCAGCCAGCGTCTCGACCCGCACCAACCGTTGCCGCGCCGAGTCGCCCAGCTTCACATGCGCATAGGCATCGGCGAGATCGGGATGCGGATGCGCGATCCACGCGGCTTCGACAAGGCGCATGGCGCGGCGCACCTGATGCGCCTCGCTCTCATATTTCGCGGCGAGTGTCGCGGCCGGCACTAAAGTCGGCGCCAGCTTGACCGCCTCCATCGCCGCCTCGCGGGAGAGATCGCGGTCGACCTTCTCGAGCTCCAGCGCCTTCGCGGTCAGCAGCACGCCGCGGCGACGGCGATAGCCCGGCTTGTCGATCAGGCCGGAGGCGAGATCATTGTCGAGGATTTTCAGCGCGCCGTCCCAATCGCCCTGCGCGCAGCGGAAGCCGAGCACGGCATGCGAGGCCCAGGTCGAGGCCGGCGAAAGTTTCAGCGCCTCCTCCGCGATCAACACGGCGGCGACCGCATCGTCGGCGCGCTGCGCCTCGATGAAGAGGCCGCGCAGGCCGAGCAGCCGCGTGTCCTCGCGCTCCGCCATGGTGCCGAAGGCGGCGCGCGCGCCGGCGCGGTCGCCATCGAGCTGCGCCGATTGCGCATGCAGCAGCAAGGTCAGCGGATCGTTGGAGGCCAGCCGCCTGGCGGCATCGGCATGCCGGCGCGCCGCGTCCGAATCGCCATGGCCGATCGCAAGCAGTCCTTGCGTGATGGCGTGACGGCCGCGTGCATGGCGGCGCTCATGACGGCGCCTGCGCAACCGTCCCGGCGTACGCCACAGCGCGGCGAAGATGCTCCACACCAGCATCGCCGCGACCACGACAATGCCGATCGCAACCACGAACATCAGCGGCGTGGTGGTGACCTTGTATGTGCCCCACAACAGCACGACGCCCGGTTGCTCGGCGACCCATGCCGCGCCCACGGCCACGAGCGCGATCAACAGCAGGAACAGGACGATACGGACCATCGGGGACCTAATGCCCGGGTTGAGCGAGCGACGCCATCGCCTCATCGGCGAATTGACGCGAGGCCGAAAGCGCGGCATCGCGCGCGGCGGCCTTGTCGAGCCAGGCTTGCGCGGGTTCGCGGTCGGCGGGCGGAAGCTCGCCCAGGCCGCGGCGCGCCTCGGCAAAATCGTTGCGCAGCGCTGCCGCGGTAACGCGCGCGACAACCGCGCCGCGGTCGCTGCCGGTCGTGTCCGTGCGTTCGATACGGACGAGCTTGGACGCGCCGGCCTGCAGGCGATCGACGATGCTGGTGCCCATCGTCGCGGTATCCGCCGACGGCGACAGTTTCGGCACCAGCGTCAGGAGCTCGCGGGTGAGTTGTTGCGGACTTGGCACGCCCTTGTCCGCGAATTGATCGAGCGGCTTGAGCTTGTCGGGATCGGCGCTGAGCGACTTCGCGGCCTTCAGCGCGTCGACAAAGGGATCGCCATGCCGCACCGCGACGTCGAGCAGCGTCGCGGCAACGATCCGGCGCAGCGCCATGTCGTCGGCGGGTTTCGCGTCCGCGGCTTTCTCGCCTTCGCGCGCGATCTCGGCGCCTTGCGCCTGCGCCTTGCGCTCGAGTTCGACGATGCGGCCGGTGATGGCCGAGAGATCGACATTGCCCGCGGCATCGCGCGGCGCGGATTTCAGATCATTGACGGCCGCCGCGAGCTTGTCCGACTGCGTGCGCTGAGCCGCAATGTCGCTTCGCAATGCCGCGAGCGATTTTTCCAGCGCCTCGATGCGGGCCA
>Ga0105238_10006782_pt1 | contig 11435 bp, 9 predicted proteins | sample KBSC34metaG_FD_81526 | JGI IMG/M metagenome (GOLD analysis project Ga0105238, IMG submission 81526) | Corn rhizosphere microbial communities from Kellogg Biological Station, Michigan, USA - KBS C3-4 metaG | ecosystem: Host-associated > Plants > Roots > Rhizosphere > Soil | place: Michigan, USA...
CGCGCCAACGCCGAAGCGCCCGTAGCAACTTCGCCCGGGGCTGATGGCCACGACGACGCCAACCGCTGGCTCGGCTATCAGATCCGATCCTTACGACTGGCGCGCGCATTGTCACTCCAGCAGTTGGCCGACAAGGCATCGCTATCGATCGGCATGGTCAGCCAGCTCGAACGCGGGCTCGTCTCGCCCTCGGTGAGGTCGCTGCGAAACATCAGCCAGGCACTCGAGGTGCCGACGGCCTATTTCTTTGAGCAGACGCAGCTTCCACCGCGCGAGGAAATCGGCCGGATCGTAAGGGTCGACGCACGACGTACGCTGCACTTGTCCACCACCGGCGTTTGCAAGGAGCTCTTGACGCCGGACACATCCGGTCTGCTTCAACTCACGCTCATCCGCATGCAAGCCCAAGGCTCGTCAGGGGAGGAGCCCTACACGCATAAAGGCGAGGACGCAGGACTCGTTCTGAACGGCGCAATGCGCCTCTTCGTCGGAGACGACGTCCACATCCTCAAGCCCGGTGACAGCTTTCGGTTCAAAAGCTCCCTCCCCCATCGCTTTCAGAATGCGGCGGAGGGCGTTACGGAAGTCGTATGGGCCGTCACCCCGCCTTTCTATTGAAGCAAGCCGCTTCAGTAGAGATGAAATAATTGTTGTGCGTTTCATTTTTTTGGTCATAATTAATCGTCGCCGCTCGGCAACCCAAGCGCAAACCTGCAAGGAGACTCCCGGCATGAGCAAGATGAATGGCGTGATGCGCGGTCATATCGCGTGCCTGATTGCGGCAACGGCCATCGGCGCGACCATGGCGGCGAACGCGGGTCCACTGGCCGACCGCATCAAGAGCGGCGAGCCGGTGCGACAGGGCATTGCCAACGACTCGCCGTACGGCTATGTCGGCAAGGACGGCCGCTACGTCGGCATCGAGGTGGAACTTGCCGAGCAGGTACTGAAGTCGATGGGCGCGAAAGGAGTCGAGCCGACGGTCACCACCTTCGGAGGGCTCATTCCGGGCATCCAGGCCGGCCGCTTCGAGATCGCATCTGACGGCATCTACATCCGACCGGAGCGTTGTCGCGTGGTGCAGTTCGCCGAGCCACATTTCATGTTCGGCGCCGGGGCCTTTATAAAAAAGGGCAACAGCAAGATCAAAGTGACGAGCATGGAGGAGCTTGCAAAGGATAAGTCGCTCAAGCTGGGCAAGCTCACCGGAGGGGCTGAGGACAAGGCGTACGTAGCCGCGGGCGGCAATCGCGAGCAGGTCTCCGACTTTACCGATCGTGCGTCCATGGCCGCAGCAGTGAAGAGTGGGCGCATCGACGTGGGACTCGTCACCGCGATGGGGGCCGCAGCGGCCGCCGCCAACGACCCCGAGCTGCAACTGATCACACCGTTCAAGCCGCCGACGGTCAACGGCAAGCTCTTCGTCTACTACGCGGCATTTGCCTTCAGCCAGGCCGACAAGGATTTCGTGGCCGACTTCAGCAAGCGCCTCAAGGCCATCGTCCAGTCATCGGCGTACAAAGACATGCTGGCTCGCTACAACGTGCCCACCGATGTGATCCCGAACGCTGACGCCAGCGTCGAGGAAATCTGCAAGCAAGAAATCTGATCACGGCGCGCGCAGCTATGTCGAAGCATTTTTTTGAGCTCGACGAGTTCGAGTCGCGTCAGAATCGCGTGCGCGAGGCGATGGCCGCGCGCGGCATCGACCTGCTTCTGGTCCTGTCGCCGATCGATATCAATTACTTAATCGGCGCGGCGGCCAAGGCCTACCAAGTCTTCCAGTGCCTGTTCTTCCCCGCGCAAGGAGGGCCGCTGGTGTTGCTTCTGCGGCTGTCCGACGTACCCGAGGTTAGTGAGCACAGTCTTGCCACGGAGGTGCGTGGCTGGGGTGGCCGCCGAGCGGAAGATCCAGTCCAGGTGTTCCGCAAGGTGCTCCAGGATCACCAATGGCTGCGCGGGCGCATCGGCCTTCAAACGCCGGCGTATTACCTCAGTGTCGGTAACTACCTCAAGGTCCGCGACGCGCTGGCCGGCATCGAGGTGGTCGACGCCACCGATCTTATCGAGAACCTGAAGCTGGTGAAGTCAACCGCGGAGTTGATCTACGTTCGCCGCGCTGCCGAGATTGCCGACGTCGGCATCGACGCCATCACGGACGCCTTGCGCCTGGGCGCGACAGAACGCGAGGTGGCGGCAGAAGCGCATCGCGCCATGATGGCCGCCGGGGGCGAGAGTCCCCCAAGCCCGATGAACTTCGTTTCAGGCGAGCGCACCTGTTACGCGCATGGGCTGCCAAGCGACCGTGTGCTGGGCAAGGGCGACTTCATGCATATCGAGTTCGGGGGGCAATACCGTCGCTATTGCTCCACTATCGCGCGGCACTTCAATATGGGCTCCCCCACGCCCCTTGCCCGGCGAATTCACGAGGTGACAGCGGAAGCAAGCCGCCAAGCCATTTCGGCCATCAAGGCGGGAGTGCCGGCGCACTTGCCGCACCGCGTCGCGCATGACGTGATCGCCGAGGCCGGATTCGGGGAATGGAACGTGCACACGACGGGCTACGGGATCGCGCCGGGGTTCCCACCTTCGTGGGGCGAGAGCATCAACATGCTCGACGACGACGGGCGAACGCTGGAGGCCGGCATGGTGGTCTCGATCGAGCCGCCCATCTTCATCTGGCCGGACCATATCGGCGCCCGTCTCATCGACTGCGTCGTGGTGCATGACGACCACGCGGAGGTGCTTTCGCGGCACCCGCGCGACCTCGTGGTGATCGACCGTGGGTAATGGCAACTCCGCTGCCCGTGCCGTCTCGGCGGCCCGCTCGTCTGATCGGGACGAGTCATTCTCCGGGTTTCCGTACTGGTGGGACGCAGCACCGCCCGCCACGCGTGAAGGACCGCTGCCGTCCCGCGTCGATGCGCTGATCGTCGGATCCGGCTTCACTGGTCTTTCCGCAGCGCTCACGCTGGCACGTTCGGGGCGCAAAGTGCTCGTGTGCGATGCCCGCGAGATCGGCTACGGCGCCAGCACGCGCAACGGCGGGCACATTTCCGCGAAGATGCGCCGCGGCCTCGCCAGCCTGACCGACGAGCATGGCGAAGCTGCAGCACTCGCGGCGTGGAACACCGCGCGTGATGCCCGCGCGTACCTGCAATCGATCATCGAACGCGAGAACATCGCGTGTGACTTCAGCACTTGTCACCGCTTCTACGGCGCGCATCGTGCGCGCGATTACCAGGGGCTGGCGCGGCTGGCCGACCTGCTGTCACGCAAGCTCGGCCTCGACGTCTCAGCCGTGCCGGCGAGTGAGCAGCATCGCTACGTGACGACGAAGGCTTACCACGGCGGGTTGATCGACCACGGCACGGCCGCGTTTCATCCTGCCAAGTACATTCGAGGCATCTGCGAGAAGGTTGAAGCCGCAGGCGCAACTGTGCGTTCGCACACTAAGGTCACAGCAGTCGATCGTAGCAACGACGGCTTTGAAGTGACGACCGCGCGCGGACGCGTGTCCGCCGGCGCGGTGGTCATGGCCACGAACGGCTACACCGGAGCGGAATTCCCCTACTTTGCTCGGAGGATCATCTCCATCGGAAGCTACCTCATTGCCACCGAGCCGTTGGGAAAGGCCGTGGTCGACAAACTCATGCCGGGGTGCGATCTGGTTATCGATACGCGCCGCGCCGCATCCTACATGCGCACGTCGCCCGACCGAACTCGCATCATCTACGGCGGGCGCGTCGCCGCCACAGAAATTAGCGCCAGCACGAGTCGACCCAGGCTTAAGGCGGTACTGGACAATATTTTCCCCTCGCTGCACGGTCACGGCGTCAGCCATGCCTGGATGGGCTTCACCGGCTTCACCTTTGACGAGCTGCCGCACGCTGGCCAGCACAACGGCATCTGGTACGCGATGGGCTACTGCGGCACGGGAACCGCCATGGGCACGTATCTGGGTCATTGCGTGGCGCGTTGTATTCTCGGTGAAGCGCAGGAGGCGTCAGCACTGCAGCGGTTCGAGTTCCGGACCAACCCTCTGTATCGCGGTAACCCGTGGTTCCTCAGCACGCTGATCGCGGGATACCGGCTGCTCGACCGGATGCACCTCTAGCGCCCGCAGCTGGGACCGTCCATCACGACATGGCGTTGCTCTGGGACGTCCGCTGGACGCTGCTGCAGGCGACGGCTACTACTGTTGCGCTTTTCCTGCTGTCGTCGGCGCTCGCGCTCGTCCTGTCGCTGCTCATCGGCCTCGCCCGGCTGTCCTCCCGCGGGTGGCTCAGCAAGGCGGCGCTAGTGTTCGGTGAGACGTTCCGGGGCGTGTCCTTGGTCGTGCAGCTGTTCTGGATCTTCTTCGTATTGCCGCTGCTGGGCATCACGTTGTCGGCCACGACCGCCGCGGTCATCGCCTTGGGCGTCTGCTTTGGCGCGTACGGCTCAGAAATCGTCCGCACGTCAATCCTCGCCATCCCTCGCGGACAGCGAGACGCCGCAGCAGCCCTGGGCCTTTCGAAGCTGCAGGCCCTCGTGTTGGTGGAGCTGCCTCAGGCCCTCCTGATCATGCTTCCCTCACTGGGAAACCTACTCGTGCTGATCCTCAAGAGCACGTCCGTGACGGCGCTGATCACAGTCCCTGAGCTCGCTTTCACCGCCAACGCCCTTAATAGCAACTTCGGTGCCAATCTCGCGGTATTTGGTTACGTGCTGGCCGCGTACTACGTCGTCGCGCGCATCATCCTGTTCGTAACGCGTCGCCTTGAGACGCGGCTGGCTACCGCGCGCGGCTTTTCGCCGCGCGCCGCGGCATGATCTTCGATTGGCATTTCGCGTGGTCGATCCTGCCGCAACTCCTGAGAGCTGCGCAGGTGACTTTCGCGATCACGGTGGCCTCCTTCGCCGTCGCCATGGTGGGCGGACTACCTCTCCTCGCGTTACGTATGTCCAAAGTGGAAATCGTATCTCGCGCGACGACGTGGATCGTTGACTTCATCCGGGGCACTCCGCTGCTGGTGCAGGTATTCTTCATCTATTACGTCGCGCCCAGCTATGGGTTACGCCTCGGGCCATGGGAAACGGGTATCGTTGCGCTAGGCCTGCACTACAGCTGCTACATGTCGGAGACCTATCGCTCGGCGCTCTTCGCCGTTCGGCAAGGGCAGTGGGACGCCGCCCGAGCGCTCGGCTTATCGCCGCTGGCCACCTTCCACAAGGTCATCTGGCCGCAGATGTGGCCCGTGCTGGTGCCCATAGGCGGCAGCTACCTCGTCTACATGTTCAAGGACACGCCCGTCCTGGCCGCCATCACGGTGCGCGAGCTGCTCCAGGTTTCGGCTCAGATCGGCGCGGATAACTTCCGCTACCTAGAGCCGATCACGCTAGTCGGCGTTCTGTTCCTCGCAATGAGCCTTCTCGTCTCCTACTTCACGCGCGTGATCGAGCGCAAGGTAGCCATTCGTTGCCTACTGCAAGCCCGTCCGCACCAGGTGCCGGCGATATACCGCACTCCAGGATGTCACCGTTCCGTTTCGTCGTCCCACGCTTGCGCGGCGATCACCGCGCTTTGCTGCGCGATCCGCAGCTGCTGGTTGCGGGTGCGTACATTGACGGGCAAGTTGTGGGATGTGGCGATGACGTCATCGACGTTCGGGATCCCACCACGGGCGAATCGTTGGGGGCTATACCCCGGCTATCTCGGCAACAGATCGAGCACGCCATCGCGGCATCGCAGCGCGCGTTCGAGCGCTGGCGCTTGCATCCGGCGCGCGACCGCGCGAACCGGCTTTACGCGCTCCACTCGCTTATGCTGGCTAACGAGGACGACTTGGCGCACCTCGTCGTGTTTGAGCAAGGCCGCAGCATGCGTGAGGCGCGCGACGAGATCGCGTACGCAGCGTCGTTTGTTCGGTGGTACGCCGAGGAATGCGAGCGCGTCGGCGGATATCTCATCCCGGCGCCGAACGCCAACTGGCGCCAAGAGGTCCTGCAGTGCCCGGTGGGACCGGTCGCCGCCGTCACGCCATGGAACGCACCGTCGTCGATGGTGACGCGCAAGCTTGCGCCCGCGCTGGCGGCCGGGTGCACCGTCGTGGTGAAACCATCCGAATGGACTCCGTTTTCGGCCCTCGCGCTAGCGGTCCTCTGCGAACGCGCCGGCTTCCCGCCTGGCGTAGTGCAGGTGGTGACCGGCGACGCAGTCGATATCGGTCAGCAGTTGATGGCTTCCGATGTGATTCGCAAGCTGACGTTCACGGGCTCGACAGCGGTCGGCAAGCAGATGGCGACGCTCGCACTGCGCTCCGTGAAGCGCATCTCCCTTGAGATGGGTGGCAACGCACCGTTCATCGTGTGCGAGGACGCCGACATGCCCACCGCAGTAACGGCAGCGCTGGTCGCCAAGTTCAGAGTGGGCGGGCAGTCGTGCATCGCCGGCAACCGGTTCCTGGTGCACGAGACGCGAATGCCTGAGTTTACAGAGGGCCTCGGTGAGGCGATGCGCGCCATCGTCCTCGGCGACGGCCTCCACGGCGGCGAGTTGGGACCGCTCCGCCGTGATGCGGACGTCAAGCGGCTGGCCGGATGGCTTGAGTCCGTATCGCACAGAGGCGCACGCCTGCTGGCGGGCGGGAACATCGTTCACGAACGCTTTCTCGAACCCACTCTGATCCACGGCATGCGTACAGACCCGGGGTGCGAATTGTTCGGACCAGTCGTACACGTCGCTGCGTTTTCTGATGACGATGAAGCTATCATCGCCGCCAATGCGGGCGACGCGGGTCTGGCTGCCTACGTTATGTCCTCGAGCGACGCGCGCTCGTCGCGCTACGTCGCGCGGTTGGATGTCGGAATGGTGGGTGTCAACACCGGCTTCGTGTCGGATGCGGGCATCCCGTTCGGTGGCACAAAAGCGTCGGGCGTAGGACGTGAGGGAGGCCGCGCGGGCCTGGACGCGTTCGTTGAGCTCAAATACGTCAGGAGAATTGCCGCGGTGGAGGTCTAATTCGGCGCCGTTGTGCGCTACCGAGCTTACGACCGCGACACGCGTCTTGTGAGTACCAGCTTTCTCACGTCAAGCGCGTATGTACTCCACGCCAATAGCGCCGGTCTTGGCGATCTCATTTTCGCCGGCTGGTATCTCGGCTTGGGCATCCCCTGAAATACTTCGATGGGCGCGTTCCAATTCGAAGCAGTGCGGACAGCCCTGTCGCTGGCCGCACGTCGCCGCAGCGCGGAGTAAGACGCCGGACATAGCGCGATCCGGCTTGCTGCGCCGCCATACGAAACGCGATGGCGTCCCATTTCCCGAAGCGTGGGTCCCAGATGCCGAAGCCGGCGGTCACGTGCACAGTACGATGATGACGATTGAGCCCGTTGATGGGCATGGAGTGATTGTGAATTCGACAGCGCGCCCCTCGACCCCGGCGTATGATCATCTTCGCGCTCTGGGTCAATGGAATCCAGCTTGGGACCGACTCTACGAAATGGACCCTGTGTATACGGAACGGTTCATGTCGATGCTCTCTCATTCAATGTATTCCGGTGATCGAGCCAAAGACGCGAGAGTTTATTGCCATCGCCATTGACGCATCGTGCACGCATATGTATTCGCCAGGCATCCAGCGTCACGTGCGCAAGGCTCTTGAGCTCGGCGCCTCACCGCGCGAGATCCTGGCGGTCTTGGAAATGGTCAGCGTGCTTGGAATCCATTCTGTCGCGCTCGGAGTGCCGATACTCGATGCCGAGATGCAGCGAGCAGCGGGTGCTTCGCGTAAGATCGATTGATCAGTCAGAGGCGTGATGCCTCGGGCGCCTATAGCCTCGGTCTTCGGCTGCTTCACCGATGATGGAACCTTGACCGATTTGGACGCTTCCCATCGCTGCGCAGCAACAGCGTGGGTCGTGCGCGCGTGCCTCAGCAAATGATGGACGAGTGGATTTACATCAGTCAAGGAACTACAACATGGTCACGGTCGACTCGTTTCCATTCAAGGAAAGACAGACATTGCAGTATTTTGTGCCTCGCAGGGCGTTTTCGCGATAGATGATAGCTGCCCTCATGCCGGGTGCTTCGCTCACAAGCGGCGTAGTGAGCGGCACAAAGGTGCGATGTCGGGGTCACGGCCTGACTTTCGACCTCACGACCGGCAAAGCAGTTGGCGGATTGCGCACCGCTTGTCATGAAGTACGTCTTAACGGGGATCGGGTGCTGAACCGAATCGCGCCATCGGACGGGACGTAACAACTCTAGAGCCTAGCTTTCCTGACGGAGACGGTGGGAATGACGACGCCCCTCTTATTGCACGCCTTCGCCAATCGCTAGCGGAGCAGCCGTATTTGTCGCGCGCCAGGTTGGCGAGATAGCCCGCACCAGAAGAACGCCCGCAACGATCGCGAAGGAGTAGTACGTCGCGCCTAGCGGATCATGCGCAAAACTTTTCACGGATCTGGTTGCAGAGGTTCCACATCGCGACTCCCTTAGCTTTCCCTACACAGCGCCTACATGGGGCCTCTTAATGACGAAGCCCGGCGCTGGGCCGGGCTAAGTTGTTGAATCTTGGTTGCGGGGGCAGGTGAGGCTCAAACCGGCACCTGGCACCTATTAATTTCAACGACTTGCACCGCTTGCCAATCCTAAAACCGATGTAATCCGGTCACTGTATGGTCACAGCCAGTTGCGGTGGGACACAGATCGCCTCGGTAGGGTAACCGGCTCACATTCGCACGTTCATGTCGTAAGCTGCCGTCGCGCGCGGAAGCACCGTCTTGAGCTTTGACGCGACAGAGGAATCCGGCCCGCTAGCGCTTGGCTTGGACGCGCGCCCCCGCTCGCTTGGTGGCGTTCACGCGCTGCATCACGTCTTGATAGGCGTCCCTGATGTGCCCGGTTATCAGATCGACTGCCAGCGCAGTCTTTTTCCGGCGATACGCGTCGAAAATTGCGCGGTGATCGTGTAGCGCCTTAGTCTTGGCATCGGGCCGATCAATTTGCAGCCGGAGGTAGCGATCAGTGGTCGTGTAGAGGGACAGCAGGATTGCGAGCGTCCGGGGCCGCTTTGCCGGCTCACACATCGCTGTGTGGAACGCCCAGTTAAGCGCGCTCAAAGTCTCCGGGCTAGCACCGTCGGACACCGCCTTCTCGTACTCGGCCAGCGACGTGCCCACCCGCTCGATGTCACCGGCTGTCGACTGCTCGATGGCCTGACGAACCACCGTGGGCTCGAGCGCCAATCTTGCTTCAAACAGGTCAAAAGCGTCGTCAGCGCTCAAGTGTGCAACCACCGCGCCTCGGTGCGTGTGGATGACGACTAATCCCTCAGCCTCAAGTTGCAGCAGCGCCTCGCGAATGGGAATGCGGCTTACGCCTAGCTCAGCCGCCAGCGCCTCCTGGCGGATCTGATCGCCCCCTACATAGTGGCCATTGACGATACGGCGTCGCAACTCGTCGGCGACCTCGGCGGTGACCGTTTGCCGTTTGATTAGCGACGATGCAGGTCTCATGTTTCCGCTGGCTGGGATATTGACGGGCTCGAACGATTCCCATATTGTATCCAATATGCAGGAGCCGAGATCGCCCCCAGTACAGCAACCCAGTAGACCGCGGACCTCGCCTTCCATCGCGGCGCGCAGCGCCGCATGAAATTCGATCGCCTAATCACCGTCGTCGGAGCGCACGCTGAGGGCGAGGTGGGCCGCGTCATAACAGGCGGCGTTCTGCCGCCGCCGGGGCGCACCATGTTTGAACGGATGTCCGCGTTCCAGCGCGAACACAGCGGCATCCGCGATCTGCTGCTGGGCGATCCACGGGGCAGCGTCAACGCCGCCGTGAACCTCATCACGCCGGCGGCGCGCCCCGATGCGGACTTCGGCATGATCGTCATGGAGTCCGACTACTTCCCGCCCATGTCCGGCTCCAACCTCATTTGCACAGTGACGGTCGCATTGGAAACGGGCATCGTGCCGATGAGAGAGCCAACGACGCGCGTACGTGTCGATACACCGGCGGGACTCGTAGAAGTGGAAGCGCACTGCGACTCCGGTCGCTGCAAGCGCATCACATTTCGCAACGTACCGGCATTCGTTCTGCATCGCGACCGGCCGATCGAAGTCTCAGGCATCGGCACACTGCAGGTCGATGTGGCTTACGGCGGGATGATGTATTGCCTCGTCGATGCTGGCGCGTTGGGCTTGTCGCTCGATCGCGACGAAGCCCGGGATCTCGTGGACCTCGGCGAGAAAATCAAGGCAGCATCCGCCGAGCAGCTGCCTTCGGTGCATCCTGAGAATTCCAACATCCATACGATCAATCAGACCGAATTCACCGGCCCTATCGTGAATCTCGGTGGCGTCAAGACGTCCAAGAACGCTGTCGTCGTCTCGCCAGGGCGGCTCGATCGCTGTCCTTGCGGCACCGGTACATCGGCGCGTCTCGCACTGCTGCACGCGCGTGGCACGCTGCAGGTAGGCGAGTGCTTTCGTCACCTTTCCATCCTCGACACCTCCTTCGAATGCCGCATCGTCGAAGAGACAAATGTCGGTCCGCTCGCGGCGATCGTGCCTGAAATCAGCGGGCGCGCGTGGCTCACAGGTATATCGCAGTACGGTGTCGATCCTGATGATCCGTTTCCAACCGGCTATCGGCTATCCGATACTTGGTTCAGATAGCATCCAATATGACCAACGCAAACCCCGACGGTCTGGGATTCGTCGGCACCGGCACCATCACTGCGGCGATAGTGACGGGACTTTGCCTGGACACTGACTTCGACGTCCCCATCACCGTGTCGCCGCGCAATGCTGTCGTCGCCAGCGAACTCGCGCAGCGATTTGGGCACGTCCACGTCGCCCGCTCCAACCAGGACGTGCTCGACCGCAGTCGTATCGTATTCTTGGCGGTGCGGCCCCAGATCGCCGACGACGTGATCCACGACTTGAAATTCCGCACCGATCACCATGTCATCAGCCTTATCGCCACGTACTCGCTGGAGCGCATTTCGGCACTCGTGGCACCGGCCGGCGATTGCGTATGTGCTGTGCCACAGCCGACCGTTGCGGCGCGTGCTGGACCTACCGTGCAGTTCCCCCCCGACGCGCTGACGGCATCGCTGTTCAAGCGACTTGGACCGGTGGTTGAAGTCGACTCCGAGGTTGAGTTTCGGGCGCTGTTCGCCGCAACGTCCGCCATGGCAGCGCATTTCGCGTGGCTGGATGCGATGACCGCCTGGCTCGTCCGTCACGCAATCGACCCCAGCAGAGCGCGCGCATACGTTGCCAGTATGTTCCAGGGCCTCGGCGGCGTTCCTATCTCTTCGGCGAAAACGTTCGATGAGCTCTCGCAGGAGTTCAAGACCCGTGGAGGGCTGAACGAGCAGTTCGCCGGGCACCTCGCGGAACGTCACGTGTTTGAATCGTGCGCGACGGGGCTCGACGCGATC
>Ga0105238_10006783_pt1 | contig 11435 bp, 7 predicted proteins | sample KBSC34metaG_FD_81526 | JGI IMG/M metagenome (GOLD analysis project Ga0105238, IMG submission 81526) | Corn rhizosphere microbial communities from Kellogg Biological Station, Michigan, USA - KBS C3-4 metaG | ecosystem: Host-associated > Plants > Roots > Rhizosphere > Soil | place: Michigan, USA...
ACAACCCGGACACCTATCTGCCATTCCCGGTTCCGGATTTCGGGCTGATCGTGGCACTGGTGCTGATCACGCTGATCGGCTTCCTGACGGCGAACATCGTGGGCCGCGCCATCGTCAATTTCGGCGAGCGGTTGCTTGGCCGCATGCCGCTGGTGCGCGGCATCTATGGCTCGCTCAAGCAGATCTTCGAAACCGTGCTGTCGAACAAGGGCGACATGTTCCGCCAGGTCGGGCTGGTCGAGTATCCGCGAAAGGGCGTCTGGTCGCTGGTCTTCGTCGCCAGCGAGAAGGAAACCGAGATCAACCAGAAACTCGACCAGGAAGGCGATCCGCTGATCGCGGTGTTCATGCCTTGCACGCCCAACCCGACCACCGGTTTCCTGATGTATGTGCACAAATCCGAGATCGTGCCGCTCGACATGTCGATCGAGGACGGTGCCAAGCTGATCGTATCGGCCGGACTGGTGGCGCCTGAGGTCAAGGCCAAGCTGGTGACGCTGAACGGGGAGCCTCTTGAAGGCTCGCTCGCCAATCCGGTGCTTGGGGCTCAACCGGCGCGCAGCAGCCGCACCGCCTCGTCGCGCCCGAACAGGTAAAGCAACAGGCGTAGCGCCTCGCCGCGCTCGGATTGCAATTCCGGATCGCGCGACAGGATCAGCCGGGCGTCGTCGCGCGCGGCTTCGAGCAGGTCGGCATGGAACTCGATGCGCGCCACCTGGAAGCCCGGCGTACCGGATTGCCGCGTGCCCAGCAACTCGCCTTCACCGCGCAGTTTCAGGTCCTCCTCGGCAATGCGGAAGCCATCCTCGGTCTCGCGCATCACCGACAGTCGGCGCTTCGCCGTCTCGCCGAGCGGATCCTTGTAGAGCAGCACGCAGGATGATGGCTTGTCGCCGCGCCCGACGCGGCCGCGCAACTGGTGCAATTGGGCGAGGCCAAAGCGCTCGGCATGCTCGATGACCATGATGGTCGCGTCGGGCACGTCGACACCGACCTCGATGACGGTGGTGGCGATCAGGATGCGGGTCTCGCCCAGCTTGAAGGCGCGCATCGCTTCGTCCTTCTCCGCACCTTTCATGCGGCCGTGCACAAGGCCGATCTGGTCGCCGAACAGCGGTTTCAGCGAAGCGAACCGGTCCTCCGCCGACATCAGCTTGATCTCTTCCGATTCCTCGACCAGCGGGCAGATCCAGTAAATCTTCTGGCCTTCGGCGACCGCATCGCGCATGCGCCCGACCAGTTCGTCCAGCCGTTCCATCGGCAGGGTCACGGTACGGATAGGTTGCCGACCGGCCGGCTTTTCGGTGAGCTTCGAGACGTCCATGTCGCCGAAGGCGGTCAGCACCAGCGTGCGCGGGATAGGCGTCGCCGTCATCACCAGCATGTCGGGCGCATCAGCCTTGGCGGTGATGGCGAGGCGCTGGTGGACGCCGAAACGGTGCTGCTCGTCGATGACGGCAAGAACGAGATCATGGAATGTCACCGTTTCCTGGAACAGCGCGTGCGTTCCCACGACGATGTCAATCGTGCCGGTGGCAAGAGCTTCCAGTGTTTCGGCACGCTCGCGGCCCTTTTCTCGCCCGGTGAGGATGGCGAGGCGCAAGCCGACCTTTTGCGCCAGCGGCGCGATCGTCGCCAGATGCTGGCGCGCCAGGATTTCCGTCGGCGCCATCAGCGCCGCCTGGCCGCCGGCCTCCACCGCACGCGCCATGGCCAACAGTGCGACCACCGTCTTGCCGGAGCCGACATCGCCCTGCAGCAGGCGCAGCATGCGCTCGGGATCGGCGAGATCGGCGTTGATTTCGCCGAGCGCGAATTCCTGCGAGGGCGTGAGCTTATAGGGCAGGGCGGCGCGGAGCTTCTCGACGATGCGGCCGTCGCCGACCAGCGGCCGTCCCGACAGCCGGCGGATTCTTGCCCGCACCAGCGCCAGGGATACCTGGCCGGCCAGTAACTCGTCATAGGCAAGACGACGCCAGGCCGAACCCTCGACGGCAACGTCGATGGGGTCCTTCGGAGAATGGATGCGGCCAAGCGCATCGCCGAAGGATGGGAAGGTGTGGCGGCGCATGAAGGCGTCGTCCTGCCACTCGGGCAATTCCGGCAGGCGGCCGAGCGCCTGCCCGATGGCGCGGCGCAGCACCTTGGGTGACAGGCCGGCGGTGAGCGGATAGACCGGCTCGACCAGAGGCAACCCCTCGGCCTCGTCGATCGGCGCGATATGGTCGGGATGGACCATGGTCGGGCGGCCATTGAACCATTCCATGCGGCCGGAGATGACGACCCGCTCGCCCTCGGGAAGCATCTTCTGGAGATAGGCGGCATGGGCATGGAAGAAGGTCAGCGCGACCTCGCCGGTGTCGTCATGGGCATAGACACGGTAGGGCACAGACCTGTTGCCGCGCGGCGGCGGCTGATGGCGGTCGACCCGCACCTCCAGGGTGACGATCTGGCCCTCGGCCGACAGTGCGATGCCGGGCCGGTTGCGGCGGTCGATCACGGTGTTGGGCAGCAGGAATAGAAGGTCTGCTGCGCGCGCGGCACGATCGCCAAGGTCGGCCGGCACGACCTTCTCGATCAACAGCCCAACCTTCGGGCCAACGCCGGCCAGCGAGGTGATCGGAACGAACAGGGGATCGAGGATGGTAGGACGCATCCTGTCAGCTTATGTCGCGACGACGGCAGCGCAAGGCTGACACCGGTCTCTATCCACGCTATATGCGCCGCTTTGAACAGGGATAGCGCGCCATGACCGGAACACAGCGATCAAGCGAGGGGCTGGACGCCCGCCGCCGCAAGCTTCTGTTCCGCTCGTGGCATCGCGGCATGCGCGAGATGGACCTTATTCTCGGCTCCTTCGCCGATGCCGAGATCGGCGCCTTGACCGGCGATGAAATCGACCAATATGAGAGGCTTCTCGAAATTCCCGACACCGAATTCCTGCCGATGGTCACCGGCGAGCGCCCGGTTCCGCCCGATGTCGATTGCGCGGTGCTGCAAAAGATCCTGGCGTCGCGCCGGTCCATGACATTTTGAAAAACGCATATCCATGAGCCTTATTCCCAGAATCGGCCTGCCCAAGGGTCACGCCGGCCAGTTCATCGTCGACGGCGTCGCCGACGGCTACGAAGCCTTCGCCCTGGTGCAGGCGGCGCAGGAGATTGCGCCCGACAAGCCGGTGCTGTTCGTCGCACGCGACGGTCAGCGGCTGCCGGCGATCATCGAAGCGCTCGCTTTCGCGGCGCCCGGCCTGCCGGTGCTGGAACTGCCTGCCTGGGATTGCCTGCCTTACGATCGTGTCTCGCCCGGCGCCGATGCGGCCGCGCGGCGGCTCGACGCGCTTTCCGCCATGATTGCGCTGGCGAAGAAGCCGCATCGCGCCGTCGTCCTCACCACCGCCAATGCGCTGTTGCAGCGCATCCCGCCGGCCGAGCTGATCGAAGCGCAGACCTTCCATGCCAAGCCGGGCAACCAGGTCGACATGAACGCGCTGATCGCTCGGCTGGAGACGTCCGGCTTCGAGCGCGTGCCGACCGTGCGCGGCCTCGGCGAATTCGCGGTGCGCGGCGGCATTCTCGACCTCTTCGCTCCAGGCTGGAGCGAGGCGCTGCGCCTCGACTTCTTCGGCGATACGCTGGAATCGATCCGCGTCTTCGACGCTGCCACCCAGCGCACCACCGGACAGCGCAAATCGATGGCGCTGCAGGCGATGAGCGAGGTGGCGCTGACGCCGGAAACGATCAGCCGCTTCCGCCGCTCCTATATCGAAGCCTTCGGCGCGCCGTCGCGCGATGACGCGCTATACGCTGCCGTGAGCGAAGGCCGGCGCTTTGCCGGCATGGAGCACTGGCTGCCGTTCTTCTACGAGCGGCTGGAAACGGTTTTCGACTATCTGCCGGACGCGCCTGTCGTTTTCGACCACCTGGCGCATGAGGCGCTGGCCGAGCGCCACACGCTGATCCTCGACCATTATGAGGCGCGCCGGAAACAGGCCGACAGCGCGCTCAAGGATGCGGTGCCCTACAAGCCCGTTGCGCCGGACCTGCTCTATCTCTCGCCGGAGAATCTGAAGGCTTCGCTTGGTCCACGCGAAGATATTGACTTCACGGTTTTCGATGCTCCCGACGTCGGAGGCAAGAAGGTCTTCCATGCCGGCTCGCGGCATGGTCGCAGCTTCGCCGAGGAGCGCGCCGACCCGAACATCAACGTCTTCGACGTCGTCGTGAAACACATTGCCGACGAGCGCGCCGCGCGTCGCCGGGTGATCGTCGCCGGCTGGACGGAAGGCTCGCTCGACCGTCTTGGCCAGATTCTGGCCGAACATCATCTCGGCAATCTGAAGCCGGTCGCGACGCTTGCCGAGGTCGAAAAGCTCGAGCCGGGGCAGGCGGGGCTTGCCGTGCTGCCGCTCGAATCAGGCTTCGAGACCGACGACATGGTCGTCGTCGCCGAGCAGGATATCCTCGGCGACAGGCTGATCCGGCGTTCGAAGCGCAAGAAGAAGGCTTCCGATTTCATCGCCGAAGCCTCGTCGTTGTCGTCCGGCGACATCGTCGTCCATGCCGACCATGGCATCGGCCGCTTCATCGGCCTGCGCACCATCGAGGCCGTGGGCGCGCCGCATGACTGTCTCGAAATCCACTATGCCGGCGACGACCGCCTCTTTCTGCCGGTCGAAAACATCGAGCTCCTGTCGCGCTACGGCTCGGATTCGGCCGAAGCGACGCTCGACAAGTTGGGCGGCGGCGCCTGGCAGGCGCGCAAGGCGCGGCTGAAGCGGCGCCTGCTCGACATGGCCGGGCAACTGATCCGCATCGCCGCCGAGCGGCAGATGCGCATGGCGCCGGCGATGATCCCGGCCGAAGGGCTCTACGGCGAATTCGCGGCGCGCTTCCCCTATGAGGAGACAGACGACCAGCAGACGGCGATCGATTCCGTCATGGACGACCTTGGCGCCGGCAAGCCGATGGACCGGTTGGTCTGCGGCGACGTTGGCTTCGGCAAGACCGAGGTGGCGCTGCGCGCCGCGTTTATCGCCGCCATGGAAGGCTTCCAGGTTGCGGTGGTGGTGCCGACGACGCTGCTGTCGCGTCAGCATTTCAAGACCTTCTCGCAGCGCTTCTCCGGCCTGCCGATCCGCATCGCGCAGGCCTCGCGCCTGGTCGGTGCGAAGGAGCTGGCGGAGACCAAGAAGGGCATTGCCGAAGGCACGGTCGACATCGTCGTGGGCACACACGCGCTGCTCGGCAGCTCGATCTCGTTCAAGCGTCTCGGTCTGCTGATCATCGACGAGGAGCAGCATTTCGGCGTCAAGCACAAGGAGCGGCTGAAGGATCTCAAGTCCGACGTGCATGTGCTAACGCTGTCGGCGACGCCGATCCCGCGCACGCTGCAGCTGGCGCTGACCGGCGTGCGCGAGCTGTCGCTGATCGCCACGCCGCCGGTCGACCGCATGGCGGTGCGCACCTTCATCTCGCCCTTCGATCCGCTGGTCATCCGCGAGACGCTGCTGCGCGAGCGCTATCGCGGCGGTCATTCGTTCTATGTCGTACCGCGTATCAGCGACCTGGCCGAAATCCAAGATTTCCTTCGGGAATCCGTGCCGGAGCTGAAGGTGGCGGTGGCGCATGGCCAGATGCCGCCGGGCGAGCTCGACGACATCATGAACGCTTTCTACGACGGCCAGTACGACGTTCTCCTGTCGACGACCATCGTCGAATCTGGGCTCGATATCCCGACCGCAAACACGCTGATCATCCATCGCGCCGACATGTTCGGGCTGGCGCAGCTCTATCAGCTGCGCGGTCGCGTCGGCCGTTCGAAAGTGCGCGCCTATGCGCTGTTCACGCTGCCGGCGAATCGCAAGCTCACCGACACTGCCGAGCGGCGGCTGAAGGTGCTGCAGTCGCTCGACACGCTGGGCGCCGGCTTCCAGCTGGCCAGCCATGACCTGGACATCCGCGGCGCCGGCAATCTTCTGGGCGAGGAGCAGTCGGGCCACATCAAGGAGGTCGGCTTCGAGCTTTACCAGCAGATGCTGGAGGAGGCGGTGGCCGAGGTGAAGGACACCGGCGAGGCACAGGATGGCGGTTGGTCGCCGCAGATCGCGGTCGGCACCGCGGTGATGATCCCGGAAAGCTATGTACCGGACCTGCAGCTCCGCATGGCGCTTTATCGCCGGCTGGGCGACCTCCAGAATACCGAGGAGATCGATGCTTTCGGCGCCGAGTTGATCGACCGGTTCGGTCCGTTGCCGGAAGAGGTGACGCACCTGTTGAAAATCGTGTTCATCAAGGCGCTCTGCCGCAGGGCCAATGTCGAGAAGCTCGACGCCGGGCCCAAGGGCGTCGTCATCCATTTCCGCAAGCGCGAGTTTCCCAACCCGGTCGGCCTGGTCAAGTTCATTGGCGAGCAGGGCTCGTTGGCCAAGATCAGGCCGGACCATAGCGTCGTCTTCATCCGCGACTGGCCGAATGCGGAGAAACGGCTGGCAGGCTCGGCCGTGGTGATGACGCAGCTGGCCCGATTGGTCGACAAGGCGGCCTAACGACTTCGACGTTGGGATGCCGGGCAGATCAAGGCATTCGCCACCGCTGAAAAACCCGGCTAGAATAGGTAATCGGCTTCGTGTAAGGAGCCGCGACCTCGTATCGAGGCTGAAACGGCGGGCAAGCGCGCTCGCCGGGTTGTTTGACGCAATTCCGGACGGAAAGCCGTTTACACTTTTCCTGGAATTGCTCTGGAAGGGCGTTGGGTGCAGCGATGACGAAATGGTCGCCGAATTCGTGGAGAGAAAAGCCGATCAAGCAGGTCCCGGCCTATCCGGACCTTGCGGCGCTTAAGGCGACGGAAGCACAGCTTGCCACCTTCCCGCCGCTGGTTTTTGCCGGTGAGGCGCGCAAGCTGAAGAAACAGCTGGCGGCGGTTGCCGCAGGCGAGGCCTTCCTGCTCCAGGGCGGCGACTGCGCCGAGAGCTTCGCCGAGCATGGCGCGGACAACATCCGCGACTTCTTCCGCGTCTTCCTGCAGATGTCCGTCGTTCTGACCTTTGCCGGCGCGCAGCCGGTGGTGAAGGTCGGCCGCGTCGCCGGCCAGTTCGCCAAGCCGCGCTCTTCCGACAACGAGACCAAGTCCGGCGTGACGCTGCCGAGCTACCGCGGCGACATCATCAACGGCATCGAGTTCGACGCCAAGTCGCGCATTCCCGATCCGGCCCGCCAGGAAATGGCGTATCGCCAGTCGGCGGCAACGCTCAACCTTCTGCGCGCCTTTGCCCAGGGCGGTTATGCCAGCCTGGAGAATGTGCATCGCTGGATGCTCGGCTTCGTCTCCGACAGCCCGCAGGGCGAGAAATACGAGTCGCTGGCCCACCGCATCACCGAGACGATGGATTTCATGAAGGCCGTCGGCATCACCTCGGAGACCAACTACGCGTTGCGCGAGACCGATTTCTACACCAGCCACGAGGCGCTGCTGCTCGGCTACGAGGAGGCGCTGACCCGTGTCGATTCCACCTCTGGCGACTGGTACGCGACCTCCGGCCACATGATCTGGATCGGCGACCGCACCCGCCAGCCCGACCATGCGCATATCGAATATTGCCGCGGCATCAAGAATCCGCTCGGCCTGAAATGCGGGCCGTCGCTGACGCCGGACGGCCTGCTCGAGCTGATTGACCTGCTCAATCCCGAGAACGAGCCGGGACGTCTGACGCTGATCGCGCGCTTTGGCTCCGACAAAGTCGCCGAGCATCTGCCGAAGCTGGTGCGGGCGGTGAAGAAGGAAGGGCGCAATGTGGTGTGGTCGTGCGACCCGATGCATGGCAACACGATCGAGGCGGCCGGCTACAAGACGCGGCCCTTCGACCGCATCCTCAAGGAAGTGCAGACCTTCTTCGAGGTGCACCGCGCCGAAGGCACGCATCCAGGCGGCATCCATGTCGAGATGACCGGCAAGAACGTCACCGAATGCACGGGCGGCGCCCGCGCCATCACGGCGGAAGACCTGCAGGACCGCTATCACACCCATTGCGACCCGCGCCTCAACGCCGATCAGGCGATCGAGCTCGCCTTCCTGGTCTCGGACCTGCTCAAGAAGAGCCATCCGATCCAGCACAAGCAGGCTGCCAACGCCTGAGCAACGCCTGGACGCTTGATCATTGGAGGCGCTGGCAACGAAGCCGGCGCCTTTTCAATTTAAGCGGATAGATTTCAATTGCCGGTCATTCCGGGTCGGGTGGGCCGGCGGGGTCGCCTGGGAAACTGGTTCTACCGGGCGGAATGACGGCAAAGTCGATTGCCAAGGGCCGAGCCTTCGGCGACCAGTCGAAAAGCACCGTCTTGACAGGCAGGCCGGCAATCCAGGCCTGCAGGCGCGGGGAGAGTTTCCAGCCGTTTGGCCATACCAGCAGCATGCCCTGATCCCGCAGCCGCTCATCCGTGATCCAAGGGGCAAGGCGCCTGTCGAGAGTCGTGAAGATCGAGGGTTGGTCCGCAGCTTCGAGCCCGGCAAGCCTGGCCACGCTGTCTTCGCCGCCGACAATGCCGAGCGGCCCGGGTACCGCCTCATGCCAGATCGCCTGGGCCGTCTGCGAAATCGATCGCGCTGGCCAGCACATCGGCTGAAGGCGACCGAGGACGTTGCAACTGGTCCAGCGGGTGACCGCATAGGCACTCGACACGCCGACAACGCATAGCAGCGCCAGCACCACCAACCGGCGCAACTCCGCGGGCCCTAGTCGCTGGCCCAGGAGCGCAATCGCCAGGGCACCTACGAGATTGTACATCGTCGCGCCCCAGGATTCGCCGGTGCCTGTAAACAGCGAGGCGATCATGACCAGGAGCGCCGGCCCCAAGCCCATCCATGCCAGGTAGACAACCGCGCGCCGCTCGGGAGCGGGACGGGTCGACAAGGATTCCCGCGCAGAGGTTGTTTGCCGTCGCAGCAGGCCCGAAAGCGCCAGAACGACAGGAACAGCGGCAAGCCCGGCGAGCTGAACGCCGATGTAGTAGAGCCGGGCGCGGTGGGCGAGGACCCACGCGTTGCGATGCTCGGCATAGGTCAGCGGCAGGAAATCGAGGCGGAAAAGCTCGATTGCCAGCGGCGCCGCGATGCCGAGAAAAACCGCCAGGCCAAGCCATGGCCATGGGGTGGCAAGCCGGCTTCGGGCACGGGTGTCGTATAAAATCCAGATGCCGCCGAACGCCAGCAGCAAGGCCGTCGAGAACTTGGCATAGAGCCCAATGCCGGAGACGAGGCCGAGGGCGAGCCACCAGCCAGGCCGTCCGTCGCGCGCCGCGCGCCACAGCAGCCATGAGATGCCGGCCCAGAAAGGCATCTGCGCATAGTCATGGTTGAATTGCGGGGTGGGCCAGCCGAAAAAATAGATCGCGGGCATCAAGAGCACGGCGGCGAGAGCGCGGGTCGAGCCCATGATGTCGCGCGCCAGAAGATAGACCAGGACGAAGGTCGTCGAGACCAGCAGTTGCGACAGCATATATTGCGGCCAGCGGAATGAACCGGTCAGGAGATGGCTGACCTCGAGCAGCCAGCAGGGGAGTTGCGGATGCTTGTAGGTCAGCAGCACCCATTCGCGGCCCCACATGAAACCCTCGACGACGTCGGCCGGGGGGCCAACGTTGACGAGGGCCGGCATGACGGTCCAGCAAGCGATCTGGACCAGGCATAAAAGCGCAAGGAAATGCGAGGGCTGGCGCAGCAGATCGCCCCAACGCGGCGCGCGCCGTGCGCCGGCAGCGGATGCCAGATCGCCCGCCGGCCAAACATTCGTGGGTTCGCTAGTTCCTGACATGCGTATCTTGATTGCACCGGCCCGAATTGTGCGCGCTTAGATCACATCGGCGGAATTTTCCAATAGTCCCGATAGCAAACCTTACGAAAATGTATGCTTTCGCGACCATCGCAAAACCAAGATTGCGGCGGAGGTGTCGTTGCTGAAACCAAATAGTCCGGCGGGATTCCGGCGGGGACGGCAATGGAAGACGAGACACAAGAACATTTGGAACATGCAGAGCATGCCGAACACGCCGCTCATGAGGGCAATCCCTTTCTGACAACGGTCTCGGTGACGATTGCCGTGCTGGCAGTCCTGGCGGCGACGGTGGGCAGCTTCGAGTCGCTGGAGACCGCCGAGGCGATCAACGACAAAAGCGAGGCCTCCTATCTGCAGAACAAGGCGAGCGACCAGTGGGGCTTCTTCCAGGCCAAGAGCATAAAGAAGAACAGCTATGAGATCGCCGCAGCCATGGGCGGGTCTGCTGCCGGCCAATTCCAGGCCAACGCCAAACGCAATGAAGCCGATGGCGAGGGGATACAGGCCAAGGCGATCGAGTTCGAAAAGCAGGTCGATGAAAAGCTGCGCGACAGCGAAATTCGCGAGCACCGGCATCACGTGCTGACATTCGGCGTCACGCTGCTGCACATCTCCATCGCCGTCGCGACGCTGTCGATCATCACCCGTGGCAAACGCTGGCCCTGGATGGCGTCGTTGGCCTTGGGCGCCCTTGGCATGATCGCGGCAGGTTTCGCTTATGTCTGACCGGCCGGGGTCTCACTCGTCCGTGCCATCTCGCAATACAGGGTCCGCCATGCGCCACGAGCATGCTATCATCCACCACCGCGCGCTCGACTTCTGGTCGGCGCGCGCGGCGGTTCTCGTCATCATCTGCCTGCAGCTTCTGGTCATCAACAACCTGTCCTTCGGTCCGCGCTGGCTGGCTCCGACGGCCGAGGCGGCGCTGTTGGTGCCCCTGTCGATCGCGACGGCCTGGACGCAAATGCAGACGCGCAAGGCAGTCGGCCACGAGCATTGGTACGCGATCGGCCAACTGCGCCTCTATATCCGCCGCGCGGCATTGGTGATGACCGGCCTCATCAGCATCATGAATTGCGGCTCGCTGGTTTTCCTGGTGCGGGCGCTGCTCGAAGGGCATGCCGGCGCCGGCACGACGCTGCTCGTCGACGCGCTCAACATATGGGTCACCAATGTGATCGTCTTTGCGCTTTGGTTCTGGAGCACCGACCGGGGCGGTCCGCCGACCTGTGGCCTGGTCAAGCGCGCGCATGCCGACTTCCTGTTTCCGCAGATGACGCTGCCCGATCGCGAGATACAGGGCTGGCTGCCGGGCTTCGTCGACTATTTCTTCCTGGCCTTCACCAATGCCACGGCGTTCTCGCCGACCGACACCTTGCCGCTCACGCAGCGCGCGAAGCTCCTGATGATGGCCGAAGCGATGATCTCGCTCCTGACGATCGCGCTGGTGGCGGCAAGGGCCGTGAACATCCTGGCCTAAGCTGCGTCGATATTCAGGTGAGGCCGGCCTGAAAACGGCCGGTCCTGAATTCCGAGCTCAGTGGCTGCGCTCCCAGCGCATGGCGGCCAGTCGCGGATCGGCAAAGGCAGTGCGCGAGAATTC
>Ga0105238_10006785_pt1 | contig 11433 bp, 7 predicted proteins | sample KBSC34metaG_FD_81526 | JGI IMG/M metagenome (GOLD analysis project Ga0105238, IMG submission 81526) | Corn rhizosphere microbial communities from Kellogg Biological Station, Michigan, USA - KBS C3-4 metaG | ecosystem: Host-associated > Plants > Roots > Rhizosphere > Soil | place: Michigan, USA...
GCAAGCTTGCTCATGCCCGTCACGCTGATCCTGTAAGGCTGGTAGCCCGCCTCGCTCGTCGCGCGGCTCAGCGCCTCGTAGAGTTCCGACGCCCTGGCCACCTGCTCGGCATCCTCCTTGAGGAAGAAAATCGCCATCAGCACGATCATCGAGCGCGCATTCTGGGTCAGCAGCGCCGCGTAGAAATCGAAGCGGTATCGCTCAAACAGGGGCCGGCACATCTCCAGGATCGCCCGGATGTCGCGTCCGGTCATCGGTGCAATGGGCGCAAACCAGATCAAGCCGCAGTTGTCGCGATCGGGATCGGCCACCTCGGGTTTGGGAATCCTCGACTTGAAGTAGGCGTGCCTGACGAAGAAATCGCTGGGCGTACCCTGCAGCACCGAATACGCGTAGGGCGCAACGGCGAGCATCTCGAGCGACTTCCCCGCGAATCGACGCACCATCCATTCGATCGGTCCCCGCATCATCGGAACCTGGGCAAGCCGCGTCACGGCGCGCGCGACGCCGACGATGCGATCGTCGAGGAACACAATTCTTCCCAATGGCGCAAGACGACGCTTCAACGTTCGTTTGACCACCCTCACGACGGCCGGCGTACCCTGGATCCCGCCGCCAAAGCTCCAGGCGTATACGCCGTAGCGCTCGCGCATTTCATCGACGAACGTGTCGGGTAGGCGAGAATAGCGGTCGAGGAGCGGCGCGGGATACTGGGTGAGAATCGCGAGTGCGACGATATCGTTGACGATGTGGCTCGCGGCCTGCAGCGTTCCGTCCAGCATCAGGCGACGCACGGTATCGACGAGTGAGGGCAGGTCAGATTCCTCGCGAAGGTCGAACTGGAACGAGCAGAACGCTTCGGGACGCGGCATGAGCCATACGCCCGCCTTCACCACCACCCCGTAGTTCGATTGACTGAACATGCCTTCCAGGTACGGCCCTACGCCCCACTTGTGCGTATGCCATGTCTTGCAATCGATCGGCCCCCCGCCCGTACGCACGCGCTCGCCATTCGCCAACACGACGTCGAGTCCGCACAGGCTGCCGAAATGATCGGAATAGTGCGTAACCCCAACGCCTCGGTCCAGTGCGTTGCCGATGATGCTGCCATCGGGCGGACCATCGGTGCAGTCACACCAGAGGGTCGGATGATGATCCTGCAGATAGCGCTTGAGTTGTCGATAGGTGACGCCCGGCTCCACAACTGCATAGGCGAGTTCCTCGTTCACCTCGATGATCCGGTCGAGCCGCTCGAGATGCAGGATGACCGTGTTGCCGGAAACGGCAGTGGCCGAACCGTATCCCCAATTCTTGCCTTTGCTGCACGCCCATAACGCGATCCGGTGCTCACCGGCGACGCGCACTACGGCTGAAACGTCTTCTGCCGTGCCCGGATACACGACTGCCGCCGGCAACCTGGGTTCGGGAACAGTGGCCCTTCCGGCTGCTTCCAGATTCGCCGGGGATCTTTTGACATGATCGGATCCCACGATTCGCGTGATCGCATCCATTGCGCGCTCGAATGCCGCGGGATCGAGATCGCACGGAGGTAATTGAGAACTGGAATCGAGCATGAGCGGTTCCCGGGCGCGGCTCGCCGAGCGAGCCTATTCGAACAGTTCGGACAGGAAAGCCCCGAGCCGCGCGGTCGTGTCGTAACGTGCGAATGTCGTCGCAACCGTTCCGGCTGCCGTCGTGAACGATGCGTCGTTCATTATGCGTCCGGCCGCACGATCGACATCTGCAGCGCTTGTCCTGTCGCCCCGCAACGCGAGGCCTGCATCGGTTCGGGTGACCGCCTGCATGTTGAGCACCTGATCCAGGTTCGTCGCGATTCCGAGCACAGGCACGCCCGCGGCAAGGGCTTGCTGACTGGTGGGCGCGCCACCGTTGCAGATGACCAGTGCGGCCATGCGAGCCGCGGCATCGCCTGGAAGGTACGCTGCGCTGAAGACATTGGACGGCAACGTCCCGGGATCGATGCGCCGCGCGGTGGCCACCATCACGCAAACCGATCGTTTCGCCAGTGTTGCCGTGATTGCGGGAAGTTGTCGGGGATCGCCGGTGCTCCCCAGCGTGACATAGATTATCGGCCGATCCTGCGCAATCCGATGCCACCACGCGGGTGGTTCCGTTGGCGGTGACCAGATGACGGGTCCGAGGAAACGATGCGTCGACGGCGCATTGCGCAACGGAAACATTTCGGCCGCATCGGCGTAGAGAACGTGATCCGCATCGGTATACACGTAGCGCATATCCAGAGGGAGGGCGGTAAGCCCGAACTCACGGCGTACCCGATTGAGTGGCCTCGTGTGCCATGCGAAAGCCAGCGGGCGCACGAGCTGGAACAACGCGTTCGCGGCCCTCAGCGGTACCAGGCGCGTCGCGGCGAGCGGAGGTGCGTCGAACTGCGCGTCGCGCCAAAACGGGCTCCAGTACGCGTTGCAAATCGCAACGTAGGGCACCTTGGCGAGCCTTGCGCTCACGGACAGCGACAGCCTGAGATCGCCGATGACGAGGTCCGGCCGGACGCTTTCGATCAATCGAAGATCCTCGTCGACACCGGCGCGCAACGTCGCGTAATCGAAGAGCGGAGAACCGCGCGCGATCGCACCGAGAAATCGCTGCGGCGACATCGAGTGAATCGATCGCACTGCGAGCGTGTCGTCGCGCAAAAGCCAGTGGTCCCGTTCATCGGTTGCGAAAACGACGTCATGACCCGTTTGCTGCGCCGCGCGCGCGAGCACGAGCGGCCTCGACACGTGGGCCAGCGCAACCGCTTCAGCGACGAACAGGATCTTCTTGCGCAAGGGTGAAATAGTAGGCGAGCACCTTGGGAAGGTAACGCGCGACCGGCGGCAACTCGATCCCGCCTTCACGAAGCGCGACGAGCGTGTTCTCGTTCGCGAAGCTTTGGTCTTCGGCGAGGTAGTCGAGGAATACCGGCAGCGTGGCGATTGCGCGCCTGACCTTCGGCGGCGAGAGCGCGCCGATGCCCGAAGCGACGCCGCGGAACAGTGCGATCGGCAATCCGATCGCCGGGAAGAGCCTTGCGCCCTGCGTCGCTGCGGCCGCGCGAACCATCCTTCGAAGGTCGCCGAGGGCTATCGAGCCCTCCGGGCCGGAGCATAAATGCAGCACCCTTCCGATCATCGCCGTCTGCTCGCTCGACCAAATGACGGCAGCAGCGACGAAGTCGACCGGGACGATATCGAGGCGGGTGCGCCCGAATCGCGGAAAAGCTCCGAGCGTTCGCGCGCCGGTAAGAAATTCGACCAGGTGATAGAAAATCTGAAATCGCCTTACGCGCCCGGTGCGCGAATCGCCTACGACCATGCTCGGGCGGTGGATCGTCACCGGAAGTCCTTCGACGATCCGCTGCTCGAGGTACGTCTCGGCTTCGGCTTTCGCGTGCTCATACGAATTGTGGAACGTCCTGGGCTCGGTGATGACGCGTTCGGGCAAGCGGCCCGGATGCCGGCCCCAGACGCCCACCGTGCTCAGGAATTCGACCTTTTGCAGCACGCCGTGCTCCCGGCCCTGCTGCGCCAGGCACACGACGTTTTGCGCAGCACCGAGCGCTGAGTCCCTTGCCTCGGCTAGCGGCAAGTTCATGCGCACGACTGCAGCACAGTGGACGATGTGCGTGCATTGGCGGCTCAAACGCTCGAAGTCGGCGCCGGTGAGGCCGAACCTCGGCAACGTCGTGTCGCCGCGCAACATGGTGACGCGGCCGCGGACCGCGGCCGGATCGCGTTCCCAGAATCGGCACAATTCATCGAGCCGCGATTGGACATGTTCATCCGACCCCGCGCGGATCAGCATCGTGATTCGATTGCCGGGCCGCGAGAGCAGCGCATCGGCGATCGCGCTGCCGACGACCCCCGTCCCGCCGGAAATAAAATAATGCCTCACGTCGTTGAAGCGGCCGGGTGACCGGCCGTCGCAACGACGATCTCCCCTCGGGATGGGGTTGTGCGGGCGATGGCCGCATGCAGTTGCTCGATGGCCGCTGCGAATTTTGTTTCGACATGCGTGCGCCGAATCTTCAGATTCGTCGTCAGTTCACCACTCGCAACCGAGAACGCGTCGGAGGAAACGACGAGCACTCCGGCCAATTGCTGATCCGGGGGAAGCTCCGACAATGCGGTGATCACGTCAGCCCGCAACTGGCTGATGCGACGCTTTTCTTCTACGCCGATTCCCGGCGCGTCGCTGAATGCAGCGCCGACGCCAAGCCGTGACTGCAACCAGGATGCCGGGACGCTGACGACGGCGATGGTCGCCTCGCGGCCCGCCCCCGACACGATCGCGTGTTCGATGTAGCGCACGCGCGCGAGGCGACCCTCGATCTCCAAAGGATTGATCCATTTCCCGGTGGGCGATTTGAAGACGTCCGACTTGCGCCCGGTGATTCGCAGAAAGCCGTCTGCGTCGAATTCACCCAGATCGCGCGTCGCGAGGAAGCCCGAACCGCCAGCAGGCGCGGTGCCCGAGCGGTCGTTCGTCGCGTTGGCGGCCACGCCGGCACCGCGAACGAGGATTTCGCCGTCCTCGGCGAGTCTGACTTCGTGCACTGACAGCGGTTTACCCACGGTGCCGAGGCGCCGCTGGCCCTGCCGATTGGTCGCGATAGGCACGATGTTTTCGCTCAGGCCGTACGCCTCCAGTACCGGCAAGCCAATGGCGTCAAACCATTCGAGCAACCAGTGCGGCATCGGAGCGGACCCGCTGACGAAGTACCGGAGCTCGGTGCCGAACGCCGCGCGAATGCGTGCGAGGATCAAGCGATCGGCCAGCGGCCACAGCGCACGGGTGACAACAGGCACTCGATCGCCCGACCGCAGGGCCGCTGCGCGGCGGCTACCCAGCGCGATCGCCTGCTTCACTGCGAATGCGTTCAATCGCGAACCCTGTTCGAGCCGGCCCATGATTCCCGTCTCCAGCCGCTGGAAGAAGCGCGGCACGCCGATGAACACGCGCGGATTGGCAATACGAACGTGATCCATGACCGCGCGCGGATCTTCGACGATGTAGCTCGTGGCGCCGCGTACCATGGCGGCAAGGTTGATTATCCGCTGGAACAGGTTCGACAGCGGCAGCCAGCACACGAGCCGGCTGTTCTCGTCGATATCGGAGAACGCATCGAGGATGGCGTGCACGGCCAGCAACAACTGATCATGCCGGTACGCGATCGCCCTCGGGGTGCCGGTCGTTCCCGACGAATAAACGATCAGCGCTTCGTCCTCGGGTCGCGCACGTGAAGCTGGCGTGGAGATCTTGCCTTCCGACCGCGCGAAATCGTGCAGCGATCGTACCGGTGAATGCGCAGTGCGTGGCTCATCGTCGATCGTCGCAACGAGCTTGAACTCGCGGAGCATTGCGACGCCAAGACGGGCAATCGTTGCCGAGTTCTGAACGATCAGCGCCTGCGCACCGGAGTCGGCGAGAACGCTCGCCAGCAGTGCGTCGGAATAGTTCGGATCGAGCCCGACGACCGACGCGCCGGCGTACAGGCCGCTCATTTGCGCGAGCTCCCAGTCGAGACTGGTACGGGCACAGATCGCAATCCGGTCGCCATGGCCGATGTCGAGCGCAGCCAGTGCGGTGGCCAGCAAACGCACCTGCAACGCGCAGGTACGCCAATCGACCGGTCGCCATCGCCCGTCTCGACCGAAAACAAAATAGGCGTCGCGCTGTGGCGTCTTCGCCGCTCGCTCCACGAACACGTCGACGACAGTCGACGGACGGGCGGCCGATCTTGGGTCGCTGGCCACCGCGATCACCCAGTCGGCGGGTAATATGCGCCCTTGCGGAGCGTTACGTCGAGATCCCGGTCCTACAAATCCAGCCATTTCATCTGCTCGCCGGTCGTGCGACCCAGCATGATCTTATGCCGGATCATGAAATCTACGGCCGGCGCCATTGCCCGCCAATACGCGCGACTTGCCTTGCCGCTTCGTATCAATGCCGAGAACTCCGGAGCGTACGGGTTGTAGCCGAAGTGGCGCAAATCGGAATACATCAGCAGCCAGTTGATCGGATAGTTGCTGTAGACGGGGCTGGCATGCGCGCGCCGGGCAACGAGGCCGAGGTCGTGCACCGTCTTCATGATGCGTTCCTGGTCGTAGGGCCACGCATGAAAGGGTGCGAGGTAGCGAGGGAACCGTGTGCCCGAAGGAAACCGCGCGGGATCCCAGAAACGGCCGAGCTCGTCTTTCGTGAAGGCGCCCGACTGTTGCAGCGCGGGCGGGATCCAGGACGTCTCTTCGATGAGCGAACGGGAGAATTCGTAGACCATCCGCTCGCGTTCGGGCTGCCCCGGCGAATAGCCTGCCATGACCAGCGGAATGCCCTTTTCGGTTGCAATGCGCAGTGCGTCGCCCTCGAACAACGGTGCATAGACGTATGACACCGTGTATACCGCACCACGCGCTTCCTGATTGCAAAGAAGGTGCCGAAATAATTTCCGGTAAAACGCATCCGGTGGACGGTAAACAAGATGGTCACAGCCGAGCCTGGCGATCGTTCGCTCGATGTTTTTCCACGCGATAGCCGGGATGTTGATATCCGTGGTGAATGCAAGAACGTTGAGTCGGTATTCGACTTTCAGGCGGTGAAGCAGGTAGAGGCTGTCCTTGCCACCGCTGAGGCACACGAGCGCATCGTACTGGCCCCCGGCGCGTGCCTCGCGCAGCGTTCGTTCGAGATCGAGCTCGTGCTGCCTGCGCTCGCTTTCCGCGAGCGCCTCGGCGCCACGATCGACGTTGCGGCAGTACGCGCATACGCCACGTTGGTCCAGTCCCGCGCCCGGCGCGTGTGCGGGCAGCAGGCACTGCCGGCAGCGGGAGCTAGCCATCGCGAAAGTTGCGGCTGCCCGTCACCGGTAGTCGATCATCGCGCGTGACGCGCATGGATCGGATGCTTCGATCAGTGCAGCCCCACGCGTCAGAAGCTGTATCGAACTTCCGTGTACACGCGGTCGCGGTCATTGAATTGACCAAAGAGCCCGAGCGGCGGCCCCTGGAACACGTCGACGCCGAAGATGAGCCGCCAGTTCGGCCGCATGTCCCATATCACGCGCGGACGGAGCATCCAGTCGGCGCGATCCAGACTTTCGATATACAGGACCTCCGCCTGCAAGCGATCGCTGAACTTCCGGTTCAACAGCACACTGAATCCGGACTCGTTCTGCTTGAAAATGATGTCGGGGTCGTGGTTGAAAAACGTGCGGTTGAACAACTGCAGGTTGAGCCGGGTGTCGGATGCCAGCGCGAAGTCGAGTCCGCCGACGAGATCGAGCGTATTTTGCCGCACGACGCCATCGTCGTCGGCAAGCCGCAGCACGTTGTAGCTGCGTCCGCGCGTATAGACGGCCTCGGCCTTGAACACGGCGGGCCCGAGATCCTTCGCAAGCGTTCCCCCGACCTGATCGATCTCGTCGTGACGCGCCTGGTAGACGAAGGCTGGCTCGGGAACGGTGACGATCTGGCGATAGTACGTCGGCTGCGCATCCTGGCTGTGGTAGTAAAACCCCGACATGTCCCAGCCGTTGTCGAGCATCGACAGCCGCAGGCCGTAGTTCATGTTCGAAAGGCGGCGTCGCGGAAACTGCTCGTTGTCGTAGAGCGTTGCGTAGCCGGGCGGGGGCGGCGGTGCCGCCGGGAAAAACTCGGCCCCGGGCTTGCCGATATCGTCGTAGCTGGGAACGGGTATCCAGATCGCCTCGGCGTGGAAGTTGCCCTTGAAGTACTCGGCTCGCCCGGCCCATTGCGGGATTCGTATCTCGTCGAAATCCGGCAGGATGAATTCGCGCAGGTCCTTTGCCGAGACGACGTCGGCAAAGAACAGGCCCACCATCTCCCCCCATACGATGTGCTGGCGTCCCACGCGAAAGTCCCAATCGCCGGCTCCGAAGTCGAGATAGTTTTCGCGCAGCAGTACGTTCACACGCTGGTCGCGGCGGACGTCAGGCGGATAGAAATTGATCGCGTCGTAGACGAAGTCGTAGTCGAGGCGGGCGCCGATCTTGTACTTGACGTTCTCCGAGAGCGAGCCCTGCGCGTCGAGCTCCGAGCGGATCAGCATTTTCGACCAATGCTCGGGGTCTGCGTACGTATAGGCCAACTCACCGCGGATGAAACCGCGCCAAGGCGAGATTGCGGTGCTGTTCGGCTTGGCTACAGCGTCACCGAACAGCGATTCGCGCGAATCAGGACTGGTGGTGGTTTGCGCCTCGGCGACATCGATGCCCCCGCAGACGGTGAACGCAATTGCAATTATTCCCAGGACGACCTGCGAACTCGGAGAGCGGTTGGCCATTCGACTTTCCGGAAGTTGGATTTCGCACTGCGGGCAATCCCGCGCGGGCACGGACGGATTGTATGCGCGCGCGAGATGTTCTTGTCCGTATTACCGATGATCAGATCCGACCGCGTGTCCGCTTCGGATTACGTTTATCGACCCATCGCGATTGCGCCGCTCTCGTTGGATAGAATCCCGGTAGTCGCCATCAAAGCTCGGTCGCCATGATGCCGCTCGGCGTGCGTCGTGTAATGACGCCGTATCGATTATTGGCATGAACCGTGCTTCGTTCGCGGACTTGCTTACGCTAGATTCGATCGTGCTGATATGATCACTGGTTCCGTTTTCCGGCACACGCCTTCGGAGGAGAGATGAGCGAGCAGATGCAAGCATACGGCGAAGGCGCATCGCGATCACCAAGTCCCGGTGTATGGCGCGTAATTGCACTGTTGCTCGTATTCGCGCTTGCTTCGTGCGCAACTCCGCAGTATGCACCGGCGCCCGCGTCCCTGCCGGGTGTGGACTACAACTATCACATCGGACCGACGGATACCGTCAACGTCATCGTGTGGCGTAATCCCGAGTTGTCGATGTCGATCCCGGTACGCCCCGACGGCAAGATCACTACACCGCTGATCGACGACCTTCCTGCGCTCGGCAAGACGCCAACCGAGCTTGAACGCGACATGGAAAAGGCGCTCGCAAAGTACATCCGCGACCCGGTGGTGACGATCATCGTGACGAATTTCGTGGGTCCTACCAACGAGCAGGTGCGAGTGATCGGGGAAGCAGCCAAACCGCAGATACTTCCCTATCGTACGGGAATGTCGGTGCTCGACGTGATGATCCAGGTCGGGGGATTGACCGATTTTGCGGACGGCAATGGAGCGCGCATTTTTCGGCCTACCGATGCCGGAAAAATCTACAGCGTCCGGCTGCGCGACCTCATCAAGCGGGGCGACATCTCAGCCAACGTCGACATGCGTCCCGGAGACATCCTCATTATTCCCCAAAGCTGGTTCTGACGTCTGCGAATTCGTCGCTTCTCCACGAATGACGGAAAGTTGTAGTCATGCAAGAACTGTTTGAACAGGTGCTCGGCTTTCTGCGCGGGATGTGGCATCGCCGCTGGATCGGCTTGGCCGCCGCGTGGATCGCCGCCATCGTGGGAGTTGCGGTTGTGTATCGCATTCCAGAGAAATTCGAGGCAAGCGCCCGCGTGTACGTTGACACCGAATCGCTGTTGCGTCCGCTGCTAGCGGGACTCGCCATTCAGCCGAACCTAGATCAGCAGGTTGCACTGATGAGCCGCACGCTGATCAGCCGGCCCAATGTCGAAAAGCTGGTCCGGATGGCGGACCTTGACTTGCGGACCACGTCGAATGCCGACCGCGAAGAGCTGGTTGACTCCATATCGAAGACGATTCGCCTCGAAGGGAACGTTCAATCCAATCTTTATGTAATCAGTTATCGGGATTCCAATCCGCAGCAGGCTAGGAAAGTCGTGCAATCGCTACTGTCGATATTTGTCGAATCGAGTCTCGGCGACAAGCAACAGGATACGCAGACCGCAGTGAAATTTCTGGACGTCCAGATCAAGAATTACGAGCATAACCTCGATGCGGCAGAGAACCGTATCAAGGACTTCAAGCTTCGGAACATGGGCGTTGCCGGGAACAGCCAGGGCCAGGATTACTTCGGGCGCGTTGCGGCAATCAATTCGCAAATCGAGCTCGCCAAGCTCGAACTGCAATCGGCCGAACAGGCGCGCGATTCTTACAAGAAAGAGCTCGCGGGAGAAGAACCGATGTTTATTCCCGAGCCCAGTGAGTCCGCGACACCACAGGGTTCGACTGATTTCGACGGGCGCATCAATGCGTTGAAGCGCGATCTCGATTCGCTGCTGCGAAAATACACGCCCCAGCATCCCGATGTCGTCGCCACGGAGAAAATGATCGAGCAGTTGGAGCAGCAGCGAAAGGCCGAGCTCGAGGCTCGCCGAAAGGCGGCCGCGTCGAGCGAAAAACGTGCAGGGACGCCGCTCGATCAGAATCCGGTGTACCAGCAGATGAAGATATCGCTTGCTGATGCCGAAGCGGCTGTGGCCTCCGCGCGTGCACGGCTCACTGGCCTGGAAGGCCAGCAGCGCGTGCTTACGACACAGGCTCAGCGCGTTCCTCAGGCCGAGGCGGAATTCAGCCAACTCATACGCGACTACGATGTCCAGAAGAAAATGTACGAGAGCCTGCTTGCGCGGCGCGAGTCGGCGACCATGGGCAAGGATGTGCAGGATAGCGGTGGTGCACGATTCCGCATAATCGATCCGCCGCGCGTATCGCCGCAGCCGGTATCGCCGAACCGCCTCGCGCTGCTCGGCCTGGCTTTTGTGTTTTCGCTCGGTGCAGGGCTGTTTGCTAGCCTGGCTGCAAGCCAGCTTATGCCGACGTTCCATGAAGCGCGCTCATTACGCGAGGTGAGCAAACGTCCGATTCTGGGCATGGTTTCGATGTTGCCCAGCGAAGCGCTTTACCGGCTCCGCAGACGCAGGTCGTGGTTGTTCGCCAGCGGTGTCGGAAGTCTTTTCGCGGCATTGGGCGCGGTATTCGCGCTTGCCTTCCTTGCAGGGCGAGTCGCATGAGAATCGAACGATGAGCGCCAACCTGATCGAGGAGGCTGCCAAACGACTCGAGGAGTTGCGTCGCGCTGGCGCCGAGGTTTCCGAGGACCCTCACGCGCGCGCCACCGAACGTGGGGTTACTAACAAGGGGCCAACTCCGGAAGCAATGGTCCTTGCGCTCGAAGGGCGCGCGGCCGAGCATGCACGGCCAAAAGCGTGGCGCGACCAACGGGCGGACACGGTCAAAGCAACGCAAGCCGTCGAAGCGCTGACGAAAGACGAATCGTCGCGACGGGTCAACATCGACGTGGCTTGGCTTAAATCGCGTGGATTCGTGACCCCCGAAGCGGTAAGTTCACAGATATCCGAGGAGTTTCGCGTTATCAAGCGACCGATCATCCGCAACGCTTTCGGTCGTGGTGGCGCGCGAGTCAGGAACGGCAACCTCGTCATGGTCACGAGCGCTTTGCCCGCAGAGGGAAAGACATTCACGTCGCTCAACCTTGCGCTCA
>Ga0105238_10006788_pt1 | contig 11431 bp, 9 predicted proteins | sample KBSC34metaG_FD_81526 | JGI IMG/M metagenome (GOLD analysis project Ga0105238, IMG submission 81526) | Corn rhizosphere microbial communities from Kellogg Biological Station, Michigan, USA - KBS C3-4 metaG | ecosystem: Host-associated > Plants > Roots > Rhizosphere > Soil | place: Michigan, USA...
CCGCCTCGAGCTCGCGTAGCTTCTCCGTCGCCTGCTCGTCGTTGCCGAGGTCGCAGAAGCGGTCGCAGATCTCGTCCGTGACGAACTCACCGTGCTTGGCGCCGACATGGCTGTGTTTCTTGTAGTCGTAGAACTTGCGCGCGAGCACGTATTCGGTGAGCGCCTTCGGCACGGTGCTCCCATCGGTGCCGTAGCGATCGATGAGGTCCTGCACGTGGTTCGAGACCATCGCGGGGAACCAGCGCACCTGCTCGCGCGCGTCGGCGAGGTCGTCGCTGATGTGGCTCGGTGCGCTGACGATGCACTTGAGCGCGGCCGGGTCGCGTCCCGCCTCCTCGGCGGCCTGCCGGGCGGTGGCCATGATCCATTGGATGATGTCCGGGTCGGCGAGCTGGATGATCACGCCGTCACCCTGCCGCCCGGCGACTCCGAGCGCCTTCGGCCCGTAGCCCGCGACGTGCATCTCGATCTCGGGCAGCTCGGGGCGCACCCACTTCAGCTGGAGGTCCTTGTCGTTCCAGTGGACCTCCTTGCCGTTCATGAACGGCTTGATCATCTCGAGCGCAGCTTCGAACTCGGCCACTTTCACCGGCTTCTGGCCGATGTAGCGACGAGCGGAGTCACCGCGGCCGATGCCCATGATCATCCGGCCGTTCGAGATGTCGTGCAGCGTCGCGTAGGCGCTCGCGAGCACGGTCGGCTCGCGTGTCCCGGGGTTCGTGACCATGTGACCGAGCTTGATCTTCGACGTCCGGTCGGCCGCGAGCGCAAGCGTCGGCATGGATTCCTGCCAGAGCACGTGCGAGTCGTACGTCCACGCGTACTCGAATCCGTGCCGCTCCGCGAGCTGCATCAACTCGATCATCCGCTGGTACGGCGGGTCGGGCAGGACCGTGACGCCGAAGCTCAGGGGCACGGCCCCAGACTACTACGATCATTCGCATGAAAATCATCTGCGTCGGACGCAATTACGCGGCGCACGCGGCAGAGCTCGGGGACGAGCTGCCCGCGGCGCCGCTTCTCTTCGGCAAGTTCACGAACACGCTGATCGGCCCGGGTGAAGCGATCGTCCTCCCGCCCGAAGCAACCCATGTCGACGCCGAAGCGGAGCTCTGCGTCGAGATCGGCACGGCCGGCCGTCGGATCCCGGAAGCTCGTGCGCTCGAGCACGTGCGCGGCTACCGCTGCGCGAACGATCTCTCGGCGCGGAACATCCAGTACACGGAGAGCCAGTGGACGCGCGCCAAGGGCTTCGACACCTTCTGCCCGCTCGGCGACCGGCTCGTGCCCGTCTCGGAGCTCGGCGACGGCAGCGGCCTGCGCGTCGTGCAGCGCCTGAACGGGGAGGTGCTGCAGGACGGCTCGACGAGCGATCTGATCTTCCCGGTCCCGTACCTCGTCGCGTACATCTCGAACGTGTTCTCGCTCGAGCCGGGCGACCTGATCCTGACGGGCACGCCGCCGGGCGTCGGCTGGGCGCGCGACCCGAAGGTGGCGTTGGCGGACGGCGACACCGTCGAGGTGGAGGTCGAGGGAATCGGCGTGCTGTCGAACCCGGTGGTCGCTGCGTGACGGAGTGCTTCTTCTGCCGCTTCCTCGGCGGTGAGGAGTCCGAGCACAACAAGCTCGAGGATGTCGTCCTGCGGACGCCGGGCACGACGGCATTCGTCTCACCGCGCGCGTGGCCGGCGAACGCGGGCAACGTCATCGTCATTCCCAACGAGCACGTATCCGATCTCGAGTCGGCCGAGGACGCAGTGGTGGCGGAGCTGTTCATCGCCGCGAAACGCGTCGCGATCGCGATGCGCACGGCATATGACTGCCCCGCGACGTCGGTACGTCAGCACAACGGGGCGGCGGCGGGCCAGGAGATCGACCACCTTCATGTGCACGTGTTCCCGCGCTACGACGGGGATCGGCTCTACGACCGAACCGGCGAGCACCGATTCGCTCCTTCCGCGGAGCGAGCCGAGTTCGCCCGGCGCCTCAGGTCGGCGCTGGTGTCAGACACTCTCGGTGTCTGACACCTCTACGAACTGAGCTTCGCGATCGTCTTCGACGTCAGGCGATCGAGCGCCTGAACCGACAGCTCGAGGTGCTCGCGCTTCGTGTCCTCGAGCTTGGTGTGCGACAGCCCGCGGAGGCTCTGCACGAAGATCATCACCGTCGGGATGCCCGCACGCGCGACCTCGGCCGCGTCGTGCAGCGGGCCTGACGGCAGTCGGTGCGACGTGCCCGTGACCTCGCGGATCGATTCGTCCGCGAGCTCGATCAGCGCGTCGTCGAACAGGATCGGCTCGATGTTCCAGATCCGCTCCCACTCGACTTCGATGTCCTCCTCGCGCGCGAACCGCTCGGCCGCGTCCTGCGCCATCGTGAGCATGCGCGCGAGCTGCGCGGCCTCGAGGTGGCGCTGGTCGAGGAGCTGCTCCGCCGTCTCGACCACCGACGTGACGATGCCGGGCTTCGTCACGACGCCGCCGGACGTACAGACAGCGCCGCCGCCGACCTCCGCGGCGATCTCGCGGATGTAGAGCGCGAGCTTCGCGGCGCCGGCGAGTGCGTCGCGCCGCTTGTCCATCGGCGTCGACCCGGCGTGCGCGGCCTGCCCGCGCCACGTGAACCGCGAGCGCTCGACTCCGAACGTTCCCAGGACAACGCCGAGCGGCAGGTCCATCGACTCCAGCACCGGTCCCTGCTCGATGTGCAGCTCGAGGTACGCGGCAGCGTCGGCGAGCTGTGAGCGGGCCGCGAGCGCCCCGTCGAGATCGACGCCGTGCTCGCGCAGCGCGTCGGGCAGCGCGATCCCGTCGCGGTCCCTGAGCGCCCGCAGCTCGTCCTGATCGGCCATCGAGCCTGCGGCGGCAGAGGAGCCGAAGAGGGAGCGGCCGAAGCGCGCGCCCTCCTCGTCGGCCCAGGAGACCAGCCGGACCGTGACCGGCGGCGTTCCCTCGGCGGCGATCCGCCGCACCACCTCGACGCCCGCGAGGACGTTCAGGCAGCCGTCCAGCCACCCGCCGTTCGGCACCGAGTCCATGTGCCCGCCGATCAGCAGCGCCCGGTCGGAGGAGCCGCGCAGCGTGAACCACTGGTTGCCGGCCTCGTCGATCTCCTCCACGGCTCCCGTGCCCGCCAGCTTCTGCCGCAGGAAGTCGCGCGCCGTCTCCCACGTGTCCGTCCAGGCGACTCGCTGGGCGCCGTTCTCGTCTCCGGTCAGCTCCCGGAGGTCGTCCAGGTCGGCGACGGCACGTGCTGGGTCCAGCGCCATGAACGTGATCCTAAAGCGTGATAGAAGGATCGAGATGAGTCACGCCGCCACTGCGACCCTGCCCGGCAAGCGTGCCTACGGCCGGCAGGCGGCAACCGGAGCGACGCGTGCACTCTCCGTCGTCGCGGTCGTCGCGACGCTCGTCGGGTTCTACGAGCTCTACCGGTGGATCTGGTCGTCCACCGGCTGGACGTACCCGTTCGTCGTCGACGACACCTCGATGCCGCATGTATGGGTGATCCTCCACGCACTCTGGCAGCCGGCGCAGGTGAACCAGCCCGCCCTCGGCACGATCCTCTTCCACAAGTCACTCTTCACGGCCAAGGAGGCGGCAGTGGGCTTCGCGCTGGGCGCAGCCGTCGGGTTCGCGATCGGAATCGTCCTCGCTCATTCGCGGCTCCTCGTTCGCGGCTTCCTGCCGTACATCGTCGCGAGCCAGACGATCCCGATCCTCGCGATCGCGCCCATGGTCGTCGTGTGGGTCAACCCGAAGCTCCCCCCGAGCCTCCAGGGGTGGGGCTCGGTGGCCGTCATCGCGGCGTACCTGACGTTCTTCCCGGTCGCGATCAACACGCTTCGGGGACTTCAGTCGGCCGACCCACACGCGCTCGACCTGATGCGCACCTACGCGGCGGGCCGGTGGACCGTCCTCTGGAAGGTGCGCGTGCCTGCCTCGATGCCGTTCGTCTTCTCGGCCCTGCGCATCGCAGCCACCGCCAGCGTCGTCGGCGCGATCATCGGCGAGCTCCCGTCAGGCCTCCAGTCGGGCCTCGGCGGCGCGATCCTCAACTTCAATCAGTACTACTCGATCGAGCCGCAAGAGCTGTGGGCGACGAACATCGTCGCCGCTCTCCTGGGAATCGTCTTCTTTCTCGCTGTCGTCGGCGCCGAGAAGGCGATCGTGCGCCGCGCGCCGGAGAATACGGCGTGAGCGACAGACAGGGGAACGTGGTCGAGGTGACCGGCGTCACGAAGACGTTCCCCCGCGGGAACGTCCAGGCGCTCGAGAACATCGACCTCTCATTGCGGCCCGGAGAATTCGTGTCGCTGATCGGGCCTTCGGGCTGCGGAAAGTCGACCCTGCTCCGCATCATCGGCGATCTGATCGAGCCGTCGAGCGGATCAGTCGTCGTCAACGGCAAGTCGGCGAGGCAGGCCCGCAACGACCGCGACTACGGCATCGTCTTCCAGGACGCCGTGCTGTTCGACTGGCGGACGGTCTCGAAGAACATCTCGCTGCCGCTCGAGCTGCTCGGCTGGGACCGCGCGAAGCGAAAGCAGCGCATCGACGAGATGCTCCAGTTGGTCGAGCTCCAGGGCTTCGGCGACCACCACCCCTGGCAGCTCTCGGGCGGGATGCAGCAGCGCGTCTCGATCGCACGGGCACTCGCGTTCGAACCCGCGCTGCTGCTGATGGACGAGCCGTTCGGCGCGCTCGACGAGATGACGCGCGAGCGGCTCAACCTCGAGCTGCTCTCGATCTGGCAGCAGCTCGGCTCGACCGTGGTGTTCGTCACCCACTCGATCTCGGAGGCGGTGTTCCTCTCGACGCGCGTCGTCGTGATGAGTCCCCGCCCAGGACGCATCGCGGGCATCGTCGACATCGACCTGCCGTATCCACGGACCGTGGAGACGCGCGAGGCGCCCCGGTACTTCGAGCTCGTCACCGAGGTGCGCGAGCTGCTCCGGAGCAGAGGCGCGCATCTCCTTCCCGAGGAAGAGGCGGCGCTGCACGAATGAGCGGCATGGCCCTGACCGAGCTCAAGCCCGGCATGAGCGCGAGGCTCGGACGGCAGGCGCGCGACTGGGTCCCCGCGCTCGTCGTGTTCGTCCTCGCGATCGCCGTGTGGCAAGGAGCGATCGCGGCGTTCCACATCCAGCAGTTCCTGCTGCCGAAGCCGAGCGCCATCGTCCGCAGCTGCTGGGATCAGCGGCACACCCTGTGGCCGGCGGGCTGGTACACGTTCAAGGAGGCGCTCGGCGGATTCGCGATCGGCTCGATCGCCGGCATGGCCGCTGCGACCGTCATCTCGCGCTTCCGGACACTCGGCTCGGCACTGATGCCGCTCGCAGTCGCGGCGAACGCCATCCCGATCATCGCGTTCGCGCCGATCCTGAACAACTGGTTCAACCCGCTGTCGCCGAGCTCGAAGATCGCCATGGCCGCGGTCCTGTGCTTCCTGCCTGTGATGGTGAACACGCTCCGCGGGTTGCAGAGCGCGAGCCCACGCCAGATCGAGCTGATGCGGTCGTACGCCGCCTCGGGCTTCACGATCTGGCGCCACGTTCGCGTCCCGACGGCGCTGCCGTTCGTCTTCACGTCCTTGAAGGTCGCGAGCGTCCTGGCGATGATCGCGGCGATCGTCGGCGAGTATTTCGGGGGCTCGTACGACGCCTTGGGCGTGCTGATCCGGTCGAAGGCGCAGATCCTCGACTTCGAGACGGCCTGGGCCGGGATCCTGGTCGCGTCCGTGCTCGGGATCGCGCTGTACCTGGCGGTGGCCGTGGCCGAGCGCCTGGTCGTCCGCTGGGCGCCGGAGACACGGGACTCGTAATCCGGCCCGATCCGCGTCAGAATCGCCCGAACCAAACCACCCCAGGGAACCTCCTGAACGAAAGGGGCAGTTGCATGAGGAAGCGCTGGATGCTGAGCGGTGTGCTCGTGGCGGTGGCGATGATCGCCTCCGCGGCAGCAGTCGCGACGCACGCATCCGCGGCGTCGAAGCACGAGACGCTGACGAAGATCACCCTCCAGTCGAAGTGGGTCCCGCAATCGCAGTTCGCCGGCTACTACGCAGCGCTCGCGAAGGGCTACTACGCGAAAGCCGGCCTCGACGTGACGATCAAGCCAGGCGGCCCGGACATCATCCCCGAGCAGGTCGTCGCCTCCGGCCAGGCCCAGTTCGGCATCGACTGGCTGCCGAGCCTCCTCTCGGCGCGCGACAAGGGAACCGACCTCGTCAACATCGCGCAGGTCTTCGCACGATCCGGGATGACCGAGATCACGTGGAAGGACACCGGGATCAACACGATCGCGAAGATGAAGGACAAGAAAGTCGGCAACTGGCTGGGCGGCAACGAGTTCGAGTTGTTCGCTGCGCTGACCAAGAACGGGATGAATCCGTCGGAGAACAAGGGCGTGACGATCGTCCAGCAGGGCTTCGACATGCAGCAACTTCTGAAGCGGCAGATCGACGCCGCCTCGGCAATGACGTACAACGAGCTCGCCCAGGTCCTCGAGACGAAGAACCCGAAGACCGGGAAGCTCTACACGATGAGCGACCTGAACGTGATCAAGATGCAGAACGTCGGCGTCGCGATGCTCGAGGACGGCATCTTCACGACCGGCAAGTACCTGAAAGACGCGAACAACCGCGCGACCGCGGTGAAGTTCATCAAGGCGTCCCTGCAGGGCTGGATCTACTGCCGCGATCACGTGACCGACTGCGTGAACATCGTGCTGAAGCAGGGACCGACGCTCCCGAAGGGCCACCAGACCTGGCAGATGAACGAGATCAACAAGCTGATCTGGCCGAACGCGTCCGGCATCGGCCTGATGAACAAGGCCGACTACACCCGGACGGCGAGCATCGCCAAGCAGTTCAAGGTGATCAAGAAGACGCCGTCGGGCGCCTACCGCACCGACCTGGCGAAGCAGGCGATCGCGCAGCTCAAGGCCGCGCACGTCGACGTCTACGGCAAGAGCTACAAGCCGAAGGTCGTCCAGTTGACCGCGGGCGGCAAGTAGTAGCCTGAACCCCGGGCCCGGCTCGCCGGGCCCGGGGTTCCGTTCGCGAAAGGAGCGCTCAGACAATGTCCGTGCTGATCAAGGGCGGCCGGGTCATCACCGCGGCCGACGACTACGTCGCCGACATCTACATCGAGGGTGAACGGATCACCACGATCGGCGAATCGCTCGACGTGAGCGCGGACCGCACGATCGACGCAGCAGGCAAGTACGTGCTGCCGGGCGCGGTCGACCCGCACACGCACCTCGAGATGCCGTGGCGCGGCGAGACGACGATCGACGACTTCGAGTCGGGCCAGACCGCCGCGGCGTTCGGCGGCACGACGACGCACGTCGACTTCTGCATCCAGGGCAAGGGCCAGACCTTCGGCGAGGCGCTCGAGATCTGGCACGGCAAGCGCAACGGCAAGTCGATCATCGACAACGGCTTCCACATCGCCATCACCGACCTCGCCGGCCAGGAGCGGCTCGACGAGCTCGCGACGCTCCCCGACGAGCACGGCGTCACGTCCTACAAGCTCTTCATGGCGTACAAGGACTCGCTGATGGTCGACGACGAGACGCTCTTCCGCGCCATGCAGGTCGCGGCGAAGAGCGGCGCCCTCGTGATGGTGCACGCGGAGAACGGCGACGCGATCGAGGTGCTGATGGGCGAGGCGATCGCCGCCGGCAACACGTCGCCCAAGTACCACGCGCTGACGCGCCCGCCCGAGACGGAGGGCGAGGCGACGAACCGCGCCGTGCAGCTCGCCCGCGTCGCGGGCGCGAAGCTCTACGTCGTGCACGTGTCGTGCGCGGAGTCGGTCGAGCCGATCGCGATCGCGCGCGAGAAGGGGTGGGACATCTGGGGCGAGACCTGCACCCAGTACTTCTTCATCGATCAGTCGTTCCTCGACCGGCCGGACTTCGAGGGCGCGAAGTACGTGTACACGCCGCCGCCTCGCGCGAAGCCGAACCAGGAGGTCCTCTGGAACGCCGTGCGCACGAATGTGCTGCAGGCGATCTCGACCGACCACTGCGCGTACCTCTTCAACGGACAGAAGGACGCAGGCAAGGACGACTTCCGCCAGATCCCGAACGGCGGCCCGGGCCTCGAGAACCGGCTCCAGATGATCCACCACTTCGGCGTGCGCGACGGGCGGATCTCGCTGAACCGGATGGTCGAGCTGCTCTGCACGAATCCGGCGAAGCTGTTCGGCCTCTACCCGCGCAAGGGGACGCTCGCCGTGGGCTCCGACGCCGACGTCGTCGTCTTCGACCCGGAGAAGCGCGTCACGATCTCTGCGTCCACGCACCACTCCCGCTCGGACTACAACCTGTACGAAGGGACCGAGGTGCAGGGCTCGCCGGAGACCGTGCTGCTCCGCGGCAACGTGATCGTCGACGGGGACGAGCTGCTCGCGAAGCCCGGCAGCGGTCAGTTCATCAAGCGCGCGCGGCCGAACGAAGAGCTGAAGCCGGCGGCGCTCGCTACCGCGTAGCGAGCAGCGCGTCAATCCGGTCGACGACCGCCGTCGTCCCCTTCCGCGCGGCTAGCTCACGCGCGTGTGCGAGGGCGTCTCGCGCCTCCGCCGTCCGGCCCGCAGCGAGGAGCACCTCGCCCAGCTCCATCCACATGTCGTGGCGCTGTGCCAGATACTCGCGGCCGTCAGCGATCTCGACCGCTTCCCGCGCGAGCTCGACGGCGCGGTCGTGCTCGCCGCGCGCGGACGCGGCCATCGCGCGTGCACCCGCGGCCTGCGATGCGGTCAGGAAGTCGCCCGGGGAGCCGATCTCACCCACCACGTCGAGCACCCGCTCGGCCTCATCAGGGCGCCCGGCTCGGGCCAGGAGGTCGGCGTAGACACCGCCCACGGTCGAACGGACGCCTCGTTCGCCGATCTCGCCGAGCTCGACCCACGCCGGGCCCAGTACCTCCAGACCGCGCTCGAGCTCACCGGCGAGCATCTCGAACCAGCCGCGCCCGATCGCCTGGCCGAGCGCACTGACCCGGGCGCCACGTTCCATTAGCCCGCGCACGAGCTCGTCGAAGAGGAGCCGCGACTCCTCGAACCGACCTTGCGCCGCCACCGCGTTCGCCCGCATGCCGCTCGTCGGAAGCCCGAGCGCCTCGATGGTGTCGATGTGCGCCAGAACCTCGTTCCAGGGAGTCGGTCCATGCATCTTCGCCATGCCGGCGACATGGAGCGCCTTGTGCGTGAAGTCGTGGTCGTCTGCGCGGCGAGCGTGGTCGAGCCCTTGGGTTGCGTTCTCGAGAGCGTCGCTCGTCCGACCGAGCCAGATCTGAACCAGACCGAGCGTCACGTACCCACCGGCGAGCGTCAGGTCGCTGGTCTCGTCTCCCAGTGACGCGAGGCGCGCACGAACTGCCCGCTCACTCTCGACTCCGACATGGCCCTCACCGTGGCCGCGGATGATGACCTCGATGAAGAACGCGAACGCAGCCGCGTCGTCGTCGCCGGTCGCGATCGCATCCTGGACAACCGCGTACGCTTCCGTGTATCGACCGAGCATCTCGTAGGCGAGACTGAGCCGGCCGAGCACGAACGCGCGGTCCCGTACAGCTGGGAGAAGATCCGCGGCGCGGCCGAGTAGCGAGGCCGCGGCATGAGCGTCCTGCCTCGTGACCGCCCGAGCGCCGGCTGCGCCGAGATGATTTGCCGCGCGCCCCTCGAGCTCAGGCGACGGATCGGCGAGCTCACGACGGCAGTGAGCTGCCTGCTCGAGGTGGTAGCCGAGGATCTCGTCCAGCTCCACGAGCCGTGAACCGTGCAACGCCAGCCAGTCGGCGAACCGCTCGTGCAGCACGGCCCGCTCCGCCTTCGGCAATGCGTCGTAGGCGGCGTCCCGGATGAGGAGATGCCGGAACCGAAATGCTTCCTCGTCGGGAAGCGCGGCGACACTCGGCCGCACGAGCTCCTTCCGCACGAGCCCGAGCAGCCGCGAAGGTACATCTAGATCGTCGGGTGCCAATGCAGCGACCGCCCCGCCGTGGAACACCTGGCCCTCGACGGCGCCACGCTCGAGCGCCGCACGCTCCCCAGCAGGGAGCTGGTCGAGCCGTGCTGCGAGCAGCGCCTGGATCGACGGAGGCACCGCGACTTCCCCCGGCGATTCCTCGAGCATCGCGAGCATCTGCTCGACGAACAGCGGGTTGCCGTCGGACGAAGCCCGGATGCGCCCGCGGAGGTCCGCGTCGAGCCCTGCGCCGGCGAGCAAGCCGTCGATCAGCTCGTCGGTCTCGATCAGGCTGAGCGGCTCGAGCAGCACCGTGGTCGCGTTGAGCTTCCCGCCGCCCCAACCCGACCGCAGGTCGAGAAGGTCCGGCCGCGCCAGGCACAGGAGCATGATCGGCGCGTCGCGCGACCAGTCGGCGACTGCTCGATCAGATCGAGGAACGTCGGTTCACCCCACTGCACGTCGTCCAGCACGACGACCAACGGACGAGAAGTTGCGACGGATTCGAAGAGCTTTCGCGTCGCAACGGCGATGTCGTCGGCCGACGCGATCCCGTCACCGAGAAGCGCCGCGATGGCGGGGTTCGGTGGAGGGGCGTCGCCGAGCAACTGCAGCACGACCTCGACGATCGGCCAGTAGGTGATCCCCTCGCCGTAGGAGAGGCAGCGTCCCCGGACAACGGTTGCGTCGACGAAATCGAGGAACTCCGCGGCAAGCCGTGACTTGCCGACTCCCGCCGTGCCGAGGATCGTGAAGAGTGCGCATGCTCGCTCCGAGACGCAGCGCTCCCACGCACCGGCGAGGAGGGTGCGTTCGCGCGCGCGTCCCACGAACGGTGCATCGATGCGCCGCGCCACGCCGGTCTCGCCTGTGACGGCACCCAGTCGATACGCGGTCATTGGGTCGGACTTCCCTTTCGCCTCGAGCGGCGGCAACAGCTCCGCGTCGACCGCGCCCCTCACCAGGTCGTAGGTCCGCTCCCCGAGCAGCACCTCGCCGGTTCCCGCCGCCTGCTCCAGGCGCGCGGCGACGTTGACCGCGTCACCCGTCACGAGCGAGTCGCCGCTGCCGGTAACGACCTCGCCGGTGTTGACGCCGATCCGAATCGGGATGTCGACCCCATCGCGCAGTTCCTGCGCCGCACGCACCGCTCGGAGCGCATCGTCCTCACGGACGACCGGCACACCGAAGACGGCCATCACCGCGTCGCCGATGAACTTCTCGACCGTTCCGCCGTGACGCTCGATCGCCGCCCGTGCGACCTCGAAGTAGCGGGTCATCACCGCGCGGACCGCCTCCGGGTCACGCGACTCGGCGAATGCCGTCGAGCCCGAGACGTCGCAGAACAGAACCGTCACCGTCTTGCGCTGCTCGCGCGGCGGAGCGACCGCCAGCGCGGCGCCGCACACGTCGCAGAAGCGCGCTTCCTCCCGGTTCTCGGCCCCGCAGCTCGCGCA
>Ga0105238_10006789_pt1 | contig 11430 bp, 12 predicted proteins | sample KBSC34metaG_FD_81526 | JGI IMG/M metagenome (GOLD analysis project Ga0105238, IMG submission 81526) | Corn rhizosphere microbial communities from Kellogg Biological Station, Michigan, USA - KBS C3-4 metaG | ecosystem: Host-associated > Plants > Roots > Rhizosphere > Soil | place: Michigan, USA...
GACGCCCACGAACGTCTCGAGCGCCGTCTTGAAGTCGCCGTTGTTGATGTAGCACCACCCCTTCTTGTAGACCGCGTAGGGGTAGACGCTCGACTTCGGGAACTGCTCGACCTTCTCGTAGAACTTGAGCGCGTTGTCCATCTCGCCCTTGTCGAAGTAGAACTCGGCGAAGGAGAGGTACGCGTCGGGGATGTACTTCGAGTTCGGGTAGTCCTTGATGAGACGAAGGAAGAACTCGCGGGCCTGATCCTCCTTCTTCACGGACGTGAGGAGGTAGGCGAGCTTGAAGAGGACCTCGTCCATGCGCTCGTACTTCTTGTACTTGGTCGCCTGGATGTAGGACTTCACGGCCTGCAGCAGCCACTGCTGCTCGCTCTTCTCGAAGGCCTGTTGTTGCTGCTGCAGCTTGCTCTTCTCCGCCGGCGGGGCGTCGAAGATCTTCTGATCGAGGCCGCGCGCCTGGCTGAAGTAGAAGCGCTGCTTCTCCGCGAAGAGCTCACCCAAGCGGAAGTAGAAGTCCGGCTTCTGAGGGTCGTCATCCGGGGTGACCTGGATGAGGCGCTTCATCTTGCTGATCTGCGCGTCGGTGATCTGTTGGATCTTGCCCTGGCGCCCCTGGACGAACTGATCAACCGTGAGGACGGGGCCGGTCTCTTTCTTGGCCGGCGGCGGCGCCTCGGGCTTGGTCAGCTTGGTCTGCGTGGCCTGGACCTGGGTCTCCTGCTTGGTGTACTTGCCCTTGCCGGTGCTGGCCGTGGCCGACCCGGTGGGGTTCGGCTTGTTGTCAGCGGCCGACGCCAGGGCCGGCGTCACAAACGCCAACGCGATCGTCGCCAGGGAGAAACGAATCGAGATCCTCGTCATGTTCACTCCACCTGATCCTTCTGGTGTCTCGTTGAGGAAGAGAAGATAAGGACGACGGCCGCGAGGGCGCCGTTACTGCTGTCCTGCGGCGGGCTGGGCCTCACCCTCGACCGGCGCCGCTGGCGCCGCCCCCTCCGTCGCCGCGGAGGCCCCCTCGGGCGCGCTCTTCTCGCACTTGTTGCCGATCCTCACGCGGTAGTACCCGAGCTCGTCGCGCCAGTACTCTCCGGTGAAGGGCCACATGTAGTGCTCGTCGTCCGCGCGGATGTCCTCGAAGCGCTTGGCGGCGCCCTTCTGCTTGATCAGCTGCTGCTCTTCCTGGACCTCCTGCTCGAGGTCACCCTTGGCCCCTTGCAGAATTTCGTACTCGATCTTGATTACGCGCTTGATGAGCTGGGCCAGCTCGTCGGTGAGGCGCTTGATGCGGCGGCGGGACAGATCGCCTGCCTCGTTCATGGCGAGGGACTTCTGCAACGTCAGGTCGGCCAGGATGGCCTGCGCGATGTTGGTGTTCTTCCACGAGGCGTCGGCCTTGTCGTGACGGTCCAGCTCGCGCGTCAGCTCGTCGACGTACTCGAAGCGCTTCTTCAAGCTGGTGTCCGAGAGAACGGCGCGCGCCGCGCGCTCGGTCTTCTCCGGCATCCCGGAGGTCCCCTTGCGGATCTTGACCGCCAGCTCGAACAGCGCCGCGTTGTCCGTGTTCGTCGCCACGATCTTGCTCAGCTCGCGGAACAGGTCGGGATAGACCGCATTGAACTCGCTGATGGCGCTCTCGGCGCGATCGTAGAGGCAGTTGTAGAAGTAGATGGTCGCCTTGACCGTCAGACCTTCTGCGAACGACTCCGGCTTGATGTAGTTCTCGAAGAACGGCGCTTGGATGGTGTGGATGTTGCCGAGCGCCTTCGAGTAGCCCTTCTGCTTGAGCATGAAGTTGGCCCACGACGACTCGAAGAGACTGTTGGCCCAGTCGTAAGATTCCTGGGAGACGCGATCGAAGTACTTGGTCGCCAGGTCGAACTGGCCCGTGGAGTAGAAAGTGCGGGCGAGCGACAGGTTGGCCAGATCCTCGTACGGCTTGATGTTCGGATCGTTGCTCTCAGCGGCCGCCTTCAGCACCTCTTTGAAGGCGTCGACGGCGGGCTTGGCCTGATACTCGCGGACGTGGGTGGCGCCCTCGAAGAGCTTGGCCTGCACGTAGAACTCGCTGCTGCTGGGAACGGCGCTGTAGAGCTCGACGGCCTGCTTGAAGTTGCCCTTCTGGTAGTAGTACTTGCCGAGCAAGAAGTAGAGCTCGTCCCGAACTTTCTCGAGGGCGGGCTGCTCGAGATCGGACTTCTGGAACTTCCCGATCTTTTCGAGGATGCCCGTCGAATCCGGCAGCTGGCGCGACAACGACGCGAGCCATTTCAGCGTGGCGTTGTAATAGGCGTGCGCGGCGCCCTTCTGAACGATGCGGTCGAAGAAGGACAGCGACGCGGAGTAGAACTTCATGTTGTACAGGGCCTTGCCCATCCAGAACTCGGCCTTCTGCCGGTTCGGCTCGCTGTCGCCGGACTCACCCTCGACGACCTTGTTGAGCTCGATGGACGCCGAGAAGAAATCGTCGCTGTCGTAGAGCTTCAAAGCGCGGTCGAGCGTCTTCGATGGCTCGTCGCCGGTCGGCGCCGCTTCCGGCTGGAAGTCACCCTTCGGCGCGTCTCCCCCCCCGCCCTCCTTCTTCTTCTTCTTCGCGTGGGCCAACGATGGGGCAATGGCGAGCGCACAGGCGAGCACAATGCCGAGACCGCGAGATCGGCTCATGAAAACCTCTTGCTGGGGTGTCGAGGGTCGGGTGAGAAATCGGGTGGAGCTAAGACAGCGCGCCGGTAAGAAAGGTCCCCCATTTAGTGAAGACCTACGGGCGGTTACAACGGCGTACAGCAGCGTGTGGGGGCGCACCCAAAACCGGGCCATGCTAGACGCGTCGATCACGGCTGTCAAGGGCATGGCCCGGGCCACCGCGGGGCCCATCCACACCCCCACCAGTCGCCTGGTGTCATGACGAGCCCGCGGTTTTCGTTCAGGAAAACGAGACCTCTATGCGTAGCGTCGAAGACGGATTCAGGTCATCTTGGCAGTTGACAGCAAGCGGACGGCCAGTAACATGGCGAGCCCCGACGGCAAAGGCCCGAGAGCCTCGAACCAGCCCGGAGCGAAGGAGCTCACGATGATCCGTTCCCCGTCCCCCCCCAGCCGGTCGCAAATTGGTCTTGCCGCGTTGACCACGTTGCTCTTGTTGGTCGCTGCCGGATGTGCGGACAAGCACATTGGCCGTCGGTGCATCATCTCGAATGACGGTGGAGCGGCGGACGGAATGGGTCCGACCTACTTTTCCGTAAATCCGCTGGCCCTGGAATGTCCGTCGCGGCTCTGTATCAAGCCGGCCCAGCAGCAGACGACCAATACGCAGGCTCTGTGCACGGACGAGTGCTCGAGCGACGATGATTGCGCTGGCGGTGAGACGCGCGACAAGAACGACCCCACCGACTTTCGCTGCAATTCGGGCTTTTCCTGCCGCTATGCGATCCCGAACCTGGAGGGCGTGCCCCTCCGGTGCAAGCGCGTCTGCGTGTGCAAAGACTTCATCAACGCGAAAGAGAAGGACGTCAAGCCGGAGGGTTGTTAAAGCCCGCAGGGGGGACTTCGTCCCCCCTACGAGACCCCCGGATCTCAGCACGACGCCGGCGCGGCGAAGCCGCGCCTCTCGTTGGAAGACTCGCTCGCTTTGCTCGCTCTGGCGCTGCAGGAGGAGTTAGGGGGTGGTTTCGAAGGCGGCGGGGATGTGGACGAGCGTGGGGGGGCGATCGTCGTGGTGGAAGGTGACGGCGACGACGTCGAAGCGGTAGCCCGTGACATGGGATGGCCGTTCGGCTTCCGCCAGGTAAAGCCGGGCGGTGCGGATGACTTGTTGTTGCTTGCGCGGGCCGATGGCTTCGAGCGGATCGCCGGACTCGTCGCCGGTCCGTGAGCGCACCTCGCAGAAGACGCAGGTGCCATCGCCAGAGACTGCGATCAGGTCGAGCTCGCCTTCGGGACGACGCCAGTTGCGCTCGAGAATGCGCAGACCGACGCGCTCGAGCTCGGCGGCCGCCAGCGATTCGGCACGTCGGGCCAGGTCGGCACGTCGGGCCAGGAAGGGGGCGGGCACGCCGGGCCCTTCTCCGTCGGCGGCCGATCAGGCCGTCGGGGCGGGGGGAGCGGTGGCCGGAGCCGGCGCGCTGGCGGTCTCGGCGGCCTCGGCCACGTCGTCACGCTTCTCGCCCTTGATGCGCGCGGCCTTGCCCTGCAACTTGCGCAGGTAGTTGAGCCGCGCGCGGCGCACGTGACCGCGCTGGACAACCTCGATCTTCTCGATGCGCGACGTGTGCAGCGGAAAGACGCGCTCGACGCCGACGCCATAAGAGATCTTGCGCACGGTGAACGACGCGCGCGAGCCGCCCCGATGCTGGCCGATCACGACGCCCTCGAAGACCTGGACGCGCTCCTTGTCGCCTTCCTTGATGAGCGTGTGGACCCGAACGCTGTCGCCGGAACGGAACTCCGGGACGTCGGCGCGCGTGTAGGATTCGTCGATGGCCTTGAGAAGCGGGTGTTGGCTCATGGGAATGCGTGGCTCCGAAAGGGCGTAATTACTAACGGTCCCTCGCCCCCGAGTCAAGGGCGGGTCGCCCGGCAGTCCGACTATTCGTCCTCTTCCCGGCCAAGAGGGGACAGATAGGCCCGCTCCTCCGGCGTCGGGGGATGAGCCGCCAGGAGGTCCGGGCGGCGGGCCTGGGTCCGGAGAAACGCTTCGCGGCGCCGCCAGCGGTCGATCGCCCCGTGATCTCCCGAAAGGAGCACCGCGGGAACGCCGTGCCCCCGAAAATCGGCGGGCTTGGTCCATTGCGGGTATTCCAGCCGCCCGCGCGAGAACGATTCGTCCAGAGCGGACTGCCCGCACCCGAGCACGCCGGGGAGGAGGCGGGCGACCGCTTCGATCACCACGGCCGCCGCCAGCTCTCCACCGGCCAGCACATAGTCCCCGATGCTGAGCTCCTCGTCGCAAAGGACCGTCCCGATCCTCTCGTCGAAGCCCTCGTAGCGTCCGCACACGAGGGCGATCCTCGGCAGCTCGGACAGCGCGTGAACCTTGGCTTGCGTCAAGCGCTCGCCCTGGGGAGTGAGGAGGATCTTCCGCGCGGGCCCGCGTGCGGCGACCAGGTGCTCGAGCGCGCCGGCGAAGGGCTCGGGCCGCAACACCATCCCGGGACCCCCACCATAAGGCGTGTCGTCGACGGAGCGGTGTCGCCCGGGTGCGAAGTCCCTGGGGTTGGTCCATTCCACCGCGACGAGCCCGCCGGCGATGGCCCGCCCGAGGAGGCTCTCGGCCAGATAGCCTTCGAGCATCTCGCGAAAGAGGGTGACCACCTCGAAGGTGACGTGAGGACGCGGGGCCGGCGGGGGAGCCTCTCCAGTCATTCTTCCTTGCCTGCTCGCCCCGCTCGGTCTGCTCGGTCCGGTTCGTCCGCCGGTGGGTCCGAGGGTATCTCCTCGACCTCGGCGCTCCAGGCCACCACGATTTGCCGGGCCATCGGATCCACGCGGCGTACGTAGGCGGGGACCACCGGAATCAAGGTCTCGCGGTCGCCCGCGCGAATCACCCACACGTCCTGCGCCCCGTTCCAGAACACCGTCTCCACGACGCCGAGCGCGACTCCCTCCTCGGTGGTCACGTGGCAGCCGGGCGTATCCTGGACGAAGAACTCCTGACCGTCCGGGGGCGGGAGGGCGCGCCGCTCCACGCGGACGGACCGATTGGTCAAGCGCTCGGCCTCCTCGCGCGATCCTATGCCGTCGAGCTTGACCAGCCATCCCTCGCCGGCTCGCCGGATGCGCTCCACCGCCCGCCGCTCCCGCTCACCCGCTTCGCTCTCGATGATCAGCTCCGTCACCGCCGCCAGGTCGGATCCGGCGAGGTTGTACGGTCGGAGAACGGTCTCGCCGCGCAGACCGTGGGGTCGGCCGAGCACGCCCACCAGCAACGTCTCGGGATCGTATCCGCTCTCCGCCACGGACCACCTCCCGGCAGGGCCTCGTGCGCGCCTCTCGCGTGGCGCACGCGCGGCCGCGACCTCGGGCGCTTACTCCAGGATCTCCAGCAGCACGCGGCGCCGCATCTTCGACGACGCCGCCGACAAGACGGTGCGCAGCGCCTTGGCCGTACGCCCCTGCTTGCCGATGACCTTGCCCAGGTCCTGCTCCGCCACCTTGAGCTCGAGGACGAGGGCATCGGGCTCGTCCACTTCCTCGACCACCACCTCTTCGGGATGATCGACGAGCCCACGAGCGAGGTATTCGATCAGTTCACGAAGGGATGGAGAGCTACCCAAGGTCTCGACTCCTGCTGGCCACACGGTGCGCGTCTGAGCCGGCGCGTCGCGAGCATCTCGTGTGGCGCGTGGCGCGATGGCTATTTGGCGACAACCCCGGCGGCGGGCGGAGCGCGCCGCAGGTCTCGAATCAACTCGCCCACCGTCTGGCTGGGCAGCGCACCGACCGACAGCCAATGCTTCAGGCGATCGGCGTCGATACGGACCTCGGGCGGGCTCCGCAACGGATCGTAGACCCCCAGTTGCTCGATGAACCGGCCGTCGCGCGGGCTGCGGCTGTCGGCCGCGACCACACGGTAAAAGGGGACCTTCTTGCTGCCGGCGCGGGTGAGTCGAATCGTGACTGCCATAGGGGGTTCCTCGGATCCTTGGAAAAAAGGAGGGCCGAACCTAACCAGAGGATTCCTGGCTGTCAAGGCGTCCGAGCAACTCGGCCTCGGAACCTCTCGTTTCCGTCCGCCGTTTCCACGGGGCCCTCTGGCGACAGCCCCGATCTCCGCCTCGGGTCAGGTCAGGATGCCCTGGGCCGCCAGGGCCCGCGCCAGCGCCGTGAAGGCAGCGCCTCGGTGGGAGAGACCGTTCTTGTCGGCGAGGTCGAGCTCGGCCATGGTCCGCCCCCGCGACGGCACACAGAACAGCGGATCGTACCCGAAGCCCCCCGTGCCGCGCGGCGCCGCGAGGATCACGCCCTCGCAGGCCCCCGCGCACGACAGCTCCCGGGCGTGAGCGGCGTCGACGAAGGCCGCCACACACCGATAGCGCGCGGTCCGGGGTCCGTCCGGGCGCGCGGCGAGCTCCCTGAGGAGCTTTTCGTTGTTGCGATGGTCGTCGCAGGGTTCACCGGCGTAACGAGCCGACCAGACCCCGGGTGCTCCCCCGAGGGCGTCGACCTCGAGGCCCGAATCATCGGCCAGAGCCGGCAGGCCCGTCGCGAGCGACGCTTGCCGAGCTTTGTCGAGGGCGTTCCCCTCGAACGTGTCTCGATCTTCGCGGAGCTCCACCGCAGGCGCGATCTCGTCGATGGTGACGAGGTGCAAGCGAAGCCCGGCGCGCGCGAACAGCTCGACGATCTCCCTCACCTTGCCCCGGTTGCGCGTGCCGAGGACCACGGTGGGTGGAGCGGCGGGCGACGAAACCAGCGGCGAATCACCGGCGTCGATCATGGGACGAGCCTCCGCGCCGGATCACTTCGCCCGGGCCTGCTCGAGCGCCGCGCTCTGCAACGCGAACAACGCCTTCGTTCCCGAGTCGGCCAGCGCGACCAAGCGGCCGTAATCATCGGCCGAGAAGCTCCCCTTCTCGGCGGTCCCCTGGATCTCGACGAACCGACCCTGGTCCGTCATGACGAAGTTGAAGTCGACCTCGGCCGCCGAATCTTCCGCGTAAGGCAGGTCGAGGCGCGGCTCCCCGTCGACGATCCCGGCCGAGATCGCCGCCACCATGTGGCGGATCGGATTCTTCGTGATCTTTCCATTGCGCTCGAGCCGCCGAGCCGCCAGAGCGAGCGCGACCCAGCCGCCCGTCACGGCCGCGGTGCGCGTCCCCCCGTCGGCCTGGATCACGTCGCAGTCCACCGTGATCTGGCGGGGGCCCAGGACCCGTTGATCGACGGCGGCCCGCAGGGCTCGCCCGATCAGTCGTTGGATCTCCTGCCCGCGCCCACCTGTATTTCGATTCGAGCGGGTGTGGGTGGACCTCGGGAGCATTCCGTATTCGGCGGTGACCCAGCCCTTGCCCTGCCCCTCGAGAAAGGGTGGGACCTTCTCCTCCACCGACGCCGTGCAAATCAGTCGCGTGGATCCGCACTCAATCAACACCGATCCCTCGGCGTACAGGTTATAGTCAGGAGTGATTCGAACGGGACGAAGCTCGTCGGGACGGCGGCCATCAGGGCGCATGGCCCGGCACCTTACACCAGGCGGGACGCGAACCGACTTTTTCGCCAGGTCTCTGGCAACCCCGGTCGCAAGCCCGCTCGACTCTCCGCCGCCGGTATGATGAGGTTCGCGCGTGACCCTCGAGAGCCCAGAGAAATCCGCCCCCTCGGACACCTCCCAGAGGCACATGGTCGGCGCTGACGCTCGCTCCGGCACGACCGTCGGCAAATATCGGCTCCACGAGATCGTCGGGCGCGGCGGGATGGGCGTGGTCTACCGTGCGGAGCACGTGTACATCGGGCGCGAGGTGGCCGTGAAGATCCTGCACGAAGGCTACGGCGCGCGCGAGGACGCCATCAAGCGCTTCCTGCGCGAGGCGCGGGCCGCCAGCCTGATCAACCACCCCAACATCGTCGAGGTGACCGACTTCGGCAAGGCCACCGACGGCACCGTGTTCTTCGTGATGGAGCTGCTGGTGGGCGAGCCACTGGACGCCATCTTGGCCCGCGAGCGCCGCCTCGACCTGCTGCGCGCCATCACGATCTGCAACCAGCTGGCCGCCGCGCTGGGGGCCGCGCACAGCAAGAACATCATTCACCGCGATCTCAAGCCCGAGAACGTCATGCTGATCCCGCGCGAGGGGCGGCGCGAGCTGGTCCGGCGCATCCCCGACGAGAGCGGCGGACACGAGGTCAGCGAGCGGGAGACGAAGTTCGACTTCGTGAAGATCCTGGACTTCGGCGTGGCCAAGGTTCACGAGCCGGAGGCCCAGAAGCGAGTCACCCAGGCCGGCGTCGTGTTCGGGACACCCGAGTACATGGCGCCCGAGACGGCGCGGGTGGGATTCTCCGACGCGCGTTCGGACATCTACGCGCTGGGCGTGATGTTCTACGAGATGTTGACGGGCGTCGTGCCCTTCACGGGCGAGGCGCCCGTCGACGTCATGATCAAGCAGGTCAACGATCGGGTCCCGCCCATGCGCGACGTCGCGCCCGACGCCGAGATCACCGAAGAGACCGAGCACATGATCTTGAAGGCGCTCGCCAAGGATCCCGACCAGCGCCAGCAGAGCATGCAAGAGTTTCATCGCGACCTGCAAAAGTGTTACGGGCAGCTGCGCTTCCGCCGCGTGGTGAAGACGCCGGCCTCGCCCCCACAAACCACGGAGCCACCGCCGACCCGGGCGGAGACGCCGCAGCGAACGCCGCCCGCCGAGGCGATTCCGCTCGTCAAAAGAAAGAGCCCGTCGCCGGGAGCGCTGCCCACCAGCTTGCGCTCGGCGCAGTCGTCGTCGATCGAGCTGCCGGTGCAGGGCGACGCGGGCAAGCCCGCGGTCCCCGGCGCGAGCGGGACGGGCGTCACGAGCGGGGGCGCCTCCCCGGCGGCGCCCATCCTGCTGACGAAGAAGAAAGCGCCCCGCGCGAACCTCGGTCCGTGGCCGGCGCCCACGCCGACGACCACGCCGCCTCCGCAGCCGGCGCAGGGGTCCTCCCCCACGACCACGACGACCGCGGCCGATGCTCTTTCGGAGTCGAGGCCGAGGCGGGCCACGCTGCCTCTCGGCACGACGGCGGCGCCGCCCGTGGCCGGGCGGGTCGGGTTTCCGACCGCGATGGACGACACGCCCTTGGTGCCGGCCAAGCCGCTGCCGGGCGCCCCCGAGACGCTGGGCCCGGTCGTGACGACGATGGCCGCCGATCGGCCCACGCCTCGGATCTCGATCCACGCAGCGGCGGAGGCGGTGAGGGCGCGCCGGCGCTCCGACGCGCCCGATGCCGAACAGAGCTGGGGCGACGAGTCGACCGCCCCGGGCGTCAGCGAAACCTCACGCTGAGGACGCCCGCCGATCAGCTGGCGCGTCCGTCAGCGGGGCGAGCACTGCTTGTAGGGAACGCCGCCCGGCGGGGCCGGGATCTCGCGGCACTCCTCGGACTCGAGGCAATCGGGATCGGCCCGACACGAGACCTGCGCGGCCATCCAGGCCCCCGAGGCGATCATACCGGCGATGCCCACCGCGACGACGCCGAGCCCGACCGACGGCGTCGATCCGGGATCGGCCCGGCGTTCGCCGGCCACCCAGATGCCCGATCCGCCCAGCGCGACGGCGGCGCTGGCGAGCGCGAGCGCCCGCGGCCGTCCATGGGAGGAGCTGGCGCAGCCTCCGCCGGCGGCGCTCCCCGCGACCACCCACACGAGCGCCATCGTGGCGCCGAGCGCGCGTCTCGCTGGGACGGCACGCATCGGCATCAGGACGCGACCACGGCCTCGATCTCGGCGACGGTCTTGGGCGTCGCGCGGGTCAGGTTCTCGAACCCGGTCTCGGTGACGAGGATGTCGTCCTCGATGCGGATCCCGATCCCCCTCAGCTCCTCGGGCGCGCCCGCCGCGTCGGGCGCGACGTAGAGGCCGGGCTCGATCGTCAGCACCATGCCGGGCTGCAGGGGCCGCGCCGTCCCCTCGATGCTGTAAAAGCCGACGTCGTGAACGTCGAGGCCCAGCCAGTGGCTGGTCCGATGCATGTAGTACGGCTTGTAGGCCTGCTCGGCGACCAGAGCCTCGATGGAGCCTTGCAAGACGCCGAGGTCGACCAGGCGCGCGGTGAGGCCCTGGACCACCTGCGCGTGAATCGCGTCGATCGTGGCGCCCGGGCGGACCGCCTCGATGGCGGCCTGCTGCACGTCGAGCACGGCCTCGTAGATGCGGCGCTGCGGCGGCGAGAAGCGACGGCCAATCGGAAACGTTCGGGTGACGTCGGCGGTGAACCCGTCGACCTCGCACCCCGCGTCGATGAGCAGCAGCTGCCCCTCCTCGAGCGCGGCGCTGTTCTCGACGTAGTGGAGGATGACGGCGTTCTCGCCGCCGCCCACGATGCTCGGGTAGCCGGGCCCGGTGCCACCTCGCCGCCGGAACGTGTAGTCGATGAGGGCCTCGATCTCGCTCTCCTTGACGCCGCCCCGCGCGGCCCGCATGGCGCCGGTGTGGGCCTCGGCGGTGATGTCGGCGGCGCGCCGGAGCGTGGTGATCTCGTCGGACGACTTGATGAGACGCATCTCGTGCAAGGTCAGGCGCGCGTCGACCAGGCGCACGGGCGCGCGCGCGCCGCGGCGCTCGGAGGCGCGCATCTTGCCGAGGAGGCGCATCACGCGAGCGTCCCACTCCTCGTCGCGCCCGAAGCAGAAATGGACGTCGTCCACGCCGGCCAGCAGCTCGGGCGCTCGCGCGTCGAGCTCGCCGATCGGGTACGCGACGTCCGCGCCGAAGCGCGCGATCGCACCCTCCAC
>Ga0105238_10006790_pt1 | contig 11429 bp, 9 predicted proteins | sample KBSC34metaG_FD_81526 | JGI IMG/M metagenome (GOLD analysis project Ga0105238, IMG submission 81526) | Corn rhizosphere microbial communities from Kellogg Biological Station, Michigan, USA - KBS C3-4 metaG | ecosystem: Host-associated > Plants > Roots > Rhizosphere > Soil | place: Michigan, USA...
CGCCTCCGGCTTCATCTTGAAGCCGTCCTTCATGCTGGTCTTCACCTCGACCGGCTTGCCGCCGGCGAGCAGCACCATGTCGGGATAGCTCACCCAGTACGGTGCCGGGATGATCACCTCGTCGCCCGGGTTCAGCGTCACCATCAGGGCGTTGTAGAGGATCTGCTTGCCGCCGGTGCCGACGATGATCTGGCTGCGCTTGTATTCGAGATTGTTCTCGCGCTTGAACTTCGCGATGACTGCGTCCTTCAATTCCGGGATGCCGTCCACCGCCGTGTACTTCGAGGCCTTGCCGCTCTCGATCGCCTTGATGGCGGCGCGCTTGATGTTGTCCGGCGTGTCGAAGTCGGGCTCACCGGCGCCGAGCCCGATCACGTCGCGGCCCGCCTGTTTCAGCGCGCGCGCCTTGTCGGTCACCGCAATGGTGGCCGAAGGCTTGATGCGCGTGACGAGGTCGGCGAGGAAAGCCATCAGGAATCTCCAGGTTTTCGGCGTGCCAGTAGGTACCCGCCGCGGATGGCGCCCGCAAGGCGAAAAGCCTGACTTTTCAATGAAACATGCTGATGCCAGCCATCACGCGATAAGGGTCCGTTAGGCGTTTCCGTCCTAGAGGTTGCGGCTGGCGAGACCCCATGTCCCGCGGTAGCTTTCCCGGTATCTTGCGCGACGGAAGCTGGCTCACCCTTGGCCGCCTGCGGCTCTGGGTCAGCGCCGTGCTGATCGCGTCCGCCGCGGGCCTCGTCTTCCTGTTTGCGACCGCGCACGGCCTCAACGACTACCAGGGCCGCCCGCTCGGCACCGATTTCTCCAACATCTATGTGGCGGGAACGCTGGCGCTCAACGGCCGCCCGGAGGCGCCGTTCGACGTCGATGCCCTGCACGCGCAGGCGCAGGCACTGTTCGGCGCCGACACGCCGACTTACCGCTGGCATTATCCGCCGCTGTTTCACTTCGTCGCCGTCGCGCTCGCCGCGATGCCGTATCTCGTCTCGCTCGCGGTGTGGCAGGGCGTGACCCTGCTGATGTTCCTGCTCACGATCCGCACGATCGTGCGATCGCAGGCACACGCATCCGGCATCGCGGACGCGATGGTGCCCGACCGCATTGTGCTGCTGCTCGCGCTCGCCTACCCGGCGGTGTTCGTCAATATCGGGCACGGCCACAACGGCCTGCTGACCGCTTCGCTCATCGGCTCTGCGCTGCTGGTCCTCGACAGCCGCCCGATCGTGGCAGGCGTCCTGTTCGGGCTCGTCGCCTACAAGCCGCAGTTCGGCCTGATGATCCCGCTGGTGCTGCTCGCCACCGGACGCTGGCGCACGATCTTCGCCGCCACCGCGACCGTCGCGGCGGTGGCCCTCGCGGTAGCGCTCGTCTTCGGGACGGAGACGTGGCGCGCCTTCTTCGACTTCTCGCTCGTCAGCCAGAAGATGGTGGAGAACGGCGATGCCGGCTGGCCGTTGATCCAGAGCCCGTTCGGCGCACTGCGCATGCTGCGTGTGCCGCTGCCGCTCGCCTATGCGGGCCAGGGCGCGATCACGCTTGGCGTGGCGGCCTCGCTCGTCTGGCTGTGGCGCTCGCGCGCCGACTTCGCGCTCAAGGCCGCGGCGCTCTGCATCGGCACGATGATCTCGACACCCTATTGCCTCGACTACGACATGCTCCTGCTCGGCCCGGCGATCGCGTTCTTCGCCGTTTACGGCCTGCGGCGCGGCTTCGCGCCTTACGAGATCACCGCGCTCAGCGCGCTTTGGCTGGTTCCGCTGATCGCGCGCAGCGTCGCCAAGGTGTCAATGATCCCGCTCGGCGCGATCGTCATGCTGGTGATGTTCGTCGTCGTGATGCGGCGGGCGCGCACCGATCTGGTGACCGCGGGTCAGGGGGCGCCGATCGCGGTGCCGGCCGAGTAGCGATTTGGTGCACTGCACCCAGCTGGCGATTTCGATTCAGCGCCTGCGCAAATTTTGCTAGTCTTCCGCGATGACGGCGCCGCCGAGACGGCGCGTCGGAGGAGCGCCATGAAACTGTCAGCCGAACAGCTGCGCCAATTCGACGAGCAGGGCTACTGCTTCTTCCCGAGCTGCTTTGCCGAGGAAGAGATCGCGCTGATGCGATCCGGCGCGGACGAGATCCTCAATCAGCACCGCGAGGAAGTCTGGCGCGAGAAGAGCGGCGCCCCGCGCACGGCGTTCGCGGCGCACAAGTACCACGAGGTGTTCCGGCTGCTCGCGCATCACCCGCGCCTGGTCGAACCGCTGCGGCAGACATTTGGTGAAGATGTCTACGTGCACCAGTTCAAGCTCAACGCCAAGGCGGCGTTCGAAGGCGACGTCTGGCAATGGCACCAGGACTACGGCACCTGGGCGCGCGACGACGGCATGCCGGAGCCGCGCGCGATGAACATCGCGGTGTTCCTCGACGAGGTCTTCCCATTCAACGGCGCCCTGATGCTGCTGCCGCGCAGCCACCGGCACGGCACCTTGCAGGCCGGTCACGATACCAGCACGACCTCGTATCCGCTCTGGACGCTCGATCAGGAGACCGTCACGCGGCTGTGCCGCGAGGCCGAGCAGGATGGGAAGCCCGGCATCGTGGCGCCGACCGGCAAGCCCGGCTCGGTGCTGATGTTCCACGGCAACCTGGTGCATGCGTCGGCGCCGAACATCACGCCCTACCCGCGCAAGATCATTTACCTGACGCTCTGCGCGGTCTCGAACCACATTACCCAATTCAACCGGCCGGAGTTCATCGCGCATCGCGATTTCGCCCCGATCGACCCAGTCAACGACAACGCCCTGATCGAATACGCGCGCGCCCATCGCGTCGCGGCGGAGTGAGCTTCCGTGGCCGCGGCCGGTTGCAGTTGAGAACAACTCCAGCGTCGCGGTTTCGGGATCGAGTTGTTCTAACCTGCGTCAATCGTCGCGCAGCGGTCTTGCAAAAGCGCGAAAGCGCTCCTTGATAAGGGAGCAAAGCGGGGCCGATGCTATCCGGTAGACTGGCAGACTGATGTATACGCTCTACTCGATGCAGCGGTCGGGGAATTGCTACAAGGTGCGGCTCGCGCTGGCGCAGCTCGACCTTCCCTACAAGATCGTCGACCTCGACATCCTGCGCGGCGATGCGCGCACGCCGCAATTCCTCGCGATGAATCCAAGCGGCCGCGTGCCGGTGCTCGAGGTCGCGCCGGGACGCCATCTCTCCGAGTCGAACGCAATCCTGTGGTACATCGCGGGCGGCACGTCGCTTGCGCCGGAAGACCGCATCGACCGCTCGACCGCGCTGCAATGGATGTTCTTCGAGCAGAACAGCCTCGAGCCTTATCTCGGCGCCGCGTATTTCTGGCTCACGCTGGTCAAGGGCGGCCGCGAGCTGCAGGTGCACGCGCTCGAGGACTGGGTCGAGAAGGGCTATCAGGCGTTCGGCGTGATGGAGAAGCATCTGTCGACGAACGATTTCGTCGCGGCCGGGCACTACACCATCGCCGACATCGCGCTCTACGGCTACACCCATCTGGCACATGAGTGCGATTTCGAGCTGGAAGCTTTTCCGTCGATCCGCGCCTGGCTCAACCGCGTGGTCGATCAGCCCGGACATGTGCCGATGGACTGGCATCCCGCCGCGGAAGCGGCCGAATGAGCTCCCAGTGACCTCTCGGTTCTTGGATGTCCCCGCCGGCAAGATCGCCGCGGTCGTCACCTCGCTCGAAATGTTGCAACCGCCGCCGGCACGGCCCGAGCATGTTGATGCAGGCCTTGCCCTGCAACACGTCGCGAAACCGGACCTCGACTGGTACCGCGCGTTGTTTCGGCGCGTCGGCGAGAGCTGGATCTGGTTCTCGCGGCTGATGATGGACGATGCCGCGCTCGCGGCGATCATCCATGACCCGCAGCTCGAAGTGTACGTGCTCAAACGCGGCGAGCAGGAAGCTGGGCTGCTCGAGCTCGATTTCCGTAAAGCAGACGAATGCGAGATCGGCTACTTCGGCGTCGCGGCGCCTTTCGTCGGCACCGGCGCCGGCCGCTGGCTGATGAACCGTGCGCTCGCGCGCGCCTGGGCGCGTCCGATCCGGCGGCTCTGGGTGCACACCTGCACGTTCGATCACCAGGATGCGCTGGCGTTCTACGTGCGCTCCGGCTTCCGGCCGTTCCGGCAGCAGATCGAATACGCCGACGATCCGCGCGTTGACGGCGTGTTGCCGCGCGCGGCCGCGCCGCACGTCCCGCTGATGGAATAGAGCCCGCCCGGTACAAGGCGCAGACTCTTGGCGCCGCAACAGGCGCCCACGAGCCGCTTCGGGCATTGCGGGACAACTTCGGAAGAACAAAGTCGAGCCCAAACGGTGTTGCCGGGGGGGGGAGCCGGATGGATAGCTAACATATCTGTCAGGATATCACTTGCGCTTGAGGCCAAAGACAGGGGGACCCAAAAAATGCTAACCTGATGGCACCACGCTGTTCTCACAGATGCTGTTCTCACAGATTATGAGAGGTGTCCGATGGCACGCGCGAAGCAGGCTTCGATGCGAAAACGTTCGAGATCGACGTTGCCGGTGTGGGGGGCTGCAGGCATGTCTCTGGCGATGGCGGGCGGTGCGTCGGCCGCCGTTCTTGATGGCGAGCAGGCCACGCCGCAAAAGACGCTTCCGATGATCACCCTCGGAGAGGAAGAGCTCTCCGACGTCACCCTTTCCAAGTTCTTCGTTTACGACCGCGAGGCGACCAACTCGTCGAAGCTCGGCGTGCAATTTGCGCAACGCTGCGGACGATGCGGTGGCTGCGCCGGACGCGGGTGCGGCGGACGATGCGGCGGATGCGGCATCGCCCGGTGTGCCGGCTGCGGCCTGGGTTGCGCCGTGCGCCGCTGCGGTGGCTGCGGCGTGGGTTGGTGGGGCTGCGCCGCCTGCAGCTGTAGCTGCTGCCTCTCGTGGGGTGGCTGCCGACTCTGCTAGGCTCGTTCCAATTGCGTTGACAGACGCGGTTCGCCATCGGTTGACCAGACCAGGCGGGCCGCGTTTTGTTTGCGGTGCATCGTTGCGCCGCGCGACTTGCGCATTGTGGCCGAGCGCGTATCCACCCAATCGCGCGATGCGGGGTTGGCAAGGCGCACCTGGCCAGAACGGCGGCCCCGCCGCACGGCATTGCGGCAAACCGGAGAACACGGCTTTCCATGGCGATCGTGAGCGGGCGCGGCAAGGGACGGGAGGCCGGTGCGGAGCTTGGGACAGCCGATGGCGCGAACACGCCTGCCCTCAACAACAGGGACGTCCCGCGGTTCGCGCCCAATTTCACTGTCTATCTGCTGGCACCCGATACCGTCTGCCTCTATTCGGAGCACCGCAAGTTCTTCCTCTACGGTGAGCTCTATTGTGCGTTGGCGTCCAACATCGGCGATGGCCGCTGGACCGTCGGCGAGCTCGTCCGCGGACTGGGACGGACTTTTCCGGCGGACAAGATTCGCGAAGCCCTGACGCGGCTCTTCTCGCTCGGCTATCTCCTGCCGAGCTCGCCCGCCGCCACCGGCGTCGTCGCCGCTTACTGGGCAAGCCTCGGTTTGTCACCGCAGGCGGTGCATGATCGTCTCCAGGCCTGCCGCGTGCGCATTCAATCGATCGATGTGCAGGGTGCCAAGGAATTTGCCACGGCACTGAGCCGGCTCGGCGCTCGGGTCGTACAGCGCTCGCCCGACCTGACCGTCGTCCTTGTCGGCGATTATCTTGACGGACACCTGGCCGAGCTCAACAGCCGGCATCTCTCGGACCGCACCCGCTGGCTGCTGGCGCAGCCCTCCGGCATTTTTCCACTGGTGGGTCCTGTGCTCACGCCCGGCAAGAGCGCCTGCTGGCGATGCCTTTCCGATCGGATGATGCGCAATCGCGAGATCAAGGGAATGCTCGACCGCAGCGACGCGCGCTGCGTCACAGCCTCGCCGCTCGTCCGCCAGCCACTCGGACAAAACGGCATCCAGCTTGCTGCCGTCGAAATCGCGAAGGCCATCGCCACGGGGTTTGCGACCGAACTGAACGATCACGTCCTCAGTCTCGATCTCCTGGGAGCGAGCATCGACAAGCACTACGTCGCGCGGCGGCCGCAATGTCCGAGTTGCGGCGCCAAGAAACTGCGCAATCCGCTCCGCGCGCCGGCGCCGATCGCGCTGGACGCGGGCGGCAGGCTCGTCCTGACGAGCGGCGGATACCGCACGGCTTCGCCGCGGGACACGGTGGCGCGCTTCCGCAAGCACGTCAGCCCGCTCACCGGCGTGGTTTCGGCGCTTGAACGCATCGAAGCCGACGTGCCGATGAACACCAACTACTACGCGACGCATAATTTCTCCGCGCCGGCCAGAACCGTCGACGAGCTGAGAGAAGGGCTTGGCGGCGGCAGTTTCGGCAAGGGCAGCACTGCCGAGCAGGGCGAAGCCAGCGCCCTCATGGAGGCAATGGAGCGCTACTCCGGAATTTTTCAGGGTGACGAGATCAGAGTGGCGAAGCGCTTCACGGATTTCGCGCCGGGCGACGCGATAGCTCCGAACGATATCATGCTGTTCAGCGAGGCCCAGTTCGCGCAGGATCGGGCGCTCATCGCAGATCCGATCGAGGCGCGGACGTTGCCCGAACCGTTCGACCGATCGGCGAGGATCGACTGGTCGCCAGTCTGGTCGTTGCGTGACCGGCGCTTCAGATATCTGCCAACCAGCTTCCTCTATTTCTTCTACCGCGGCCCCGGGGAGATCAACGCAGACTCGAATGGCTGTGCGGCCGGCAATACGCTCGCAGAGGCGATCGTCCAGGGCTTCCTCGAGCTGGTCGAGCGCGATTGCTATGCGATCTGGTGGTACAACCGGCTGCAGCGCAGCGCCGTGAATCTCGATCAGTTCGACGATTCCTATGTTCGCCAGTTGCGCGCTCAGCTTGCCGAAAACGGGCGCCGGCTCTGGGTGCTCGACATTACCAATGATCTCGGCATTCCGAGCTATGTCGCGATGGCGCTGTGGGAGGCGAGCGGCCAGCAAAACATCGAGTTCGGCTCCGGCGCGCATTTCGATCCGCGCATTGCGATGTTGCGTGCGCTCACCGAATTGAACCAGTTCCTGTCGATCGCGCTCATGGGCGGCGGTGACGGAAGGAAAGAAAGCCTCGACGGCACCACGCCGTTCCGCCTGCAGGATCATCCTTATCTGGCCCCGTCCGGTGCTCCCGTCGCCCCGCCCGGTTCGACTTTCGATCGCCTCGATACAGCTGAGCAGGTGATGGCCTGCGTCGAGGCTGTCGGCCGCGCCGGCCTCGATTTCCTCGTGCTCGATCAGACGCGGCCCGACATCGGCGTCCCGGTCGCACGCGTGATCGTTCCGGGGATGCGCCATTTCTATCGCCGCTTCGCGCCGGGCCGCCTCTACGATGTCGCAGTCAAGCTCGGATGGCGCGACCGGCCGACGCCGGAAAGCGATCTCAATCCGATCCACCCTCACACCTGATGGTTACGGTGCGCGCTCCGGCAGCAAAGCGAGCGCGAGCGGCCGGACCGCGGATCGTTTCCGTCCGGCTCAGCGCCCAGGCCGAGCTCGAAGCGCGTCCCGACGGACACGTCTTCGTTCGCCACGAAAGCTCCTGGTTCGACCTCGGATGGTTCAGCGCCGGCGCGGCAAAACGCGCGCTGGAGCTGCACATGGGCGTGCCGCTCGCCGCATCGGCCCGCCGAGGAAAGGTCGATCGCGAATTCGAGTCGCTCATGCGGCGGTTGGCCCGGAATGGGCTGCTGGAATACCCCGTTGGGCAAAAGCGCGGGGTCGACTCGGTCGTCATCGAGCCGCAAATGGCCGACTATTCGCCGCAGACGCCACCGCTCCGAACGACCGACGTTCTCGCCCTCTCGCGCTTTGCCTATCTGCGGCGGCGCGGCGAGGAGATCGTGCTGGAATCGCCGCGCGCCGGTGCGCTTTTTCGGATCTGCGACCCGAAGATTGCGGCCGCTCTCAGCTTGCTCGCCACGCCGCAGCCGGTTGGACGGCTTCGGGAGAGCTTTCCAGAACGCGAGCTCCTCGCGCTGCTGGTGGACTGCCAGATCCTGTTCAAGGTTGATCCCAAATCCCAACGCGGCCTGCGGGACGAAGAAGGCGATGCAGACCTTGCCCTGTGGGACTTCCACGATCTCCTGTTCCACGCGCGCAGCACGCCGGGCCGGCACGCCAATCCGCTCGGGGGGGTCTACTCGTATGCGTCGGTCACCCCTGCGCCACCGGCGGTACGGCGACGCTGGCCCGGAAAGACGATCGACTTGAACGCGCTCTCGCGTGCTGCTGGCGATGCTTCACCAACCGCCCGACTGCTGCGTCAGCGTCATTCGGTCCGCAGCTTCGACGGTGAGCGACCGGTCACGCTCGCGGAGCTTGGGCAGTTTCTCGACGGCACTGCGCGCGTCGTGTCGACCTGGCAGGAGCGAGTCGACCTCGGCGCCGCCCGGCCGCTCGTCTCCTACGCGATGAGGCCGTATCCGTCCGGCGGCGCGAGCTACGCGCTCGAGCTCTATCTCGCGGCCGACAGATGCGAAGGGCTCGTGCGAGGACTCTACCATTACGATGCCAGCCAACACGCACTGATCGCGATCGACGTTCCCTTGCCGCACCTCGAGACGCTGTTCGCCGAAGCGCAGGGGTCAATGGGCGCGCCCGGCAAGCCGCAGATCGTCATCACGATCACGGCTCGGTTCGGCCGGGTGTCGTGGAAGTACAGCTCACTTGCCTATGCACTCATCCTGAAGGATGTCGGCGTGTTGCTTCAGACGTTCTATCTGATGGCAACCGACATGGGACTCGGCGGGTGCGCGATCGGGAGCGCCAACATTGACCTGTTTGGCAAAATGACCGGCATCGCGTTCCACGTCGAAGGTCCGGTCGGTCAGTTCGCGCTGGGTCGCGGCGCCCCCTCGGGCGCCACCGACTGAGCGTTGCCATCGAGACCGTCAACGGACACGTCCGCCCGGACGCTGCGGGGCGCGCTCGAAATATCCAGGAGGGCGGCTCTTGCGTGGTCCCTCCAGTGCGAATGGCGCACCCTGCGGATCCGTGCATTGGATGACCCAGCTTCCACCGGCTGTTTCAACCGGACCTTCGAGGACTTGTCCCCCGCCGGCGGCGACACGCGCTGCCGTCGCATCGATGTCGCGGGTGTTGAAATAGTAGAGCCAGAACGGAGCCGGGATCGTCGCCGGTTTGGTGAAGACGCCGCCGATCATCTGCCCTCCGGTTGAAAAGGGCTGATACGTGACCGCCCCACTGACGTCAGCTTCCTCTTTCTGCCAGCCAAAAAGCGCAGTGTAGAACGTCCAAGCCTGCTCCCGATCTGCGGCAAGCAGCTCGTGCCAGCCGACACGCCCTACCGCGTCCGAGGCGACGAGCGGCTGCTGAGCAGGATTGCGCCATTTGAACAGCGCGAGCCGTGCGCCCTGGGGATCGGTGAAAACTGAAAAGCGGCTGACATCCGCAACGTCGGTCGGCGGAACATGCACCGCCCCGCCGAGGCGCGCGACCTTCTCGGCGGTCGCATCAACGTCGTCCACCCCGACATAGCCGACCCAGATCGGCTGTACGCCCCCCTGCCGCGCGGCATCCGGCAGCGGGGTCAGGGCGCTGATCGCGCTTTTCCCGTCGATAAACAGAATGTGGGGCTTGCCTGGCGCCGACACGTCCCAGGCCCCCCAACCCATGACACGCGTATAAAAGGCTGTCGCCGACGCGACATCGGTCGTGAGCAATTCATACCAGACGAAACGGCCACGCGACCCGATCACGCTCGTGCCTCCCGGCTCTCCCGCCGCTCACAGCGTACGCGCGGATATCGCGCAGGCAGCCGATTTCTAAGTGCACAGCCCAGCGCCGTCTACTCGGCCGGCTTACGAGGGCGCATACCCCATGCTAGGCTTGGTCGACGCGGCGATCGGGTCCGGCATGAACGCGCAACCGGCGCATCCGACATCGACAGAGTGGCGCGCATGCGCGAAACTTCGAGATCATTCACGAGAGCACTTGCGAGGGGGCTCGGAAGCGCAGTTTTGGTCCTGGTCGCATCCAGCATGTCGGTCGCTTTCGAAAAGCAGGACGGCCAGGACTGCGCGGACTACAGCAAGGAAGCCAACCTGAGAGTGCTCGCTTGCAGTCGGGTTTTGGCCGATACCCGGATTTCGACGAAGGTTCGCGCGCTCGCCCACATCAAGCGCGGGGAAGCCTACATCATGAAGGCTGACCGCGAGCGCGCCTTGCCCGAATATGAGGAAAGCATCAAATTGGATCCCACGAATTGGGAAGGCTACAACGGTCGGGGCACGCTTCTTTTCAAGCTCAATCAAGTCGATCGCGCGTTTGCCGATTACAACAAGGCAACCGAGCTCAATCCCAAACATACGTGGCCCTGGATCAATCGCTGCGAAGGCTTGACGATCCTCAGTCGATTTGAAGAAGCCGCCGATCAATGCAACAAGTTGATTCAGTTGCTTGCCGAGCAAGGCTTCAAGTGGTCCGGCCTTTCAGCGCGCGGCGTTCTGCATCTCAAGTGGAAAAAGCTGGATTTGGCGATTGCGGATTTCGACGAATCGCTCCGCCGCGATCCAAAGGACGCGGTCTCGCTCTATGGGCGAGGATTGGCCAAGCAAAAGAAGGGCGACAATTCAGGTGCGACCACCGATATGAACGCGGCGGTTACACTCAATCCGACCATCGCCGAGTATTTCGAGCGCTATAAAATTCAATAACATCGCGCGGCGAGCCGATTGCAGGTGCGGCCGGATGCCTCCTACTCCCCCGGCTTGATGCCGGCGTCGTGGATGACTTTCGCCCAGCGGGCGATGTCGGTGCGAATGATTTTCGCCAGCACTTCGGGCGGGTCGGTCACGACATCCAGTCCGATCAGCGCGAACTTCTCGCGCGCGTCCTTCTGCGACACGATTGCCACCGCCTCGCCGTGCAGCTTCGTGATGACGGCCGCCGGCGTCCCGACCGGCGCGAACAGGCCGAACCATGAGGTCACATCGAAGTCCGGCACGCCCGCTTCGATCATGGTCGGATAGTCCGGCATGTTCGGCGAGCGCGTCGGCGCCGTCATCGCGAGCGCACGCAACTTGCCGTCGCGCACGGTCGGCAGGATCGCGCCGGCGTTCTGGAACGTCATGGCGATGCGGCCGCCGATCACGTCGGTGAAATTCGCGCCGCGATAGGGCACGTGCATGATCGCGATGCCGGCCTGGCGCTTGAATACCTCGCAGGCGATGTGCTGCGGCGTGCCGGTCCCGGGACTGGCGCAGGAGAGCTCTCCCGGATGCGCCTTTGCGAGCGCGATCAGCTCGGCCACGCTCTTCGCCGGAAGGTCGTTGTTGACCGCGAGGATGCTCGCCGCGAGCAGCAACCTGGCGATCGGCGCGAGATCGCGCGCCGGATCAAAGCTC